>VOFC01006182.1_pt1 | contig 115778 bp, 125 predicted proteins | sample 5384161 | NCBI WGS metagenome assembly VOFC01 (sample SAMN12384722, study PRJNA508395) | human gut metagenome | isolation source: healthy gut B | host: Homo sapiens
TTCGTCTTGATGGGCAGCTTGTGGCTGGCCAGACCCAGACGCCTCAGCGCGACTTCTTCGAGAAAACACCGGCGATCTCAAACATGATACGGCCGGCTTGACAACTGCTACCCAATACTCCGGAGAGCCCTTACCGGAACGCCACGGGTCTCGGCAGGCTGCTTGGTAACGGGCTTATCCGGGGAAAATCTTGATCCAGACCTGACCGCCACGCTTGGTGTAACGGGTCATGGCGACACGGGCCGCCTCGATTCTGGTTGCTGCGTGATCCACGCGGGCTCCAGTGGCCCGGAGGCCGTACTCACCATAAAGTAATGAATAGTTGCCGCGGGTCGCCTTGCCGGTCATACGACCGCGCTGAACGCGACGATATTTTCACTCTTCGGCAGAAGCATTACTGAGCCGCCTCCTTCCTTATTCTCAGCCGGCTTGCGATAGCCGCCCTGCGGACGATCGCCCTGCGGGGGACGGTTGCCGTTGCGGTTGAAGCCGCCCCACGGCGCTGATAGCCGCCCTGGCCATCACGGCGGGGACGACGGTCACCGTCGCGGCGAGGACGACGCTCGCGGCGCTCCTCACCACGGCTTGGTGGTATCGAGCGTACGCGGGGTGGTACGTGGTCTGGGTCAGGACCTCGCCCCTTGTAGATCCAAACCTTCACGCCGATGGCTTCGAACGTGGTCGCAGCTCGGCGAAGCCGTACTCGATGTCGGTATCGGATGGTCTGCAGAGGGATGGTGCCTCGTGATAGTGCTCAACGCTGGCGATCGCGGCCGCCGAGAGACGACCGGAGCAGGAGTACGATTTCGGCGCCGGCGCGCGGCGGCGGTTCATGGCGTTCCCTTCACGCGGCGGTGAGAGAGATACGCTTTTCGAGTTTACAAGTATGGCCTTTAGCGACGAGCTGAGCGTTCAGTGCGATTAATGCGAATCTCTTCGACGATGTTAAGTTTGAATCTTCTTGCTTGATCTGAGCCTGACCTGCTATAGATGGGCTTTCCTGACTCTCCGCCTTTTTTGCCGATGGAATGCCGCGCAATGAACGAACAGCGTCATGAACACGTTGCTGCGCTCTCGGGATCTCGATTCCGGCACGCCTGCACCGTACAGGCTCTTCTTGACGGAACTTGGTGATCTTAGCATTCAACGATCAGGCCGCCGACCCCTTCGTCTCTGGCATACCACAAAGGGAGTCCCAGTCTTTGATGACGCCGACGCGCATGCCGTGGGATTAACTTTCGTCCCATGAAACTGTTCCTCCTTTAAATCTCTCTCAGCGACGGCGAGCGTCACGTGAGAGTGCTCCTTTGTTAAGATGCGGTAGCGCGTTCCTGCCGGGCGGGGATCATGCGCTTGAGGATCGGGCCGGAAGTCGCGTAAGACCTCGGACATGCCAGCTTGGAGGTATCCATGCTGAAGTTGTTCTCGGCGCTGGCGACAACGCCTTGGCGAGCTTTAGCCAGGGGGCTCGGACGCAGCCTTGGGGAGTCTGCATCAGGGAGCGCCATGGCGGTGTTGATGTCCTTACCGCGGATCACCCAGACGATCTGGACCTTGCAGGGAAGATGGACATATACCAGATATGCTTTACTTCCATGTTCTGCATTCTCCTTCCTTATTTCGTCTTGGTATGGCTGCGGAACGTACGGGTGGGAGCGAACTCGCCCAGCTGGCCGACCATATCTTCCTGGCAGGAACGATGCTTGACCGTGGACGGCGATCGTGTGACCGACGAAGGAGGAAGATGGTGGAGCTGCGCCCGTAAGGTCCTTCAGGACCTTCTTCTCGCCGGTCTTGTCTATCTCTTCGACTCGCTTGATCAGCTCAGGGGGCAACAAACGGGCCTTTTTAACTTCTGCTCATTTTACATTGCCTTTACTTATCGTTACGACGCTTGACGATGAACTTGTTCGTCGGGTTCTTCTTCGAACGGGTCTTGTAACCCATAGCCGGCTTGCCCCACGGGTCATGGGACCGGGGTGACCGACAGGGCTTTTACCTTCACCACCGCCGTGGGGGTGGTCGTTCGGGTTCATGACGGAACCGCGGACGGTCGGACGGACGCCCATGTGGCGCTTGCGGCCGGCCTACCGATGTGAACGTTCTCGTGATCGATGTTGCCGACCTGGCTGATGACGGCCATGCAGTTCGTGCGGACAATGCGCACTTCGCCGGAGGGCATACGGATCTGAGCGTCGCCGTTCTCCTTCGCCATCAGCTGAGCAGCAGTACCGGCGGAGCCGGAAGAGATGATCTTGTCGCCAGCCTTCAGGCCGACAGGAGCGATGATGTAGCGCGCTTCTCGCCGTCCTCGTACTGGACGAGAGCGATGAACGCGCTGCGGTTGGGGTCATACTCCAGACGCAGGACGGTCGCGGGGACATCCATCTTGTTGCGCTTGAAGTCGATGATGCGGTACTTCTGCTTGTTGCCGCCGCCGTGATGACGGACGGTGATGCGGCCGTAGCTGTTGCGGCCGGCATGCTTCTTCTGAGACTCGACCAAGCTGCGTTCGGGCTTGGCCTTCTTGTCGATCCCCTCGAAGGCGGACACAGTCATGTGACGGCGGGAGGGGTAGTGGGCTTAAACGTCTTAATAGCCATTTCTCATATCCTCCTTACACCATGCCCTCGAACAGCTCGATGGTCTTGGAATCCTCAGCGAGCTGCACATAGGCCTTCTTCCAGCTACGGGTCTTGCCCAGGCGGCCGGCGCCGAGGCGCTTGGCCTTGCCGTTGACGTTGATCGTGTTGACCTTGGCGACCTTAACGCCGAAAGCGGCCTCAACAGCGTTTTTGATCTCCACCTTGCCGGCGTCCTTGGCGACTTCGAACACATACTTCTTGTTCGCAACGTCAGCCATGGAACGTTCGGTGATGATGGGACGAATAATGATGTCGTAAACGTTTGCCATTATGCGAACACCTCCTCGATGACTGCGAGGGCTTCCTTGTCGATCACGAGGGTCTTGGCGTTGAGCAGATCGTAGACGTTGATGAGCTTTGCGGGCGCGGTGGTGACACCGGGCAGGTTGCGGGCGCTCTTGACAACGACCTCGTTGACCTCGGGAGTGACGACAGTGGCCTTGCCGTCCGCCTTGACGGCGGTGAGGAAGCTGCGGAAGTCCTTGGTCTTGATAGCGTCGAGCGCGATCTTGTCGACAACGACGATCTCGCCCCTGTGCCGCCTTGGCGGACAGCACGCTCTTGAGCGCGAGACGCTTGACCTTCTTATTCAGCACATAGCTGTAGCTGCGGGGCTTGGGGGCGAACACGATACCGCCGTGCGTCCACTGGGGCGCGCGGGTGCTGCCCTGACGGGCACGGCCGGTGCCCTTCTGGCGCCACGGCTTTCTGCCGCCGCCGGAAACCTCAGCGCGGGTCAGAGCGCTCTGCGTGCCCTGACGGCAGTTGGCAAGATGATTTTTGACGACCTCGTGAACAACGCTCATGTTCGGCTCGATGCCGAAGATCGCGTCGTTCAGCTCGACGGAACCGACTTCAGCGCCGGTCATGCTGACAACCTTAATCGTAGACATTTATCAAGCACTCCTTTCCTTACATATTTCTGGCGGAAGCCTTCTGCGGGTTGCGGCCGGAAGCCTTCTGCGGGTTCTTGCTGATGTCGGCACCAGCCTGCTTGATCTTGTGGACCTTGACGGTGGTCTTCACGGTGACGAGGCTGCCCTTGGGACCGGGAACCGCGCCGCGGACGACGAGCATGTTGAGCTCGGGGTCGACCTTGACGACCTCAAGGTTCTGGATGGTGACAGTCTCCACACCGTACTGACCGGGGCCGATCTTGCCCTTGAAGATACGGCTGGGGTCGGTGGTGGAGCCCATGGAACCGGCGTGACGGTGGACAGGGCCGCCGCCGTGGGTCATACGACCGCGGCTGGCGTTCCAGCGCTTGATAACGCCGGTGTAGCCGTGACCCTTGCTCGTACCGGTGACGTCAACGAAGTCGCCGGACTTGAAAGTGTCAGCCTTGATGATGGCACCGAGCTCGAGCTCGGAAGCATTGTCAAGGTCAAACTCACGCAGGTACTTCTTGGGGGAAACGCCAGCCTTGTTCAGGTGGCCGAGTTCAGGCTTGGAGAGCTTCGCTTCGCGAATGTCCTCGTAGCCTAGCTGGACAGCCTCATAACCGTCTTTTTCGCTGGTCTTCTTCTGAGTGACGACACAGGGGCCCGCTTCGATCACGGTGACCGGGATCACGTGGCCCTTTTCGTCGAAGATCTGAGACATGCCAACTTTTTTGCCGATGATTGCTTTCATGTATGATCCTCCTAAAGGTTATTGGTCGGCTTAGTTAGCGGCAACTCCCGCCATTGCTCTGCCGACATGACCCCGCCCATCTCACGCAAGTCGATGGGCTTTTGGGTAGAGCAACAAAATTTGCTTCAAAAACGACGGCGTCGTTTTTTGAGAGGGTTTGCAGCTTGTTTCTGCATGCACTCACTTCGTTCGTACACTTGCAAGCTGAGCGGTGTTTTTCTGACGCACATGTCGTCAGAAAAACGATTTCATTGGTTTCGCGTCTGCGGACGCGAAATAATGAAGCGAGGGATTGATTTTTCGTCAGGCGAGGCGCGCCGCTGTAGACAGTATCTGGTATACGGCAAAGCAGCGCAACGAGGCATCACGGAAAATTAGAGCTTGATCTCGATCTCAACGCCGGCGGGAAGCTCGAGACCCATCAGAGCCTCGACCGTCTTGGGGCTGGAGTTGGTGATGTCGATCAGGCGCTTGTGGGTGCGGCGCTCAAACTGCTCACGGCTGTCCTTGTACTTATGCACAGCGCGCAGGATGGTGACGACTTCCTTCTTGGTGGGCAGAGGGATGGGGCCGGAGACGGTAGCGCCGGTGCGCTTGGCGGTCTCGACGATCTTCTCTGCGCTCTGGTCGATGACCTGGTGGTCATAGGCCTTGAGACGAATGCGGATCATTTCTTTTGCCATTTTCGGTTTCTCCTTCATTGTACGGTTTTCTTGCTTTGTCGAAGCCGTACGGTGAGAGGCTTTCTTGTACGCTTATCCGTGCGTATCATTCCGGCTCATAGAAAAACCGGCACGAATAAACGGCCGGTCCACACATGGCGCAGCGATCTACGCAACGTACAGATATTCTCTCAGCCGCCCGATGTTCGGACATACTCCCCGAAAGTTACCTCAGAAGACCTGAGCAATCTCCCGGTTCATCGCAATATCGCGCAAATAGGGCAGGATGCGCCCAATCGCGGACTTGCATATAGTACCAAATTCCGTTGCACATGTCAAGACAAATTTCACTTTTTTCTTGAAAAATTTTTTAGCAGTCTCTTTTCGCGGCAACTGTGGCGGATTTGGCGCAAAAACGCGGCATATTGCCCCCTCCCTGCCGATATATTTAGGGGCAAAGGAGTTGATGGACATGGCAATGGCCTGGCTTTGGACGGGAATGGTGGCAGTCTCGCTCATTTTCGGCGCGCTGACGGGAAACTTGAATGCGCTCAGCGCTGCCGCGCTCGAGGGCGCGCAGAGCGCGGTCGAGCTGTGTTTGGCGATGTGCGGCGTGATGTGCCTCTGGACGGGCGTGATGGAAGTGATGAACCAGTGTCATCTCACCGACCGCCTCGCTTCCCTCTTCCGCCCGCTGCTCAAGAGGCTCCTGCCGAACGCGAGCCGCGACAGTGAGACGCTGGCCGCGATCTCCGCCAACCTCTCCGCCGATCTTTTGGGCCTTGGCAACGCGGCCACGCCGCTCGGCATCCGTGCCGCCTGCCGCATGAGCCGCGGCTGCAAGGGTATCGCATCGGATGAGCTGTGCCTGCTCGTCGTTTTGAATACGGCGTCCATTCAACTGTTGCCCACCACGCTCGCAGGCGTGCGCGCTTCGCTCGGTGCCGCCGACCCGTTCGACATTCTGCCCGCCGTGTGGCTGACGTCGCTTCTGTCTGTCCTCGCGGGGCTTTTCGCCGCCAAGCTCTTCGCCCACTTCTGGAGGAATTGAACCTATGGCGCTCTCTACGCTCATCGTGCCCGTACTGCTCGCCTTCACGGCCTGCTTTGCCCTCGGCAAGCGTGTCGACGTCTACTCCGCCCTCACCAAGGGCGCGGAGGAGGGACTCACGGTGCTGCTGCACATTCTGCCGTCACTCATCGCACTGCTCTCCGCCGTCTACATGTTCCGTGCGTCCGGCGCGATGGAGGCGCTCGGCGCGCTTTTAGCCCCCGCACTCGACAAGATCGGCATTCCTGCCGAGACTGCGCCGCTTCTCTTCATCCGCCCCATCTCCGGCAGCGGCGCGCTGGCTGTCGGATCGGAGATCATGGACTCCTACGGCGTCGATTCCTATGTCGGCCGCGTTGCGGCGGTCATGCTCGGCTCGAGCGAAACGACGTTCTACACCGTCGCCGTCTATTACGGTGCAGCGGGCATTACGAAAACGCGCTATACTATCCCCGCCGCGCTCTGCGCCGACGTGGTGATGTTCCTCGCATCCGCGTTTTTTGTGCGGCTACTCATGGGCGCGTAAAAAGGAGCCGCCGCAGGCAGCTCCTTTTCCTTTATTCTTCTGTTCTCACGCGGATGCGCAGGGCGCATTTTCCTCTCTGCCCGCCGATAGTAATTGCATAGCGCAGGGCCAGCATCCCGCCGTCCTCGTCGAGCTTCCACTTGACCGACTCCGCCTTCACTGCGACCGGCAAGGTTCCGTAGGGCACGGCATAGAATGAGGTATGCTCCTTCCCCTCCGCAAAGACCATCTCGCTCGTCACCTCGCCCGTGCGCGTCAGAATGATGCAGTCCGGCGCGAGGGCAAGGCGCGTCGCGGTGGTCACCTTGCCGTCCCCGTCCGTTTCCTCATAGCGCAGGAGATAGCCGTCGCGCGTTTCCTCCATCGTGCCGCGCACGCGGAGATCTGAGCTGTCGGCGCTCATGCCTTCGTATTGCTGCTCGCCGTGCACGGTGAGCCAAACGTTTCTTTTCATACAGTCCTCTTTCTCATTTGTTTCTGTCATCATACTACGGCGGAGAGCGGGACACAAGGCGCATTTGCATTTTTTGTGCGTTTCCCTGTTTTTGCTATGGTAAAATGTAAAAGCGCGTGCTATAATCTCCGGTAAGCAGATTCTCTGTTCCGTCAAAGGAGGCGTCACTATGAAAATTGATCTGACGGAAAAGCAATTCCGCCGTCTTCTTGATCTGGTCTACGTCGGCAACTGGGTGATGAACTCCACCCGCGGCGACGACCGTATCCGCGAATACGACGATGTAGAGAGCACCGTATTCGCCAACTGTCTCTCCCACGGCATGGTGCCGCTGGTCGAGGCCTATCAGGGCGAACTGATCCCCTCGCGCGCGTTTGCCGAGGGCGGCATCCACGAGGCCATCATGGCCTACGAGGACACGATGTTTTTCGAAATTCTCGCTCAGGAGCTTGCCCTGCGCGATATGGACAGCGACGCGCCCACGCCCGAAAATGTCGACGAGCTGCGCGAGCGTATGGACACGTACTTAGGCGAATTCGAGCAGCACGGCACCGACAACATCACCGTTGAAATGTAAAAGTGTAACAGAAGGCAAAGAGGTCTCCGCTTTTTAAGTGGAGACCTCTTTATCTTCGCGGCCGCAGCCGCGAAATGTTTTTGATCCATAAATCGCCGCGACAAGTGCGTGGCGATTTATTCTTCTCGCTCGCGCGTGTCGAGCCGCCCTACGGGCGGCGAGGCACGAAGCGGAGCGCATCCCCTATTTTTTTTAAGGATGCCAACGGCATCCTTAAAAAATAATCACGTCTTGATTCCCATCGTCTCCCACTTGCCGCTGCGGTAGCGCAGGAAGAAGATGACACTGCGCACCGACCAGTCCACGATCGCGTGCGCGAACCACACGCCGATGACGCCGTAGCCCATGTACTTGCCCAGCACATACGCAAGCATCACGCGCACGACCCACATCGTCAGCATACTGGCGAGCATCGTGAATCTGGCATCGCCTGCCGCACGCAGGAAGCCCGGCACCATAAACGCCGGTACCCAGATGAAGATGGATGAGATGCCGTGGATCAGCGTGACCGTGACGGCGAGCTTTTCCGCCTCTGGTGAGACGTTGTAGACACGCATGATGAGCGGCAGCAATGCGATGATCGTCAGGTTGACGACTGCCATGATGCCGTACGTCCACTTGGCGACTTTTTGAGGTATGCGCGCGCCTGATCGAATTCGCCCGCGCCGACGCACTGGCTCACGACCGCTGCAAGGCCCAAGTTGATGGCCTGACCGGCAAAGCAGTTGAAGTTTGAGATGGTGTTGCCAATGGCGTTCGCCACCATCGATGCCGTACCGAACGTCGAAATCAGGCTGAAAAGCACGAGACGCCCCAGCTGGAACATGCCGTTTTCGACGCCGCTTGGCACGCCGATGTAGAAGATGTTCTTCATTAGGCGCATATCGACACGAAAGCCGCGGATATCAGAAAGGTGCAGCATCAGATCGCGGTTGAAAAGCAGCGAGAGGATGACGACTGCTGCGACCGTGCGGGACACGAGCGTCGGGATCGCGACGCCCGCGACGTCCATACCGAAGCCAAAGATCAAAACGGCGTTGCCGATCACGTTGATACTGTTCATCAGGAGCGAAACTTTGAGCGACACGTCGCTGTGGCCCATCGTGCGGAACAGCGCCGCGCCGCCGTTGTAGAGCGCGATGCCCGGAATGGATGCCATCACATATAAATAATAAGTGTTCGTCGCCGCCATGACGTCGGGCTCGATATGGCCGAACATTACGGTCAAAATCTGCGTGCGGAAGAGGTACAGCAGCGCCACGAAGAAGACCGACACCGCGGCCAGCAGCGCAATGAGCTGCTGGCCCGCGTTGCAGGCATCCTCCTTCTGCCTCTGTCCGATGTACTGGCCCGCAACGGCTGCGCCGCCGGTCGCCATCGCCGAGAAAATGTAGATCATCAGATTGCTGATCGAGTCGACGAGCGACACCGCGCTGATCGCCGCGTCGCCGACGGTCGCAACCATCAGCGAGTCGGCAAGACCCACTGTAATGGCCAGAAGCTGCTCGAGCAGCAGCGGCCACATCAGCGCGACGAGCTGGCGATTCGTAAACATCATTTCCTTGTCAGCGCGCACCGGCGCTGCCAGTTTGCCCATGCTTTCACACTCCTTGTATCGATTGAGCCTGTATCATAAACCATTTGCCTTTCCTTTGTCAACGCCGCGTCAAAAAAGATACGGTTTCAGCGCTGCGCCCCACGCTTCGATAAGCTTTTCCTTCGTCCAACGCGCGTTGGCCGGCGAGGTGGAGGGAAGCTGGACGGCCTCGCGCCCGAGCTTCGCGCGGCAGTATTTTTTATAGCAGGCGTAGGACGTGCCGCCGTTGCAGAAGATGGCCTGAATGTCCGCCGCATCCAAAATGACGGACAGATCGTTCGGCACAACGTTCGTGATGCTCGCATCCGACGATCCCACGATCTCGCATGAGCCGATGGTGTCCCACATGGCGACGCCGCGGCGCAGGACCATCGCTTTCTTCTCTTTGACCGTCTTCGGCGTTTCCTCGCCCAGAACAGCGGCGAGCGTCAGCCAGAAGCGGTTCTGCGGGTGCGCGTAGAAAAACGCCGCCTCCCTTGACTTGACCGACGGGAACGAGCCCAGGATCAGCACGCGCGACTTTTCGTCATACAGCGGCGGAATATTGTGCAGCTGCGCTTGCCATTCCATCCTCTCGCCCACCTTTCTGTCTTTTTCGCCATTTTAACACAGGAACATCAAATCGCCAAGTCCCGTTTTCTCCGTCTGCGTGCGCTTCGCTGCGTGCGCTTCACGCTTCGCTGCGGAAATGGGTTGGCTTTTTGGCAAAGTTATGTTATGATAAAGTAAATATATATTAAATGTAGGTGCCTTGCCCCGCGTGGGCACGGTCATCTTTGAGAAAGGACATCTATGAAAGACGACGACAATCACATTCTTCTTTTAGAAAAGGGCAAACGAGGCCTTCTGCAGATCATCTTCGGCCGCACGGGCATCATCATCGTTTCGCTGATCGTGCAGATCTTGTTCCTCTTTGCCGCCTTTTACAAGCTCGAGGGTTTTCTGCCCTACTTCTGGGGCGGCAACACGCTGCTGTCGGCGGCAGTCGTGCTGTTTCTGTTCGGCAACGACGACAACCCGACCATCAAGCTCACGTGGTTTTTCATCCTCGCGGTGCTGCCGGTGTTCGGCTTGATTCTGTACGTTTACATCAAGACGGACCTCGGCCACCGGCTGATGATCCGCCGCTACAACGACATCCTGTCGCAGACGGAGCACTTCGCCCCCTCGGAAAGCGCGTGTTCCAAGGAGGAATTACCGGAGGAGCTCCAAAGCCTTGCCTCCTACCTGAATTCCTGCGGCTTCCCCTGCTATCAAAACACACAGGCGCAATACTTCCCCCTCGGCGACGATGCGTTCGAGGTCATGTGCGACGAGCTCCAAAAGGCCGAGCATTTCATCTTCCTCGAGTATTTCATCGTCAGGGGAGGGCTACATGTGGGGCCGTATCCTTGAAATTCTCAAGGAAAAGGTCAACGCGGGCGTCGAGGTGCGCGTGCTGTACGACGGCACCTGCGCGGTCGCGCTGCTGCCCTATTCCTACCCCGAAAAGCTCGAAAAGCTCGGCATTGCCTGCAAGATGTTCGCGCCGCTGCGCCCGTTCGTCTCCACGCACTACAACTACCGCGACCACCGCAAGATCATGGTCATCGACGGCAAGATCGGCTTTACAGGCGGCATCAACCTCTCCGACGAGTACATCAACCGCACCTCGCGCCACGGCCACTGGAAGGATACAGCCATCGCCCTGCGCGGCGACGCCGTGCGCAGCCTGACGCTGATGTTTTTGCAGATGTGGGACGTCAGCTCCGTGCACTTTACGTCCGAAGTCTACAGCAAGTATCTCGACGTGCCGCAGCCGGCGCACGAAAAGGAAGCGGGCTATGTCATCCCCTATGGCGACAGCCCGCTCGACCGCGACCTCGTCGGCGAGATGGTCTATATGGATATCATCAACCGTGCCAACCGTTACGTACACATCATGACGCCGTATCTCATCATTGACAACGAGATGATCACGGCGCTGACCTACGCCGCGCGCCGCGGCGTGGAGGTCCAGCTCATCCTGCCGCATGTGCCTGACAAGGAGATTGCCTTCTCGCTTGCGCACACGTATTACCGCAGGCTGCTTGAAAACGGTGTACAAATTTATGAGTACGAGCCGGGCTTCGTTCACGCGAAGGTCTTCGTCAGCGATGACTGCAAGGCGACCGTCGGCACGATCAATTTGGACTACCGCAGCCTGTACCACCACTTCGAATGCGGCACGTACCTTTATGCATCGCCCGAAGTCGCAAAAATTGAGCAGGATTTCCAGCAAACGCTCGCCCGGTGTGTCCGCGCGGACGCAGAGCTTCTCAAAAACGACCCGTTTATGCGAAAGCTCATCGGCCCCGGCATGCGCATCATCGCCCCGCTGCTGTAAGAAGTAAAAAAGTCGAAACCGAAAGGTTTCGACTTTTTTTATTCTCAATTACTTTTCGAGCTGCTCGAGCGCGCTGCACACGGCAGTGTGCTCCTTCTGCACCGCCACATAGAGTGGCTGTACGCTTTCAAACATCGAATCCTGACCGCGCGCAGCGCTTCCGTCATCTGAGAGCTGGCGTGGGCGAGTGAGCCGAGGCCAAGGTTCAGCGCCACGCCCTTGAGCGTGTGCACCGCGCGGAACGCCGTAGTCGTGTCGCCCGTGTTCATCGCATTCGTCAGGTTTTGCATGCTGTCATCGCCCGGGAACATATTAAGGAAGCGCACGATGCGCTCGTCGTTCTGAAAACGCGCCTTGGCTTCGCCGTAGTCGCCGCCGATGCTCGCGCTGATGTGCAGTTCAGGATACTCCTCGATGACGATCTCGTCAAGCGCGGCGCGGATGGACTGCAATTTCTTCTCTAAGATCTGCTGCGGCAGGTCGCGGAACAGCAGGAAGAATTCATCGCCCCCGTAGCGCACGAGCTCGTCGTCGCTGCGGATCTGCGATTTGATGGCCTGCGCCGCGCGATAGAGCGCCGCGTCGCCCGCCTGGTGGCCGAAGCGGTCGTTGATGTGCTTGAAGTTGTCCAAGTCGATCATGGCGAACGAGAACCAGCCCTCCAGATTCTTGAGCCGTTCGTCGTAATAGCGGCGGTTGTAGACCTTGGTGACCGAGTCCATATACACCTGCCGGTCGCGCACGAGCAGCTGGTTGAGCACATTTTCGCGCTCGAACATGTCGTCGCTCTTGGTGCGCTTGACCAGCTCGAGCGAATACGGCCTGCCGTCCACCTCGATGAACGACGCGAGCACATAATAGATATCGCTCTCGCGCGTTTCGATCTTCGTCTGTGGCTTGTGCGTGCGCAGCACCTCCTACGAAATGCAGTTTTCGCAGCGGCGCTTCTTTTTCCACACCGCGTAGCAGTGCTCGCTCTTTTTAAGCGTGCAGCCCTCATCCGTTTTCGTCAGCTCCACACAGATCGTCGGCGCGACCAGCCGCGCAATGTCAAAGATGCGGCGATATGCTCGGCAATGTTCATGCTGCCCATGATCTTGAGGCGCGAGATGACGGTGCTCTGCAATTCGGAGGGGACCGTAAGCACGCGGCGCAAAAGACCGTCGATACGCATACGCACAACCATTTCGCCGTCCTGCGGCTCCAAGTGGATATCGCTCGCGCGCTCGGAAAACGCGCGTTCAATGAGGCTGCTCCGTGATAAAGCCGGCGCGGATGAGCACATCGCCCAGGCGCTCCTTTGTCTCCTTCTGCATTTCAAGCGCTTTTTCCAGCTGCTCGTTCGTGATGACGCCCGACGAGACCAGAAGATCGCCCAAACGCATGTACGCCATATTCATCCACCTCCATCTGCTATCTGCCGATGTATGTTAAGAAGTTGTATATCAGGAAAAATGCGCTATTGCTATAAACTTTTTTTCTAAAATTGTCAATAATCTTCAGTATTTCTCCCCCATTTCGCACATATTTTACAATCCATATTTCTTTTTTCCTCAAATTTATCGTGCATTTTTTTACCGTCCGCTGACGGCTCTCCCGTTTTTTTGCGGAAACGCTTCGCCCTTTCCGCTCTTTTTTTCAATCATTTCTGGCAAAACAGCAGGAAAAACCGGGAAAATATCCCTTGAATGTTTCCGTGGTTCTGTGCTAAGTTTACATTAAGTATCAAATGTTTTTAAAAACACGCATAAACAGTTTTTGTTTGGCACTGGCTTTTCCGGTGCCTATTTTCTTGTCCGCCCGCCCCGCGGCGGCATTTCTACAAAAGAGCGCGCCCTAAAAATGCGTATGAGGTCTACACGATGGTCGAAGCCAAGATCCTGATCGCGGACGATTCGAAAATGAACCAGCAGATCCTTTCCGAAATCCTCGGCGACCGCTACGAATACCTCTATGCCGACGACGGCATGCAGGCGCTCGAGCTGCTGCACTCCGAGTTCGACATCGAGCTCCTGCTGCTCGACATCAACATGCCCCGCCTCGACGGCTTCGGCGTGCTCGAGGTGATGAAGCAGCGCAACTGGCCGCAGGAGATCCCCGTCATCATCACCTCGTCCGAGGATGACGAGTCGTTCATCCAGAAGGCCTACGAGCTCGGCGTAACGGATCACATCCGCCGCCCGTTCAACCTGACGGTCACGCAGCGGCGCGTGAGCAACGCACTCACGCTCTACGCGCGCCAAAAAGCACCTTGTCCACCTGGCCGAAGCGCAGGTCTACGAGCGCGAGAAGACGAACAGCGCCATCATCAACATTCTGAGCCACATCGTCGAGTCGCGCAATTTCGAATCCGGCACGCCCATTCTGCATGTGCGCACCATCACGGACATTCTGCTGCGCCAGCTCGTCTGCACATCTCGGAACGGCGCGCAAAATAGAAAGGAAGCATCATGGCTCACAACAAATTTCTCCCTCGCGTGCTCGCCGCAGCGGCGGCGATGATGCTGCTCGCAGGCTGCAGCAGCAAGGCAAACCCCGGATTTTCTCCGTCGAACCCTGCCAATATCACGATCTGGACGTACTATAACGGTGAACAGCTCGAAGCGTTCAACGCGCTCGTCGACAAGTTCAACTCGACCGTCGGCAAGGAACAGGGCATCACGGTTGAGAGCTCCAGCCACGGCAGCGTGACCGATCTTGAGAACAACGTGCTCGCTTCTGCCGAGGGCAAGGTCGGTGCCGAGGCGATGCCCAACATCTTCTCCGCCTACGCCGACACTGCCTACGCGCTCGATGAGATGGGTCAAATTGCCGATCTGAGCGATTATCTAAGCGAAGAGGACCGCGCCGTCTTTATTGAGGACTATCTGAGCGAAGGCGACTTCTCCGGCTCGGGCAGTATCAAGATCTTCCCCCGTCGCCAAGTCGGCGGAGCTGCTGTTTCTCAATGAAACGGACTGGGAGCCGTTCGCCGCCGCCACAGGCGCAACCTATGACGACTTGGCCACGATCGAAGGCCTCGTCTCCGTCGCCGAACGCTACTACGAGTGGACCGACGCGCAGACGCCCGACATCCCGAACGATGGACGCGCGTTCTTTCGGCCGCGACGCGATGGCGAACTACATGCTCATCGGCGCCAAGCAGCTCGGCTGCACGATCTTCGCCGCGCAGGGCGGCAGCATGACGCTGAACTTTGACCACGACGCCGTGCGCACCCTCTGGGATAACTACTATGTACCCTTCATCAAGGGCTACTTTTCCGCAAGCGGCCGCTTCCGCAGCGATGATGTGAAGACCGGCAATATCATCGCCTACGTCGGCTCGTCTTCGAGCGCAACGTTCTTCCCCACGCAGGTCATCGCCGACGACATGGACAGCCACGACATCACGCGCAAGGCGCTTGAAAGCCCGAAGTTTGCGAACGGCGAGGACTACGCCGTGCAGCAGGGGGCGGGCATGGTCGTGACGAAGGCGAGCGATGCCGAGATTCAGGCAAGCCTCGTGTTCCTCAAATGGTTCACCTCACCCGAGCACAACATCACGTTCTCTGTCGACTCAGGCTACCTCCCCGTCACGCACGAGGGCAACTCCATCGACGCGATCCGCGCAAGCGGTCTTGCCCTCAGCGACGAAATGGACGAAGTCCTCTCCGCCGCAGTCGACACGGTCAACGCAAACCATCTCTACACGCCCCCACGCCTTCCGGCGGCACGAACGCCCGCGCCATTCTTGAATATTCCATGAGCGATAAGGCAAGCGCTGACCGCGCCGCGGTCAAAGAGGCAATGGCGCAGGGGCAGAGCTTTTTGAAGAGGCCTCGGCGCAGTTCCTTTCCGACGAATGCTTTGAAGCCTGGTATCAGGATACGCTTGCATCGCTTGAGGCCTTTCAGGGCTGAGTGACTGTTCAATGACAAAAAAGGGGCCGTTTTATGTTCTTTCGCAAACCATCGGATCATGTGCCGCATGTCACCACCTTCCATACGATCCTGCGCTCCATGCTCTGGATCCTGTTCATCGAGATCGCGCTGCTTGTCGGCATTCTCTATCTCTGCCGCATCAACACGAACCTTGAGCAGAATGCTGTCGACATCTTGCAGATACAGACGGAAAACCGCCAAAACTATCTGCAAGGCCAGATGCTCGACGCGCAGGACCTCTCGTCGCTTGCGGGCAAGATCAACGCCGTGACGCAGGCCATGCTCGACGACGGCGAGATCAGCCTCGACACGCTCGACAGCGGCAGCGACGCCGCATCCCCCCTGCTGCTCTCGATCGGCGACAGCCTGATCTCCTCGATGCGCCATCGCCCCGTCACCGGCATTTTTGTCGTGCTCAACACGCACGATCTCGACACACGCAAAAAGGGCGAGCCGCTGCCCTGCCTTTATCTGCGCGACCTTGACCCGAATTCCTCCCCCTCGCAGCGCAATTCTGATCTTATGCTCGTGCGCGCACCCGCACAGGTCGTACAGTCACTCTACATTGCGACCGACACGAGCTGGACGCCCTCGATCAACTATGGGGCCAACGGCAGCAATGGCTTTCTCTATCCCGTCTTTCAGGCAGCCTACCACGGAAACGGCGAACTGGACGCCGCGGACTACGGCCACTGGACGTCCTCGCCCTACACGCTCTCCGGCGACGATCACTCCGCCATCGCCTACACCATCCCGCTTATTTTAGATGACGGCACGGTCTACGGCGTGCTCGGCGTCGAAATTCTTGAAAGCTACCTCCAAACCCTGCTGCCGGGCACCGAGCTGCAGAACGACAGCTCGGGCACCTATCTTCTCGGCGTCGCATCGAATTCCGCCATCGGAAAAGACGACCTTACCGTCAGCGTCATCTCCGCCTCCCCCGCTGCAAATGCGCCGCAGCAATCCTATGACCAGACGCTGCTGCTCAAGCCGTCAAAGCGCGGTGGCTACCAGAGTGACTCCCCCCTCGGCCTTTGTCACGCCGCCGTGGCGCCGCTGACGCTCTACAACCGCAACGCGCCGTTTTCCAATGAGCAAATGCTGCTTATCGGCTCGGTGCCGGTATCGGCGCTTTACGCCTTTTCAGGCTATGTGCTGCGGTTTTTGATCATCGCGGTCCTCGTCGTGCTCACTGCAGGACTTTTCAGCAGCCTTGTGCTGGCGCGCAAGCTCTCGCGCCCGATTTCGCGCCTTTCCGACGAGGTCGCGCACGCGCGTGAAAGCCGCAGCTCCATCCCCATGCTCTCCGCCACCGGCATCATCGAGCTCGACCGGTTCTCCTCCGCGTTCACGCAGCTCGGACGCGAGGTACTCGATACTTCGACCAAGTTTCTGCGCATCATGGACATGGCAAGCGTGGAGCTCGGCGGCTATGAGCTGCGCTCCGCTCCCGACAGCATCTATGTCACCGACAATTTCTTCGACCTTCTCGGCATGCCCGGCGTTGACGCAGACGACTTAACAGCGCAGAGTTTCCGCGAGCTTTTGCAGCGCTTTGAGCGCTCGTGCCCCCACTCCCCCGCGCCCGACGGCGCGATGCTCTACCACATCCGTCTGCCAAGCGGCAAAGAGCGCTACCTTCGCATCGAGACGACGCACGAGGACGGCACGCAGGTCGGCCTTGCCGAGGATGCGACCGCCAACACGCTTGAAAAGCTGCGCATTGAGCACGAGTGCGACTATGACACGCTCACAGACCTCTACAACCGCCGTGCCTTCCACCGCATCTGCGCCGAGTTCTTCTGCTCACCCGAAAAGCTCGGCCACGCGGCGCTTTTGATGTTCGACCTCGACAACCTCAAGCAAATAAACGACACATTCGGCCACGACTGTGGCGACGAGTACATCCGCCGCACAGGCGAATGCTTTGCCAAGAACGCTCCCGCGCGTACCGTCTGCGCGCGCATCAGCAGCGATGAGTTCAGTGCACTCTTCTACGGCTACAACGATCAGGATACGCTGCGCGCCGACATCCGCGCGCTGAAAGCCGCCCTTGAGCATTCTGTCGTCCAGCTTCCCAGCGGACGTGAGCTGCGCGTGAGCGTCTCCGGCGGTGTCGCGTGGTATCCCGAGAGCAGCACAAATCTCATCACACTGCGCAAATACGCGGACTTTGCCATGTATCAGGTCAAGCGCTCGCGCAAGGGCGAGCTGCTGGAATTCGACCCTGAGGTCTACCGCACCAGCCTGCAGGAAAGACGCTGCCATGAGGAGTTCCGCCGTCTCATCAACGAGGAGCTTATCACCTACCGCTTCCAGCCCATTATCGACGCAAAAGACGGCAGCGTCTTCGCCTATGAAGCGCTCATGCGCGTGGATCTTCCCACGCTGCACTCCCCTGCTGACGTGCTGCGCCTCGCGCGCGAGGAAAACTGCCTGCACGAGGTCGAGCGCATCACGTTCTTCCGTGCGTCAAGTGCATATCAGGCGCTTGAAAACGCCGGTAAGGTCGTGCCCAGCGCGTTGCTGTTCGTCAATTCGATTGCAAGCCAATATCTAACGCCCGATGAGCTTTCGGAATACTCCGCGCGCTACGCCTCGATCCTGCCGCGCATCGTCATTGAGATCACGGAGGAAGAGGGGCTCGACCCCAAGGCGCTGCGCATCAAGCAGACGATCCCCGGCAGCTCTGGCGCGTTCGCGCTCGACGACTACGGCAGCGGCTACAGCAACGAGCGCAGCCTTCTCGAACTCTCGCCCAACTACATCAAGATCGACCTTTCCATCATCCGCAGCATCGACACCGACGCCAACAAGCGCCAGATCGTGTCGAACACCGTGTCCTACGCGCACCAGCGCGGCATGAAGGTCGTGGCTGAGGGCCTTGAGACCGCGGACGAGGTACGCACCGTGCTGTCGCTCGGCGTCGACCTTCTGCAGGGCTTCTTCCTCGCGATGCCGCAGGTCGAACCCGGCGGCGCGAGCGAAGAAAGTCTTGCCGTCATCGCCGAGATGCACAGCCAGAGCGATGAGAGTCAAATTTCGATATTTGGCGGCGACAAGCAGTAAATATCGCAAAAAGGCTCACGAAAGCAATGCTTTCGTGAGCCTTTTTCTTTTATCCGTTCTCTTTCGCCGTGCGGGCGCATTCGATGATCGTGCGCACCGCGCAGTCGATGTTGATGGGCTTGAAGAGGTGGGCGTTCATGCCCGCGGCGAGGCATTTTTGAATGTCCTCATGGTAGGCGTTGGCTGTGAGGGCGATGATCCGCCATGCCCGCGATGGCCTGGCAGTAGAAGTCAAACAGCTCCGGCAGCTTCACCGGCTGCGAGACGATCTTGAATTCCCCGCTCTCGATGCGCGAGATGTCCAGCACATCGTCGATGAGCTCCCGCAAGTTGCTGCCGCTGACACGGATCTTTTCCAGGCACTCTTTCATCTTATCCGAATCGTCCGCGTGCTGTAGGGCGATGTTCGTAAAGCCCATGATGACATTCATCGGCGTGCGGATATCGTGCGACATGCGCGAGAGGAACTCGGACTTTGCCTCGTTCGCGCGGCGCGCCGCAGTCTCTCCGCGAGCGTCGAAAGGTCGAAAAACGGCTCGACATAGGGCAGATACTCCGGCAACGATGCTCTGCTTGCTCATTTCACTCATGTGGACGCTCGCTCTGCCGCTGTGTCCGGTCAGACGGTGCATCTGCCGCTCGCTTGCAGCCTCTTCATAATAACCCGTGCGCAGATCGATACGGTAAATCGTATAATAGATCTTGCTGATGGCCGAGATGACCTCGTAGCTCATCCGGCTCTCCGTGAGCGCCGTTTCCAGCGCGTGCTGGTGCTCGCGCTCCTCCCTCACGATCTCATCCACGCTGCGGAAGTCCAGCAGGATTTGAAAGCTCGTTTCCGTCTGCTGCACCCTATTGGCGCGCGCCTCGAAATAGATGTTCCCGATGGCGTTCGGCACACTCTGGTAGCGGCGGCTGACGCGGTCCTTGGTCCTGAGCTCGCGCATCAGATTTTCTGCGTCCAAAAATTGCAGGAAGTCCGGTGCGCTCTCCTTAAGGACGCACTTGTGATAGTAATGCTCGACCGCCTCGGCATAGGAAAACAGCTCTTGCCCATGCGGGAGCAGGTCGCCCCGCGGAGTTGGAGTGCTCCTCGATCTTGACGATCTCGGCCCGGTCGTTCATCAGGTCCACACGATAAACGGACGTGCCGTCCCTGCAGAGCACCTTGAGCATCTGCTGCTCAAGCTTCACGGCCTGCAAATTCTGCTCGAGCGACTTCTGCTTTTCTTCCAGCAGCGTCAGCATGCGCAGGTTCTCCCGCGCGCTGCCGAGGTGCCCGCCGACAAAGGCAAGCAATCGGAGCTGCCGGCCGTCATCGCCCGCTGCGGATTGTCAAGGCCGAAAAAGCCGCTCAGATTGCCGCGATAGAAGACCGGCACCGCGATCTCGGAGTGGATGCTCTGCGTCTTCAGGATCTCGTACTCGCTCGGCATCTGCGTTTTCACGTCTTCAATATTCGGAATGACGATCGTCTCGCCGCGGCCTAAGACCTCCAGCCAGTACGGCATATCCGCGGGAACGATCTCCGTCAGGTTGTCGATCTGCGGCGCGACGCCGTTCGCGCACCACTCAAAGGTGTTGCAATAGGCCTCCGCCGTCCCCTCCAGCCGCTCGAAGAGAAACACGCGGTCAGACTGCATGGCCTCGCCGATCAAACTCAGCAGGCGGTAGACCAATTCGTCCATCTTCTCTTTGCTGCACGTGCGGTCGATACGCGCGAGCTGATCGATGAGCGCAAGGCTGTATTCTGCCGCAATGCTCGCCCCTGCGGTCACGGGCGGATGTTCTGCTTGCTTCATGCGCTTGTCTCCTTTGCGGCAGCTTTCGATACCTGTCATAAATATGCAAAATTGGTCATAGTTTGTCTATTATAGCATGGGGTAATTTGAAAGCAAATACGAAGTTGCTCCCTCCCGTCGATCGTTAGGCATCACCGCACAAAAAGTGCGCCGGCTCGTTGAGCCGACGCACTTTTATTTGTTTTCACATTCTGACGCTTTACTTCTTCTTGCCGCCGAGGAATTCCGGCAGGGGCTTGCCCTGCTTGAGCCACTGGTGATACTCGGCCGTCGCGGCGAACTCGACGTCGCCCGCAGAGTTGAGCGCGGTCTCGACAGAGTCCTGAATGACGCCGATGATGAAGCCGACGCCGACGACCTGCATCGCGATGTCGTTCGAGATGCCGAACAGCGAGCACGCCATCGGGATGAGCAGCAGCGAGCCGCCCGCCACGCCGGAAGCGCCGCACGCGCCGAGGGCCGACATGATCGAGAGCAAAATCGCCGCGGGCAGCGAGACCTGCATACCCAGCGTATTGGCCGCGGCCAGCGTCATGATGGTGATGGTGATGGCCGCGCCGTCCATGTTGATCGTCGCGCCGAGGGGGATAGAGACGGAGTAGAAGTCCTTGTCCAAGCCGAGCTTTTCGCACATCGCCATGTTCACGGGGATGTTCGCCGCGGAAGAGCGGGTGAAGAACGCCGTCAGGCCGCTTTCACGCAGGCAGCGGAACACCAGCGGATAGGGATTGCAGCGCAGATAGATGAAGATGATGATGGGGTTGATGACAAGCGCCATGAAGAGCATCGTGCCGACCAAAAGCAGCAGGAGCTTGCCGTACTGGGTGAAGATCGCAAGGCCGTTGCTCACAACGTTCGTGAACACAAGGCCCATGATGCCGAACGGTGCCAAATTGATGATCCAGCGCACGATGGTGGACACCGCGTCCGCCGTGTTGCTGAGGAAGACCTTCGTCGAGTCCGCACCGAGCTTCTTCATCGCCATGCCGAAGAGACAGCCCCACATCAGAATGCCGATGTAGTTGCCGTTCATAATGGCGGAGATGGGGTTCGAGACGATGTTGGACAGCAGCGTGTGCATGACCTCGCCAAGGCCCTGCGGGATGACCTCGGCCTCAGCGGCCTCGGCCAGCAGGAGCATCTGCGGGAAGAGCATGCTGGTCACAACGCTCAGCGCCGCGGCGACGAACGTCGTAAGCATGTAGAGCCACACGACCGTGCCGAAGCGGCGGTCGAGCTTGGACGAGCCCTGCGCCAGCGCGCTCGCCACGATGACGAACACCAGCACGGGGGCAATGCCCTTGAGCGCGCCGACAAACAGGTTGCCAAGCTCCTTTAACCACGTCGCGCCGGGACAGACCAGCGCCAGGATCACGCCGACGACAAGGCCGATCGCGATACGCAAAATCAGGCTGACGCCGTTATACGCGGCGGCAATTTTTTTAAGGGTCTTCATAAAGGGATTCATAGGGGCATCTTCTTTCTTTTCAAAATCTAACGCTCTTACGATCCTCTTCTCTCTGCTCAGGCCGCAAAGGCGCTTTCACTAACGGCCTTTATTATATCTTTATGTGCAGGAAATTGCAAGGAGCGGACAGATGTATTTCTACGAAAAACACTCCAATGACAGAAATTCGTCATTATCGCCATGAGATCTGCCGTCTGTCGCCGTCTTGCAGCACGAAAAAGTCTTTTCTGTCCGCACGCCATAAAATTCTTGCGCAGGCGAACGGATTCTATTGACATCTTTGGGCATTTTTGCAAGAATCCGATTCGTCTGTCAAAAAACACAGCACAAATAATAACACCCATCGGATCATACCGACGGGTGTTATTTACATAACCGCATTTTACATCGGCTCAGCGTGTTCGCCGCAAAGTGCAACAATGGTCAGCGCAAACAGCTCCGCGCTTCGCACGATCTCATCTACCACAAGGTACTCATTTGCACCGTGCATGTGATAATCTACACCTAATCGGGAAGCGCCAAACGCCACGCCATTTTTCAGAAAGTGCGCATATGCCCCACCGCCAATAGCAAGGCAATTGCCCGGTTCGCCCATGACCTGCTCATAGCAGCCTAAAAGCGTCTGGATAAACGGACTATGCAGGGAAGCACAGTGTTCTCTTCCCATGTGCCTGAATAGCTCGTATATAGGCCGCCCTTTTCCAGGTTGATGACGGGATACTCTCCGTCCGGCGAATAAGAACAGGGTGTTTCTTCCTTCCGTGTGTTGAACGATCCGGGATGGGAATTGCTGACAGCAACGCCTTTATATACGGGTGCAGCGGATTCTGGAACAGCTCTTTACTGGGCACTCTTTCCACACACTGCCCCAAATACATCACTGCAATCTCATCTGAAATGTGCTTAACGACCGACAGGTCATGCAGCATGTCAGTCATATCGCCCGCACAGAGCTTGGGTTTGACAAGTTTGATTACCACAGTCTTCGTCACACCCACGCCACCATGCTTGCCGAAAAGGGTGCTTCGCCCAAATATGTGCAATACCGCCTCGGTCACAAGAACATTCAGGTCACAATGCAGATCTATCAGCATCTCACAAATAAGATGTCCACCGAAAATGCACAGCTATTGGAGCTGTTTTAGGTATTGCTGAAAAAATAATTAAGATTTTCCCCTTCATCTGCATTGTTTCTCTGCCGTTCGGCAGATACTGCTATTGACATTCCTTTTTCATTTGTAGTACAATCGTAACACAAGGAGTTGATTTTTATGGCAATGGATGCAACGTTTCAAATCCGTATGAACAGCGAACTGAAATCCGAGGTAGAGAGTCTCTATCGCAGTCTCGGTACCTCCTTTGCAGAGGCCGTCCGCATCTTTGCACAGCAAAGTCTTCGTGAAGGCGGTATGCCCTTTACCCCGTCCTTAAAAACCTGGGATGAACTGAGTCAGGATGAGATCAACGCCAAACTCCGCAAGAGTGCAGCGGATATTGCCTCTGGCCATACCCTTTCTCAGGATGCGCTTGACGCAAAAATCGCAGGACTATAAGCAAACATGGACAAATACAATATCGTATACACAAATGCTGCCGCCAATGATATCGCTGAAAAGTTTCAATACATCACCAGCGTTCTTCACGACCGCACCACCGCCGAACGCTGGTACGCTCGCCTGAAGGATGCGATCTGGCACGATCTTTCTTTTATGCCGGAGAAGTATCCGCTTTATAACGAAGAGCCATGGCACAGCAAAGGTGTCCGCCTGTTCATCACACGGCAGGATGTTGTGGTTTACTCCACAGATAAAACTGCACAAACCGTCTACATCTGGAATGTCTTCACAGCAGGCCGCGATTTGAGTTCTCATATAGAAGACGCACTCGAAAAGTGACATCGCCACTGCATCATTTTAGTGCCGACTTTGAGCAGAGGTTGGCAAAATGTTGACAAAAACGCAAAAGTACCCGCTTCCTCATGGAAGCGGGTGCTTTGTGTTTTGTGGAATTATTGCCTTTTTGTCAGCTTTCGGTAAGTTTTTCTTACTTCAGGCTCTCCGCAACGGCGACGGCCACGGCGACGGTAGCGCCGACCATCGGGTTGTTGCCCATGCCCAGGAAGCCCATCATCTCCACGTGCGCGGGCACGGAGGAGGAGCCGGCGAACTGGGCGTCGGAATGCATGCGGCCCATGGTATCGGTCATGCCGTAGGAGGCAGGGCCGGCGGCCATGTTGTCCGGGTGCAGGGTACGGCCCGTGCCGCCGCCGGAGGCGACGGAGAAATACTTCTTGCCCTGCTCGATGCACTCTTTCTTGTAGGTGCCGGCGACGGGGTGCTGGAAGCGGGTCGGGTTGGTGGAGTTACCGGTGATGGAGACGTCCACACCCTCGGAATGCATGATGGCCACGCCCTCGCGGACGTCGTCAGCGCCGTAGCAGCGAACGTCGGCGCGCTCGGTCTCGCTATAGCGGATCTCGCGCACGATGTTCAGCTTGCCGGTGAAGTAGTCGAACTGGGTCTGAACATAGGTGAAGCCGTTGATGCGGCTGATGATCTGAGCAGCGTCCTTGCCGAGACCGTTGAGGATGACGCGCAGGGGCTCCTTGCGGGCCTTGTTGGCGTTGCGGACGATGCCGATCGCGCCCTCAGCGGCGGCGAAGGACTCGTGACCGGCGAGGAAGGCAAAGCACTTCGACTCGTCGGACAGCAGCATCGCACCGAGGTTGCCGTGGCCCAGACCGACCTTGCGGTCCTCGGCGACGGAGCCGTCGATGCAGAAGGACTGAAGGCCCACGCCGATCATCTTGGCGGCTTCGGCGGCGGACTTCACGCCGGACTTGAGCGCGATGGCCGCGCCGACGGTGTACGCCCAGCAGGCGTTTTCAAAGCAGATGGGCTGGATGCCCTTGACGATCTCATACGGGTCAAAGCCCTTGGCCTTGCAGATCTCGCGGCACTCTTCGACGGAAGAGATGCCGTACTGAGCGAGGACGCCGTTGATCTTGTCGATTCTTCTCTCGTAGTTTTCAAATAAAGCCATTGTTTCGTCCTCCCCTTATTCCTGACGCGGGTCAATGTACTTGGCCGCGCTGTCCCACTGGCCGTAGTGACCCTTGGCCTTTTCGAGCGCTTCGTTCGCATCGATACCCTTTTTGATGAAGTCCATCATCTTGCCGAGGTTGATGAACTCGTAGCCGACGATCTCGTTTTCCTTGTTGAGCGCGACGCGGGAGCAGTAGCCCTCGGCCATCTCGAGGTAACGGGGGCCCTTTTCGGCGGTGGCGAACATCGTGCCGACCTGGGAGCGAAGGCCCTTGCCGAGGTCCTCAAGGGACGCACCGACAGCGAGGCCGTCCTCAGAGAAGGCGGACTGGGTGCGGCCGTAGACGATCTGGAGGAACAGCTCGCGCATGGCGGTGTTGATGGCATCGCACACAAGGTCGGTGTTGAGCGCTTCGAGAATGGTCTTGCCGATCAGGATCTCAGAAGCCATCGCAGCGGAGTGGGTCATGCCGGAGCAGCCGATGGTTTCGACCAGCGCCTCCTGAATGACGCCGTCCTTGACGTTGAGCGTCAGCTTGCAGGCGCCCTGCTGGGGCGCGCACCAGCCGATGCCGTGGGTGAAGCCGGAAATATCGGCGATCTGCTTGGCCTGGACCCACTTGCCCTCTTCGGGGATCGGGGCCGGACCGTGATATGCGCCCTTCGCAACGGGGCACATATGCTGCACTTCGGTCGTGTAAATCATAACGATCTTCCTTTCTTATCCTCTGTCTCCACAAAAAGCGGAACGTATCCATACGTATTTTTTATCATAGCAAACCCGAACGTCTTTTGCAAGGTGAAAAAACGGAAATACGGGCAAAATCCGTATTCCTTTCCCTCATTTTCCGCTATGCCGCACTTTTTGTTACAGCAGGTGGCGGATCGGGCGCTGGACAACGCTCAGAATCGTATACAGCGCGCGCTCTGCCCAAGGCAGCGTCATTTCTTCAAACCGCGCGCCGTATTCCGTGCCGCCGTCGTGCAGGGCGAGGCGGCTCTGGTCGATGTACTGTACGCTCTCCTGCCGCAGCGCGGCATTGACCTCCTCGCTCTCGATGACGAGCATCAGCTCCGTGTCGAGATATGCGCTGCGCATGTCGGCGTTGAATGAACCGACGACGCTCAAATCGTTTCCGATTAAAATTGTCTTCGTATGCAGTGACTGGCCGCAGACGACCTCGTACACGTCGACGCCGCGCGATAAAATATTTTGCTTTTCGCGTAAGTAGTCCGAGCAGCCGCTCGGGTTCGCGCCGTTTTCAACGGCATTCGTCAGCACGCGCAGCTGCCGCGTCTCGGCAAGTGCTTCCAAATCGTTATACATTTTGTCGTTGCAGATGATGTACGGCGTTTGCAGCAGGACGTCATCGCCCTGCGCCATCAGGCGGACAAGCGCGTCCCACAGCTCAGGCGCTTTCGCCTCCGCGCGCGGCGAGCCGCTGAGAAGGCTCACATGCGTGACCGCCGCGGTCTCCACCTCCCAGTCGACGGCGGCAAGCTCTTTTCCATGCACCGCGCATAGCGCCGCGTAGCGCTCCTGCAGCGCGTCGGTCTGCGAGGACGTCTTGCCTGTGATGGTTTTATTCTCCGGCTGCGACCAGACGCTTTCAAAATACGTCAAAAGCTGGGAGACCGAGCTGCCCTCTCCCCCGTCCGACACGACGAGCACGTCGCGGTCGATGTTCTGGTTCTCCTGATATGAGCCGAGGAACAAATCGTTCGAATTTCTTCCGCCGAGGATGTATTTGCTCCCGTCGGCGATCAGATACTTGTCGTGCAGACGGTAGTTGAGCTTCCACGGGCGCAGCAGGTCGATGGGATCATAAAAGCGCACCTCCACATTCTCCTCCGCCGCGAGGGCGCGGAGAACGCCGCTGTTTTGCAGATGCAGAAAACCGTTCAGCCCGTCGACGATGACGCGCACCCGCACGCCGCGCTGCGCCGCGCCATAGAGCGCGGCCATCAAATCCTGTCCGCTGCCGTCCGCGCGCAGGTCAAAGGTCGAGAAGATGACCTCCCTTTCCGCACTCTCGATGAGCTGCAAGCGCCAGAGCAGCGCACTGTCCGTATCCTCGATGCTCCTCACGCGCTCCTGCGATGCGTCCTCACTCAATCGGGCTTCATACTGGCTCCACAGCTCCCCCGCCGCCTCTTTCTGCGGCAGTGGAACAAAAACGGCCGTCAGCACGGCGTATAAAAGGTACGCGCCCAGCGCGATGCCCAGCCATTTCAAGATATGTTTTTGCTTCATTTTTCACCTGCTTATCATAAAACTCATGCCGTCAGTTTATCATAAGGGATGCAAGCTGTCCAGCGGCGCGGCGGCGGTAAGTTTTCCCGACCGAAACGCCGCAACTTTCGCCCAAACGGAAATTTCTCGAAAAGAGGCCTTGACAATCCGTCAATTTCCGACCTATACTGTGGGTAAAGCAAAAAATACCCCACGCGGGTATTGTATTTGTCCCGAAGGAGGAAGCAAATTGAAAAAGGAAACCTATGACGTGACCGGCATGAGCTGCGCCGCCTGCTCCAGCCGCGTGGAAAAGGCCGTCGCCAAGCAGCCCGGCGCGCAGCAGGTCGCGGTCAACCTGCTGAAAAACAGCATGGTCGTCGAATACGACGAATCCCAGCTTTCGTCCGCGCAGATCATCGCCGCGGTCGAAAAGGCGGGCTACGGTGCGTCTCTGCATGCAAAGCCCGGCAGCGCCCCTGCCGTGCAGACTGCCGAGACCGGCGGCGCCAGCGCCGCACAGAAGGCGTACAGCGACATGAAAAAGCGTCTCGCCCTCTCGCTCCTCTTCACCATCCCGCTGTTCTATCTCTCGATGGGCCACATGATGGGCTGGCCGCTGCCCGCGTGCTTCCTCGGCATGGAAAATGCGATGACGTTCGCATTCACGCAGTTTTTGCTGCTGCTGCCCATCGTCTATATCAACCGCCAGTACTATATCGTCGGCTTCAAGACGCTGTGGCAGCGCTCGCCGAACATGGATTCGCTGATTGCACTGGGCTCCAGCGCCGCCATCGTGTACGGCATCTACGCCATCTATAAGATCGGCATCGGCTTTGGCCAGATGGACATGGACACGGTGCACACCTATATGATGGAGCTGTACTTTGAGTCCGCAGGCACGATCCTGACGCTCATCACCATGGGCAAGACCATGGAAGCCCGCGCCAAGGGCAAAACCTCCGATGCGATCACAAAGCTCATGGACCTTGCGCCCAAGACCGCGACGGTCGAGCGCAACGGCGTCGAGAGCGTCATCCCCGTCGAGGAGGTCCAACTCGGCGACGTGCTGATCGTCAAGGCGGGCGAGAGCGTCCCCGTCGACGGCGTCGTGCTCGAGGGAACGCCCTCGGTCGACGAATCCGCGCTGACGGGCGAGAGCATCCCCGTCGAAAAGCAGGCGGGAGACAGCGTCATCGGCGCGACCATCAACAAATCCGGCTATTTCAAGATGCGCGCGACCAAAGTCGGCGACGATACCGCCCTTTCCCAGATCGTACGCCTTGTGGACGAGGCCACGAGCTCCAAAGCGCCCATCGCCAAGCTCGCCGATAAGGTCAGCGGCGTGTTCGTCCCCGTCGTCATCACGATCGCCGTCATCGCAACGGCAGCATGGCTGCTGACGGGGCACAGCGTGGAATTCTCGCTCTCCATCGGTATTTCCGTTCTCGTCATCAGCTGCCCCTGCGCGCTGGGTCTCGCCACGCCGACGGCCATCATGGTCGGCACGGGTCGTGGCGCGGTGAACGGCATCCTCATCAAGTCCGCCGAAGCGCTTGAGACGACGCACAGCGTCAACACCGTCGTGCTCGACAAGACCGGCACCATCACGCAGGGCAAGCCCGTCGTCACCGACGTCGTCGACGGCGGCATCGGCAGGGACAAACTTCTCTCCGTCGCCGCGTCGCTCGAAAAGCTCTCCGAGCATCCGCTTTCCGAGGCCATCGTGGCCGAGGCGGAGAAGGAATCGCTCACGTTCCTGTCCGTCGACAAATTTGAGCAGATCCCCGGTCAGGGCATCCGCGGCGAGGTCGAGGGCCAGCTCTGCCTTGCCGGCAACCGCCGCATGATGGAAGCCAACCACATTGAGGGCAGCGCGCTGCTCGCACAAGGCGAAGCGCTGGCTGAGGACGGCAAGACGCCGCTCTACTTCGCTCTCGACGGCAAGCTCATCGGCCTCATCGCCGTAGCCGATGTCGTCAAGCCCACGAGCGCGCAGGCCATCGCCGAGCTCTCGAGCATGGGCATTGAAGTCGTCATGCTCACGGGCGACAACGCCAAGACCGCCGAGGCCATCCGCCGTCAGGTCGGCGTGGACCGCGTCGTGGCCGAGGTGCTGCCGCAGGATAAGGAACGCGAGATCCGCCGCTTGCAGGAGGGCGGCAAGAAGGTCGCCATGGTCGGTGACGGCATCAACGATGCGCCCGCCCTTGCGCGCGCAGACGTCGGCATTGCCATCGGTGCCGGTACGGACGTCGCCATCGAGTCGGCGGATATTGTGCTGATGCGCAGTGACCTTCTCGATGTCTCGACCGCCGTGCAGTTGAGCCGCGCGGTCATCCGCAACATCAAGGAAAACCTCTTCTGGGCGTTCTTCTACAACGCCATCGGCATTCCCATCGCGGCGGGCGTGTTCTACCCCGCCTTCCAGCTCAAGATGAACCCGATGCTCGGCGCGCTCGCGATGAGCTTCAGCTCGGTGTTTGTGGTGAGCAATGCGCTGCGCCTGCGCTGGTTCAAGGCCAAGCACACGGAGGCAGCACCGAAAACGGTTTCTTCTCCGTCGGATCGCGGAGTGGAGATAGCAAGCAAGGAAATTATGGCAAGTAATGAAAAAGGAGAAACAAACATGGAAAAAGTCATCAGCATTGAGGGCATGGCCTGCATGCATTGCGTGAACCACGTTCAGCAGGCGCTTTCCGCCGTCCCCGGCGTGAAGGAGGCAAAGGTCGATCTCGAGAGCAAGTCCGCTACCGTCAGCGTGGACGGCAGCGTGACCGACGCGGCGCTCAAGGCCGCCGTGGATGAGGCGGGCTATCAGGCCGTCTCCATCCGCTAAGGCCATGAGAGCCGATCGTGATTCCGTCCGCCGCAAGCTGAAAATTGCCCGCGGCCAGCTCGACGGCATTTTGCAGATGATCGACGACGACCGCTACTGCGTGGACATCTCCAACCAGCTTCTCGCCACGCAGTCGCTCCTCAAAAGCGCCAACCAGCAGATCATGCGCGCGCACATCGAAGGCTGCGTGCGCGAGGCTTTGCAGACCGACCATATCGACCCCAAGCTCGAAGAGGCCTTCCAGCTCCTCGAGCGCATGGCACAGTCGTGACCGCACAAAAAAGGACGACAGCTAATTTTTAGCTGTCGTCCTTTTTTGTTATTCGATCAGATCCTCGCGGTCGAGTTTCTTTTCCGAAAGCTGCTGTGCGGTGTGCTCATGTACGAGCTGGAGTACTACCGCCGTGAGGGGAATGAAAAACACAATACCGACAAGGCCGAAGAGCTTGCCGCCAAGCAATGCCGCAAGGAGCGTCCACAGCGGCGCAAGCCCCACGCTGCTGCCAACCACATGCGGGTAGATGAACTGATTTTCCGTGAACTGCACCGCCTGATAGACGATCAGGCACAGCAGCGCCTTCTCCGGCTGGGCAAGCAGCGTCAGCAGTACGCCGATTGCGCAGGAGGCCAGCGCGCCGATGTAGGGAACAAAGGCGAAGGCCGCCGTCAGCGCGGCGGTCAGCCCCGCGTAGGGAATGCCGCACAGGGAGAACGCGAGAAAGATCATCGTGCCGAGGATCACGACCTCCACGCACTGCCCGGACAGGAAACGGGCGTAGGTGGTGTGCGTCAGGCGCGCGATGCGGCAGACTTGATTGGCCTTTCGCTCGCTCAGGTTGGCGTAGAGGAGTCTGCGGCTCTGTTTAGCAAGGCTGCGCCGGTCGAGCAGCACATAAAACATGATGACGATGGCAAAGGTGACGTTGGCCACCGCCGAGACTGTGGTACCGGCAAGATCCACCACCGAGTCGATCAGCGCGCCGGCGCCGGTGAGCGCCTTTTCCAGCACCGTTTTCCAATCGAGCGCGGCGATGCGATCGGTGAGCTCGCTTGTATCCACGCCGTGATCCGAGAGAAGGCGCGCCCAGTCCGGCCAGTTCTCCCTGACCAGTGTGCCGATGCTCTTGAGCGACGCGGCAAGCTGCGGCAGCGCCAGAACGCACAGCAGTACCACGACGATGGCCACGCACAAAAGCGTCAGCAGCAGGCTGAGAAGGTCAATGTGTTTTTCCTTTGCCTTTGGCATCAGGCGCGTCAAACGTCCTGCGATGCCCTGCATCGGCACACTGAGGACAAACGCCATCAATAACCCTATGATCACCGGCGTGAAGAGGGTAGCGAGCCTCGTGAGAAACGCCGCGACTTCGTTGAGATTCATCAGCGCGGCATAGAGCGCCACGCCGAACGCGACCAGAAGAAATTGCTGTTTTCCTTTTTTATCCATTGTTCTTTTCTGCACCTTCCGCGCGTTCGCTCTGCCACCGGAGCGGAAGTGCCGAACGCTGTGGATATCCTTTCAGGTTAATTATAGAATGGCTTGCGCTGCATTGCAAGTTCTTTTGCCCGTCGCTTGGTAGTTTCTCCCGCCCGCTGCTTTTTTCGCGCAGACTTTTGCGGAAAATCAGCATTTCTCCCCTTGGCGCGGCGGTGATCGCCTGCTATACTGAAAGGAACAAAAGCTCATCGGGCGGGCGTTGACGCTTCCGATGGAAAGGAAGGCTCAGAATGAATCGAACGGGGAACGGCGCCGCACTCTGCGAAGATCCGCATGACTTTCTTGTCATGCAGAATCTCTATGACGCGGCGGTTCGGCAGCTCACGCTGAAATTCAACATTCTCAACAGCGAATTCAATGTCCTCTACGCGCGAAACCCCATCCACCACATCGACGGGCGCGTCAAATCGCAATCGAGCATCGTCGCCAAGCTCATCAAGCGCGGCCTGCCGCTCTCGATCGAGTCCGCGCGAAAAAACATCAACGACATCGCGGGCGTGCGCGTCGTTTGCAGCTACATCGACGATGTCTACCGCGTGGGCGAGATGCTGGCGCGGCAGACGGATGTGGAGATTGTCAAAAAGCAGGACTACATCCAGACGCCGAACTACAACGGCTACCGTTCGCTGCACCTGGACATTAAGGTGCCCGTCTACCTCTCCGACCGGACGGAATACGTCGTGGCGGAGATCCAGCTCCGCACCATTGCAATGGACTTCTGGGCAAGCCTTGAGCACGATATCCGCTACAAGGTGGACAAGACAAAGCTGCCCGAGGGCATCAACGAGGAGATGTTCGAATGCGCGGGCAAGATCGCTGAGATCGACCGCCAGATGCAGGACATGTACCAGCGCATCAAGGCCTCGGATGCCTACAACGAAGATTGAGTCCCCTACATAAAGGAAAAAGGATGCATCGAAAGACGCATCCTTTTTGTTTTTTCACTGCTTTTTGTGATACCCGCAGTCGCAGTAGGGGCCGCCGGAGGCGAGCGTGTACTCGCGCACGAAATCCGACGCGCCGCCCGCGTCGCTCATCGTGTAGTCGAGATGGCACAGCGCGGGCGTCAGATCGTAGAGCCCCAACCCCTGCATCAGCGTGCAGATGCCGCAGGTCGTGAAGCGCGCCTCGTAGCCGCTGCCGTCCTCGTACTCGAAAAAGTCCATGTTCCACGAATAGGGGTTGCGATCGCCCGCGCGCAGCTTCGCCGTCGCCTTCATGCCCTCGATGTCCTTGGGCGTGAACTTTTTCTTTCCGCTCGCGCGGCAGAAAGCCTTCATCGTAGGCGTCATCATCGCCGCGGCGTAGTAGTCCGTCAGCGTTTTGATGTCCGGCCGCTGCGGCATGCACAGGATAAACGCGGCGAGCATCGCGCAGTTGACGATGTTCATTTCGAAGCGGTCGCGCTTGTCAAATTCCGGCAGCTTCGCGATGATCTCGCGATATTTCTTTTTGGCGCGCGCCGCAACGTCCTTCGCTGCCTCCGCGGTCAGGTCGAATTCGACCGTCAGGTGCTTTTCAAACGATCCGGCAAACAGCGCCCACATGCCCGCGGGCTTTCCAAGATACTTCATTTGCTCTCCCCTTTTCGAGTTTGATGTCTCAAACTCGTCTGCATTTTTGACTGCCGCCTTGCTTTTGGTCATAGTATACCGAGGGCGGGAGCGCTTGTCAAGGCGGCGCAAAAAAGCGGCGGTTCATCAGAACCGCCGCTTTTTTCAGTTGGATTTACTTGCCCTGATAGGCTCTGTAGAGGAACGTCACGATCTCCGCGCGCGTGCAGTCCGCGTTGGGGCTGAACGTCGTGTTGGAAGTACCGTTCGTCACGTTATTCGCAACCGCCCAGTTAATCGCATCAGCGTAGAACGCGTCGGACTGCACGTCGGTGAAGTTCGTGCTGCCGCTCGCGGTGCCCTTGAGGGCGCGGTACAGGAACGTCACGCTCTGGCCGCGGGTGCAGGTCGCATCGGGCGCAAACGTCGTCTCGGTCATGCCGTTCGTGATACCGTTCTCAACGGCCCAGGCGACCGCCTTGGCATAGTAAGCGCTCGCAGGAACATCCGTGAAGCTGCTTGCTGTCTTCGGCTCGGGGCTGCCGGCGGCGCGCCACAGGAAGGTCACGATCTGCGCGCGGGTGCAGGACTCGTAGGGGCCAAACATCGTGTCGGACAGGCCGTTGGTGATCCCCTTATCGACTGCCCACTTGACAGCCTCATAGAAGTACGCGCCGTTGGGCACATCGTAGAAGAAGTTCAAGACGCTGTTGTCTTCCATGAAGGTCGCCTTGACCTCGACCTTGCTGCCGGGCATGGTAAAGGTGTACTTGCCATCGCCCTTGTCCGTGAGCTTGAGATCGTTGCCGTTCTTGTCGGTGACGGTCAGGGTCTCGAGGACGTAGCCGCTGTCGGGCTTGACGGTGATGGTCACAGTGCTGCCCTTTGCTGGCGCTCTTCGGGCTGACGGTCACGCTGCCGTTCTCGGTCTTGCTCGGGGTAGAGACGGAGTAGGTCGGGTCGGAGGAGCTGCTGCCGGAGGAAATGTAGCTCCAGGAGGCATTCAGGGTAGCCGTGGCAGAAACCTTGTAGGAGGCACCGGCGGCATAGAATTTGCTGCCGTCATACCAGCCGTTGAAGGTATAGCCGCTGCGGTGGGCAGGCGTGGGGAGGGTGATGGTCGTGCCGCTGGCCACATTGTATGTGGTGTCAGCAGTTGCACCATCGTTATACTTTAGGGTAAGCGTGACCTTCGACTCAGTCGTAGCATTCAAATCGGTGACGGTATCGCCGGGCTTTGCGGCAGCCAGAGCATCATTCATACTGGTGTAGTAGCTGTAGGGAGTCTCGCCGCTGGCCCTTTTCAGCTCGGCATTCAGGCTCCGATCAAGGTATTTTCTCTCAACGGACTGCGAGAAGCTGCCGCCGGAGATGGCGATGGTTGCATTAGACGTACTGCTCTTAATAATCGCAGCCTTTGTTCCAGCAAACTGACCGCCGGAAATGTTCACAATCGCATTTTGGCTGCTGACTTCGGCAACAGCATATGTGGCACCGGTGAACGTACCACCGGACACGGTAAGAGTACCAAGATCAATATCAGCACCACAACCACAGTTGTAAATGCCGTATGTCTCTGTGTTAGCGTCACTTGCAGCAGTAAAGGTGCCGCCTGTGATCTCTGCAATATTGTGATTCTGAACAACGGCCTGATAATAGTTGCTGAACGTACCGCCATTGATCGTTAACTTTGCGCGGTCATCGTTCTTGATCGTATTCAGACCGCCGCGGAACGTACCGCCATCAATCGTCAGGATAGGCTGGTCAAGCCCCTTATTAGTGTTGTAGTCGTTGGTGTTAAAGTATCCATTAGAAACAAGGCTGGAGAATTTACCACGAGCGGCATTGTTCCCGGCAGTTTGCACGGTTGCGCCATCATTGATTGTCATGGTGCCAACGTTCTTGATGGTGTACCAAGAGTTTTGGCCACTCTCACCTTTGTTCATGCCGTTTTCCTGAGAACGATCAAAGGTACCGCCATTTATGACAACAGTTCCCTTATTGTACAGCGCGCCTTTAGCATGAGAAATATTATCAACCCTACCCGTTCCCGTGATGGTCAAGTTACCATTGTTCAGAATGGTGTGATCATCCACGTTGGTCAAGGTCATGCCGTTCAAATTGAGCGTGATGGTCTCGTCCGCGGGGATGGTGACATTCGCGGTCACATCTTTCAGCAAGGTCACGGTAGCATTATCAGCTGCCGCGACAGCCTCGGCGAGGGTCTTATAATAAGTATCGCCGACCTTGGCAACTGCGTTGCTTTCGCCCAATTTCTCCACGGTGCCATCGGCAGACTGCACATAATCAGAGGGGATGTACTTGGAAATATCGGCATCAAATCTACCGCCGGTTACCGCTGCGGCACCGCTGTTCGATTCATCGTAATGGTCCACAATCATTTCCTGGGTATCGCTGGCGTGCTTAAATTCGCCGCCGGAAATGGTCAGTTTGCCAACGGTATTGGCATCGTTACCATAAGTAGAGGTGAACAGTACCGCGGAAGCGGTATCCAGAGTCTGGAACGTGCCAGCAGTGATTTCAGCCTTGTTCCAGTTCATAATGACGTACTGGGCAGTATTAGAGAAATTACCACCATTGATAGTCAGTACACCAAAGGAATCGTTCTTGACCGTGTTGACGCCGCCGGCAAAATTGCCGCCTTCGATCGTCAAATTGCAATCGGCAGTTACATCGCCGCCATTGCGGATCATGCTGGAATAACCGCCAGCGTTTTCAACGGTAACGCCAGTGTTAATCTCCATGGTGCCGTAGTTGGCAATGGTGTACCAGCTATTTCCGCCGTCGCTATAGGGAGAATAGGTACCCTTTTCCGCAGAGCGCTCAAAGGTGCCGCCGTTGAGAGTTACCTCGCCCTTGTTGTAGATAGCAGCCTTTCCGTGGCTGGTGTTGTCCACAACACCAGTGCCAACGCTGTCACTGATATTCAACTTGCCGCCATTTTCAACTGTAATGGTGTGCTTACCCGCCTTGTTCGTCAGCGTTTTGCCGCTCAGGTCCAACATAGCAGTCACGCCGGTCGGAATCGTGATGTCCTCAGTCACATCTTTCAGCAGCGTAACTGTGCTGTTTTCCGTTGTTGCCGCATTAACAGCCGCTTGCAGCGTCTCATATTTGTCATTGCCAACCTTGGCAACCGCCGTCTCTCCTTCCGCCATTGCTGTCGGAACCAGCGTGAACATCATCGTCAGTGACAATAATATTGCAAGAATTCGCTGTTTCATCACTTTTACCTCCTAAAGTTTTCTTTATCTTTTGCCCGTCTCCGCGGGCTGGGTTTACTTGGTTTTGCGCTTGGTTTTTCCGGCGCAGTAGGGGCAGCCGCACCCTCGCTGCGGGTGTAAACCATGGCCTGCCATGAGTGGCCGCTTGGGCAGGTCCACCAGACTTCTTTTGTGGCTGCCGAAAGTCACATCATCCGGCGTGAGTGGTAAATTTCGCTCAATATCCCACTGGGCAAGCAAAGCAGTCTTTCCCTGTTCCGCGCAAAACGCTCGAAATGTTCGTCGGATCGTCAGCCACCCCCTCACGAAAAAAGCTCCGTTCCAGCAAAGCCGGACGGAGCAGTGACAAGCGAATACATCAGTAAGGGTGCAACCGGCTGTCATAGCGTATTCTCCATTCGGAGAGGCGTTAGACCCATCTGGCTTTGCGTCGCCGCCTTTCGGCGGTTTTGCCAAAATATGAGATTTTGAGAGCGGAATCTATATTCCGTATATGCAAAGAAAGCGAAACGATCTCATCACTTCCTTTACTCGTAGCAAAATATAGCACAATCTTCCGACAAAGGCAAGGGAAATTATGATTCCAAATATAAATTATGGAGTTTACAGGGGGAAAACGCACTGTAAGCTTGTGCCTCTGCACCCATTTGAGCGTTCTCTGGCGCAGACAGCTCGATCTCTGCATGCGCTTTAGTTGTGAATATAGTGGTAACTGTATTCGCTTTGGCATTTTTGCGCAACAGAATATAGATTCTGCTGTCCTATGACACGAGCCTCAACCGCTCGAGCTGTCGCCGGTGCTCTGCCATGCTCGTAACAAGGTAGATGCGCGTCGTTTCAATGCTTGAATGACCGAGAACATCTGCCAGCTTGACGATGTCCTTGTACGCGCGGTAGAAAGCTGTTGCAAACAGATGGCGCAGGTTGTGCGGAAACACTTTCCCCGCGTCGACGCCCGCGCGGGCGCACAGCTTTTTCATCTTTGACCAAATTTGATATCTCGACATGGACTTGCCGCTTTTGGCGCGAAAGATCGCGCCGGAGGCGTTTTTTTGTCGCGCGGCAAACTTGAGCAGCTTGCGGCAGAGTTTTGACGGCAGTAGGATCGTGCGGATTTTGCCTTTGAGCGCAATTTCTGTTTTGCCGTTCTTCGCCGCTTCGACGGTGATATACTGCACCTCGCTGACGCGGATGCCGGTGGAGCAGATGGTTTCCATCAGGAGCGCGAGGGCGCGGTCGCCCGTGGCCTCCGCCGCAGCGACCAACCTCTCGCATTCCCCTCGCGTTAGTTCCTGCCTGCTGTCGCGAAACAGGCGGCGCTGGATTTTCAGAAACCGTGCGCGGCAGTCTGTCCAGCCACAGAAGCGAAGAAGCCGTTCAGCGCCGCCAGACAAGCGTTGATGGTCGACGGTGCGTAGTTACTTCGCGCGCAGATCGTCTTTCCAGGGTCGAATCGTTTCCGAAGTGACCTTCGCACCGCACAGGAACGCAGCAAAACTCAACAGGCACAGCGGTATTTTTCGATCGTCGCTGCGGCACGTTCTTCGCTTTCGAGGGCTTTCAAATAGGCTTCGACCATCTTGTCAGTCATATAGTGTTCCATAATAAAAATACCCCTATCTCTCGTGATAGGGGTATTGTAACGTATTGTCGCGGATTTCGAACAGTGAATTGCACTCCCGCAGCTATGAATATAAAAAGAGAAGCCACTCTCTTGAGTGGCTTCTCTCCATGTTGGCGCTACCTATCTTTCCGGGCCGTCTCCAGCCAAGTATTGTGGGCAGAAGCGAGCTTAACTTCCGTGTTCGGGATGGGAACGGGTGGACCCTCGCCCTAATCAGCACCAACTGCTGTATTGCAACTGCATCTCTACAGTAACAAACCTTTTATCCAATTGTCAAGTCGTGCCGAGTACGTTCAAGTTTTAACAAAACCTTTTATTTCGCCCATTTCCTCAAGGGTTCCCGAAAAAGCATTGCTTTTTGGGATGGTGACCCGTACCGGATTCGAACCGATGTTAACGGCGTGAGAGGCCGCTGTCTTAACCACTTGACCAACGGGCCATGCCTTGCGTCGTGGGGTCCCCACTGGATGGTGCTCCCATCCAGTGGGATGGTACACCTTCAGGGACTCGAACCCTGGACACCCTGATTAAGAGTCAGGTGCTCTACCAGCTGAGCTAAAGGTGCATGTTCTTTCGCTCATTGCGCTTATCTTTCTGTCTGCTTCTCCTGTTCGCACTGCGTGCTCAGTCGCGGGCCAAGCGCCGCTCCGCGGTTGCCCTCGACACAACGCCTGCGGGCGTTAGTACCACCATGAGCTAAAGGTGTATGTCTTCAAATCGAACCTTCAAAACCGAACAATGTAACTTCAAAGCTCCTCTCAAGGCCTTGCCTGCTTCATTCGTAGGTCAAGCCCTCGGACTATTAGTACCGATCAGCTGCACGCATTACTGCGCTTCCACCTTCGGCCTATCAACCAGATCGTCTTTCTGGGTCCTTACTCCTTAAAGGATGAGAGATCTCATCTTAGGGGGAGTTTCACGCTTAGATGCTTTCAGCGTTTATCTCGTCCGTACATAGCTACCCAGCTATGCCCTTGGCAGGACAACTGGTGCACCAGAGGTACGTCCATCCCGGTCCTCTCGTACTAAGGACAGCTCCCTTCAAATCTCTTACGCCCGCAACAGATAGGGACCGAACTGTCTCACGACGTTCTGAACCCAGCTCGCGTGCCGCTTTAATTGGCGAACAGCCAAACCCTTGGGACCGAATTCAGCCCCAGGATGCGACGAGCCGACATCGAGGTGCCAAACCTCCCCGTCGCTGTGGACGCTTGGGGGAGATCAGCCTGTTATCCCCAGGGTAGCTTTTATCCGTTGAGCGATGGCATTTCCACTCACATACCACCGGATCACTAACTCCAACTTTCGTTACTGCTCCACCCGTCGGTGTCGCAGTTAGGCTCGTTTATGCGTTTACACTCACTGCACGATTTCCGTCCGTGCTGAACGAACCTTTGAGCGCCTCCGTTACCTTTTGGGAGGCGACCGCCCCAGTCAAACTGCCCGCCTAACAGTGTCCCCCGACCGGATTCACGGCCGCAGGTTAGAAACCCAGCAGTACAAGAGTGGTATCCCAACAGCGACTCCATACAAGCTGACGCCTGTATTTCTCAGTCTCCCACCTATCCTGTACATGTACTACCGAATTTCAGTATTAAGCTGCAGTAAAGCTCCATGGGGTCTTTCCGTCTAGTTGCGGGTAACTGGCATCTTCACCAGTACTACAATTTCGCCGGGCGGGCTGTTGAGACAGTGCCCAAATCATTACGCCATTCGTGCGGGTCAGAACTTACCTGACAAGGAATTTCGCTACCTTAGGACCGTTATAGTTACGGCCGCCGTTTACCGGGGCTTAAATTCAATGCTTCGTTGCCTGACATCTCCTCTTAACCTTCCGGCACCGGGCAGGCGTCAGCCCATATACGTCATCTTTCGATTTAGCATAGACCTGTGTTTTTGGTAAACAGTTGCTTGGGCCATTTCTCTGCGACCCCCCGTAGGGGGCTCCCCTTCTTCCGAAGTTACGGGGTCAATTTGCCGAGTTCCTTAACAACCCTTCTCCCGTTGGCCTTAGGATTCTCTCCTCATCTACCTGTGTCGGTTTGCGGTACGGGCACCTTAGCATACCTCAGAGCTTTTCTCGCCTCCGAACATCGCGGACTTCGCTACTCTAATTTCGCTCCCTTTCGCCCGGGTCAACCAACGCCCGGGTTCCGCTATTTCGAAGTGTCCCTCTGTTTAAGTTTCGGTGGTTACGGAATTTCTACCGTATGTGCATCGCCTACGCCTCTCGGCCTGAGCTTAGCTCCCGACTTACCTTGGGCGGACGAACCTTCCCCAAGAAACCTTAGATTTTCGGCCATTATGATTCCCACATAATTCTCGCTACTCATTCCGGCATTCTCACTCGAGTACAGTCCACCAGTGCTTCCGCTCTGACTTCACCCCATACTCGACGCTCCCCCTACCCCTGTACCTAAGACAAGCCCAAGCTTCGGTTTCATGCTTAGCCCCGTTATATTTTCCGCGCAGAGTCACTCGACCAGTGAGCTATTACGCACTCTTTTAATGAGTGGCTGCTTCTAAGCCAACATCCTGGTTGTTTTCGCAACTCCACATCGTTTTCCACTTAGCATGAATTTGGGACCTAGCTGTGGGTCTGGGCTGTTTCCCTTTTGACAACGAAACTTATCTCACGCTGTCTGACTGCTATGCATCAATTATCCGGCATTCAGAGTTTGATAGGTCTTGGTAACCTTATCGGCCCCGCCACCATTCAGTGCTTTACCTCCGGTAATCTAACATAACGCTAGCCCTAAAGCTATTTCGGGGAGAACCAGCTATCTCCGAGTTCGATTGGAATTTCTCCGCTATCCACAAGTCATCCGCCACCATTGCGGGGGGGTCGGTTCGGCCCTCCATGAGATTTTACTCTCACTTCAGCCTGCTCATGGTTAGGTCACCCGGTTTCGGGTCTATGGCAACGAACTTAACGCCCTATTCAGACTCGCTCTCGCTTCGCCTCCGGTACTCAATACCTTAAGCTTGCTCGTTACTATAACTCGCCGGACCGTTCTACAAAAAGTACGTCATCACGCCTTAACGCGCTTTGACTACTTGTAAGCACAAGGTTTCAGGTTCTCTTTCACTCCCCTCCCGGGGTCCTTTTCACCTTTCCCTCACGGTACTGCTCCTCTATCGGTCATCAGGTAGTATTTAGGCTTGGATGGTGGTCCACCCGGTTTCCCACGGGGTTTCACGTGTCCCGCGGTACTCTGGATCCAGACTGCCAGTCTTCATTTTCAGATACAGGGCTCTCACCTTCTATGGCCGGCTTTCCCACGCCGTTCTCTTAATTTCCTCTGGTCTTGATGTCTGTCCGCAACCCCGAAGAACTTGCGTCCCTCGGTTTGGCCTCCTCCGCGTTCGCTCGCCACTACTAGCGGAATCTCGGTTGATGTCTTTTCCTGGCCCTACTTAGATGTTTCAGTTCAGGCCGTTCCCTTCGTACGCCTATTTGATTCAACGCACGATGCTCAAGTATTGCTTGAGCGGGTTCCCCATTCGGAAATCCACGGATATAACGGATATTTGCTCCTCCCCGTGGCTTATCGCAGCTTGTCACGTCCTTCGTCGGCTCCTGATGCCAGGCATTCCCCTTGCGCTCTTTTCAGCTTGACCTATCGAATCATTTGCTGATCCTCAAAGTTGAATTATGCAGGCAATTTAACAGGATTTTCGAAATTGTAATTGTTACCCATCTATACGATGTTCCACAATTAAAACTAAAAATACGTTCTTCTGTTCTTTCAAACGAAAGACCTCTCTGTTGCCTTGCTTATCACTTCTTCATTACATTGTTCAGTTTTCAAGGTTCGATCTTCCAACTGCTTTTGCAGCCAGATTTGAAGATCTGTCTTATGCCAGGTCTTCAAATCCAACAACAACTGTTGTTTCTGTATCTCGTCCTCCGGACGAGATACGATCATACCTCGCGTTACACGCTCGGTGTAATCTGTTGGTGGGCCCGAGTGGGCTCGAACCACCGACCTTACGATTATCAGTCGTACGCTCTAGCCAGCTGAGCTACGGGCCCGTTCGTCGACACAAGCTCCATATCCCTCGCCGCACTGCAAGCAGCACGTCTCGTTCATTTCGTTGCGTCTCCTCTTCCTCGCAGACCCGCTTCGCTGGGCTCTGCTCGGATTTTGAACGATTGGCTATTATATTGTTTTTTCGCTTCCCGCAAAAGCGTAACTTTTGTGGGATGGTGGAGATAGTCGGGATCGAACCGGCGACCTCCTGCTTGCAAGGCAGGCGCTCTCCCAGCTGAGCTATATCCCCAAGCTATCTTCGCTTCCCGCAGACTTCATCGCCTGCGCCCTCTAAATTAAACAACGACTCTTCCGCTGCGCTTTCGCGCCGCGCCCGACCGCTTTCGCAGTCGGTCAGCACCCTGACCTTAGGACGTTCCGACTTTTAGTTGCTTATCTTTCAAAGCGTTACCGACATGTCTCCTTAGAAAGGAGGTGATCCAGCCGCTCGTTCTCGAACGGCTACCTTGTTACGACTTCACCCCAATTATCGAACCCACCTTCGGCCGCGCCCTCCTTTTCAGGTTAGGCTACGGACTTCGGGTGTTCCCGACTCTCATGGTGTGACGGGCGGTGTGTACAAGGCCCGGGAACGTATTCACCGCGGCATGCTGATCCGCGATTACTAGCGATTCCGACTTCATGCAGGCGAGTTGCAGCCTACAATCCGAACTGGGACGGCTTTTGGGATTCGCTCTGCCTCGCGGCTTTGCCTCCCTCTGTTGACCGCCATTGTATTACGTGTGTAGCCCAGGATATAAGGGGCATGATGATTTGACGTCGTCCCCACCTTCCTCCGTTTTGTCAACGGCAGTCTCGCTAGAGTGCTCTTGCGTAGCAACTAACAATAGGGGTTGCGCTCGTTGCGGGACTTAACCCAACATCTCACGACACGAGCTGACGACAACCATGCACCACCTGTCTCTGCTTTCCCCGAAGGGCACCTAATGTATCTCTACTTCGTTAGCAGGATGTCAAACCCTGGTAAGGTTCTTCGCGTTGCTTCGAATTAAACCACATAATCCACCGCTTGTGCGGGCCCCGTCAATTCCTTTGAGTTTCAACCTTGCGATCGTACTCCCCAGGTGGAATACTTATTGTGTTTACTGCGGCACGCAGGGGTCAGTCCCCGCACACCTAGTATTCATCGTTTACAGTGTGGACTACCAGGGTATCTAATCCTGTTTGCTCCCCACACTTTCGCGCCTCACCGTCAGTTATCGTCCAGCAATCCGCCTTCGCCACTGGTGTTCCTCTAATATCTACGCATTTCACCGCTACACTAGGAATTCCGATTGCCCCTCCGACACTCAAGATCTACAGTTTCAAATGCAGTTCATGGGTTGAGCCCATGGATTTCACATCTGACTTGCAGACCCGGCTGCACGCCCTTTACACCCAGTAAATCCGGACAACGCTTGCCACCTACGTATTACCGCGGCTGCTGGCACGTAGTTAGCCGTGGCTTATTCTAGAGGTACCGTCTTCTGCTCTTCCCTCTTAAAAGAAGTTTACAACCCGAAAGCCTTCTTCCTTCACGCGGCGTTGCTGGGTCAGGCTTGCGCCCATTGCCCAATATTCCCCACTGCTGCCTCCCGTAGGAGTCTGGGCCGTATCTCAGTCCCAATGTGGCCGTTCAACCTCTCAGTCCGGCTACTGATCGTCGCCTTGGTGGGCCGTTACCCCGCCAACCAGCTAATCAGACGCGAGGCCATCTTGAAGCGATAAATCTTTGGCATAAAGATCATGCGACCTCTATGCATCATGCGGTATTAGCAGTCGTTTCCAACTGTTGTCCCCCTCTTCAAGGCAGGTTCCTCACGCGTTACTCACCCGTCCGCCACTTTCCTCTACTTCCGTTGGACGAATCCTCCTTCAGTAGATTCTCGTTCGACTTGCATGTGTTAAGCACGCCGCCAGCGTTCGTCCTGAGCCAGGATCAAACTCTCAATAAAATGGTATCAACACAGACCTAAGTCTGAGCTAATCTTTATCGAGCTATTTGTCATAGCTTAAAACTTTTTATCCTTACTTCAGACCGTAATTGACTTAACCGTCCTCCTCGCAAGCTCTGTGCATTTCGCACAGTTTTTCATCTGGTGCTTGTCAAAGTTTCGTTGTTTAATTTACAAGGTGCACGCTCCAACCGCGGAACAGGTGTTATCTTAGCACCTACCGCCCCTTTTGTCAACACCTTTTTTCACTTTTTTCAAATTATTTTTCAGAGCCAGATAGAGACAAATCCATCCATTGATGTTATAATAGGAAAACCGTTTCATTTTGGAGGTATTTCCCTTGGATTTCCAACATATTGAGGCAACTTTCGGGAAGCTGGAGCACCGTTCGCTCTCGTTTTCGAAAGGTCTTAATATTATAGAAGCGCCGAATGAGTCCGGCAAGTCGACGCTTCTCGCGTTTCTTCGCGTGATGCTCTACGGCTTTCCGCCGCGGGAGCGCGGCGCGCTGGCGGACAAGAACCGCTACGCCCCATGGTCACTATCGCCGATGCGCGGCACGCTGGCGCTCACATGTCAAAAGGGCGACATTACGTTGCAGCGCGACACCGCGCGCGCGAATAGTCCCATGGGCCGCTTTTCCGCCGTCTATACCGGCAGCAGTGAAACGGTCGACGGCCTGACCGCCGCCGACTGCGGCGAAACGCTGCTCGGCGTCCCGTGCGAGGTCTACGAGCGCAGCGCGTTCATCCGCCAGAGCAGCCTGACGGTCGACGCGAGCGCCGAGCTTGAGCGCCGCATCGCCGCGCTCATCACCACGGGCGAGGAGGGCCAGTCGTTCAGCGAAGCGTCCGCCGCGCTCAAAAAGCAGCTCAACGCCCGCAAATACAACAAGTCCGGCCGCATCCCCGCGCTCGAGGCCGAGATCAGCGCACAGGAGCGCGCGCTCGAGGAACTGTCGCAGCTCACGCGCAGCAAGCGCAAGGCCGAGGAAGCCCTCGCCTCATTCGATGCCGAGGAAGCCTCGCTGCGCGAACAGCTCCGCGCACACGATCTCTGCGATGCGCAGGACGCCCGCCGCGCCGCCGCAGAAGCGCGGCAGGCATGGCAGAGCACCGAAAGCAAAGCCGAATATCTTCGCCGCGCGCTGATTGAACAGAATGTGCCCGCGCGCGACGCGCTGGAGCAGGGCCGCGCAAGGCTCAACGCGCTCTCTTCCCTCAAGGTTGAGGCCGCGGACGCGCAGAAGCGCTGTGATGACGCCGAAGCTGCTCTGTCTGATTTTGACGCAAGACCCGCCGAGCGCCCGCGCTCACTATTACCTTATATAATAGTAAGTGCCGTGCTATTGCTGCTCTTTATATTTGTTTCCGCATTGCCCAGCCCTGTCGCTCTGGCCGGGTGCATCGTCTCCGGCGCTGCGCTGGCTGCACTTCTTGTCTTAAACTGGAACAACGCACGCAAAGTTCGCGCCGCACATGAGGAAAAGCGCGGTGTCTTAGAGCAAGCCCTGCGCGATGCGCGTTCCGACGCCGCCGCACAGCAAAAGCTGTATGATGCCGCCGCGCGCGAGCTGCTCGTGCTCATCCCCGCGGGCGACATCTCCCGCGTTGGCGCATATCTCGACGCCGCGCTGCAAAAATACGCCGAGCTGGACGCCCTGACGCGGGAGGCGCGCGACCTGTCGCTGCGCTGCGAGCTGCTTTCCGCCCGCGCGCCGAAGGGTGACGTTCCCGACAAGCCGGTTGTGCGCCCCGCACGCTCCCGTGCGGAGCTGCAAACTGCGCTCGACGCGCTCGCACGGTGCCGTCGTGAAGCGCAGAGCACCTTTGACTACACCTCCGGCCGCTGCCGCGCCATCGGCGACGCCGCCGAGCTTGAAGCCGCACTCACGCAGAAGCGCGACGAGCTTGCACAAAAACAAGCGGAATACGACGCCATCGCCCTCGCGATGGAATCGCTGCAAAGCGCGAACACCGCACTGCAAAACCGCTTTTCTCCTGCGCTCAGCCGCCGCGCCGGCGAGCTTTTCTCCCGCCTGACGGGCGGCAAATACGAAAGCGTCCTGCTTGACCGCACGTTTTCCGCGCAGGCGGGCGAAACGGGCGAGAGCGTTTCCCATGACGCACAGCTTTTGAGCCTCGGCACGCTCGACCAGCTGTATCTTGCCGTGCGCCTCGCCATCTGCGAAAGCGCCCTGCCCGCGGACGATCCCCCGCCCATCGTGCTCGACGACGCACTTGTCCGCTTCGACGACGAGCGCTGCCGCGCCGCGCTCGAGCTTTTATTAGAGGAAAGCAAATCCCGTCAAATTCTGCTTTTCACCTGCCAGCACCGCGAGAGCGCGTATTTCTCCGGCCGCGACGGCGTCACATTCCTGTCCCTATAATCCCAAATCGATAAAGGAGAAATTGAATGACCACACTGCAAGCCCTTCCCCTGCCTTCCAACCTCGAAGACCTCTGCGAGCTGTTTTTGCTCTACATCGCGTACAGCACCCTCGGCTGGTGCGGCGAAATGATCTACTGCTCCATCCCTAAGGGTCACATCTGCGAAAAGAGAGGCTTCCTCAACGGCTTTCTCTGCCCCATTTACGGCCATGGCGCGCTGCTCGTGCTGTATCTTCTGCACGGTGGCTTCCAGAATCCGGTGCTCACGTTCATCTTCGGTGCGATCGTCACGTCGATCCTTGAATACTTCACCAGCTGGGTGATGGAAAAGCTCTTCCACATGCGCTGGTGGGACTACTCCCACTATAAATTTCAGATCAACGGCCGCGTGTGCCTGCTCAACTCCACCTGCTTCGGCCTTGCGTGCGTGCTGCTGTGCCACCTTGTCCAGCCCTGGCTGTGGGAGCACATCGTGAATCTCGGCTCTACCATCACCGTGCCGCTCGCGTCCTTCATCTTCGGCATCTATCTGATGGACACCGTGCTCTCCATCCGCAGCGCCATCCAGCTCAGCTCTCAGATGGGCAAGCTGCGCGAGCTGCAATCGGAGCTCAAGGACTATGTCGCCGAAAAGCGTGAGGAGAGCCAGGAGCGCAAGGCCGAGCGCCGTGCCGAGGTACGCGAGCGCGCCCGCATGCTGCGTGACGGTGCGGATATCTTCGAGCGCCGCCTGCTCCACTCCCACCCCGACATCCGCAAGTCGCGTGAAGACCTGCTCGCCGCGATCCGCGCCCGCCTGAACGAGAACGAAACCGAGGCCAAGAAAGCTGCCGACGAGCTCTTCGGCGATGAGCGCAAGGCGTAATTTGCCAAGCCGCGCGCGGTTGACTTCCGCGCGCAAACGGTATAAACTAAGCGCGCCGCTGGCCAACCGGCGGCACACCACGCAGCAAAGGAGAATACTGATCTATGAGCGAATGCACCCATAATTGCTCTACCTGCGGCGAGAGCTGCGCTGAGCGTGCAACGCCGCAATCCCTTGCGCAAAGCGCCGCACCCCGAAAGCCGCATCGGCAAGGTGTTCGGCGTTGTGTCCGGCAAGGGCGGCGTCGGCAAGTCCATGGTCACGAGCCAGCTCGCCGTCACGCTGCACCGCCGCGGTTACAAGGTCGGCGTCATGGACGCCGATATCACCGGTCCCTCCATCCCGCAGGCCTTCGGCGTGCACGACAAAGCCGTCGGCACGCAGACCGCGCTCTACCCCTGCGTCAGCCACAGCGGCATCGAGGTCATGTCCATCAACCTTCTGCTCGAAGACGAGACCGACCCCGTCATCTGGCGCGGCCCCGTCATCGGCGGTGTCGTCCAGCAGTTCTGGACGGATGTTGCCTGGGATGTGGACTATCTGTTCGTCGATATGCCCCCCGGCACGGGCGACGTGCCGCTGAGCGTCTTCCAGTCCATCGCGCTCGACGGCATCATCGTCGTCACCTCCCCGCAGGAGCTTGTCTCCATGGTCGTGGAGAAGGCCGTGAAGATGGCTGAAAAGATGGACGTCCCCATCGTCGGCGTCGTGGAGAACATGAGCTATGTCGCCTGCCCTGACTGCGGCAAAAAGATCTACCTCTTCGGCGAGGGCAAGAGCGAAGAGGCCGCAAAGCGTCACAATCTTCCCCTCCTCGCCCAGATGCCCATCGACCCGAAGCTCGCCGCCCTTGTGGACGCGGGCAAGATCGAAGAGTTCGAGGGCACATGGCTGAACGCCGCCGCCGATGCGCTCGAAAAGACGCGCAAGCGCGCCGAATAACTTGAGCATTGACAAAAAATCGCACCTCGAACGAGGTGCGATTTTTTATGTTCTGTTTGGGGCTTAGTCGTTGGAATAGTTGTCGAAGTAGCCCTGAATGTAGACGATGGGCGTGCCCTTGTCGCCGCTGCCGCTCGTCAGGTCGCAGAGCGAGCCGATCAGGTCGGTCAGGCGGCGGGGCGTCGTGCCCTCGGACACCATGTTGCCAACCAGGCTCTCGTCCGTTTTCTCGCGGATGCGCTCTTCAATAGCGGCCTTGAGCGCCTCGCCCTTGAGATCACCGAAGTCATTGTCGGCGAGGTACTTGAGCTTCAGCTCGTTCGGCGTGCCGACAAGGCCCTTGGTGTAGCCGGGGGAGACGACGGGGTCAGCGAGCTCCCAGATCTTGCCGACGGGATCCTTGAACGCGCCGTCGCCGTAGACCATCGCCTCGATGTGCTTGCCGCTGGCCTTGCTGAGTCTCTCGCCCAGCTCCTCGGCCACCACCATGCAGTCGCGCGGGAAGAGCTTAACGGTCTCCTCGGTCGCCTTGTTGGAGCCGAGCAGGCCGTATTCGGCGTTGTAGCCGCTGCCGTCGACGCTTCTGTTGAGCAGATCGTCGAGGCCGAGCACCACGCGGGCGCCCGCGGCCTTGAGCAGGCGCTTGCTGCGCGCGCGGGTGTGGATGTCGCAGGTGATGACGGCGTCCGTGTAGTCGCACAGCGTCTGCACACGGTTGCCAAAGAGGACTTCGACCTCGGCGCCGGCGTCGGTGATGATGCCGGAATAGAAGTCGATATAATCAACGCCGGTGAAGCGGGTGCACCGCCGCGCCGAATTTCTCGCGGAATTGTTCGAGCGTCAGAACATCGCTGTACGGGTCGACGCCCGCCTCGTCGAGCTTGTCCCAGTCGACAAGGCCGTTGCCCACCTCGTCAGAGGGGTAGGAGAGCAGCAGCACGATCTTCTTGCAGCCCATCGCCATGCCGCGCAGCAGCAGGGAGAAGCGGTTGCGGCTCAGGATTGGGAACGCGACGCCCACGGTGCCGCCGCCGGTCTTTTCGCGCACGTCTTTCGCGATCTGGTCGAGCGTTGCGTAGTTGCCCTGCGCACGCGCCACGACGGATTCCGTCACGGCGACGACGTCGCGGTCGCGCGGCTCGATGCCCGCTTCCTTCCACGCTTCCATCACGGAAGCGGCAGCGACCTCAGCAATGTTATCTCCCTCGCGGATGATGGGTGCGCGCACGCCGCGCACGACAGTTCCGATCGTTCTCATCTTGATCTCCTTTTTATTTTATAGTCAGCGCACAAGGCGCTCTTGCAAAGTCATACAGTCTAGTATTATAATCACGGTATAGGGATAAGTAAAGCATCGTTTTTTGATAATAAATATAAATCATTCTTATGGTTTAAGATCAGGAGGGTTTGCCAAATGGTCAAGCTGGAGCTCTACCGCGTCTTCCGCGAGGTCGCCGAGGCCGGGAATATTTCCCTGGCAGCGGAGAATCTCTACCTTTCGCAGTCCGCCGTCAGCCAGAGCGTCAAGCAGCTCGAGCAGCAGCTCGGCACGCGTCTTTTCCTGCGCTCGCCGCGCGGCGTCACGCTCACCGAGGACGGCCGCCTCTTATTTGAATATGTACGCAGCGCCATGGGTCTTCTCGAGACCGGCGAGGATAAACTCCAGCAGTCGCGCACGCTTCAGGCCGGCACGCTCGTCATCGGCGCAAGCGACACGGTGACGAGCCAATTCCTGCTGCCGCATCTCGACGCCTTCCACCGCCGCTATCCCAACATCCACATCCGCATCATCAGCGGCCGCAGCTATAAGGTGCTGGGGCTTCTCCGCGCCGGAAGGGTCGATATCGCCTTTGCGAGCGCCCCCGGCGACGCGGACGACTTAGAGCACATCCCCTGCTTTGAAACGCATTCCTGCTTTGTCGCCGCGCCGGACTACCCCTGCGACTTCACCCGCGCCTACACGACCGAGGAGATCGCCGCATTCCCGCTCATTCTTCTTGAAAAGAAGGCCTCCTCGCGCACTTACCTTGAAAAATACTTTCTCCAAAGCGGCGTCAGGCTCACGCCGGAGATCGAGCTCGGCGCGCGCAGCCTTCTTGTCGACCTGGCGAAGATTGGCTTCGGCATTGCGGGCGTCACGCGGGAATTCGTCCTGTGACGAGTTGGCCGCAGGTGAGATCCGCGAGCTTTCCACCGCCTTTTCCATCCCGCCGCGCACCGTCGACCTCTGCATGCTGCGCAACGTTTCGCCCAGCGCCGCAACCGAACGTTTTGCCCGCGATGTGCTTGAAAAATTACAGGGCAAATCCGTTTCCGTTTAAATTCTGCAAGGTTTCCGTCATTTTGCGCATCAAGTCTGCATAATTTTTGTCATTTTCGCCAAGGCGATTTTCTTGACAAGATTTTTGCGGCATGTTACCCTCTTTTTCGCTGCAACGAGCGAAGATACACGGTTTTCAGGATCTTTTTGAAACTGAAAGCGCTGGAAAACTCTGGAGAACTCATTCAGTTGGGTGCCGAAGGGGCAAGGCCTTTGCTAAAATTGTTAAGGCTGAATCTCTCAGGCAAAAGGACGGAGAGCATCGGCACCATGCCGGTTTTTCCGTCCTCACTTTTTCTCTCTATTGTTTTTTAAGCTGTCGATCTTCTGTTGGATCGGCAGCTTTTTATTTTTTGCATTTTCGACTTTACAATATAAGGAGAGCATCATGGCTTCATCATTCGAGACCACCCTTTTCCCTATCGTTCAGACCATCAACGAATACCTCAGCAACTACGTTTTGGTCATCCTGCTGCTCGGCGTCGGCATCTGGTACACGATCAAAACGCGCTGCGTACAGGTCCGCTGCTTTAAGGAGGGCTGGAACCGCGTGTTCGGCAACATCACCCTCAACGGCAAGAAGAGCGGCGGCGGAATGAGCTCGTTCCAGGCGCTCGCCACTGCCATCGCCGCCCAGGTCGGCACCGGCATCATCGTCGGCGTCGCGGGCGCGATCCTCACCGGCGGCCCGGGCGCGGTGTTCTGGATGTGGGTCATCTCGTTTTTCGGCATGGCCACGATCTACGCGGAAGCGACGCTTGCGCAGGAGACGCGCATCGTCGAGCTCGACGGCACGATCAAGGGCGGTCCTGTCTACTACATTACGACAGCCTTCCAGGGGAAATTCGGCAAGTTTCTCGCAGGCTTCTTCGCCGTCGCCATCACGCTGGCGCTCGGCTTCATGGGCTGCATGGTGCAGTCCAACTCCATCAGCGCAACGATGGAGACCGCGTTTGGCATCCCGTCCTGGGTCGTCGGCGTCGTGCTGATCGTCATCTGCGCCTTCATCTTCCTCGGCGGCGTGCAGCGCCTTGCGTCCGTGACGGAAAAGGTCGTGCCGCTCATGGCGGCGGTATTCCTCTTCGGCGGCCTCATCGTGCTTGTCGTTCGCATCAAGTACATTCCCGAGACCTTTGCCATGATCTTCCGCTACGCCTTTGAGCCGCAGGCCATCGTCGGCGGCGGCTTCGGCTACGCCATCAAGCTCGCCATCTCCCAGGGCGCGAAGCGCGGCCTGTTCTCCAATGAGGCCGGTATGGGCTCCACGCCCCACGCCCACGCGCTCGCCAACGTCAAAAATCCCCACGAGCAGGGCACCGTCGCCATCATCGGCGTGTTCATTGATATGTTCGTTATCCTCACGCTTAACGCGCTTGTCATCATCTCCACGCTCTATGCGGGCAACGGCCCGCTCTCCGGCCGCGGCGCAGCAGCGCTGAGCAGCACCTTCAACAAGACGAATCTTGCCCAGTGCGCGTTCGGCACGGTGTTTGGCTACAAGGCCGGCAGCATGTTCGTCGCGGTGTGCCTCTTCTTCTTCGCGTTCTCCACGATCCTGAGCTGGAACCTGTTCGGCAAGATCAACATGGTCTACCTCTTCGGCAAAAAGAGCGCCAACGTCTACACGCTGCTCGCGCTGATTTTCATCTTCCTCGGCACCACGATGTCCAACGACCTCGTCTGGGAGCTGAGCGACATGCTCAACCAGCTCATGGTCATCCCCAACGCCATCGCCCTGCTCGCCCTGACGAGCCACGTCGTCAAGCATTCCCACACGCCCGACCGCCTGTCCGGCCGGGAAAACGGCTGATATTCCCCCAAAAAGCGCAAAAGCGCGCGGCTTTTGATAAAAGCCGCGCGCTTTTTTCATGCTCCACCCGCATTTTTTAATGTTTTGCGGCGTGATTCCTTTTCGGAATGGTATTCCATTTTCCATTCATTAAAAATATAAAAGTTCATCATCAATTTGCATAATATTTTTGATGAATCTTTGGCGGTTTTGAAGCCGCCGCTTCTCTTGACTTCTTCTTTACGGCATGTTACGCTTTTGCTGAAACAAACGAATATCTACCGATGACGCTTTCGGGATCTCGCAAACCGGAAGCCGAGGAAACTCTGGAGAACTCATTGAATTGAGTGCCGAAGGTGCAAGGCCATGGTGGTCGAATCTCTCAGGCAAAGGGACAGAGAAGCAGGACGTTTTTACGTCGTCGCACCGTTTCTCCTCCCCGCTCAACTGAATGCTACTTCCGGAGTTGCTGATTTTCGTATCGGCAACTTCTTTTGTTTTTAGAGGAGAGAGATAACCATGTTTGAATCCATCGAAAGCACCCTGTATCCCATTGTATGCGACATCAACACCTACCTGAGCAACTACATTCTTGTGTTCCTGCTGCTCGGCGTGGGCCTTTGGTACTCCATCAAGACCCGCTTCGTCCAGATCCGCTGCTTCAAAGAGGGCTGGAACAGCGTGTTCGGCAACCTGTCGCTCAACGGTAAGAAGCACGAGAGCGGCATGAGCTCCTTTCAGGCGCTGGCCACCGCTATCGCCGCTCAGGTGGGCACCGGCAACATTGTAGGCGCTTCCGGCGCCATCCTGACCGGCGGCCCCGGCGCGATTTTCTGGATGTGGGTCATCGCCTTCTTCGGCATGGCCACGATCTACGCGGAAGCGACGCTCGCCCAGGAGACCCGCATCGTCGAAAAGGACGGCAACGTCAAGGGCGGTCCTGTCTACTACATCACCACCGCCTTCAAGGGCGGCTTCGGCAAGTTCCTCGCGGGCTTCTTCGCCGTCGCCATCATTCTGGCGCTCGGCTTCTTCGGCTGCATGGTGCAGTCCAACTCCATCGGCTCCACGATGCAGACCGCCTTCGGCATTCCCTCCTGGATCGTCGGTATCGTCCTCGTCGCGATCTGCGCGTTCATCTTCCTTGGCGGCGTGCAGCGCCTCGCCTCCGTGACGGAGAAGATCGTTCCCATCATGGCGGCGATCTTCCTGCTGGGTGGCCTCATCATTCTGATCTTCCGCATCCGGTACATCCCCGCCACCATCGGCATGATCTTCAAGTATGCTTCCAGCCCCAGGCCATCATCGGCGGCGGCTTCGGCTACGCCATCAAGACCGCGATTTCTCAGGGTGCCAAGCGCGGCCTGTTCTCCAACGAGGCCGGTATGGGCTCCACCCCGCACGCCCACGCCCTCGCGAATGTTGACTGCCCGCACGATCAGGGCGTCGTCGCCATGATCGGCGTGTTCATCGACACCTTCGTCGTCCTGACGCTCAACGCGCTCGTCATCATCTCCACCCTCTACACCGAGGGCGGCCCCCTCCACGACTGCGGCGCTGCCGCGGCCAGCACTACGCTCGGCAAGGCTAACCTCGCCCAAACCGCGTTCGGCGTCGTCTTCGGCGAGAGTGCGGGCAACATGTTCGTCGCCGTGTGCCTGTTCTTCTTCGCGTTCTCCACCATCCTCGGCTGGAACCTCTTCGGCAAGATCAACGTGGCCTACCTCTTCGGCAAGAAGAGCACCGTGGTCTACACCGTCCTCGCGCTCGTGTTCATCTTCCTCGGCACGATGATGTCCAACGACCTCGTCTGGGAGCTGAGCGATATGTTCAACAATCTCATGGTCATTCCCAACGCCGTTGCGCTGTTCGCGCTCACCAGCCTTGTCGTCAAGCACGCCAGTGACCCGAACCGCATCCCTGGCAAAAAGTGATCCTTTCCATCCTCTGTTAAAATAGGCAAAAGCGCCCCCGATTCGTTCGGGGGCGCTTTTCCTGTCTTCACTTCTATCAAACAGGCCGCCGAATCATTCGATGCGGCGGCCTTGTTCCTCTTTGCCTTTTTATGCTTCCAGCAGCTCCCGGAACGCGAGGCCCAGTCCCCGCGTCACGAGCTCCCGCGGGCTCGCACAATATGCGGTCATTTCCTGCGCCAGAAGCTCTCCCGCGCGGCCGTGGAGCCACACGCCGAGCGCCGCGGCCTCTGCCGCGCCCATGCCCTGGCACAGGAGCGACGCGATCAAGCCTGTCAGCACGTCCCCGCTCCCGCCCTTTGAGAGCGCCGAGCAGCCGCTCGTGTTGACGAGCATCCGCCCGTCCGGCAGCGCAATGCGCGTCCGGTGCCCCTTGAGCACCAAGATACAGCCGTGCTCGCAGGCAAAGCGGCTCGCAAGCTCTGTCCGTTCGCTCGACGCGATCTCCCGGAGCGTCCGGTCCGTCAGGCGCGCAAATTCGCCGTCGTGCGGCGTCAAAATCGTCACGCGTCCGCGGCGGACGTCCAGCTTTTCCGTGCAGCCCTGTAAGGCGTTCAGACCGTCGGCGTCCAGCACCAGCGGCTCTTTCACCTGCCACAAAAGCGCGTGGACGAGCTGCTCTGTCTCTTTTCCACGGCCAAGGCCGGGGCCGAGCGCTAAAACATCACAGCCTTTGAGCTTGTCCTGCATCTTGTCGAGCGCGGCGAGACAGAGCCTTCCGTCCGTCTCCGGCAACGGGAACGGCATTGCGCTCACGCACTTTTGCGCCTCAACCGCCCAGATGCTCTCCGGCACGCCGAGATACACGAGCCCGCAGCCGGAATGCACCGCCGCGCCCGCCGTCAGATACGGCGCGCCCGTGTAGCCCACGCTGCCGCCGAGGACTAAGAGCTTGCCAAAGTCGCCCTTGTGCCCATCTTCTTTGCGCGGCGGCAGGAGCGTCTTGGCATACGCGCGGTCGACGATCGTTTCACGCATCGTGGTTTTCCTCCGTCAGTTCGAGTTTTTTCGCGCGCGGCAGCTTCTTGATGGCGGCCTCGCGCCGCAGCGCCGCGCCCTTGTCGCTGCATTGCTCGCAGTACACGACCGCGACAGGCGGGTGCGAGCGAGTGTACTTCGCCCCGTGCCCGCTCTTGTGCATGGCAAAGCGCTTTTCCACGTCTGAGGCAATGCCGGTGTAGAGCGAGCCATCCTCGCAGCGCAGCATGTAGACGTACCAGTCCATCTCAATACTTGAGCACGCCCGTCGTGCGCAGCGCGTTATAGAGCGCCGCCGCAGCCTGCTCGCGCAGGACGGGGACCTGGGGCTCGATATCTTCAAGGCTCATGCAGTACATATTCACAGCATCGCCGTTTTCATCGAACACGGAATTCGTCAAAAGCTCCGCGCTGCGGATGGCCCAGTGTGAAAAGCTCTTATACTTCGGCAGCGGCTGCAAAATGGCCAGCGGGTTCTTGTCCAAAAATTCACGCGCATCCAGATTCACGAATTCCACGAGCCTGCCCAGCACCGTAATGAATTCCTCCTGTGTCATCGTCGCGTTCGGGTCGAATTTTCCCCCGCCCACGCCGGAGACAAGGCCGATGGCCGCCATCGCGTTCACAGAGGACGCGTACCAGCTCCCCTTGGCAACGTCGGTAAAGTACCCGTTCGCCGTGGAGTAGAGGTCAAGCACCTGCGCGAGCAGCGCACAGACCTCCGCGCGCGTCATCGTCGCGTCGGGGCGGAACTTGCCGCCATCGCCAAAGACGATGCGGCTCGCTGCAAGCGAATCGATCTCCTGCGCGTACTCGCTGCCCGCCACGTCGGTAAAGTCCAGTGCAGAAGCTGCGGCAAAGCCGCACTTTTCGCGCGCCTGCGCGAGCGTGAGCTTCGTTTCGCCGCCGTTTTCGCTCCAGTAAAGCACGGCGTCCGGCGTCAGCGCCGTCAAAATGGCCTCAAGCGCGGCGGAAGAGCTCTCCTTCCCCGCGGGAATGTCGATGTAAAAGTCGCAGCCGTTCAGCACCAGGCGGAGATACGCGCTGTCTTTCGTCTTCTCGCCGCTCAGCAGGCGCGCCGCCGCAACGGCCTGATCCTGCGGGATGTAGAGCGTCGGCACCACGCCGATGCGGTCGGTCGTGTTGCCGCCCGCGCAGTAGAAGCGGTACGCCGTCACCTTCACGGCGTCGCCGTGCAGATACGGGCAGTTCGACTCATCGTATAGGACCTGCGCCACGCCCTTGCCGTAGCTGCGCGTGCCGATGACGATGCCGCTGCCCGTGCCGAGCACGCCGCCCGCAAAGATCTCCGACGCGCTGGCACTGCCGCTGTCCATCAGCACGATGGCGGGCTTGTCCGTCAGGTCCTTGCCCGAATAGCTCTGCGCGGTACTCTCGCCATCCTGATCGACAAAGTAGATGAGGTCTCCCTCGCCCGAAAACGCGCCGAGCGCCGACACCGCCGCGGAGGTCAGCCCCCCGCCGTTGCCGCGAAGGTCGACGATCCACGCGTGCACAGCGCTGTCATACCCGCGCACGCCCTCTTGAAAATACGTCCCCGTCTGCGTGCCGAAGCTGTCGCAGTCGATGTAGCCCACGCCGCCCGTGACCGAGACGGTCGTATTCGTCTGCGTGACGAGCGCGCGCGTAACGGTATAATCTGCCTGCGTGCCGTCCGCGTGGCGGACGGTGACGGTCACGCTCGTCCCCGCTTCGCCGAGGAGCTTGGCGCGGTGCTCCGCGCCGCCCGGCGCGCAGGACTCGCTCTCAATGGCGATGATAATGTCGCCCGCGGCAAGGCCCGCCTTCTCCGCGCCGCCGCCCTTGAGGACGGAGACGATGCGGATGCCCTCGGGCACATAGGTGATCTCCGCGCCGATGCCGGCGAAGCTCACATCACCCTCGACGCCCTGCAAAAACGCCTGATACTCCTCCGCCGTCATGTAGTACGTGTAGTCGTCCGTGTAGGAAAAGAGCTCGTCGAGCGACTTCGCGTCCTGCGCGGCGCGCGGCAGCTTATCAACATAGCTGCGCTGCAAAATATCGTAGGCCTCCTCCACGCTGAGCGCCTGCGCACCGGTCGTTATCGTCATCGCCGCGACGCAGCAGAGCGCGCCCAGGCGGAACAGTCTCTTTTTCATGCCCGATTCTCCTTTGTTCGGCAGTTTTCTCCATTATACCGTGCCCGCGGCAAAAAGCAATCGCAAATCCCGCCGCTTCTCCCGCCTTGCCAAGCGGGCGAAAATAGGCTATACTGTCAGCATAATGAGAAATTTTTGCTTTTTGGAGGATCTTATGGACGAGCAGAAGACCACCGGCACCCTTTATATCGTCGCAACGCCCATCGGCAACTCGCGCGACATGTCCGAGCGCGGACGCGAAATCCTGTCCACCGCCGACATCATCGCCGCCGAGGACACCCGCCGCAGCGTGGTGCTGCTCAACAAGCTCGGCATCCGCGGCAACAGCCTGAGCGCCAACCACAAGTTCAACGAATACGGCAAGGCGAAGTGGTTCATCGAACAGCTTGCCTCCGGCAAGGACATCGCCGTCATCACCGACGCGGGCACGCCCTGCATCTCCGACCCCGGCAACGAGCTCATCCGCGCCGCGGTCGAAAACGGCATTCGCGTCGTCGGCGTGCCCGGCTGCTGCGCCGCGGTCAACGCGCTGTCGATCTCGGGCTTTGACCTCTCGACCTTTTTCTTCTACGGCTTTTTCCCGCGCGAGACGGCCGACCGCCGCCGCGTGCTGATGATGATGCGCAAGGGCGACACCGCGACCTACGCCTTTTACGAATCTCCCAAGCGCATCATGAGCGTCATCGACTTCTTCATCGAGGAAAACGCGCAGCTGCGCCTGTGCCTCTGCAACGACATGACAAAGCTCCACGAGATGACCTTCCGCGGCACGCCGCAGGAGGTCAAGGATCAGCTCATCGCGAAGGAGACCTACGAAAAGGGCGAATATGCCCTCATTGTCGAGGTCTGCGATGACTACCGCCTGCGCGAGGTCGAGCACATCACCTCGCCTGAGGCGCTGCTCGTCGACTGCATGGTGCGCAGTGACTGCACGGCCAAGGACGCCATCAAAATGCTCCTCAAGGACGAGAACAACACCTACAGCAAAAACGAGCTGTACGCTGCGCACCTTGCGCTCAAAGAGAGGTTCGGCGCATGAGCATCGTAGTCTCCGACCTCTCCGAACGCCTCGGCACGCTCACCAAGCTCGTCCTCGCCGAGCCGGTCGCGCGCATCGGGCACTCGCGTGTCACCGTGCGGCCGCTCACCCTGCGCGGCAAGGCCTTCTTCCAGCTTGAATACCAGCAGGGGCAGAAGGTCTCGCACCGCAACGTTGCACGCGGCGCGCTGCTCGAGACCTTCGAGCAGGAGCTTGACGGTCTGTTCCGCTCCGTCACGCTCTGCACCGAGACGGAGACACGCCAGTACGTCCGCAAAACGAACGGCGCATACAAATGCACCGCCAAGTCCGGCGCGTCCCGCGCCGCCGTGACCGCCTCGCACAACCGCAAGAAGGAATACATTTTGCAGGAGGGCGAGAACATCCCCGCCCTCGTCGATCTCGGCGTATTTACGCCGGACTTCAAGATCGTCAAGGCAAAATACGACAAATATAAGCAGATCAACCGCTTCATCGAGCTCGTGGACGACGCGTTCCGCGCCTACGGCCGCGACGAGATCACGATTCTCGACTTTGGCTGCGGCAAATCGTACCTCACGTTCGTGCTGTACTACTATTTCGCCGTCAAGCGCGGCGTGCGCGCCAAGATCATCGGCTATGACCTCAAAGAAGACGTCGTCGAGCACTGCAATGAAGTTGCCGCGCGCTACGGCTATTCAGATCTTCACTTCGTCGTGGCCGACGTCACGCGCGACGTGCTCTACGATGAGCACATTGACATGCTTGTCACGCTCCATGCCTGCGACGTCGCGACCGACTACGCCCTGCACTACGCCATCTCCCGCGGCGTCGAGCACATCTTCTCCGTCCCCTGCTGCCAGCACGAGGTCAATAAGACCATCCAAAAGGGCGGCGATTTCGACATTCTGCTCTCCCACGGGCTGTTTCAGGAGCGCTTCTCGGCGCTGCTGACCGACGCCATCCGCGCAGCGGTCCTGGAGGACGAGGGCTACGACGTCGACGTCATCGAGTTCATCGACTTCGCCCACTCGCCCAAAAATCTGATGCTCCGCTGTCACCGTACCGGCCACCGCGGCACCAAAAAACTCACCGAGTCCCGCCGTCTCCGCGACCAATACGGCTTTGAGCAAACCCTACTCTCGCTGGTCGAAAACGAGCGGCAATAAAACGCGTCGCAGACTTTTTACCCGCAAGGGGTACGCGGCATCCGTAAAGCAGCAAAGCTGCTAACGGCTGCCCAGGCGTCCGCAGACGCGAAAGAAATTAAAATCGTTTTTCTGACGACAGAAGGTGAATTGTCGCAAAGCGGCAAGAGAAGCCGCCCTGGGGCGTGCGCGTCAGAAAAACTCTTCTCACTCCGCAAACGTGCGCGCCTATGGCGCGTGCGCTGCCGCGGAGTGCAATCTTTCTCAAAAAAGAGGGACGCAGTTTTCAACTGCGTCCCTCTTTTTTGAATATTTTTTTATTGCGCCGTGCGCACCGTGTCGAGCGAGCGGTTCAGCAGGTTCACGACCGGCGGAGCCACGAACACCATCAGCACCGCCGTAGCCGCGCCGGAGATGATACGCAACACCAGGCCGCCGAAAACATAGGCGTAGCTGTAGTAGTTGTAGATCACACTGTCGATATACATCGCTCCCGTGTTGAGCGCCGTCACGACCAGCGCCGTGCCGATCAGCGCAAGCGTGAGCTGACCGCTGGAGAACTTGTAGCCGCAGTGCTTGGCATACACGCCGACGAGCAGGCCGCGCGCTGCCTGCGGCAGGATCCACAGGATCGTGGTCGCGGTCACGCCATAGGTGAGAAGCTGACCCATGAATGCGCCGAGAAGACCGACGAGCAGGCCGCCGACCGGACCGTAGAGCATCGCGCCCACGATGACGGGCAGCGACGCGACGGAGATGTTGATCCAGCCAAGGCGCACCGTACCGGCAAAGTTCAGCACAACGTAAACTGCGGTCAGCATGGCGATGGTGACCATTTTGCGCGTGGACATGGCCGAGGACTTCCACGTGAAGACCACCGCGGCGATGAGCACGAGGGCGACCGCGATGATGATCGTCCACATGATGGGGGAAAGCGCTTCGATCTGAAGGGACATTGTGAGGACCTCCTTTTTCATATTGAAATCTTCCCGCGGCTGCGGTGCCGCGCGGAACGGCTTGATCCGGTGAAAAAGAAAACACCTCTCCCTCCGGATGGCAGGAACCACGCGGAGGAGAGGCCTCACTTAAACTCTCTTCTGAGTGGCAAGCGGATGCGGAAACCATACTGCAAACCATGGGTTTTTCGTCCGCGGGCAACTTCCCATCCCGACGGCACTATTCGCTCTTCGCGTAAACACATGGTTTCCTACTCTGCCGATGCATAAAGCTCTTCAAAATTTAAACTTCATGCAGGCACAGCATAGCAGATTGCACAACACGCGTCAATCCCTTTTCGACCCTTTTGGCACACTTTTACGTTTTTAAGGTGATATTCCTCTTTTCCCTAATAAATTCAGTCCCTCCAAGGCCCGGTTCTCCTTGACAGGGCCTTACTTTTTTTGCTATTCTAAGGTGTGAGAGAACCGGCATAAGTTCGCACTTTTCAGCTTAGCCGCCGGTAATATATCAATCGACTGAAAAATCAGAGGAGGAACACGCACCATGATCAAGGAAACCATGGCTTACCTGTCCCAGTACGATCCCGAGGTCGGCGCGACCATCGAGAACGAGTATCACCGCGAGCAGCGCAACATCGAGCTGATCGCCTCGGAGAACATCGTCTCCCCCGCCGTTATGCTGGCTATGGGCACCTGCCTGACCAACAAGTACGCCGAGGGCTATCCCGGCAAGCGCTACTACGGCGGCTGCTACTGCGTCGACGAGACCGAAGAGATCGCCCGTCAACGCGCCTGCAAGCTGTTCGGCGCTGAGCATGCCAACGTCCAGCCCCACTCCGGCGCTTCCGCCAACCTGGCCGCGTTCAAGGCTATGCTCCAGCCCGGCGACACCTTCATGGGCATGAACCTCGCCCACGGCGGCCACCTGTCCCACGGCAGCCCGGTCAACATCTCCGGCCAGTACTTCCATCAGGTCCCCTACTCCCTCAACGATGAGACCGAAATGATCGACTACGACGAGGTCTACCGCATCGCGCAGGAGTGCAAGCCCAAGATGATCCTTGCCGGCGCTTCCGCCTATCCCCGCAAGATCGACTTCGCCAAGTTCCGTGAGATCGCCGATTCCGTCGGCGCTTTCTTCATGGTCGATATGGCCCACATCGCCGGTCTCGTCGCCGCTGGCGTTCACGAGAGCCCCGTGCCCTATGCCGACGTGGTCACCACCACCACCCACAAGACCCTGCGCGGCCCCCGCGGCGGCATGATCCTGTGCAAGAACGAGATCACCAAGAAGAACATCGAGACCGGCGAGATGGAGACCATCAACCTCGCCAAGAAGATCGACTCCGCCGTGTTCCCCGGCACCCAGGGCGGCCCGCTCGAGCACATCATCGCTGCCAAGGCCATCTGCTTCGGCGAGGCGCTCAAGCCCGAGTTCAAGGCCTACGGTGAGCAGGTCGTCAAGAACGCTGCCGTTCTTGCCGAGGGTCTGAAGGCTGAAGGCTTCCGTCTGGTCTCCGGCGGCACCGACAACCACCTCATGCTCGTTGACGTCCGCAACTTCAACATCACCGGTAAGGAGATCGAGCGCCGCTTGGACGAGTGCTTCATCACCGTCAACAAGAACGCCATCCCCAACGACCCCGAGAAGCCGTTCGTCACTTCCGGCATCCGCGTCGGCACCCCCGCTGCCACCACCCGCGGCCTGAAGGAAGAGGACATGATGGAGATCGCCCGCATCATGGGTATGGTCGCCCGTGACTTCGAGGGCAGCAAGGAGAAGGCTCAGGAGGCCGTCGTCGCCCTGACGAAGAAGTACCCCATCTACGAATAATTTCACTTCAAAAAAGAAAGGCTGTCCGAAAGGACAGCCTTTCTTTTTTGAAGGGGGTGCGCTCCGCTGCAGCGCACGCACCGTAGGCGCGCACGTTTGCGGAGCGAGAAGAATAAATCGCCACGCGCATGTCGCGGCGATTTATGATTAAAATTTTTTCGCGCCGTGCGCGGCGCGAAACTCTGCGAGGCTTAACTATGATGTAAGTCTTTGCGTCAATTGTAGTGCGGAGGGTCTGTTTTCTGCCTGTGGGGCAGAAAATGCGGTGCGAAGTGCCGGAGCCTGTTTGCCGCCGTAGGCGGCAAATGCGGCGGGTGCGCAGGCCTGTTCGCCGCGGTGCGGCGAATGCTGTGTGATAGATTTTTTGCGGAAAGCGCCGCTGGTCAAGAGATCCGCAGCGCTTTCTTATTTTTTGATGTCCAGAACGATCTTGCCGCAGGCGCGGCAGAGGTGGGCGATGGGGCGGTAGACGTCGGATGCTTTGCAGACGAAGAAATCGTTTCCGGTCGGGAGAGAGGTCATCTTGAACGGCTCTTCCGTCCACAGAAGTTCGTAGCCGCTGCCGCCGCGCAGGTAGCCGGACTCCATCTCTTTTGCACAGTAGGGGCAGTTCATGCGAAATCTCCTTTCTTTTTCCACAGGATGTTCTTCTTGTACGCAGTCTCTCACTTCCAATGCTTTCGCCTTAAATTTACCATTTTTACCGGAAAATGGCAAGATTTGCCTGCACAAAATACTTGACAGGCGAAAATTTTCGGCTATAATTTGAAATTGATTTTCATTTTCAAATTCAGGAGGCCACTATGGCGACCTATACGACCAAACAGCAAAAGGCAGTGCTCGACTGCCTTTCTGAGCGCGCGGACTCGCCGGTCAGCGCGGCGGCGATCGTCGACGCGCTGCGCGAGCAGGGCGAGCACATCGGCATCGCGACGGTATACCGGCAGCTTGAAAAGCTCGAGCGGCAGGGCAGCGTCCACAAGGTCACGACGGACGAGGGCGCATACTATCAGTTCTGCACCCACGGCTGCGCATCGGACTGCTGCCTCTTTAAGTGCGAGCGCTGCGGGCGCATCGTGCACCTCGACTGCCACCAGCTCGCGCCGCTCTACGAGCATTTGGAGCATGAGCACGGCTTTTCCATCAATCCCCGCAAGACGATGTTCTACGGCCTGTGCCGCGAGTGTCAGGAGGGCGCATGAAACGCATTGCTTCCTTTCTTTTGGCGCTCGCGCTGGCATTTTCCCTCACCGCCTGCACCGCGCCTGCGGAAAAGGCGGACGACGGCAAAATTCAGATCGTCACGACGCTTTTCCCCTATTATGACTTCGCCCGCGCCATCGTCGGCGACCGCGCGGACGTCACGCTTCTGCTCTCACCGGGGCGCGAGGCGCACAGCTTCGAGCCCACGCCGCTCGACGCCGTCACGATCTCCGAATCCGATGTTTTCCTCTACAACGGCGGCGAGGGGGAATACTGGGTCGACAGTATGCTGGGCGCCGCGGGCGAAAATATCGCCGTCATCGCCCGCATGATGGACTACGTCGACGCGCTCGACGAGGAATATGTCGAGGGCATGCAGGGCGCGGACGGCCATGACCACGACCATGAGCATGGCAGCCACGATGACCATGATGACCATGACCACGATCATGAAGAAGATGAGCACGACAGCGACGAGGTCGAATACGACGAGCACATCTGGACGTCGCCGAAAAACGCCGTTGTCCTCTGCCGCGCCGTCTGCGACGCGATCTGCAAGGCCGATCCCGCAAACGAGGATTTCTACCGCGCGAACTGTGATGGCTACTGCGCGCAGATCGAAGCGCTCGACGCGCGCTTTGCCTCTCTCTGCGAAAGCGCGCCGCACAAGCTCCTCGTCTTCGCCGACCGCTTCCCGATGCTCTACTTCTGCCGCGAATTCGGCCTGGATTACCGCGCAGCGTTCCACGGCTGCTCGGGCGACACCGAGCCGTCGCTCGCGACCATCAAGTTCCTCATCGACAAGGTGGAGGACGAGGATATCCCCGTGGTCTACACCATCGACTTCGGCACGAAAAAGGTCGCCGCTGTGGTGAGTGAGTGCACCGGCGCGGCGGTCGACACCCTGTATTCGATGCAGGCCGTCTCGCGCGCGGATTTTGACGCGGGCGAGACCTACCTCACGCTCATGGAGCGCAACTACGAAGCACTCAGAAAGGGGCTCAACGAATGAATGAATCGCCCATCGTCCTCGCGTGCGAGGACGTCACGCTCGGCTACGAGCACAAACCGCTCCTGGAGCACCTGACCCTCACCGTCCGCGCGGGGGACTACCTCTGCATCGTCGGCGAAAACGGCAGCGGCAAATCGACGCTGCTGCGCTCGCTCCTCGGCCTTCTCTCGCCCCTCGCGGGCAAGATCGACTGCCCCGCCCAGCGCGAGGGCCGGCTCGGATATCTGCCCCAGCAGACGCCCACGCAGCGCGACTTTCCCGCAACGGTCACGGAGGTCGTGCTCTCGGGCTTTTCGAACCGCCGCGCACGCTTTTTCTACACGGCGGAGGAACGCTCGACGGCGCTGATGAACCTCGGCAAGCTCGGCGTGCTGGAACTCAAGGACAAGTGTTACCGCGAGCTCTCCGGCGGGCAGCAGCAGCGCGTGCTGCTTGCGCGCGCCCTGTGCGCGGCAAATGACCTGCTCATCCTCGACGAGCCTGTCACGGGCCTTGACCCCGCGAGCATGCAGGACCTTTACAAAACGCTGCGCTATTTGAACGAGCGCGAGGGCATGGCCATCATCATGGTCACGCACGACATTGAAAACGCCCTGCGCGAGGCCAAGCACATCCTCTGCGTCGACCGCGCGGGCTGCTTTTACGGCACGGTGGACGAGTTTTTATCGTCGCCCGCCGGCAAACGGTTTGGAGGTGAGCGCGCATGAAGCTGCTTCTTTCGATGTTCGCCTATCCTTTCATCGTGCGCGCGTTTGTTGTCGGCATTTTGGTCTCGCTGTGCGCGTCGCTGCTCGGCGTGCCGCTCGTTTTGAAGCGCTACTCCATGATCGGCGACGGGCTGAGCCACGTGTCGTTCGGCGCGCTGTCGGTCGCGGTGGCATGCGGCTTCGCGCCGCTGTGGTTTTCCATCCCCGTTGTGGTCATCGCGGCGTTCATCCTGATGCACGTCGCGGAAAAGAGCCGCGTCAGCGCGGACGCGATGATCGCGGTGTTCTCAGCCTCGGCGCTCGCCATCGGCGTCATCGTCACCTCGCTCACGACCGGCATGACCACGGATGTCGACAGCTATATGTTCGGCAGCATTCTTGCCATGTCGCGCTCGGACGTCATCCTGAGCGTCACGCTCGCGCTCTGCGTGCTCGCGCTCTACATTCTCTTCTACCACAAGCTCTTTTCCGTCACGTTCGACGAGTCCTTTGCCCGCGCGACGGGCGTGCGCGTCGGCACGTACAAGACGATCCTGTCCGTTCTAACGGCGCTCTCCGTCGTGCTCGGTATGCGCATGATGGGCGCGATGCTGCTCTCGAGCCTCATCATCTTCCCGGCGCTGTCCGCGATGCGGGTGTTCAAGAGCTTCCGCTCTGTCGTGTGCTTTGCCGCGGGGCTCTCGGTCATGTGCTTCTGCCTCGGGCTCACGGGGTCGTATCTGCTCTCCACCCCCGTGGGCGCGACGGTCGTTGTCTGCGACCTTGCGGCGTTCCTCCTCTGCAGCCTGATCGGCCGCGGACGGGGATGACCCACTTCTTAAATTTTCTGAAAGGCTGCGCCTGCAAACTTGCAAAGCACAGCCTTTCATGTTATGTTAATGGTAGTAGTCTGTTCCATACTTCATTGAAAAAATCTGCAAAATTGTGACACTTTTTTGCATTTTCTGCGTCTAATAGAGTAGAAGTACTTTCGAGGAGGTTTCCCCATGAAGAAAAAGCGGCTTCTCCCCCTCGGCATTCTGGCTGTTCTCGTCCTCGCAGCTTTGATCTACACGCGGCCAATGACGCTTGAGGCAATGTTTGGGTTGGACATCACGCAAAGTGAGCTGGTATACACTGACTATCTTACGGTCTCCATCGACGAACCGGGCCGCAGCGTGGAAAGCTCAGAATGGCTGCGCGGCGAGGAGCGCACGGAAACGCTGATTTCACTTCTCTCACAACAGAAATTCCGCCGCTCGCTCCGAAACCTCCTGCCGTTGGAGACGACGAGCGATATGCCGCAGAATAATTTGATCTTTGACGCCGACTTTTCCTTCAACGACGGGCAGGATTATCTTTATTTTCAAAGCTCTTTTGGCCAGCTGAACCTTTTCTCCACCACCGGCAATAACCTCATGCTCTGCACCACGAGCCGTCAGAAGGAATTTTTGCAGCAGGTCTATGACATGCTCTCTTCTGACACTCCGTAACAATCAGGAGGTCATTTTTATGAAAAGACGACACATTGTTCTCCTCGGCATTCTGGCTGTTCTCGTCCTCTCAGCTTTGATCTACACGCGCCCGATGACGCTGCAAGAGATCGGCAAGGTGGATATCGCACAATGCAAATCCGTTTCCGGCTATCACCGCCGTGCCCCCGATTCGGAGTTCACCTCGTTTGAGCTTTCCGCAGAGGATGAACGCTGCTCGCAGCTCATCGACCTTTTTTGCACAGCAGAAGTACCGCCGCTCGCTCATCAATCTGCTGTCGCCGGACGGCGGCAGCACCCACCGACCGAAAGACGGCGACTTCATCTGGGACTTGAGCTTCAACTTTGGCCCGACCGATTTTCCCGACGGCAGCACCGGCGAGGGCGTGCTTGTCACCTGCCGGAACTTTTTTGGCAAGCTGTCGCTTTTCCGCGCTTACGACGGCAAGGCCATCCGCTGCACCGTGCAGGATCAGGACGCGTTTTTGCAGCAGGTCTATGACATCATTTCCGCTGAACCGTAACCCATTCCACACTTTATCACAACAGGAGGAATCACTATGAAAAAATGCGTATCCATTCTCGTCGGCGTTTTGGCCGTTATCGCCGCGGCGGCCGCCGTTCTCGTCGCGCTCGACCGCTTCCGCAAGCAGACCGACGAAGACCCGAACGACTTTGAAGACTGAAAAAGGAGAGGCTTTTGCCTCTCCTTTTTCAGTCTTCTTTTAAATCTCTTTCGCCTTGGCAAGCATCAGCTTTGCGCCCGTTTTGGAGCAGAGCGTGATCTCGCCCGCGTAGCCGTCGAGGCGCGCGGCCTCGTCAGCCTTGAGCTCGACGCTCTCGTCGCCGACGATGACGTGAACCTCGCCCGCGCCGCAGTAGATGAGCATCATGCCCTCGCAGCCGTGGACGGTCTTGTGCTCGCGCGCCGCAAGGTGCTCGCCGCGCATCTTGCCCTCGCACTTGCCCTTGCGGAGCATGAGGTTGAAGTCGCGGCAGCGGCCCCAGGAGTGCGTGTCGTCGCCGCCGTCGAAGCGGTGGACCTCGTAGGGATTCAGCGTCAGCTTCTCGCCGCCGTTGTGATTCAGCTCGATCGTCCCCTCGAGCGTGGAGATCAAGCGCTCATAGTCGGGCAGGGCCGTAAAGTCGGACTCTGCGTCCTCAACGGTCGCAGAGCTGAGTCTCCACAGAAAGTCGCGGTCTGCGTACACCGCGCCCGCGGGCGCGATGCCGAGCTGGGTCGTCAGGCCGCCGGACCACTTGGTCGTAATGTAGTCACTCGGCGTTAAATGCTGGATGGTCATGGAAATACAACTCCTTTGCAAACTGCAAATGGCTTCGGTGTGCGCGCACCGAAGCCATTTTTTGATGAATCTTTTCGTTTAGCCCTCGATGAGCTTGACGATCTCAGCGTAGCACTCGTCGGCAAGGGGAAGTGCGTGCGCGAGCAGCTTTTCGCCCTTGGCGCGGTACTCAGCGGCGAACTCCTGATCCTTCAGGGAACCGACGTTGATGAGCACGTTGAGCCATGCGCCCTGGATACCGGCCTTGAGGGACAGGAACGCAACGCCCAGATCGCTCGCGGAGGTGTCGTTGAAGCGGCCCAGCAGGGACTGTGCGAGCGTCAGGGTCTCGTCGATGAGCTCCATCATCTCCATCGGGGTCTTGGTGCAGCCCTTCAGGCCGTTCTGGATGGCGGCGGAGCGGGCAGCCTTCTCCTCGTCGGTCGCCTTGGGCATACCGAAAGCGGCGGAGACGACGTTGAACGCCTCGGTGTCGCGGTCCATCACGTCGAGCAGGCGGGTCTTGAGCTCGTTGCCCTTCTTCTCGACCTCGGCAGCATGCTCGGCATACTCGGCATACTTCTTGCGGCCCTGGGTCAGGCCGCCGACCATCGCGGTCAGCGCGGCGCCGATGGAGCCATAGAGTGCGGCGCAGGAGCCGCCGCCCGGCGCGGGAGCATCGGAGGCAACGGTATCGGCAAAGCCGGTAACGGTCATATCAGCTAACTTCATCATGTTGAATATTTCCTTTCATCATTTCGCGCCGTTTTCGTCCCGCGCGGGCATCGCCGCACCTTTACGGTCAGCCGCCCCTCTTGGAGCAGCCAACGCCCGCACGAGCCAAAAGCGTCGCAGCCGTTGCCGCCCTCCGGCGGCAAACGATTTTAATCGTTTTTTCTGACGACATGCGCATTCGCACAGCGTCGCAGACTTTGCCGCCTCCCGGCGGCAAATAAATTTAATTCATCGCGGAGGACGATATGCGCGTCCGCAGCGATACTTCGCAGCGCGCGACATGGTGAATGCCGCGCGCTGAAAATTCCACTCAAGGCGGCGAGCCGCCTTGAGTGGGCTCTCAAAGGAGCGGCAGCGCCGCTTCTTTGAATTTTTTATTCCATGTCGATCAGGTGATACTCCATGACCTGCTTCTTGCAGTCGAAGTCCTTGGCCTTGAGGTAGAACTCAGCGCAGTCGATCAGAGCCTTGGCGGGGGTCAGGCCGACGATCTCGCTCTCGATGACGCGGGTGCCGTAGCGCTCGGCAAGAGCCTTGATCATCTCATAGGTGACATACAGCGGGGTATCCTCGTAGTTGACCATGTTCATGGAGACCTGCGCGATGCCGCGGTCCTCGAGCATGAAGCCCATGGCCTTGCAGCTGCGGAAGCCGCCCGAAGAGCCGCGGATGACCTTGGCGATCTTCTTGGCGACCTCAACATCAGAGGTCTCGAGGTTGCAGTTGAAAGCGACCAGCGGCATACGGGCGCCGATGGCGGTGATGCCGGCGGTGGGGTGGATCTTGCGCTCGCCGTAGTCGGGAGCCCAGTCGGGCTGCAGCAGCTTCTCGGGCATACCCTCGAACTCGCCCTTGCGGCAGGTAGCGAGGTTGCGGCGCTCCGGACGGGTGGCGCTGTCCTCATACAGGAAGGAGGGGACCTTCAGCTCGTCCCAGATGCGCTGGGCAACGCGCTTGGACATCTCGACAGCTTCCTCAACGGTCACGTCCATCTGGGGAACGAAGGGGATAACGTCGGTAGCGCCCATGCGCTTGTGCTCGCCGTGATGCTTGTTCATGTCGATGCGCTCGGTGGCGACCTTCGTCAGCTGGAAGGCGACCTCCTCGATGGCCTCGGGAGAGCCGATCAGGGTGAAGACGCAGCGGTTGTGGTTACCGTCGGTCTGGGCGTCAAACAGGGTGCAGCCGGGAACGCTCTTGGCGGTCTCGACGAGGGCGTTATAGGTGGCCTCGTCCTTTTCCTTGGAGCAGCTGAAATTGGGGATGCATTCGATCAACTTTGCCATGGTTGTTTTCCTCCGTCAATTTATTTTGTATCGTCATTTTGCTCAGACAGGCGCGCTGCGCCCGTCCATTTTTGTTCAGCGTCGCCATTATATCGCGGCCCAACGGGGGAGTAAACAGGTTTTCTTTCTCTTTTTTCAACGGCGGCTTAATTTTTTTAAGTCATCTTCTCCTCGACGAAGCGCTGCACACACGGGGCGCTGAGCACCGCGCTGTTCCATGCCAAAACGGCATACGAGCGGATCGGCAGACCGCGCACAGGCTTTGCCTTTAAGGGCGCGCCCGGATGCGTGCTGAGGATGGACTTTGGCAGAAAGCTGATGCCAAAGCCCGAGAGCACCACCTGCATCGCCATGGGCGTATCGTAGCAGTGGCAGGTCACATTCGGCGTAAAGCCGCTGCGCTGGCACTCCTGCACCAGAAAGTCGTTGTAGCTCCAGAGGTCGTCCGAGCGCAGCAGGCACATCGGCACGCCCTCGAGCCGCTCGATGGGCACCTCGTTCAGTTCCGGCGCGGGATCTAAGTCCTCGCGCATGATGAGCTCGAGTGCATCCTCGCCAAGAATGCGCTCCTGCAAGCCGCTCGGTTCGCGCGCCGCCGTGCGCAAAAACAGCGCGTGCAGTTCTCCACGGTTGAGCGCCTCGATGAGCTCCTGCGGCGAGCCCACACGAATGAAAAGCTCCACCTGCGGATAGCGGCTGTGATATTCATTTATATAATGTAACGCGTACGACATCGCCGAGTAGATGACGCCGAGCTTGATGCGCCCGCTCATGCCCGTGCCCACGCTGCGCACGCTGTCCTCCACGCGCCGGAGATCCTGAAAGATCTGCTGCGCCTGCTGATAGAGGCTCTGTCCCGCGTCGGTGAGGGCCATGCCCTTGCTGCCGCGCAGGAACAGCTGCACGCCGAGCTCTTCCTCAAGCTGTGCGATCTGCCGCGAGATCGGCGGCTGCGCCACGTGCAGCTCGCGCGCCGCGGCGGAGATGCTTTTCTCCTCCGCCACCGCACAGAAGTATTCCAGCTGTCTGATCTTCATCGCTCGTCCTCCATGTCATACTTTTGCGGTATGGTATACAGATAAATTAAGTACTTTTCATTATAGCACATCTTTGTTATAATGCAAGTTGTAAAGAAAAGTGAGAATTCCGTTTTCATTTTTATCGGTTTTTACAGAAATTTTTTTATGAAAGTGAGGAACCCACCATGATCAATCTTGCAGACGATGCGATGACGATCAAGCTGGACTACGAGCTTCCCGAGTACCCGAAGTTCGAAGAGGGCTACCGTCGCGCACCCCGCCGCGAATCCCACCTGACCGAGGCCGATAAGGCGCTCGCCATCAAGAACGCTCTGCGTTACATCCACCCCGACCATCACGAGCAGATGGCCAAGGAGTTTGCGCAGGAGCTCGAGGAGCACGGCCGCATCTACGGCTACCGCTTCCGTCCCGAGGGCAAGCTGTACGGCAAGCCCATCGACGAGTACAAGGGCAAGTGCATCGAGGGCCACGCCATCCAGGTCATGATCGACAACAACCTGGACTTCGACGTGGCGCTCTACCCCTATGAGCTGGTGACCTACGGCGAGACCGGACAGGTGTGCCAGAACTGGATGCAGTACCGCCTGATCAAGAAGTACCTGGAGCAGCTGACCGACGAGCAGACGCTGGTCGTCATGTCCGGTCATCCTCTGGGCCTGTTCCACAGCCACAAGATGGCGCCCCGCGTCATCATCTCCAACGGCCTGATGGTCGGCACCTTCGATGATCAGGAGAACTTCAACCGCGCCGCCGCGCTCGGCGTGGCCAACTACGGCCAGATGACCGCCGGCGGCTGGATGTACATCGGCCCCCAGGGCATCGTCCACGGCACGTTCAACACGCTGCTCAACGCCGGCCGTCTGAAGCTCGGCATCCCCAACGATCAGAACCTCGCCGGCCGTCTGTTCGTCTCCGCCGGTCTGGGCGGCATGTCCGGCGCTCAGGGCAAGGCGGCGGAGATCGCCGGCGCTGCGTCCATCATCGCCGAGGTTGACGAGTCCCGCATCGATACCCGTTACACCCAGGGCTGGGTCAGCCACCGCACCGCCTCCCTCGAAGAGGCCACCAAGATCGCTCTCGATCACCAGAAGGAAGGCAAGCCCTGCGCTGTCGCCTACTGCGGCAACATTGTCGACCTGCTCGAGTACCTGTACAACAACAACGTCCATGTCGACCTGATGAGCGACCAGACCTCCTGCCACGTGCCTTATGACGGCGGCTATTGCCCGCAGGGCCTGACCTTCGAGCAGCGCACCGAGATGCTCGACAAGGATCCCGACGGCTTCCGCGTCCTCGTCGACAAGACGCTGCAGCATCACTATGAGATGATCTGCAAGTTCCACGAGCGCGGCACCTACTTCTTCGACTACGGCAACAGCTTCCTCAAGGCTGTTTACGATTCCGGCGTGAAGAGCATCTGCAAGAACGGCGAGAACGACCTCGACGGCTTCATCTTCCCCTCCTACGTCGAAGATATCCTTGGTCCCTGCCTGTTCGACTTCGGCTACGGCCCGTTCCGTTGGTGCTGCCTGAGCCGCAACCCCGAGGATCTGCACAAGACCGACATGGCTGCCGCCGAGTACATCAAGGCCCACAACCGCCGCTATCAGGACTACGACAACTATGTCTGGGTCCGCGACGCGGAGAAGAACAAGCTGGTCGTCGGCACCCAGTGCCGCATCCTGTATCAGGACGCCATGGGCCGCATGAACATCGCCCTGAAGTTCAACGAGATGGTCCGCAACGGCGAGATCGGCCCCGTCATCCTTGGCCGTGACCATCACGACACCGGCGGAACCGACGCCCCCTTCCGGGAGACCTCCAACATCAAGGACGGCTCCAACATCATGGCGGAGATGGCCACCCAGTGCTACGCCGGCAACGCCGCCCGCGGCATGAGCTACATCGCCCTGCACAACGGCGGCGGTACGGGCATCGGCCGCGCCATCAACGGCGGCTTCGGTATGGTTCTCGACGGCTCCGAGCGTGTCGACACTATCCTGCGCATGTCCATGCCTTGGGATACCATGGTCGGCGTTGCCCGCCGCAGCTGGGCGCGCAACGAGAACGCCATGACCACTGTCGCCGAGTACAACAAGATGTACGAGGGTCAGGATCACATCACCATGCCTTACGTCGCGGACGAAGAGCTCTGCGAGAAGGCCGTGAAGGAATACATGCACTAAAATTTACTTCAAAAAAGGGGCATAGAAATATGCCCCTTTTTTGAGCTGGATACACCCTAAGAGTGTCGGAAAAGCGGCAGAGCCACTTTCCCGAGAAGGGTTCGCTGCGTTCTGTGCCTCGGTTGTCCGCTGAAAGCGGACAATTCGACACTCACTCCGCGCAAAGTGTTTTCTGCCACGCACATGTCGCGGCAGAAAACGATCAAAATTATTTGCCGCCTGCGGGCGGCAAACTCTGCGAGGCTTTTTTGACAAGCCATCGAACAGAATGCTCTTTCCAACAGTGAGAAAGGACAACATTTACTATGAAAAAGTTACTGGTCAAAAACATCGGCCTGCTGGCGACGCCGGAGGGCAAATCCGCCCATCGCGGCGAGGAGCAGGGCAAGATCAAATTCTTAAAGGATGCGTGGGTGCTCATCGAGGACGGCATCATCGCCTCCGTCGGTACCGGCGCGGTTCCCGCCGTCGAGGGCGCGGAAGTCGTCGACGCGGGGGGCCACCTCGTCACCCCCGGCCTTGTCGACGCCCACACCCACCTCATCTTCGGCGGCTGGCGCCAGAACGAGCTGGGTCTCAAGCTCCACGGCGCAAGCTATCTCGACATTCAGAACGCGGGCGGCGGCATCCAGTCCACGACGAACGCCACCCGTCAGGCCAGCGAGCAGGAGCTCGCCGCCAAGGCCTCCAAGGCGCTCGACGAGATGATGGGCTTCGGCACCACCACGGTCGAGGCCAAGAGCGGCTACGGTCTTGCCACCGAGCATGAGCTCAAGGCGCTTGAGGTCATCAAGGACCTCAACGATCACCACCGCATGGACCTCGTCGCGACCTTCATGGGCGCGCACCTTGTCCCCGCGGAATATAAGTCCAACCGCGAAGAGTACGTCCGCCTTGTGTGCGAGGAGATGATGCCCAAGGTCAAGGAGCAGGGCATCGCCAAGTTCTGCGACGTCTTCTGCGAGGCCGACACCTTCACCGTTGAAGAGTCCCGTCGGGTGCTCGAGGCGGGCCTCAAGTACGGTCTGCGTCCCAAGATCCACGCCGACGAGATCGAGGCCATCGGCGGCAGCCAGCTCGCCGGTGAGATCGGCGCGATCTCTGCCGAGCATCTGATCGTCTGCCCGCCGGAGGGCATTACCTCCATGGCCAAGGGCGGCGTCATCGCATGCCTGCTGCCCGCGACGAGTTTCAACCTCGGCGCGGTGTTCGCGCCCGCGCGCGACATGGTCAAAGCCGGCGTGCCCGTTGCAATGGCGACGGACTTCAACCCTGGCTCCTGCCCGTGCCTGAACATGCAGTTTGTCATCAACCTCGGCTGCCTCAAGTACAAGCTGACACCGGAGGAGGTCCTTACGGCTGTCACGCTCAACGGCGCCGCAGCGATCGACCTTGCCGACAAGGTCGGCTCTGTCGAAGAGGGCAAGCTGGGCGACCTTGTCATCTGGGACGCGCCCGACCTCGACTACATCTGCTACCGCGTTGGCAGCAATCTTGCAAAAACCGTCATCAAGCGCGGCGAGATCGTGTGAGAGAACGGTAGAGGGAGAACATGATGGATCGGACTGACTACCAAATCCTCAACCTCCTCCAGGACGACAGCCGCTGCACACTGCGCCGCATGGGAGACCTTGTGGGGCTGACGCCGCCCGCCGTGTCGGAACGCATTCGCCGGATGGAGGAAAGCGGCGTGATCCGCGGCTATCACATCGACATCGACCGCACGAAGCTCGACTGCAACATCACGGGCTTTATCTCCGTTGCCCTCGAGCCGGACAAGTACGACAAATTCTGTGATTTCTGCGCCTCGCAGAGCGCCATCATCAGCCACTATCACATGGTGGGTGAGTTCAACGCGCTGCTCCGCTTCGCCGTGCGCGACACGCAGCAGCTCGACCAGCTTCTCTCCCTCATCAAGAAGTTCGGCGACTCGCGCACCTCGATCGAGCTCAAGACGCTCTTCGACAGCAAGGAGATCCCGCTGCCGTAACACAACATTCCCTTTGCACCAAGCAGGGCGGCTTTGGCCGACTCCGCATAAGAAAACATGCGCCGTAAAAGGCAAATTTTGCACGGACTCCTTCGTTGCGCCGTCTTGCCATGCGTCATCATGCCTGCGCCGTCGCGCCTCAGCTCCGCACAAAATTTGCTCTTTTTCGGTGCAAAGCAGTTTTGCCAATGAATTTTTGAGATGAAATCAGCTGAAAAAAACTCCCCATACTGGCGTATGGGGAGTTTTTTTCGGTTGTATTTCAGCCAAAAAGGCGCAGGCAAAACCGCATGTTTTCTTATGCGGAGTCGGCCTTGGGCCGCCCTGCTTTTTTGCGCGATCTGAATGCCCCCTTGCTTTTTTCGGGCCATTCCCGCGCATCTGTGTGTTGCGAAAAAAGGCGAAAACTGCTATACTTTAATTTATTGAATGAGCATCATTTGGGGAGGGAATCTATCATGCAGCTTGAACAGAGGCAGACGCTGAGCCAAAAGCTCGTGCTGACGCAGACGATGCGCCAGTCGCTCGACTGTTTGCAGCTCTCCGCGCCGGAGCTTACCGAATACGTGCAGGAAGTCGCGCTCTCAAACCCGCTGCTCGACGTACAGTCCCCCACCTATTACGAGACCGAGCTCCCCAGCGAGGCCGCTCCCGCCGAGCGTGAACCGCTCGAGGTTCGCGAGACGGACTCGTGGCGCGGCGTCACCTCCTCCGGTATGGAGGATGTGCAGGACTTCACCGCCTTTTTGACGCGCGAAAAAACGTTCCGCGACCACCTGACCGAGCAGATCGGGCAGATGAAGCTCGTCGACGACGAGCTTCTGCGCCTGTGCCGCTTTTTGATCGACTGCCTCGACGAGCGCGGCTATCTTGACTGCCCGCTCGAAGAGCTGTCACGCGAATTCGACATCCCGCTCTTCTCGCTCGAGCAGGCGCTGTTTGCCGTGCAGATGCTCGACCCGCCGGGCGTCGGCGCGCGGAACCTGTCGGAATGCCTGACGCTCCAGCTTGCGCAGGGCCGCTCGCTCGACCCGCTGGCGCTGAAGATCGCGCGCGATGGGCTCGAACTGCTCGGCAAGCGCGACTTTTCTGGCCTTGCCGCCCTGCTCGGCGTCAGCGTCGGTGAAGCCAGGGCCGCTGCGGCCAAGATACTCGCGCTTAACCCGATCCCCTCGCGCAGCTTTGCCGGCAGCGAGCAGATCGCCTATGTCGCCCCCGACGCGGAATTTTCCGTGCAGCAGGGCCAGCTCGTCATCGAGCTCAACGAGCGCATTCTGCCGCGCCTGTCCGTCAACGCCGAATACGCCGCGCTGATGAACACGAGCGACGACCCCGAGGTCCAGCGCTACGTGAAAGAAAAGCTCTCCGAAGCACAAGCCCTCATCAAGGGCGTCCACACCCGCTGCGACACGCTCATACAGATGCTCACGCTCATCGGGCGCGAGCAGCACGGCTTTTTCTGTGGCGGCGAGGCACTGCTGCCCGTGACGATGCAGCAGCTTTCCGAAAAAATGGGCGTCAGCACCTCCACCGTGAGCCGTGCGGCGCAGAATAAATACATTCAGTTCCAGGGCAGGATCATCCCCGTGCGCAGCTTTTTCACCACGGCGATCCGCCCCGACGCGGCAGTCTCGTCCCACGCGGTCAAGCAGCGGCTGCAAAGCCTCATTCGCGCAGAGGACCCGTCCGCGCCTCTCTCGGACGAGGCGCTTCGTCTGACGCTCTCGGCTCTCGGCATCGAGGTCAGCCGCCGCGCCGTCGCCAAGTACCGCGCGGAAATGGACATCCCGTCCTCGTCCCAGCGCAAAAAGCGCTGAGCGCGGGGCGCGATCCAATATTTTGTCAGGAGGAGCATGCTCTATGGCCAGCGTCTACGACCGCACCGACATCTACGACCTCTTCGACTCCCCGAAAAAGGATGCACAGACCCTCTCCCACTGGCAGACCGTTTTCGACGGCAGGCCCATTCGCTCGGCGCTCGATGTGAGCATCGGGACGGGCTCGCTCACGCTGCCGCTCGGGCAACTCGGCGTCTCGCTGTACGGCTCCGATTTGAGCGACAGCATGCTCACGCGCTGCCGCAAAAAGGCGGACGAGCGTGGCATCGCCATCGACCTGCGGCAGAGCGATTTCCGCGACCTGACGTCTCATTTTGACCGCAGCTTCGACTGCGTGATGAGCACCGGCAACTCGCTTGCCTACGTGACAAACAACGAGATCACCGGCGTTTTGGAGCAGATGGACGCGCTCGTGGAGCCCGGAGGCTGCCTCTACTTCGACCTTCGCAACTGGGACCGTATCGTGGGGCAGAAAAAGCGTTTTTACTGCTACAATCCCGCCTTTCTGCCAAACGGCGACCGCGTGAACCTCATGCAGGTCTGGGACCATTTATCCGACGGCTCCATTGTCTTCAATCTTGTCTACACCTTCGAGCGCGATAACAAAATCTTCCAAAAAGAGCGTTTTGAGGAGCACTACCACCCCGTGCCGCAGAAATTACTGCTCGACAAGCTCACGCAGCTCGGCTATCAGGACATTCAGGTCAAGGCCTTCCCCGTGCAGTTCGGCGCGTTCGATATCGAAAACAGCGAGTGGTACTGCGTGCTGGCGCACAAAGCAAAATAATCGTTGCCTTTTTCCGCAAAAAGGGCATGATAAGAAAGTCATATCACGCGCGGCGGTAAACGCCGCGCGTTTCAACAGGAGGAAATTATCATGGACGGTATGAAAAATATCAGCAAGGCAGAGGTCCTGACCCTGCGCGATCAGGTCGCTTATCAGTCCGGTCAGGTCGTCAGCCGCACGCTGGCGCAGAACGAGCACGTGAGCGTCACGCTCTTCTCGTTTGACAAGGGTGAGGAGATCAGCACCCACGAATCCGGCGGCGACGCGATGGTCACCTGCCTCGACGGCGTGGGTAGGATCACGATCGACGGCGTCGAGCACATCCTGCACGAGGGTGAGAGCATCGTCATGCCCGCGCGCCATCCGCACGCGGTGTACGGTCAGGAGCAGTTCAAGATGCTGCTCGTCGTGGTGTTCTGATCTTTTTATTTACCGAAAAGGTGCGAAAGCAGTCTGTTTTCGCGCCTTTTTCGCGCCTTTACCGCAAGGTGGCGCATTATCGCGCCGCATGCTTCTTTGCGTGGCCCGAATGAAGCTTCATCCATCGGCCCAATTTTTCGCTTCCGATTTTAACATATCATTTTCTCATTGATACTTGACAAAATGTAATGGCATGGTATAATGATGCCAATTTCCGCAGCAAAGGAGGCGATCGTTTGAACACCATGGTTACGTCCAGAAATGCTGTTTTTGGAGTAAGCTGGCGACTGATCGTTGGCGTAGAGGGGCATTCGTCCGAATCTATGCCGTCGAAGCAGTCGGCAGCGATTTGATCGACCTCATTTTCCAAGGCTCGGTTTGATTCGCTGCCTGCAATGATCGGCAGCATGGATCCGGTATGCTCCATTGATCTGGCAAAGCACTTGTGGAATGTTCCACAAGCATGGGAGTATCCCCTTGCAATGTCAAAGCGCGGGAACAGACCGGTTTTTTTGTTACCCGAATCATTCAGGACGGGGCATTTTTGCCCCACCGCCATGAAAGGAAATTTTTTACCATGAAACGCAAGCTCACCGCCAAGGAATACACCTATGTTGCCAGCATGCTCTTCGGCCTGTTTTTCGGCGCAGGTAACCTTATTTTCCCCGTGCACCTCGGCCAGATGGCCGGTTCCAACGTTTGGCAGGCCATTCTGGGGCTTCTCATCACGGGCGTGGGCCTGCCGCTGCTCGGCGTGGCCGCGCTCGGCATCAGCCGCTCCAACGGTCTTTTTGACCTGAGCAGCAAGGTCAACCGCCCCTACGCGATGTTCTTCACCTGCGCGCTGTATCTGACCATTGGGCCGTTTTTCGCCATTCCCCGCTGCGCGACGACGTCATTCACCGTGGGACTTGAGCAGGTGCTTCCGCAAAATGGCAGTAACACACTGTACCTGCTGCTCTTCTCGGCAGCGTTTTTCGCTGCGGCGCTCTTTTTCGCACTGCGCCCGGGCAAGATCCTGACCTGGGTCGGCAAAATTCTGAACCCCTGCTTTCTCGTCTTCCTCGCCATTCTGGTCGTCGTCGCGCTCCTCTCTCCGAGTGCGGCCATCGCGGATGTCGAGCCGCTCGGCGACTACGCGTCCCAGCCGTTTTTCGCTGGTTTCCTCGAAGGGTACAACACCATGGACGCGCTGGCGAGTCTTGCCTTCGGCATCATCGTCGTGCAGGTCATCCGTGACCTCGGCGTGGACGATCCCACCGCTGTGGCGGGGAGCACCGTCCGCGCGGGCATTTTCAGCAGCCTTCTGATGGCGTTCATCTACATCGCCGTCACGATCGCCGGCACGCAGAGCCGCGGTGTGCTTGAAGCCAGCGAGAACGGCGGCACGGCGCTCGCGCAGATCGCACAGCACTACCTCGGCTCCGCCGGTCTCTTCATCCTCGCCGCCACGGTGACGCTCGCGTGCCTCAAGACCGCCGTCGGTCTCATCACGAGCTGCGCCGAGACGTTCAGCGCGCTCTTCCCCGACGGGCCAAAGTACCGCATCTGGGCAATCATTTTCAGCCTCGTGTCGCTGCTGTTTGCGAACCTCGGCCTCAGCGCCATCATCAGCTATTCGCTGCCGGTGCTGATGTTCCTCTATCCGCTCTCCATCGCGCTCATTGCGCTGGCGCTGCTCGGTAAATTCTTCGGCCACGACCGCACGGTGTACTGCTGGACGATCGGCTTCACGCTCATCGCTGCCGTTTACGATCTGATCATCGCGCTGCCCGAGAGCGTGTTCAACGCCATCCACGGTCCGGCCATCAAGGCGTTCGGTCAGCAGTACCTACCGTTTGCCGACCTCGGCCTCGGCTGGATCTGCCCGACGCTTATCGGCGCGGCCATCGGCCTTATTCTGCACTTCATGCGCGGGAACAGGGCCAAGGCGTGAACCCCTTACAAGTCAAAAATCCGTCCGGTCGATGACCGGACGGATTTCTTTTATTTATCGCGTGTTTTCGCCGCTCACAGCGTCGCGGCAAACTTCGTCACCGCGGCAAGGCCGTCTCTGAGCGTGTTGACGTCGCAGGCGTAGCCGACGCGCATGCTGTGGGGCTGCTCGAAGCAGTCGCCCGGCGTGACGAACGCACCGGTCTCGTGGTACATGCGCTTGCAAAACTCGTAGGAGGGGATATCGAAATCGTAGTAAACGAGCGCGGTCGTACCGGCTTTGGGCTTGGTGTAGAAAAAGTGTGGATTTTCCTTGATCCAGTCATCGAGGATGGCGAGGTTCTCGCGCACGATGCGCTGATTGCGCTTGAGCATCACGTCGCTGTGGCGCAGGGCGATGGACGCGATCGCATCGTCGAACATGCCGCAGCTAATTAAATTGTAGTCGCGGTGCGACAGGAACGCCTTGCGCGCCGCTTCATCGTGCGTGGCGATCCAGCCCATGCGAAGGCCCGCGAGCGAGAAGACCTTGGACATGCTGCTGACCGAGATGCCCTTTTCGTACAGGTCGACGATGGATTCGCACCACTCGTCCTCCTGCGTCAGGTGGCGGTAGACCTCGTCGCAGAGGATGTACGCGCCCACGCCGCGGGCGATCTCCACGATGCTCCCCAGCAGCTCCTTACTCATCAGCGCGCCGGTGGGGTTGTTGGGGTTGTTGATGCAGATCATTTTCGTCTCGGGCGTGACGAGGCTCTTGAGCTCATTCAGGTCGGGGAGATAGTCGTTTTCCTGCTTTAGGTGCATGATGGCGACGTCCGCGCCGATGGCCTCGGGGATGGAGTAGAGCTGCTGATAGGTCGGCATGATGCTGACCACACGGTCGCCCGCGGAAATGAGCGAGCAGAACACATGATGGTTCGCGCCCGCCGCGCCGTGCGTGAGCACGACCTCATCGGCCTTGATCGTGTGATAGAGCTTGGAAATGCCGCTGCGCAGCGCCTCGCTGCCCCAGATATCGCCATAGGTCAAGCGCTGGGCACAGAAGTCCTTCAAAAAGTCCTCCTTGTTCTCGCCCGTGAGCTCGAAAAGCTCGTCGAGCGAAACGGAGTCGACGCAGGTCTCGGCGATGTTGTATAGCGCACCCACCTCGTACTCGTTCATCCATTCTTCCACAGCAAAGGGCTTGATGTTCATATCGTTCTCCTTTTCTCTATAAAAAAGTAACAGCACCCACGACCCAGCCTTATCCGGTCGCCCGGAATACCTACGGCTCAGTCATGGATGCCTTTTCTCCCCGGCCGGTGCCAAAGGAGGCATTTCATATCAGATTGATTGTATTATAATGCAGTTTTTCAGATTGTCAAGCGGGAAAACACAAAATGTTCAATCTCTTATCGGGTGAATATTCAGTTTTCCGCATTGCTCGCGCAGACTTTTCCCGCCGCCGCGCCGCACAGCGCTTTTTTCTTGCCCTTTTTCGCGCGGACTGCTATACTGGGAAAAAACGACGAAAGTGAGAACGATCATGCCGAATTTTGATCCGTTAACTTACCGATATTCTTCCCGCCGCAACGTGGTCTACGCCAAAAACGGCGTGTGCTGCACGTCCGTTCCCCTCGGCGCACAGGTCGGCCTCGACGTGCTGAAAAATAGCGGCAACGCCGTCGATGCCGCCGTCGCCATGGCCGGCGCGATGCCGCTGCTCGAGCCGACGGGCAACGGCCTTGGGTCCGACTGTTTCGCGCTCGTGTGGATCGAGAAGGAGAAAAAGCTCTACGGCTTGAACGCCAGCGGCGTTGCGCCGATGGCGCTGAGCGCGGACGAGGTTCGCGCAAAAGGCTTTTCCGAGGTGCCCGAGGAAGGCTGGCTCCCCACGATGGTCCCGGGCGCGCCCGCGGGCTGGGCGGCGCTCAATGCGCGCTTTGGCACAAAGCCGCTCTCCGAGCTCTTCGCCCCCGCCATTTCCTACGCCGAAAACGGCTATGCCGTGCCCGTCAATGTCGGCAAGCTCTGGGCGCGCGACAGCAGGCGCATCGCCAGGGTCATGGCGCAGGACCCCGCCCCCTATGAATACTGGTGGAAGAGCTTTATGAAGCCGGACGGCTCGCCGTACCGCGCGGGCGATGTCTTCCGTTTCCCCGCCTATGCCGACACGATGCGCTCCCTCGTCGAGACGAACTGCGAGAGCTACTATCGCGGTGAGCTGATGGAAAGGATCGTCGCCCATTCGCGCGCCACGGGCGGCTACTTCTGCGAGGACGACTTCAAGAACTACCACCCTGAATGGGTCGAGCCCATCACGCAGGACTACCGCGGCTACACCGTCTGCGAGATCCCGCCCAACGGCCACGGCATCACGGTGCTGATGGCACTCGGCATGCTCAACGGGCTGACGCTGCCCGAAAAGCGCGAGGACGCGGACTACTATCACAAGGTCATGGAGGCCATCAAGCTCGCCTTTGCCGACACGAAGACCTACGTCGCCGACCCGCGCTATATGAAAACAAAGGTCAGCGAGCTGCTCTCGCCCGACTATCTTGCCGCCCGCCGCGCACTCATCACAGACAAGGCGCTCGAGCCCAAAGCGGGCGACCCGCACTGCGGCGGCACGATCTACCTCTGCACCGCGGACGCAGAGGGCAACATGGTCTCGCTTATCCAAAGCAACTACTGCGGCTTTGGCGCGGGCATCGCCATCCCCGGCACGGGCATCTCGCTTCAGGACCGCGGCGCGAACTTCTCCCTCGACCCGAAGAGCGATAACTATTTGGAGGGTGGAAAGAAGTCCTACCACACGATCATCCCGGGCTTTCTGCTCAAGGACGGCGAGGCCGTCGGCCCGTTCGGCGTGATGGGCGCGTTCATGCAGCCGCAGGGGCAGGTCGAGGTGCTGACGAGCACCATCGATTACGCCATGAACCCGCAGGAGGCGCTCGACGCGCCGCGCATCCAGTGGATCGGCGGCAAAAAGCTCCAGATCGAGCGCGAGGCGGGCGAGGCGATCGCCGAGCAGCTGCGAGCAATGGGGCACGAGGTCGAGATCGTCGACGACCGCACGGCCATGGGCCGCGGCGAGATCATCTGGAAGTGCGAAAACGGCGTTTACGCCGCGGGCACCGAACCGAGATGCGACGGCACGGTCGCAAGCTGGTAATAAAGCAAAAAAGGAGGCTTCCCGACGGGAAGCCTCCTTTTTTGCACATTTTTCAAAATTAAACCTTGGCCTCGCTGTTGTGCTTGCTGGCGACGTAGCTTCTCATCGAGTTCACGACGATGGTCGCGCCGAGCACGATGAGCAGCACCGCGATGATGAGCTGCAAGCCGTTGGCGATGAACACCGCGCCCCAGGTCGTCTCGCCTGCGGGGATGGTGACGGCAGCAGCATTCTGGATGGCGCGCACCATGGCCATCAGCCGCTGCACCAGCGCTGTGAAGGTGACGCAGAGCATGATGATCAGCGGCGGGAACAGCATCTTGTTGCTGCGGCCCGTGACCTTGAGGAAGACGCACAGCGTGATGAGCACGAGCGCGGAAAGCAGCTGGTTCGCCGAGCCGAACAGCGGCCAGATGTTGGAGTAGCCGATCTTCGTGAGCACGTAGCCGAGCACGAGCGTCAGCACCGTGGAGAAATAGGTATTGCACAGGAGCTTGCGCCGAGGGCTCGGCGTGCGCCATATCGTCCACGCTGAACAGCTCCTGGAAGCTCATCCGCGCAATACGGGCAACGGCATCAAGGCTCGTCAGGGCAAGAGCGGAGACGCACATGGTCATAAAGACCGTGGCGGCGTAGGTCGGGACGCCGAACATCTGAAAGAAGCCCGCAACGCCGCGGCTGAAGATCTGGAACGGCGTACCGGCGGCGGGGGTGCCATCCGCAGCAGCGGCTGCACCGGCCACGCAGAGCGCAAGAACAGCAAGCAGGCTCTCGAGAACCATCGCGCCGTAGCCGACCTTGAGCATGTCCTTCTCGTTTTCAACGGTCTTGGAAGACGTGCCGGAGGAGACAAGGCTGTGGAAGCCGGACACCGCGCCGCAGGCGACGGTGACGAACAGGATGGGGAACATCGTGCCGAGCTTTTCATTGTTGAAGCCCGTGAAGACGGGGAGGTTCATCGTCGGGTGCGCGACGAGAAGACCGACGACCGCGCCCGCGATCATGCAGATGAACATGAACGTGGTCATGTAGTCGCGCGGCTGCTTGAGAAGCCACATCGGAAGCACGGCGGCAAAGAAGATGTAGACGAACGTGATGTAGCTCCAGGTCGCCTTGCCGAAGATGAGGGGGCAGTTCATGCCCACGGCGAAGGAGGCGGCGATGCACACGATGCCCAGCACGGCTTCCTTCCAGCCCGTGAGGTTCCACTTCTTCTGCACCAGACCGAAGACGACGGCGAACACCATGAACATGATGGACACCATACCGGCCGCGCCGTTGGTCTGTGCGGCGTCGGCGAGCTGCGTCACGCCGTCGACCACGGTGTAGGCGTTGAAGGTGCCTGCCACCATGTCGGCAAAGGCTGCGATGACGATCAGACAGAACAGCCAGCAGAACAGCAGGAACAGCTTGCGGCCCAGCTTGCCGATGTACTTTTCAATCAGCATGCCCATGGACTTGCCTTCGTTTTTGACGGAGGCGTACAGCGCGCCGAAGTCCGTCACAGCGCCGAAGAACACGCCGCCGATCAGCACCCACAGCAGCACCGGCAGCCAGCCGAACGCGGCGGCCTGGATAGCGCCGGTGACAGGGCCTGCGCCCGCGATGGAGGAAAACTGATGGCTGAAAACGGTCCAGCCGTTGGTGGGGACAAAGTCCTTGCCGTCGTTATACTTGACGGCGGGCGTCTGCGCCTTGGGGTCGATGCCCCAGGTCTTGGCGAGCCAGCGCCCATAGAGTGCGTAGGCAGCGACGAGGACGACCGCCGCGATCAGCACGATGACGAGTGTGTTCATGTGATTTCCCTTTCTTTCCTAAAAAAGCTGTGTTCTTCGTCAATGCCGGGAGCAAAAAGAAAAGCCCCGCCTCTGCCGCGGATTTTCCACAACGAAAACCCATCGCAAAGACGAAGGCCAGTATCGCGGCGATATCCGCCGCAGATCTCAACTTCCGCGTTACCACTTTGCTTGCCGAAAAACCGGCCGCTCGACCGCTGCCCGAATGGATCGGAGAGCGCACCCTGTTAACGGTGGGGGACCGGCTGCGATTACTCGGCGTTTGCACCTTTCACCGCGGCTGCTCACAGGGGATGGCCTGCCCGTTCCTTGCTGCCGTTTTGCACCACCAACGGCTCTCTGAAAGCGGTGATCCGGGGAAGTCGTGTCCTGCTCAAAGCATTTGACGAATGATGTGTGTACAATAGACCCATCCTCCGCCGTTGTCAATACAATTTTGTCCGCGCAGGACGGATTTCGTCGAAGAAAATAGACGCCCCATCACTTCTCCGCCGCCGCTTTAGGCAAAATGCAAATGCGAAATACAAATAAAGCTATGCCGAAGCGAAATGGAACCTGGCCGGCAACGCAGTCATAACAACGGGATGCTTTCAAATTTTGACCCGTTTCGGCAGTTTTCGGTTTGCCGAATTTCCACTTGAAATATTTTAACAAAATATCATTTTTTCTTTCTTGACAAAGGCTCATTCTTATGTTAGCTTTAAAAAGCAAAATGAATCAACTGATCGGATGATGAGTTCGGGAGAGACCGCGGAATATTCCGCCGCGGCGCCGAAGGGGAACGCAGAAGCTCTCAGGCAAAAGGGCCGGACTCGGACGACGCTCCGAAAAGTGCGTTTACGCACGCCGAAGGTGCAACCTGCCGCGATGACTCGGGCGGGGAATCTCTCAGGTGATCAACGGAGGCACAAAGCTCAAAAGGGAGTTTTGTGTCTCTTTTTTGATGCTTAATTTTAATAATTTTTATAATATTCATTAAAATTATTGTTTTCGGAGGATGCGCACTATGGAAAAGAAGACCCCACTTTACCAAACGCATGTGGACATGGGCGGCAAGATCGTCGAATTCGGCGGCTTCCTGATGCCCGTGCAGTATCCCACCGGCGTGATTGCCGAGCACATGGCCGTTCGTGAAAAGGCCGGTCTGTTCGACGTTTCCCACATGGGCGAGCTTCGCCTCAAGGGCCCCGACGCCGTCGCCAACGTGCAGAAGATCATCACCGCCGACATTTCGAACATGAAAGACGGCGAGATCAAGTACTCGATGTTCTGCAACGACAATGGCGGCATCATCGACGACTTCATCGTCTACCGCTGCGCAGCGGACAATTACTGGCTCGTCGTCAACGCGGGCAACCGCGACAAGGACGCCGCGTGGGTCGAGAGCCATCTCTCCGGCGACGTCGACTACCGCGACGAGGGCAACGACTGGGGCCAGATCGCCCTGCAGGGCCCCAAGTCCGGCGACATTCTCAAAAAACTCTGCGACGAGCAGTACATCCCCGCCAAGTACTACACCTTCACCGAAGACGTGCCCCTGAACCTCGGCGAGCGCACGATCCGCGCCCTCGTCTCCCAGACGGGCTACACCGGTGAATACGGCTTTGAGATCTACTGCAAGGCCGAGGACACCGTCGACCTGTGGAAAGCACTTCTGAAGGCGGGCGAGCCCGAGGGGTTGATCCCCTGCGGACTCGGCGCGCGCGACACGCTGCGCTTAGAGGCCTCGATGCCGCTCTACGGCCACGAGATGAACGAGGAGATCACGCCGAAGATGGCGGGACTTCCGTGCAAGCTGACCGGCAAGGACTTCATCGGCCGCGACGCGCTCGTCGCGCTTGGCGCGCCGAAACTGAAGCGCATCGGCATGAAAGTGGTCGGACGCGGCATCGTGCGCGAGCACTGCGACCTCTACACGATGGACGGAGAAAAGATCGGCTGGGCATCCTCCGGCACGTTCGCACCCTATATCGGCTGCGGCGTCGCGATGGGCTACATCCCCGCCCAGGATATCGAGATCGGCAGGCACCTCAACGCCGACGTGCGCGGGCGCATGGTCGAGCTCGAGATCGTGCCGATGCCGTTCTACAAGCTCGAACGCTGAAATAGAGATTTTTGACCGAATATTCGGAAACCATTGGGCCGTCAATCACAAACAACATTCACTGAAAACGATTTTGAGGAGGAAATTACCATGAACATCCCTGCTGAGCTGAAGTATTCCAAGTCCCACGAGTGGGTCAGGATGGACGGCGAGATCGCCGTTGTCGGCATCTCCGATTTTGCGCAGGACGCGCTGGGCGATGTGGTGTTTATCAACCTGCCCACCGAGGGCGACGCGGTCACCGCAGGCGAGAGCTTCGGCGATGTTGAGTCCGTCAAGGCGGTCTCCGACGTGGTCTGTCCCGTCAGCGGCACGATCTGCGAGGTCAACGAAGCGCTGGCCGACGCGCCCGAGACGCTGAACTCCGACCCCTACGGCGCATGGATCATCAAGGTCTCCCCGTGACCGACACCGAGGAGCTGCTTGACGCCGCCGCTTACGAAGCGCATTGCGCGCAGGAGGGCTAACATGGGCTCTTACGTTCCCACCACAGCTGCGGAACGGGAAGAAATGCTCGCCGCCATCGGGGTCGACAGCCTGGAAGGGCTGTACAAGGCCGTCCCGCAGGAAATGCTCCTGCGGAGCGGCGGGCTGAACATCCCCGAGGGCATGAGCGAGCTTGAGGTGCGCGAGGCCGTCACCGCCATGGCCGAAAAGAACAAGGTCTTCAAGACCGTTCTTCGCGGCGCGGGCGCCTACCGCCACTTCATCCCGTCGGTCGTCAAATCCGTCACCTCCCGCGAAGAGCTTGTCACCTGCTACACCCCCTATCAGGCGGAGATCAGCCAGGGCGTTTTGCAGGGCACGTTCGAATTCCAGACCATGATCTGCGAGCTGACCGGCATGGACGTCGCCAACGCCTCCCACTACGACGGCGCGACCGCCGCGGCCGAGACGATTCCCATGTGCAAGGACCGCAAGCGCACGAAGGCTTACGTCTCCGCCTGCGCCCATCCGCAGGTCATCGAGGTCATGAAGACCTACTGCTTCGCCTCAAATACCGAGCTTTTCGTCGTCCCCGCAAAGGACGGCAGAACTGATCTCGACGCGCTCAAGGAAGCGCTCGGCGATGACGCCGCGTGCTTCTACCTCCAGCAGCCGAACTACTTCGGCCAGATCGAAGACGCGAAGGCGGCCGGTGAGATCGTCCACGCCGCGGGCACAAAGTTCGTCATGGGCGTGAACCCCATCGCCTGCGCCATGCTGCCCACGCCGCGCGCGATGGGCGCGGATGTCGCCGTCGGCGACGGTCAGCCCGCTCGGCCTCGACACCGCCTTCGGCGGCCCGTACCTCGGCTTTATGGCCACGACGACCGCCATGACGCGCAAGCTCCCCGGCCGCATCGTCGGCCAGACGAAGGATGTGGACGGCGAGGTCGGCTACGTGCTGACGCTGTCCGCGCGCGAGCAGCACATCCGCCGCGAAAAGGCCAGCTCCAACATCTGCTCGAACCAGGCGCTGTGCGCCTTCACCGCCGGCGTTTACATGGCGGCGATGGGCGAAGCGGGCATGAAGCAGTGCGCGCGGCTCTGCACCTCGAAGGCGCACTATTTCGCCTCTGAACTTGAAAAGATCGGCTGCACCTTGAAGTACAAGGGTGAATTCTTCCACGAGTTCGTCACCGAGGTCGAATGCCCCAACTGCCGCAGGAAGATCCTCGACGCGCTCGAAGCAGCGGGCATCCTCGGCGGCGCAGAGGTGGACGGCGGCATTCTCTGGTGCGTGACCGAGCTCGTCTCCAAGTCGCAGCTCGACAAAGCCGTTGCCATCGTGAAGGAGGTGCTGAAATGAAGCTCATTTTTGAACTTGGCGTCGAAGGCCGCGGCATGACCCTCATGCCGGAGTGTGACGTCCCCGAATATCAGCTCCCCGAAGAGCGCAGCGAGGCGCTGCACCTGCCCCACGTGAGTGAAAACGAGCTCACCCGCCACTACACCGCCCTTTGCAAGCGCATCCATGGCGTGAACGACGGCTTCTATCCCCTGGGCTCCTGCACGATGAAGTACAACCCCAAGATCGACGAGGACATGGCGGCCCTGCCGGGCTTCACCCAGCTCCACCCGCTGCAGCCCGTCGAGACGGCGCAGGGCGCGCTCGAGGCGCTGCACACGTTAGGCTCTGAGCTTGGCGAGGTCTTCGGCATGGACGCTGTCACGTTCCAGCCCGCGGCGGGCGCGCACGGTGAGTTCACCGGCGTTCTGCTCATCAAGGCATATCACACCGACCGCGGCGATTTTAACCGCACGAAGATCATCGTGCCCGACTCCGCCCACGGCACCAATCCCGCCACCGCCGCGATGTGCGGCTTCCAGGTCATCAACATCCCGTCCGGCGCGGACGGCTGCGTCGACCTCGACGCGCTGCGCGCCGCCGTCGGCCCCGACACCGCGGGATTGATGCTGACGAACCCGAACACCGTCGGCATCTTCGACAAGAACATCCTTGAGATCACGAAGATCATTCACGACGCGGGCGGCCTGTGCTACTACGACGGCGCGAATCTGAACGCCGTTATGGGCGTCGTCCGTCCGGGCGACATGGGCTTCGACTGCATCCACATGAACCTGCACAAGACCTTCGCCACGCCGCACGGCGGCGGCGGCCCCGGCGCAGGCGCGGTCGGCTGCAAGGAATTCCTCAAAAAGTACATGCCCGGCCCGCTGGTCGTCAAAAAGGACGGCAAGTACGGCTTTGCATCCCCCGAAAAGTCCATCGGCCGCGTGAAGATGTTCTACGGCAACTTCGACGTCGTCGTGCGCGCGCTGACCTACGTGCTCACGCTCGGCAAGTCCGGCATCCGCGAGGCGGCGATGAACGCCGTGCTGAACGCGAACTACATGCGCGTCAGGCTCAAGGATACCTTCACCATGGCCTACGACGAGATCTGTATGCACGAGTTCGTCATGTCGCTGGTCGATCTGCACAAGGAGACGGGCGTTTCCGCGCTCGACCTTGCCAAGGGCATGCTCGACTTTGGCCTGCACCCGCCCACGATGTACTTCCCGCTCATCGTCCACGAGGCGCTCATGATCGAGCCCTGCGAGACTGAGAGCAAGGAGACCATGGACGAGGTCTGCGGCATCTACTGCAAGCTCTTTGAACTCGCGCACTCCGATCCCGAGACGCTCCACACCGCGCCCCACTCCACGCCCGTCCGCCGTCTCGACGAGGTCGGCGCGGCGCGCAACATGGTTTTACGTTATCAGTTTGCCTGACGAAGGCAGCGCATATCTCAACATCACGCAATGCCGCCGAAAAGTCGGCGGCATTGCTCTCAAAAAAGGAACGAACTATTATGGCTCATTATGAACTCATCGTCATCGGCGCGGGCCCCGGCGGCTACGAAGCCGCGCTCCATGCGGCCAAGCTCGGCAAGAAGGTCGCCGTCGTCGAGAAGCGCGAAGCGGGCGGCACCTGCTTAAACCGCGGCTGCATCCCGACGAAAACGCTGCTGCACTCTTCTCAGATCTTCCACGACGCCAAGCACGGCGCACACGCCGGCATCCACACCGACGATATCCGCGCCGACATGACGGAGATTTTTGCCTACAAGCGCGAAATTTCGCAAAAGCTGTCCTCCGGCATTGAATCGCTTTTCAAGACCGCAAAGATCGACTTTCTGCGCGGCACGGCGCTCATCACCGCACCCGGCGCTGTCCGCGTGACGGACGCCGAGGGCGGTGCCAACGACTACACCTGCGACGATATTCTCATCGCCACCGGCTCCGTCCCGTCCCGCCCGCCGATTCCCGGACTTGAGTTCGCGATGACCTCCGACGAGCTGCTTGAGGGGTGCGACCACCTGTACCGCTCCATCGTCATCATCGGCGGCGGCGTCATCGGCATCGAGTTTGCGACGTTTTACGCAGACCTCGGCTGTGAAGTGACCGTCATCGAAGGCATGGATCGCCTGCTGCCCAACATGGACAAGGAGCTCGGCCAGAGCCTCGCGCTCATCCTCAAAAAGCAGGGCGTGAAGGTCTTCACGAACGCGATGGTCCAGAGCGTCGAGAAGATGGGTGAGGATATCGCCGTCAACTTCACCTGCAAGGAAAAGAGCGAGACCGTCTCCGGCGAGGCCGTGCTCTGCGCCATCGGCCGCCGCCCGTACTGCGACGGCCTGTTCGCGGATGGCATTTCTGTCGAGATGAACCGCCGCAGCATCGCCGTGAACGAGCGCTACGAGACGAGCATCCCCCACATCTACGCCATCGGCGACGTCTCGGCCAAAATTCAGCTCGCCCATGTGGCGACCGCGCAGGGCATCGCCTGCGTCGACCTGCTCTACGGAAGGGAAAATCACACATCCATGTCCGTCGTGCCGAGCTGCATCTACTGCCGTCCGGAGATCGCGGTCGTCGGCCTCACCGAGGCCGAGGCCAAGGAGGCAGGCATCCCCGTCAAGGTCGGCAAACACGTCATGTTCGGCAACGCCAAGACGGTCATCGCCGACCCGGGCCGCTGCTTCATGAAGTTTGTCGCCCACGCCGAAACGCGCGAGCTTGTCGGCGCGCAGCTCATGTGCGAGCATGCGAGCGACATGATCGGCGGCGTCTCGCAGGCGCTCGCCAACCACATGACGGCCGATCAATTCCTGCTGGCCATACGTCCGCACCCCTCGTTTGAAGAGGCGATGACCGCCGCGCTCGAGGACCTCGCGCAGAAGCTCGGCTGAAAGGCCGCGGATGAAGCTATCGGTCGCCTTTAGACGGGCGATACCGCTTTTATGCAAAATTTGCGTTGCAGCATACGATGGAGTATGCTACCCTTAAAGTGAAAAATTGCTCTGACGGGGAACGCTTCTTTGAAAGCGGCGCACCGAAAGCGTGATAAGGGAGAGGAGAATCATCCATGAAAAAGCTATTGCCCATCATTTTGACGCTGCTCCTGGTTTGCATTGCCGCACCTTACGCCTCCGCCGCGAATGTGGTGGCTTCGCCGCAAAATCTGTCGGTCGACGGCGTCGATGCGGACTGCGACAAATACAACATCGACGGCAGCAACTATTTCAAGCTGCGCGATCTTGCGCAGCTTCTGAGCAAGACGGACAGCCGCTTTTCCGTTTCGTTCGATGAACAGAGCAATGCGGCCACGGTCGTTTCCGGGAAGGAATATACCCCTGTCGGCGGCGAGCTTGCGCGCGGGCGGGATCAGTCCAAAACAGCCGTTGTCAGCAAGCAGTCCGTTTTGATCGACGGAAAGGCTGCGGACGGTCTTTCTGTCTACAACATCGGGGGAAACAACTATTTTAAGCTGCGCGACCTCGGCGATGCGCTCGGCTTTACCGTCGATTATGACGCCGACAGCAATACCGCCATCGTTTTGAGCAAGGGCTCCACGGCGGCCTACCAAAACGCGTTTGAAAAACTGCTTAAGGACGTGAACGAGAAGCGCCGCGCCGATATGGCAAGGGAAGAGTCGTTCGACGGCTTTGAAGCATATTTACAGCATCACCGCGGCGAGGTCGAGATCACGCAGGCAGAGATCGACAGCCTGAAAAATCTGAACAATCCCGGCAAGGCGGTTCTTACGCGCGCGGAAGCGCTTGAGGATGTGGACCTGTTCTTCCGCGCGCTGCATTACTCCTACGGCGCTTACTACTATTTCGGTGAGGAGACGTTCCAAAAGGCGGAAGACGCCATCCGTGCAGAGCTTGCATCCTATCTGACGATCAAGTGGGACCAGCTCGTCTCGCTCATTTACTCGCACCTGCTTTTCGTTCGGGACGGACATTTCTCGATCGCCGGGCGGTATGAACCGGCCTTTGAAAAAAGCGTTCAGTATCTTTACTACTACAGCGGTCAAAGCTTTGGCAGGGATGAAAGCGGGTACTATCTGCTGGGGAAAACGAGAAGTGGTACTATACCTCCTGCGGCAACGCGAATGTCGAAATGAAGCCGTATCTTGACGGCAGCGGCCGAGTGTGCTATTCCCTGCGTCAGTTCTGTCCCGTGACGGCAGCGCATACGGCAGACAGTATCACCCTGACCAAGGGCGCTGAGACCAAAACGGTTTCGGTCACATGGTCGCTGAGCCAGTCCTATCTGGAAGACGGTTCGCAGGTCCCGGATTATCATTATCTGAAATCAAACGGTATTGCCTTGATAACGATTCGCAGGTTTGACTGGAATTATGAGGAGACAATGGACGAGTTCGTCCGCACCGGTTCTGACCTTAAAAACGCGAAGCTCATCATCATTGATGCCCGCTCCAACAGCGGCGGCGATGAAGACTTTATCAAAAACTGGCTGAAAAGCTACACGGGAGAAGAACCCGAACAGAAAACGATTATCTCCAACTGGGGCACTGCTATGTTCGATAGGACCCAAGCCTACGCGGACCTGGGTGAAGAATTTGCCGCCTTCCGGACAGGCGATAAGGACTATGAGCTGTTTCAGGGAAAGCTGCTGGAAAACAGCACTCCGATTCTTCTTCTGACAGACAGCATGTCCGGCTCCGCCGGCGAGAGCATCGTGACCTATTGCAGGACACTTGACAACTGCCTTGTGATCGGCGGCCCGACGAGAGGCGCGCAGCTGGTCGGAAATGTGCGAGGCTGGACGCTTCCAAACTCCGGCATCGGCTTCCAGTTCGGTCAGTCGTTCCACTTCATCTACAATATGGAGAATGTAGACGGCAAAGGCTATGAGCCGGACCTCTGGTGCAATCCGAAGACCTCTTTGCAGTCTGTCTTGAACATGGTGGAGCGCTATGACCTCGGCTCCGCCGAGGGCGTGGCCGCCCTGCGCGCGCAGCTGCCGAATATTCTGACCAAGTAGGCAGGCACTTCCCATTAAATGTCCCACAACGTAGGATGAGTAGAAAGAGAAGCATTCTACTGAACCTGTCTTATGGACATATACCGCCGTCATCTGAACGCAAAACCGCTCCCGAGATCATCTTGATCTTGGGAGCGTTACTTTCTCTATTATGATTGCTTTTTGTGCCCAAAAACAGCCTTTTGCCGGAATGGGTTAGAAAAGTGTTAGAAAGCGTTATTTTGCGTTTCCTAATTTCTGTCAAAAGGTTAGAAAAAAAGTCCTGAAACCGGCCGGTTTCAGGACTTTTCTGTCATGCGTGACCAATTTAGATACACGCTGGAAATAGGAAAAATCGAGAGCTGAAGCGGCTTTGGGCTGTTTCAGCCATATTTTTTTGCTTTCAATTTCCCATGATAGCGGAGAATTGGGTATTTTTAAGAGTGACCAAAATAGATACAGCCTCTCATCTCCGTTTTCCGTCTTTGCGCTTATTTCCGCTTGCTGTGTTTTTGAGGATTATTTTCCCGCTCTTTCAGCCACGCCTCAAATGCTTGAACATTTTCTTCGCGCGTATAGAACTCGCGAATGACAGGGAGCAGTGCTGCAGCCAAACCTTTGAGCGCCCGCAAATCAGGCTCGACTTTATCGAGGTTGTAATCCTCTACATCTATGACTGTGCCATCCTTGTCAAGATGGATGACGCTGACGGGTATTCTGTTAAACTTCTCATCCATCTTTTCTCGGCTCCTCAGTGGTGGAATCTATCAGGACTTCTAATCGGCGCTTCTTAGGCCGTCAGGCACTTCATCCGGAAAGTTCTCGGCAAACCAGCGGAATGGTATAAGGACCATATCTGGTAGACCGTTTTCTGTTATTACGAAGCCGATGTCCTCGTTGTCAATACGCTCCAGGATTTCATCCAGTTTTTCGACGAGCTGTGTTTGCTCGATGCGTTCCATTTCGGATAGTGGCGGCAGTCTTTTCATTTTGGCATCCCCTTATTCCTGCTGTGATGTGCTTTCTCCCGAAGATACAGGGACAGGCTTCAGCGTACCGGTTATGTAATCATACAGAGCTTCGGGCTCTTTGAGACAATACTTCATGGTGCAATCCGCTTCCCATACCGTATAGTCATCGGTTGCTTCATACAGCCACCAATCGATGTAGTCGTATTGGTCATTGACCGCTTCTTTCAAAACATCTCTAAGAGCCAGAAGATACTTGTTTTCGGTACCGAATACAAAGTGACCATCGCCAACCAGATCGAGTGCTTTGCTGAACTGTTCGTCGATGGACTCTTGCTCCTTTATCATCTGGAGCGCCTTGCAGAAACCTTCTTTACTTAGCATTGGTGCTATTCCTCTCTTGAACTTCCTGTTCCTCTTTCCATCTTTTGAGAAGTTTAATCGCATGATCCTGTGTCTTTGGGTCGGCACAGTATTTGAAGAACTGCACCGCGGCTTCTTCCGGCGTGAGGGCATAAGGCTTTAGCACCTCGGTTACCTGTGCCAGCAGTTCTGCATCGACTTCAATGGTAATCGTTACTTTGCCATCATCCATAATGCTGTTCCTCCGATTCTTTAAGATTGTCGTATTGAGGTTCCTCGGAATAAAAGACCTGCATATCATCCAATCGGAGACACGACAGTCTTCCAAGTGCTCCTGACCAAGGGTCACCCTTTTCAGGGAGCATACAGCCGCAGTCGATTCCGATCCAACTCTTTGCATCCCATATTGCCATTGGGTTATCATACTGGAAACGGATAGTTGGCGTGTGGCCGAAGATGACTGTACAGTCCTCCAGAACAGGGAAACTGTCAAATCGCATCCAGACGGCAAAGTCTCGCTCACACTCATATTTACGGCCGCAGGTCTCATACAGCTCGGCAGGCGCTGCGTGGGCCAGAATGAACTTCCTATTATTCAGAGTAAGTTCTATGTTTAAAGGCAACTTCTCCAGATACTCGAATATCTCCTGACGAATGGTTTTCTTTATGTGCTTCAGATAATTATGCGTTATCTGGCCACCATTTCTATACCACAGAGACTGCATACGCTCATAGTAGTATTCAGGCCACTCCTCATCCTCTGGGGGAGGGTAGTAGAGAGCATTCATCATCATTAATTCGTGGTTACCCAGAAGCATCTTGGCATTTGGCATCGCCATAATCTGGCGAAGGATTTTGATGCCATCTGGATTTCTATCTATCACATCTCCAAGGACATAGAGGGTGTCCTCGGGCTGTAGGTTGATTTGCTTCATGACGGAATCAAAGCGTCGTTTTTGTCCATGAATATCGGACATTACATAAATCATGGTGTTCCACCTCCTTTTCTGTAACACGAACAATTACCATATTTCAGAGCGAATAGCTATCAAAAGATCACAACTCACAGATAATGATCCTGATTGGCATTTCCGATGACCTATCAGTTACGAAGTACGGGATGGTCTGTCGAAAAATCTGGATTTGGTCTTGAATCCTGACAAGCAGCCCTTTGAGTAAATCCTTTGAAATGTATCCATCGTTTTCATTCTCAACAGGCTTTTGAAGTAGCATCTCCAAGTCAGAGAGGTTGCCCCAAATGAAAAAATCCCATGAGTCGAATGTACTGCGTTCGAATGCTGGATTTTCTGCGCAGATGATATCCTGAGTTTCTGCCGCCAGGTCAGAAAAGCAGATTCTCTCTCTACTAAGAGCCAGCTCATCATGTGCGCTGGAGAAGATATCTCGTTCGGGCGCAGTATACAGAAAGTAGTGTCTGAGTTGTCCATTTGCGTGTCGATGCCACTGATCGATGTTGAACCATTGACCATTGGAGAATAGCTCTACTGTGTAGCCGAGCCATTTACTCATGTGGTGCGCCTCCTATCGCCAAGTGCTTTGCCGTACCTCTAATGGAATCTTCCAATTTAAGCAATCATCTTCCCCACGGGAACCCGAAATCCTTGCGTTTGATCTTGCACCGAGGGTGTCCATCTTTCCAGAAGACGATCCCCTCAATCACATGGGTTTCCAGGTAAGTGCGGATGCCCTCAAAGCTCCGATCCAATATAACAATGTCCTTACCGTGGGGCTTGAGTACATCGGCATCGAGGTTGTATGGGTTTGCTCTGAAATGTGGGCCGATGGTCTCATATGTTCCATCCGGTACGATTCCCATTCTGTCATACGCATCCCAGAACCATTTGTCGCCGGTTGCAGTTCGGTCACAAGGTACCCAACAAGGCAAGTGGCCAGTGACAGGGTCTGCGTTCTCCTGACACTTGATTGCGTTAGGCGGGACAGGCTTTCCATGTTTTGCATCGTATCTTTTGTAGAAAACACCATTGATGACCGCACAGCAGGCGCCGTCCCATTTGATGGTAGCTACGCCGTCGCCGGCCATGACCCAAGCAAGGTCAGGGCTGATATTTGGCAGTATCCGGACAATTCGATGGTTTTCAAATTCTCGTTCAAAGAGAGTGGGTATCTTTTTCATTTAGGCTCCTTTTCGATGTTACTTCACTGCTTCTATCGAGCCATTCCTCAATGGAAATAAATCTCTCGGCATGACTGATTTTGCCAGCACAAGTGTCACAGTAGGGACTGATCCAGCCAGTAGAAACCTTTGTTGCAGGGTTCCCACATCTGATGCAAGTTCTCGCAGATAGGTGCTCATATTTGGGGATGATGTCACGAAGCATCCGCTCTGTACCGCCAAAGTCATACCAACAGAGCGTTCCATATTTCTCCTTGATCTGGGTAATGCGGTATTGGTCGAGATATTCGGCACGTACCAATTCCTCACGGATATCTTCACACATTTGCTCCCCAAAAGCCTTTCGCCAGCCGTCAGGCATGGAATCCAATTCCGTATAGGAATAGTCGTAATCTTCTGGAACTTTTCCCGTCCAGCGGTTACGAGGCATAAGAAACGGAAATCGCTCAATCAGCTTTTGGTTCGATTCTTTATTCGATTGCATTTGACGCCCCCTGTGTGTTTTTCTTTAGGCCGAAGAGAGACGAGTACGGATGGCGGTAACAGGCGAACTTGTATGTGCCTCCTTCGCTGGAGGTTACCTCCATATCTCTTCTCTCAAATCATTTCTCATCGGGTCCCTCAAACAGCGCACGGAAAAGAGCCACATGCTCTCCCACGAGCTGCGGATATTGGTAATAGATGTGTCGGCAAAGGCTTCGATAAAGATCGATGAAGCGGATCTCATCGCAGAAATCGCAGAGACCATCCATGATTTGTTCTAACTGCTGCTCGTCGGTGATTTGATCCTTCAGCACCCGTTCGACCAATAAAGAGTAGTGCGCGTATGCTGTGTCTCGCAGCTTGCTGATCCCCTCGACTATATTGCGGAGTTCCTCCATTGCGTGTTGGCATTCATCCATTTGTCTGTCCTCTTTTTGTCATATAGTTCTCGCAGCTCTGCTTCTCTCTTTTCTGTGATGGCTTTGCTGTAATAGGTTGGGCGGCCTGAGTGGTACTCTTCTGCCATCCATTTGTCGAGATCAAAACTCCACTTGTGGGGTCCGAACTCGTCGGGTAGTTCTCAATGAGAATGCGCTGCTTCTCGCGGATCTGCTCTATGATAGGGGCGATATCATATTGCGAGAACATCCTTGCGCCTTTCAACACATGGAGGATCTCGTTGCCCCACACTCGCTCATCAACGCCGCTGTATTTTTCAAAACCGATGCTGTCTGGATGTTCCTCGATTTTACCGCTATAGGAGATCAGGAGACAGTCATCTTTCAGGAAGTGGTTGATCCACAGGTTCGGGATGTACCGCAAGTCGGTAATACCTTTTGTGGAGAGGAAGCCCCACAGCTTATAGTATCTGCCAAAGACATACCATTCTGGGAGATCTTCCTCTTTGATTTTCGTTTTGTGATGTCCTGAAAAGAGAGTGAAGTCATCGTTCTGAATCCAGCACAGCTTGTGGTTTCTCCATACTCGGCGCTCAACAGTGTAGAGATTGCTCTTGAAACGACTCATTTGAAACCTCGCTTTATCATTTCCAGTGACACAACATCGTGGAACAGGAAGCGAAGCTTGTCAATCTGCTTCTCTATGTGCCAGTGTCCGCAAAGCCATGCCTTATAATCCACTTTTTCTTCTATCCCATCAAGCCATCGCTCTGTGCTGTCATCAACCGTATTCTGATCGATCATGGGTAAAAAACGCATCTCGCGGTTCGTACTTATAGGGGCAGGTATGAGAGAGAACAATGTCAATTCTGCTTTTTCGTGATTTGATCTTCCACATATGTCTTGATTTCTGCCGAGGGCTGCTCATCTGCAAACCACAGCATATTGTTTTCCAGTCGGTAGTATTTGTCTACGCTATAAGCGCCGCCGATGACCAGATGCCGAGTCCCTTCCATAGTGAAGACGTCTCCGTCCCTGGCGAAGAGTAAGTTCGGATACTCATCCTCGTACCACACAAGGCCACCATTCCATTCTTTCTGCTTATAGCCCGCGAGAGTGTCTGGACGCCGTTCATGGTTTCCGTGAACACAGAAGACGGTTGGCTTTATTTTGGCAAGCGCATCTTTGCAATACCGATCTCGCCTGTTGCCGTAATAGTTCGCTCCGACATCGCCAAGGATGACGATGATGTCCGATTCTGTGAGCTCATAGTGTTGGGCAAAAGCAACGATTCCTTTCGCACTGCCGTGAATATCGCCGGTGTAATAGATCATACATCCTCATCCTTTCTGGCTTGACCGGATTATAGCATCAATAGAATGGAAAATCTCGCAAAAGCCCAAATCATAATCGTTTTGGGCGAAAACATAATCGTTTTTGCACGCAACAGACCACAGGTCAATCTCTTAACCTGTGGTCTGTTGCTATTTGATATTCAGTTGATAAAATGATTACCACTCATCCTTGAGGAGATGGTGGTGCGAGCGTAGAGCGTTCTTGGTTGTTTTCAGTACATCCAACAGGACATAGGTTTCATACGGGGTGCAGTTGGCGAAGATTTTCTGCGCCTCGGCATTAGACATCTCAGTCGCACCCGTGAGCTGCCTGTTCAGGAGCGTATCAGTCGACACCTCCAGCGCATTGGCGATGCCAACAAAAGTTTCGAGACTCATAACCTTTGTACCGCACTCGAGATAGCTGATGTATCCAGCGGACTTGTCGATCATGGTGGACAGCACCGCTTGGGAGATACGCTTGTTCTTCCTGATTTTTGGATTCTTTGACCAAGGACATAGTAATTGAGTTGCATAGAGAAACCTCCTTAAAAATTTTGGCAACACAATTATATTTGAACCGTTATTTTATAGCGGTACGATTATATAAACGTGACCTTCGCATATTATATACTAACTTAAATTATAGTCGTTAGCTTATATCCGGCGAAGGGGAGGTGAGCTGGTCATGTATGAACAACAAGATCTGAAGCTGGTCGGCTCACGCATCAAAGCTGTTCGAATCAGCAGAGGCATGAGCCAAGCGGATTTGGCAGTCGAAGCTTCTGTGTCACTGCCGTTGATCAGCAACATCGAACGCGGAAAAACGAGAATGCAGCTCGAGACTTTCGTCAAAGTGGCGGAAGCCCTTCAGGTATCTGCAGACTATTTGCTCCGCCCAGATGTACCGGAGGTCAAAGCAATCTATCAAGGTGAGTTTGCGGAGCTCCTTGAAGACTGCTCGGCCAGTGAGATGGAAACCATCTTAAAGATTGTCCGAGAGGTCAAAGCCTCCATGCATAAGAAGCAGAATAATGATTAATTATCGGATTGGGTGACCAATCCGATAATTTTTTTTTTGTCATTTCCATACCATAGGTCAAGATGCTGACCTATGGTATCTTCTTATTTTTAAGCATTTTCCTATAATTCACCCAAAAGGGCTTGCCCAAATGCCGGAGGAAAACATGGAAAACACGAAGCTGCTGCCTTTAGGTACTGAACAAGGACTCGAAGAGACTGAGTATCCCTCCTTTGACCTGTGCCTGGGAGAAAACATGGTATCACCCCTTGTGGCACAACACAGGCAGTGGTTGAAAACTATCCGCCACGAAGTACCGAACCCCAAGATCCCGTTCAAGGTTGCAGTGTACATCCGCTTTTTCAACCAGACGAAATATAGAGACGAGGAATATCTCGAACGCAACAAAGAGGTTTTTCGTGCTACGCTGGCTCAGTATCCTATGTGGGAGTTTGTAGGTTTCTATATTGACAATGGATCGACCGCTCCGTATATGGAGAACTCTACAGCATGGTCTGAACTCCTGTCTGACTGCGATGCGGGGAAAGTCGATCTCATAATCACACAGAAGGTCAGCAATGTGTCCAGAGATGCTCAAGAAATGGCGATTTGCGCAAGAATGCTCGCTGCTCGCAAGCCTCCTGTTGGCATCTACTTCATATCAGAAGATCTATACACTTTGGCATCGTATTATCGCGACGATCTTCGAGAGCCTTGTTTTCTCCCAACCCCCGACTGGAAGATCCTGCCTGATGACGAGCTGGACGTGAGAGGTGCACTCCATGAGTAAATCAGCAAAAAAAGCAGCCGACCAAGCAGAACGTGAGAAAGTACATAAGCGATACTCCAATCGACGAGAACCGGATGTCATCTATCCGGCAAAGAAGCAGGTTGACTTCTATGATGCCGATATTCATCAGCGTGTTGCAGTCTACGTCCGAGTTTCAACTGATAATCTGGGTCAGGAGACTTCTTATGAGCTCCAGAAGAACTATTATGAGGAGTTTGTCTTGAAGCATCCCAATTGGAAGCTTGTAAAGATCTATGCCGACAAAGGAATCTCAGGCACTTCGACAAAAACACCGCGTTGCGCTGAACCAAATGCTCACTGACAGCAGAGCTGGAAAAATCGACTTGATCATCACCAAATCAGTTTCGCGTCTTGCCAGAAATACCGTCGACTGTATTACTATGGTGCGTAATCTTGCGGAGCTCCGCAATCCAGTGGGCGTTTTCTTCGAGAGTGAATGCATCTTCTCATTGAACGAGGATACAAACATGCCGCTGTCTTTTTTGGCTTCCATCGCGGAAAACGAGTCCCGCATTCGAAGCCGCAGTATGGAAGTTTCGCTTGCTCAGCGGTTGAATGGAGGACTTCCTCTGACACCCAAGCTGTTGGGCTATTCCCATGATGCTGACGGCAAGTTGGTGATCAATCCGGACGAAGCGCCGACCGTCAAACTCATATTCTACATGTATCTGTCCGGATATTCTTCATCGCATATTGCAAAAAACCCTCGAGGCACTTGGTAAGAGGACATTCCTTGGTAATTCCAAGTGGACTTCCGGCACCGTAATTCAGGTCTTGAGGAATGAGCGGCATTGTGGTGATGTTCTCACAAGAAAGACATTCACGCCTGATGTGATTAGTCATAAGTCCAAGAAAAACAGAGGAGAACGGCAGCAGAGCCTGTATAAAAAGGAGAACACGAGGCAATCGTGTCGCGGGACGATTATATAGCCGTCCAGCACATGATCAATAATGCGAAATACGGCGGAAAGTCTATTCTGCCGGAGCTTCGGGTGATTGAATCTGGCGTTCTGAAAGGATTTGTCACGATTAGCCCTAAGTGGGCAGGTTTCAAGGCAGCCGATTATTTGCAGGCTTCTATGAGTGTCTACACGGACGATACATATTACGGACAGCCCGCAGAGGGTGACGCCACATTCGAGGTGGCAGCTGGAGATTTTGATTTGCGCGGCTTTGAAGTTACGAATTCATCTCTCTTTGATGCGAACAAAAGACCGTATGTCTTATTTCAGAGCAAACAAATCAAGTTCAGCACAGATTGCGTCAGGCAGTTCGGGAAGGACAACAAAGTTGAACTGCTGATCCATCCGGGATTGCGGAAGCTCGCTGTTCGTCGCGCCTCTAAGGATTCTCGCCAGTGTGTACAGTGGTCAAGACCTGACGATGGAAAATACTATGCCAAAGAGATACCGTGTACCGCATTTGGTGGAACCCTATTCGAACTGCTCGATTGGGAAACCGATTTTAAGTTCAGGGCCTATGGTAGACTCCTCCAAAACGAAGGGGATTCGGTGTTCATATTTGATTTGAGTGAACCCGAGATTTTTATCCAGTCCTATCTCATGACGGGGACTGATTCTCCCATCAGCGGCGATGGTGAGCTTTCTCCGCTTTCAGTATCAGGAAAGCGTGTTCGGGCAGTTCCTAAGAAACTGGCAGACAGGTTTGGTAGTGACTTTTATTCTCACAGACTTACCTCATCTTCACCGGAATTACAAAGTGAAGATGCATGGAAGCTTTGGCTGGAAGGCCAACTCTTTGAAACCGGTGAGAAACTTCGAGTCACCCAGTTTGATGAAATGCAGCGCTTCATAGCCGAGCAATTAGCCCCCATAAAGCAGATGGAAGAGGTGGATTTTAATGCCTGAAAAAACGAGATCCCAATCTTTCGGAATCTTGATGGAGTGTACTACCGCGTGGTTCGTGATGGTATACATGTCAACCGATGCTTTTCTGATTTGTCCGAAGCCGAGCAGGATGTGATCATGGCAGGGTATAACACGGAACAACTCAGACGGCTTTGTCGCTATCTCAGCATGAGCCTACGCCAGATTGGAGATGCGCTGGATCTTGTCAGAGACGAATGAAAGGAGAGCAGAATGGAAGTAGAGAATCAGGTTTCTTTCATCTCACCGATGCTGCAGAATACTCAATTCGGCAATGTCGATGATGAAACTACCATTACCTTTAAGGAGGATGCGGACACGCCAATGACAATCGACGCATCGGCACCAGGTGATGTGATCGAACTTAGTGACGACTTCGATTTTGATGGGTATCAGGTGGTTCGTAGGGAGTTCTTCGCTCATACTTTCGAGCCGTCTATCACCTTCAAAAATTACAAAGTTTATGTCAATACTGCTTGCTTGAACAAGTTTCCCCATGCAGACTGTGTCCAACTCTTGATCAATCGAGAGTCGCACATTCTTGCGCTACGCCCTTGCGCCGAGTCAGAGCGAGACGCATTCGCGTGGTGCAACACATCTGGTGGAAGAGGCGGCCCCGTCAGGTGACGGGTAAGTTCTTCTTTGCAAAGCTCTTTGAGCTGATGGACTGGAATATTGATTACAGGTACAAGCTGATTGGCAAGGTCATCCATGCTAATGATGAGTATCTGATTGTATTCGACTTGACTGCTTCTGAGATCTATCAGCGTATTGCAAAAGACGGAGGCAAGCCCAAGACTGCGCGTACACCTGTATTCCCCGCCGGTTGGAAGGATCAGTTCGGTTTGCCCTATCGTGAACACCAGAAATCTCTGCAGATCAATATCTTTGACGGATACGCAATTTATGGAATCAAGGATAGCACTGTATCCTCCACGGCATCCGTGGAAAATGTCACATCAGTCCATACCGCATATCAACCAGAGGTACCTGTGCAGGAGGGGAGTGTAAATGGGTAGTACGGATAACAGCGCGATCATGACCATTGACTTAAAGTGGAATCGCTTTCGCATACATAAGTCCACCCTGAACAAAATGGGGAATCCGCAATATGTTCAATTTCTGGTCAATCCAGAAGAAATGTTCATTGCTGTACTTGGCTCAGATCGGCCCCTCGCTGGTGGCACCTCCAACCGAGTGAAGTTGGTTCAAACATCACGCCATTATTCTATTGAGTTCTACAGTAATACACTCCTGTGTGCTTTGGTCAACATGATCGGTACTCTCGACTTCCAATACAGTTATCGTATGAGCGGAGAGGTGGATGTTGCAAACAGAGTAGCCTATTTCTCCATGAAAACCTTAAAGAAAAATGAGAGGAGACCTCCCAGCGATGGATAAAGGATTTGCGGTGTTGGAGATCGACCCAGAATTCAAGACACTCATTCGACCTTTACGGAAAGATGAGTATCTTCAACTCGAAGTAAATCTTGCAGTAGACGGTTGCAGAGAGCCAATCATCACATGGAATAACATCATTGTTGATGGTCATAACCGTTACGAGATATGCAATCGACTTCACATTCCCTATGCTATACGAGAGATGCCATTTGAGAACCGAGAGCAAGCGATTGTATGGATCTGCAGCAATCAGCTTGGCCGCCGAAATATCACGGAGGAAACCAGACGATATCTCATTGGAAAGCAGTATGAACTTGAGAAAGTAGCGCGTAAGCATCCGCCCAACATCAATGGGTTCAACCAGTATAAGCGGAGAAACAAGGGTGAGCGAGGCGATACTTTTCGGCGTACAGCCCAGAAGTTCAGCGCTCAATACAATGTATCTACTGGATCTGTGCAGAAGTATGCGATCTTCAGTAAGGCATTAGACATTGTTGGACAGGCAGATCCTGAACTTCCTGGCAAAGTGCTTTCTGGCACTTTCAAAATATCTCACGAGAACCTTGTGGCCCTTTCGAAAATGCCGCCGGAAGAGATCAGGCGAATTGGGTCAAAACCTGAGGACCTGCAACACCCCTTCACCAGTTACAGTGACACACGAAAAGAATTTGCTGATACAGATGAGGAGCCAGTCGAATCTATGCAGGAAACTTTACCTCTTATCAAAATTCCCCCTATGCACGACCCGGACGCCGAAATCGCCGGTTTGACTCTGACCGTTCCGTCATGGGTCAGTTCCATCGAGCGAGCCAGAAACAATGCGGATATGAACGCCGCTTCAACGAGTGCAAAAAGCAAACTTGAGGAGGCGCTGTTGTCACTACAGGAGAAGGTGTCCGAGATGCTCTCAGAAATCAGGGAGGTAGACTAATGCAAGACTTCAGCAGATTTGTTCCGAATGTCCACTTCGAGCAGATCCCGATCAAAAATCTCGTATCTAATCAGGAATACCAGCGGCCATTGTCTCAGGCACAGGTTGAAAAAGCCATCGAGGATTTCGACCTGAACCAAATCAACCCGGTAAAGGTGAGCCGCCGTGATGGTGTCAACTATGTCTTTAATGGTCAGCACACCATAGAGATTGTTGCTACTGTATCCGGTTCGCGGGAGACTCCTGTTTGGTGCATGATTTATGACAGCTTAGATTACAAGAACGAAGCAGACATTTTTGCAAATCAGATGAAGCATGTGCGCCCGTTGAAGCCTTATGAGATATTCATGGCCAATATCGAAGCAGGGAATGAGCAGCAGCTTGTTATTAAGCGGCTCGTTGAATCCTATTCTCTTTCTATCGGGCCGACCAAAGCATATGGCGTAATCTGTGCGGTTGCCACGCTGGAGCGGATCTACACCAAATATGGTTACCATGTGCTTGATCGAACTTTGCGACTCTGTGTTGGTACATGGGAGGGGGATATCGACTCTCTGGGGGCAAATGTATTAGCCGGTGTTGCGAGAATGGTCGTAGCGTTTGGTGACCAGCTTCGTGACGAAACCTTTAAGGAGAGGGTTGGCTTCATGTCTGTTCGGCAGTTGTCTCGCATCGCTAAAGAGCGTGGAGCAGGGTCTCTTTGCTACGCCGAAGCTATGCTCGTTGCTTATAACCGAAAATGCAAATACACCTTGCGAATGACGAAGCTGCATTCTGGAAAGGTTGCTGCGGAAGATGACTTTGTAGAGGAAAACGAAGAACCCCTTGCAGACGATCCTGTCCTTGAGGAATAGCACATGCGGAATGTTCTTTGGCTTGTGACTGGCAAAAAAAGATCCCCCTTGCTCGAAGGGAGATCTGATGGTGAATCAAGCTGTGTTATTCAAGAGCCAGCGAGAAGGCCGGCCGCATATATTCCTGTGCGCTCCGGCTTAATCCGCATTCTGCTGCCAGACGATTCCAGTTATCACGGACGGTTTTCAGGACATCTGCTGCCATAGCTGCCGCGTCCTTGGTGCTGATCTCACAATACGGAGCGATCTCCAGCGCAAGGTCGAGGGAGATCGTTGCATCGTCCTCATTTACACAGAGGGACAACTCGTCACCCTCCGGGACAGGGTTTACATCGTACAAGGGCGAGAGGTGCCAGCCATCCGACTTGAGGATAAAGCCGTGGTTTCTCATGTGGTCATCCGTATTGGAAACAGCCATATTGAACACGATCCGCTTCCACAGCTCCGTCAGATCTTTCTTGGGAGCAGCGCCGTTGGCCTTGATAAAGGACACCAGCTCAAGATAACTGGAGCCGTCCGCCGCCGAAGCCCCATCTGTTTTTCCAAGCATTGTCATGGCGGACGCGAAATGAATCCGCGCAGCGCCATTCCGGTCAAACCTTCGTACAAGGAAGGTGCTTCCGTACTTGGAGAAGTCGATCAACATGGATTCAGGAACATCCAAGCCGCAAAGTCTTGCAAGGTCGTGGGTGACCTTTTCCCACGCGCCCACGTTGACATCATCGTGCTTGGACGGAAACTTGGCGATCCACAGATTTCCGCTTGTGTCCAGAACGGTGCCTTCGGACGAGCGCCACCCAGCGAGGAACCGGGCTTGATGAGCTGATTGATCCATTTCTGTTCGAGACCGGACTCATCGTTTTCAAATTGACGGGAAGCCTCCTCCAGCGTTCGCAGGCTGGTCCAGGGAGGAGTCGGGGTTTCTGAATCATCCGAAAGGAACGGCCCGTCTTTGTCCAGCTTGAAGCGAATCGCGCCCATCCGAGTCTCGTCGTAGACGCCCAGCAGGAAGTCGCTGTCTAAGAGCTTTCGAGGTTTCCGGCCTTCCTGCTCCGCCAGGATTCTTTCTCTGCGCGTCATCAGCAGGCGGCCCCAGCGGTCGGGGGAAGAGTCAGCGAAAAGGCCGAACACATTTTTTGCACCGGTGGGATACTGCCGCCCGGCATACAGTTGAAGATCCGGGTCGAGATACATGTAGTTTGCGCTGCTTTTTAACCAGTCAGCATCATACTCAAAGGAGTAGCTCTCACTGCCGCGGACATTCTCCACGAAGAGCGTCCCCAGGAAGTTTGGCGTTGTAGATCTGAAGCTCTCATAGACATAAATTACTTTTTGGTTTGACGCCACGGTTAATCACCTCCGTTTCGTGGTGCTCTCTTGCGCATGGTAAGTTCAAGGTCTTGGAGTTTACGCCCCAGCTCATCATCCTTTGCAACGAGCAGAAGGTCTTTATCCATATTGTTCAGTGCGTGCAGAACTGCGGCATAGATCCCAATCGCGACAGAGGGGTTTCCCTTTTCAACATTCCACACTGTGGCTCGGCTCACACCAGCTCTTTCCGCGACCAATTCGGCAGACAGATGCCGCCGTAATCTGGCAAGTTTGATCTGTTCTCCCAGCTGTTCTAAAATCGCCTGCGTCTGCGGCAGCACAGCAACACTCTTTCGTCCCATTCTGCACACCACCTCTACATCATCTTTGTGCTTGCTATTATAGACGATACATCTATAATTGTCAATAAATAAAGACATTAAAAGGCGGCGTGTCTGCGATTATCCCATACTTCATTGTGTGCTGACTACCTTACCGATATGCATCCGGCCTTATACCTAATTGGGGGGATTCTATGGAAGTAATCATTCATTTGCCGCGCTCAAAGGAAGGTCAGGAGGAACTTGCCAAGCGCGTTGCAACTGTCCATGCACAGTTGATTTATAATTACATCTCAAGGTTGGAGTGTTCAACAGAGCAAAAAGTCGCCCTTCTCGATGCGATTCAGGAGAACATCCACGATGAAATAAAGAAAGAGAAAGAGGGGTGATCCCTCAATCTCCTACACTTAGACGGATTCCTCGACAAGGTATCCGCCACCGAAGATGATTTCCAGCTTGCCGCCAGGATAGGCCTTAATGCATTCTACCATCTGACGGACGATGGAGTCATCGTACTCCATGCATTTGTTTTCTCTTTCTGAGATGATGGCTTGGATCTGCTCGAGGCGGCTCTGTTCACCGTTATCCTTGGCAGTACTTTCTTGAATGGCAGCTATACGCTGCTTGAGAAGTTCTGTTTCTTGTGACAGTGTCATGAACTCGCTTTCATGGGCCTCGATGCCATCACCGGAGCTGACACTCTCATTGACAAGCGCCAGCATCTTATTGTTTAGGGCTTCGACCTTTCGCTCCAACATATCTACTTCTTCCGGATCTCCATTAAGGCCGAGGGCTTCGCTGATGGTCGCTCTCATGAGTGCCTTATAGGTGGCGTTATCTTGCTCGTTAAAGTTGTTGACCGCTCGAACGATGGCCTCCTGTAGCTTGTCCTCCATAATGGTGGGGGAATCGCTGCAGTATTTCTTGCCGTAGTCCAGGCGGCTGATGCAGCGCCACACGATGCGCTTAACGCCGTTTCTTGACCATGTCACGCGGCGATAGCGGGTACCGCAGTTGCCGCAGATGAGGACATCGGTCAGGGCGTAGCGGGAATACTTGCCGGTGGATGTGATGGAACTCTTTGCGGAGCCTGGCGTTTTCGTTTTTCGCCTTGCCAGTTCTTCCTGAACTTTGTTGAAGGTCACTCTGTCGATGATAGCTGGATGGTTGTTCTGAACATAGTACATTGGAGCTTCACCGGTGTTCTTTTTCCGCTTCTTTTCGATGCAGTCAATTGTGACGGATTTTTGCAGGATTGCATCTCCGCAATATCGCTCGTTGGAGAGCATATTCATGATCATGCCCTTGCTAAAGCTGATGGTTTTGCCGAGGAATATCATAGTTCTCGGCCTGCATCATCTTGGAGATTTTGTCCACGGTTTCCCCAGCCAGATAGAGGTTGAAGATGCGTTCCACGATGACCGCTTCGCTCGGTACGATCTCCGGCTCACCGTCAGCGCCCTTTCTATAGCCGAGGAACCGCTTGTACATAAACACTGGAGTTCCGTCCTCGAACTTCTTGCGGACGCTCCATGTGATATTCTTGCTGATGCTCTCGGATTCGGACTGTGCGAAGCCAGCATAGATGACCAGATACAGTTCACTATCTGTCTTGAGTGTATCGATCTGCTGCTCCTCAAAGTAGACGCCGATGCCTTTGGACTTGAGCATTCGGACATAGTCAAGGCAGTCCACCGTATTTCTGGCAAATCGGGATACGGACTTAGTAATGATGTAATCGATCTTTCCGGCCAGACAATCGTTGATCATTTTGTTGAACTCAGGCCGCTTGTCGGCTCTTGTGCCGGACTTGCCCTCATCAGCGAACAGGCCTGCGAAGCACCAGTCTTTACGGCTGGCTATCATCTCAGTGTACACCTTCTTTTGATTGGTGTAGGAGACGAGCTGCTCTTCGCTATCTGTCGAGACTCGGCAGTATGCTGCCACTCTTTTCTGTCTGTATTTTTCTTTGTCTACCGTCATGGAGCGTTTCGGCTCTATGACAGTGACGATTTTCTTAGGGACTTTCGTTACTTCCATCGTCCAGCGTGACCTCCGTTTCTGTCTTAGTATGAAGCACCACTCTGCCTTGTTCGCCGAGCGTGATGTATGAGGCGAGGGCGGTAAAGTAATCTCGATTGAATTCATCCTGCGTGACCATCGTATGTGCCAGTTTCCTTGCGAGCGATACTGTGAGGTTCAACTTGGCATTGCTTTGCTCGTACATGAGCGCTGCCATCTCGATGGTCTTTTCAATGATGTACTCCTCGTTTGGAGCGTCACGCTCCAGCTCCAGGGCGATATCGTTTCCTACCTTGGTGACCTTCGCGTCTGGTTCATACCGTTTCCTGGGCTTCGGCTGGAGCAGATGGTCATTGAGGATGACCCGATTGATGAGGACGGTAATGGTTTCGATGAGTTGGGTATCGCTGATACGAACTCTGATGCCGCAGTCATCGTTAGTGCAGTTCCAGCTCTCTCGAATGCGATGCTTCATGCTGATGCGGCGCTTCATCGGCTGACCGCAGTTGTCGCACCGAACGAAGTCTCGGAGCAGGTCGATGGCATCGTTTTCCTTTTCGCAGGTATTGCGCTGCCGTGCCGTTTTCAGGCTGACTGCCGCTTCATACATATCTTCATCTATGATGGGGTCGTATTCTTCAGTCCCAATATATTTGGCGTTGTCGATGATTCTTGCGATACGGGCTTTATCCCATGTGGTGGTCTTTTGCGTATATGGGATCTGGCGACCGGTCAGTTCTTCCGCAATTGCTTTGAGAGAAGCGCCCTCCAGATATGCCTTAAAGATCTCTCGGATGATCTCTGCTTCCTCAGTTGAGATGACCGTTCTGCCATTTCGCATCGTGTATCCGTATGGGATGTACCGTATCTTTTTCATGGTCGCCTCCTATATGCGTTCTCTGAATCGAAGCCCGCCAAGGAGTTCCACGGACATTTCGTCCTCTTTATTGATTTGGATGGACTTCACAATTTCCAGAAAGAGCTTCTCATCGAATGCGTCGAGGGGTTCTTCCAGTTCGAAGATGAGCATTTTTAGTTTCTTGACTTCCTCAAGCATGATGGCGGCTTTTGAATTGAACTTCTCCTGTCTGACGTCCTTGAGTTTTGCCAGCTCTGCGCTGATCTCGTTGGCTTGCGCCTGATAGACTTCAGGGGCGAGGTATCCCTTGGACCGGAGTTGTTCAAGCATGAGCAGTTTCGCATTCAACTCAGCGATGCTCTTGCTTAAATCACGCGCAGCCAGATTGTTTCGCTTCATAGCTGCCAGCGTCATCTCTAGCCGGCTGATGACTTGGCCGAGGATGTTATCTTCAGAGAACCGCAACTTGTTCACCATGGTGATAAAGCCGTCATAGATCCGTTCTTCGCTGTAGTAGTTGGAGTCGCAGGCCGTGCTGTCATCTTTGTGAAGGGAGCACACCCACTTCACAGTCCCCGACACGATTCTTCGCCTATAGAAAGAGCCACACTCAGAACACTGAATGCGGCTCGTAAGCGGATAGATATTTTGTGTTGTTGCTTTGGCGAAGACATCCTTGCGCTTTTCAATAAGGATCTGTGCGGCATCGAATACATCCTTTTCGACGATGCCGGGGTGGGTACCCTTTGCGTAGAAGCGATCTTCCTGTCCACGATTGGGGTGTTGGTTGAAGGGAACGGTGGTTTCTCGGTAGGTCTTTTGATAAAAGCTGTCGCCGATGTACCTTTCGTTCTTCAGAATATATGCCACGCGACTTGGTCGCCAGATTTCCTTTCTGGCCTTGGTAGGGATGTTGAGTTTGTTCAGCTCTCTTGCGATCTCACTTGTGGAGAAGCCCTGCAAGTACAGAGCGAAGATATTCCGCACAATGCCTGCTTCCGGCTCGTACACGGTCAGCATCTTATCGACCAGCCGGTATCCGTAAGGGGCGTTGCTATCCACATACTCGCCAAGTTCCATGCGTTTGACGATTGAGAGGCGCTGGTTCATAGAGATAGACTGCGATTCCTCCTGCGCCAGAGCAGAGAAGGTATTAGAAGCATCTCGTCGCCCATAGAGAGCGTCGAGATGCCTTCCTTTTCAAACTGTACGCCCACACCCAGCAACTTGAGCTTTCTTACATAGGCCAGAGCGTCTTTTGTGTTCCGTGCGAAGCGGGAGATGGACTTCGTTATGATGAGGTCAATTTGCTTGAGCTCACACATGCGAATCATCCGCTGAAATTCATCACGGGTTTCGCTTTTCATGCCAGTAAGCCCTTCATCGGCGAAGATGTCCACCAGTTCCCAATCGTCGCGTGCTCCGATGCATTTTTGTATGCTCGGATCTGTGCGGCATAAGAGTTGAGCTGATCAGCGGAGTTGGAAGACACTCGGCAGTAAGCTGCAACCTGCATCTTCTTCGTGCTCTGCCTTGTGATAGGGGTGATGAGCCGTACTTCAGGCATTTCGGTGTCCTCCTCTCTCGTATTTTTGGTTGGTATCATATTATGATACCAACCACTTTTGGCAAACCACATTATACTGATAACTATTCTGAATAGCTACCAAAACAATTGGAACAGCGCAGGATTGACCTTATGCACAATTTTCAGTGTGCTAATACGATATCTGCGCCGGTGAGCTTCATGTAATACTTCTTCGCCCTGGTATATTCCTTTTCTGTGATCAACTCCTGCGCAAGGAGATCCTTCAGCATATCAGCAATAAAAAGGAAATTGGCGTTTTTGGTGTTCTTGTTTGACAGCACGGTGTTACCTCCTCGTGGTTGATTTCGTGTTTATAGAAATAAGCAGAGACAGCAGTTACAGTATAGCCCACTGCCTGTGGCTATTTCTGCTGCTCCATGTAGTACACATTGCAAAGAGCAACTTTTCAATATAATTATGCCGAAATTACTGGCACTTTTCAAAATTGCAGATGATAGGAATCTAAGGACAAGTTTTGTCCTCACATTTCTATCATCAAAAAGGCGGAGCCGTCCATTGGTTGGAAGAATATTGCTTTTCCCATGGTATGGCTCGGCTCCCGCCGCATTTGTGTTCTTACTTACTAATGATCCTATTCGACACTACTCCCCGGATCGTGGGCGGCTAAACTGACCAGTGGCTGGCACCACCCTCCGGGAATCTAACCCCTCCGAGGATCTCTCCGAGCTGCCCCCATTGCTTGCGGCTGTGGCTGGACAGTGAGTACAGGTCAACGGTATCATTGCGAGACAGCTTGCCAAAGCTGCTTTTGGGCTGGTGGGTATCGCTCGGCCACCTTAGTAGGCCGTCTTTTTATGCGGAGAACTCCGCACAGGTGGGTCTTGGCGCGTCCGCCGCATCGCTGCTCCCCCTTCGTCGAGGGACCGTCAGACTGACGTTATTCGTCACCGGATATTCAGTTTTCGATGTTCACAAGAAGATTCTTTTCTTCTCGTATGTATACGGGAGAAAACAGGCATCTTAACAACGGGTTATCCTCGTCCAAATTTTTTTTGATTTTTTTTCAAAATGCGCTTCCGTCTTCCGCTCGTGGATGGCCTGCTGAGACATCCCCAGTCTCTGAGCGCATTCCTTTCGGTGTGGTTCTTGAAGTAAAGTTCATGACCAGCTCGTAGTCTTTCGGAGGAAGCAGCTCCAGGACATTACGCAAGGACTGGAATACCATCTCCTCAATGGCTTGATTTTCGGGCGTATTTTCATAATCGATAAACTCGGAAACCGCTCGTATCCTCATTTTCGCCGCCAATCAGCGAACTCATCTGTGTCTCATGCTTAAAAAGCGTTCCGTGCTATCTTCGATATTCCATTTCGTTCGCCTGTAAGTCTGAAAAACTTCCTTGGTTACTTGTAATAAGTTCATATTGGCCGGTCATGGTATTGTAAACATTGAGAACATATACTTTTTCGACATATTTTGATCTCCTTTTGATTTTTTGAAATTGATGGGATTAAAAAATCGGAGATCAGGGATATCGAGCAATATAGGGCTCCCAAAGGCTGGTCAGCATTGTTACCTCCGTTAGGGGCAACAGCAAAAAAAGCCGGGCATCAAGAAGGCAGGTACACTTCGCAGTAACCTTTTCTTCTCAATGCCCGGCAATTTGGTGACTCATAGACTTCCTAATCTAAGGACCCGTGGCTCGGTGCGATCAGCTTTCTTATTCTGTTGTCACTCTTATGTGTAAGTGTGGCAGGGTACCCGATAATAGGTAGCTCTTCTGCGGGGTGGGGTACGATAACTCAGGTCTATCTCAACAATCTTTCGACAGTTGGGACACTTCAACTCAATGATGCCCGAAGTGGGAGTCACTTTATCAAAAATGCGCCAGTCGCATTTCGGGCAACGCTTTACAACTTTGATTTCATACGAGTTAGGTTTCATAGTATACGGTCCTCCTCATCCATTTCGACTCGAACCAACCTATAGGGGTCGGAAAGATCATTCCTTTTCAGAAGTCCGAGCTGCATCATCCGAATGGACAACGCTGTTTTGGAAGCCCCCATAAATGATGCCATTGCCTCAAACTTCTTATAGTCAGCAGAGGCAAATACTCGATTAAGTAAGCGCATCTGAGTTCCAAGCCCGAATCGCTCCATGCTTCGAACTACACACTCGGGCGGAAGTAAAATCATGGCAGCCAGTGTTTCAACCTGCCACTCCTCCCAATCCCCATTTCCTCTGTTGCTTCGATAACAACAGTGAACGGAACGCCCACTTGCTTGGGCTCCGTAGTCGTGCGGAAACAGCATTTTCAGAATATGGTGACAGCTCTCGTGGGAAACGGTATAGTTCCTGCGGCCTATATTGGCACCCTCTTTCATAAGATCACTTTCAATCAAAATGGTTTTTCCATCAAGCATATAATACTGTTCTTCCGTGGAGTTTGGATCTTCAGGGAATACCTCTACGCCTATATCGCAAGAAGATGTCAGGCCGATTTTTTCGCCGTTCAGAGATAATCGAGCATAATCGATACGAAGCCCCAGAAGCTCTTGGCAGAGGAAGTCGATATCTACTCGCTCCAGCGCTTGGCCTGATATAGCCGGAAGTCTCTTATATGCTGCGATGACTCTCCCGCCGATAGTCTCGAGGTCATTGCGTGATAGATATTTCAATGGCATATCTCCTATACATGGAGGTTCTTTGCTTCGACAAAACCAAGGTCTGTCTTCCTCCGATCATGATCGTATAACGGATGCCTGTTCCGCCAACTTTTGTTGCTGCGGCTCTCCGTCTGCCGCAGACACGGTCGATGGGATATTCCTTTCCATCTTCAAAAGTCAGAGAGACCGGAGTTTTGGTGCGGTCTGGTGCTACGACGACCAGCACCTTCACCACGGCTTTGTGGAATTGCATTTTCATCTCAAACGGTTTCTCCCTTCCGTCGGCAGTAGTTACTGATACATAAGTCCAGGCATGGTCACCAACTGCCTACCGTCATCTGGGATCTTCAAGTCACTCATAAGCACGGCGTAGGAAATGGCTCGTTTGCCGAACCTTTTTCGAATGTCCTCAACAGCGTCCTCCAGACGGATGCGACGATCTCGCTTCTGATGATCCACAAACATGGAGAGCTGCTCTGCATCTTTCTGCGATACCAAATCAATACCGCGAATCGTGACAGCTCGAATTGGTTTATCCCACCGATACCGCTCCATAAGAAGATGAAAGCC
>VOFC01006319.1_pt1 | contig 114822 bp, 154 predicted proteins | sample 5384161 | NCBI WGS metagenome assembly VOFC01 (sample SAMN12384722, study PRJNA508395) | human gut metagenome | isolation source: healthy gut B | host: Homo sapiens
GGTGAGCCAGCATCTTGGGGCTGGTCAGGTCGTTGATAGCGACGACCTCGTAGCCCTCAGCATCAAACATCTGACGGAAAGCCAGACGGCCAATACGACCAAAACCATTGATAGCAACTCTAACAGCCATGTTAATAGTACCTCCTAAATGTTCTTACCCTGATTCGGATAATTCACGGTACTCTTATTTTAGACCAAAACGGCCAAACTTTCAAGTGCCTGCCAAAAAATTAACAAGTCGTTTTCATACTTTTTTGCTTTTGTACTATTTTCTCGGGGAAAAGGGTGTTGTTTTGAGCAATTCAACCAAGCGACTGCTGACGCATTTATGCATCCTGCTCAGTCCTTGTGCAGCGCACAGCGCTCAAGGCTCCCAAACACCGATGCAGCACAGCCCCAGCCAAAAAAAAGTCCGGGCAGCCGGGCCAGTACACCGCCCCTGCAGCAAAGGTATCCAGCAGCTGGGAAGCTCCCAGCACAGGCAGAGTGCCCAGACCGTCAGGCCGCTGGCGCAAGCGTCCGGCTGTCCGCCGTGTCCGGCGAGGGAAAGCGCCCGCCCCAGCACCGAGAGGAAGACCAGCGCGGCCAGCATCTGCCAGACCACCACCGTGGGGGCCACCCGGTGCCAGCTGGAGCTGTTCTCCATAAAGCGTGCCAGCACACACCAGTAGAACACGGCGCTGCCCAGCACTACTGGGTCAGGTCATCCGGGAGGGACGCTTCCAGTCTCTTGCTCATCCAGCTCCGGCCCAGCGCCAGCAACCATGAACGCTGCAGAAAAGGCTCAGGAACGCCATGATGATCCGGCCCACCACACTGCTGTCCCACAGAGCCAGCTTTGCAACAAATGTCGCCGCCATAAATCCCGCCGTCCCAGTACCGCCATTACACCGGAGGGCTTACAGGGGCTGCGCAGCGCTGGCCTCCGGTTTTGCGGCTCGGCCCGCCGCGACCGCCAGCAGGAGGACCACCGCCAGCGCGGCATACCGCAGCCAGACGGAGCCCACCACACACAGCCCGGTTTCAGCGTCTGTAAACAGGGCCAGATCGACCATGCGGCCCGGAAAACGCCAAGAATTACGCTCAGGATTATTGAAGTCAAAATCAACAGATTCATCGGGTTTCTTCCTTTGATTTCGGACCGTTTTCCGGCATTCATCCCCGGAAACGGAAGTTTTTGCAAATGTACTCATCATATCGCGATTTGCAGCGGAAAAGCAAGGCTTGCGCCGCCTGCTTCTGCGCTTTTTTGCTGCCCGGAGCAGGTACACTCTCTTTATAAAAGGTATCAGGGGGAGGTTCCGGGATGAAAAAAGCGTTTTTGCTGCTCTGCACCCTGCTGTTGGTGCTGGGCAGTCTTCTGCCGCTGGCCGGCTACCGGCTGGCAAAGGCGGTATTGGGAGAGGCTGCTGCCTCACGGAAGTCCCGGCCTCCTCTGCGCCCGCACCGGGCGGGAGCCTGCCCGGCACGGACACAGGCTCTCCAGAGACCGCCGCGTTCACCGGAGACGCCGAGGTCTTCCTCATCGAGGACCAGAGCACCGGGGAGGTCCAGCAGGTGCCGAAGCGGGACTATCTTATCGGGGCCGCAGCAGCTGAAATGCCCCTCACATGGCCGGACGAGGCCCTTAAGGCGCAAATCGTCGCGGCCCACAGCTACGCGCTCTACTGCCGCGACCACGCCACCGCCGCCAACGGCGGCTGGCTCTCTGCCGACCCTGCGCGGCGGCAGGGCTATCTGACAGACGCCGTCCTCCACAGCTACTGGGGGACCGACTACGAGGCCAACTATGCCCGCCTCTCGGCCCTCGTGGACGCCGTCCTCGATGATGTCCTCTGCTATGACGGCGCGGCGGCTGGGACGAGCTACTTTGCCATCTCCAATGGCCGTACCGAGGCCAGCGAAAATGTCTGGGGCACCGCCCTGCCCTACCTCGTCGCCGTGGACAGCAGCACAGACCTGTCCAGGCGGATCATTATGAGGTCACGCTCACCCTCTCCTGCCGCGCAGGTACAGGCCGCACTGGCAGCGGGACTGGGCATCGCCGCCGACTCTGCCGCGCCGGAACGTGGTTCAGCTCCCCCACCCGCACGGCCTCCGGCTATGTCGCGCGGCTGTCTATCTGCGGTGTGGAACGGTCCGGGGGCATTCCTCCGCAAAGCGCTGGGCCTGCGGAAGCACCGATTTTACCATCCGTTATGAAAACGATCAATTCTACATAATGACCCACGGCTACGGCCACGGAGTGGGCCTGAGCCAGTGGGGTGCCAAAGCGCTGCGGAGCAGGGCTGGACCTACGAAGCCATCCTCGCCCACTATTTCCCGGGGACGCAGCTCTGCCGATGACACAAAAACAGGGTGGCCGCTGGTTTTCATCACGGCCTTTGTTTTTTATTTTCGCCAAACAGGTTATCCAGCCAGCTCCAGGCCGACTGTTCCACTGCCTCAGCAGTCTTCACTCTCGACTGCCTCAGCCACCGCCTCTTCGGTCTCCTGAACGAGCTGACCCAGCTTGGTGCCCGAGGGATCCTGCACCGTCCAATAGGTCGCGGTGCTGCTGGCAGCGCTGGAAACGGTGAAGTCGCTCATGAAGCAGAGGGTCTGACCGTTGGAGTCGGTCAGCACACCATGTATGTGTATGCACCCTCCGGCAGCTCACCAAATTTGATCTGGCTGTCGAGGTTCTTCAGAGACCAGCTGGACACATTGGGGGCCGCCTCAGCGCTCTGCACGGTCTGATCCGTTAGCGTCAAGGATTGCAACTTCCACGCTGCTCAGCACAGCACCCGATGCGCTGGCGGCGATGCCGCTCACGCTCATGCCCTTGCCGGTGCGGATGTTGACCGGGTAGCGCATTCCTTCCAGACGGAGGCTGTCCAGCGTCACAACGGCGCTGTTATGGTCGGAAGATATGTACCAGTAGCAGGAGGCACCTGCGATGGAGATGCTGGCTGCCGAGATCGGCACACGGCCCGAGGAGACGCTGCCGGCGGGGTCGGAGCAGTAGAACACGCCGTCGGTGTAGTCCGTCAGAAGGACCGCGTGGGGCCGGCGGCGGTCGTAGAGGACGATTCCCTCGGGGTGCTCTGCCAGCAACTGGATGAGCATCTGCCTTCTTCGCCTCTTCCCTGCCGAGGGGAGAGTGGAGTAACCCACCTGCATCGCATTATAGTTGAAGCTGTGGGAGAGCCCTCCTGCCCACGCAGAGCCGCTCACGCTGTTCTCGGTCACGTCGATCCAGTCGGTCAGGCCGTCCAGATAAGCACGGCGGCGGAGCATCATCGCGGCGGAGGCCAGCGTGCAGGTGCCGCCCCGGCTCTGCTTGAAGTAGAACCCGGCGTCAACGTTCAGGTCAACGGCCAGCGCCCCCGGCAGACAGGTCACCTGCCAGTAACAACAGCGACAGCACAAGGGCTGCCAGCCTTTTTTCAGATCCGTGCGGTGCGGTTTCCGTCTCGTTCATCCTCCCTGCTTTTGAAAAAATCACTGTCATAAAGTATACCAGCTTGTTACGCTTTTGTAAACACTTGCGAGGGGACATTTTTCTCATTTATTCCATGGTTTGTACACATATTTTAAGAGCAAGTTGCACAAAACGAGTCGAAATTTTTGGAACATACAACATAAAAAATTAACTCCGGTCGGTTTTTGCAAACAGGCCGGAGTTGATTGAAAATAATTTTCAGTTTTTGTCGATTTGCGCTTAGAACAGGCCGGTGATCTTGCCGTCGGCGTCCACATCAATGTTGACGGCAGCAGGCTTCTTGGGCAGGCCGGGCATGGTCATGATATTGCCGCAGATGACCACCACAAAGCCCGCGCCGGCAGCCAGGCGGACCTCACGCACCTCCATGGTAAAGCCCGTAGGAGCCGCCAGCAGCTTGGCGTTGTCGCTGAAGCTGTACTGCGTCTTGGCGATGCAGACGGGCAGGTTGCCGTAGCCCATCTCGGTCAGCTCGGCCAGCGTCTTGCTGGCAGCCGCACTGAAGTTGACCCCATCGGCCCGGTAGATCTTGGTGGCAATGGCCTTGACCTTATCTTTCAGAGGCATCTCCAGCGGGTAGGTGTACTGGATGGGGCGGTCCTCCATCACGTTCAGCACCGCCTCTGCCAGCCTTTGCCGCCCTCGCCGCCCTTGGCGAAGACCTCACTCAGGACGCAGGGCACGCCCTGCTCTGCACAGACCTGTTCCACATAGGCCTGCTCTTCCGGGGTGTCCGTCGGGAATGCATTGATGGCAACGACCACGGGCAGGCCAAAACCGTTTTTCAGGTTGTCAATGTGGCGCACCAGGTTGGCGGCACCGGCCTTGACTGCCTTCGAGGTCAGGCTGGTTGAGGTCGGCCTTTGCCACACCGCCGTGGCTCTTGAGGGCGCGGAGGGTCGCCACCAGCACACAGGCGCTGGGTGCGATACCCGCATAGCGGCACTTGATGTCAAGGAACTTCTCCGCGCCCAGGTCGGCGCCGAAACCAGCCTCGGTGATGACGTAATCGGCCAGCGAGAGGCTCAGCTTGGTGGCCATTACACTGTTGCAGCCGTGGGCAATATTGGCGAAGGGGCCGCCGTGGATGATGGCCGGGTTGTTCTCGAGCGTCTGGACGAGGTTGGGGTCGATGGCGTCTTTCAGCAGGGCCGTCATGGCACCCGCTGCGCCGATGTCCCCAGCCGTGACAGGCTTGCCATCGTAGGTATAGGCGCAGACGATCTTAGAGAGCCGCTCTTTCAAATCCGTGATGCTGGTAGCGAGGCAGAAGATGGCCATGATCTCGCTGGCTACGGTGATGTCAAAGCCGTCCTCGCGGGGGGTGCCGTTGACCTTGCCGCCCAGGCCGTCCACGATGAAGCGGAGCTGCCGGTCGTTCATGTCCATGCAGCGCTTCCAGGTGATGCGGCGGGGATCAATGTTCAAGGCGGGTTGCCCTGCTGGATGCTGTTGTCGATCATGGCCGCCAGCAGGTTGTTGGCGGTGCCAATGGCGTGCATGTCGCCGGTGAAGTGGAGGTTGATGTCCTCCATCGGCACCACCTGTGCGTAGCCGCCGCCGGCCGCGCCGCCCTTCATGCCAAAGACAGGCCCCAGGCGAGGGTTCACGGAGGCAGAGCATGGTCTTTTTGCCTAGGGCGTTCATGGCGTCGGCCAGACCCACGCTGGTGGTCGTCTTGCCCTCGCCTGCAGGGGTGGGGCTGATAGCCGTGACGAGGATGAGCTTGCCCTGTTTCGAGGCCTTATGGATGAGGCGGTGGTTTATCTTGGCCTTGTAGCGGCCATAGGGGATCACGTCCTCGTCGGCAAGGCCCAGACTGGCGGCGATCTCTGCGATGGGCTTCATTTTGGCTTCCTGTGCGATCTCGATATCAGACTTCATCAGCGTATCCTCCTTAAACAAAAAGGGCAGCTTTGCGCACCACGACGCAAGGCTGCCCAGACGGTCGGCATGAAAGCTTCTCTCCCCTTCTGCACTGTGGTGCTCCACAAGTTCCGTCAGCAGGAAAAACCGTTTCAGCTAACTTCTGTAAAGATAACACATCCGCGTGCGGTTTGTCAAGCCTGAACCAAGCAGCTAAAAAAGGCACCCCCGCCTTACAGCGAGAGCGCCTTTTTGTTCAAGAATCGAGATTCAAGAAGCCAGCTTAGGGGAGATTAAATTACTTAACCTCAACCTTAGCGCCGGCATCCTCCAGCTTCTTCTTGATGTCGTCAGCCTCAGCCTTGGAAGCCTTCTCCTTGACAGTCTTGGGAGCGCCATCAACGATAGCCTTAGCCTCCTTCAGGCCCAGACCGGTGATCTCCTTGACCAGCTTGATGACGCCCATCTTGCCAGCGCCAGCCTCGACCAGGATGACGTCGAACTCGGTCTTCTCTTCCTCAGCGGCAGCAGCAGCGCCAGCAGCAGCGGGAGCAGCAGCAGCAACAGCAGAAACGCCGAACTCTTCGCAGTATGCGTCGATGAGCTCCTTCAGCTCCAGAACGGACAGCTCCTTGACGGAGTCGATGATGGCAGTAATCTTCTCAGAAGCCATGGTAATAACCCTCCAATATAAATGGTTTGTTTGTTGATTTCAGATTGTTTTAAGCAGCGGTCACGCAGGCCATTAGGCAGCGGGCTCCTCCTGCTTGTCGGCATAAGCCTGCATTGCAACAGCCAGACCAGACAGAGTGCTGGTGAGGGCGCCTGCAAACATGGACAGCATGCCTTCGCGGTTGGGCAGCTTGGCGATGGCGTTGGTCTCGGCAGCGTCCATGACCTTGCCTTCCATGAAGCCAGCCTTCACGACGAACTTCTTGGACTTATCGCCGTCCTGGTACTTGCACAGGATGCGGGCAGCGGACATGGGGTCTTCCTCGTGAGCAAAAGCGATAGCGGTATCGCCCTTGAACTGCTCAGCCAGGGCTCTCCAGAGAAGTACCCTTGACAGCCAGACGCAGCATGGTGTTCTTCACGACCATGTAATCGACGCCTGCCTCACGCAGCTCCTTACGGAGCTTGGTGTCGTTCTCGACGTTGATGCCGCCGTAAGCGACGACGCAGCCGGAAACCGCACTCTCAAACTTTGCCTTCAGATCAGCGACGTAAGCCTGCTTCTCAGAAAGAATCTTTGCACTGGGCATTCGGTTTCACCTCGTTTCAAAAACTTGTATCGAAAGCTGGTGAGCAACGAAAAAAGCCTCTTTCCCGCACATAGTCCGAGAAAGAGGCATAAAACAACGTTACGCACGTTTCTCGGCAGGCGGCATAGCCTTACGCTGGCACTCCAGCACCTGCTGTCTCAAAAACAGCATAATTATTTTACCGCAAACACGCGGTGTTGTCAAGTACTTTTTGAAATTTTTGCAGCTAACCTGCAATGTATTTCAAATTAGACACCGTACTTCAGGGTGTTGAGACGGATGCCAGGGCCCATGGTGGTGGCGATGGTAGCGCTCTTGAAATAAGTGCCCTTTGCTGCGGCAGGCTTTGCCTTAGCAATCGCGCTCATAACGGTATCCAGGTTGGTGTACAGCTTCTCTGCACCGAAAGAAGCCTTGCCCACGGGGACATGGATGATGTTCTGCTTGTCCAGGCGGTACTCGATCTTACCAGCCTTAGCCTCGCTGACAGCCTTGCCCAGGTCAGGAGCAACGGTGCCTGCCTTGGGGTTGGGCATCAGGCCGCGGGGGCCCAGGACCTTACCAAGACGGCCAACGCGGCCCATCATGTCAGGGGTGGTGACAACGACGTCAAAATCCATGAAGCCGCCAGCGATGCGGGCGATCAGCTCGTCATCACCAACGATATCAGCACCGGCTGCCTCAGCAGCAGCGGCAGCAGCGCCCTTTGCAATGGCGCAGACGCGGACGGTCTTGCCGGTGCCGTTGGGCAGAACGACAGCGCCACGGACCTGCTGGTCAGCATGGCGACCGTCAACGCCCAGGCGGACGTGCAGCTCAACGGTCTCGTCGAACTTGGCGGAAGCGGTCTTGCAAGCCAGCTCCAGAGCCTCGTTCATGTCGTACAGTTTGGTAAAATCGACCTGCTTTTAGCAGCATCGACATAGTGCTTGCCATGTTTCATTGTATATCCTCCTATGTGGTCATGCGGGCAGTTTTATGCCCTCCCACTGTTTGAGTCTCAGGTCAATCAGCCCTCGACGACGACGCCCATGCTGCGGCAGGTGCCACGGACCATGCTGCATGCAGCTTCCAGAGAAGCAGCATTCAGGTCAGGCATCTTGGTCTTTGCGATCTCTTCCACCTGAGCGGCGGTCAGAGTAGCAACCTTTTCCTTGTTGGGCTTGCCGGAAGCGGTGTTGATGCCAGCGGCCTTCTTGATCAGAACGGCTGCCGGAGGAGTCTTGGTGATGAAGCTGAAGGAGCGGTCAGCGTAGACAGTGATGACGACGGGGATCACATAACCCATCTGGTTCTTGGTACGCTCGTTGAACTCCTTGGTGAACGCCATGATGTTGACGCCCTTCTGACCCAGAGCAGGGCCAACAGGGGGGGGAGCCGGAGTCGCCTTGCCGGCCTCGATCTGCAGCTTAATGTAGCCAGTAACTTTCTGTGCCATGATAAATGCACCTCCAAAAATCTGTGGTGAGTTGCGGCGCGGTGTTTCCGCGCCTCCCACGAGCACGCACCCCATGTGTATGCTCTATAAGAACCGCACTGCGGTCTTACCTTGGTAAACGGTCTGCCGGTTGGTTACGGCAGCTCGACCTGCGCGATGTCCACTTCTGCGGGCGTCTCGCGGCCAAACATATTGACCTTGAGCTTGACTTTGAAGCTCTCGGTATCGATGCCCTCCACAAGGCCCATAAAGCCTTCCAGGGGGCCAGCGGTGATCTGCACCGTGTCGCCAACTTTGAAATCGACGGTGAGCGGTGCTGCCTTCTCCACGCCCATCTTCTCCACTTCCTCAGCGGTCAGGGGGACAGGCTTGGAGGCAGGGCCGACGAAACCGGTGCAGCCGCGCGTATTGCGCACGACATACCAGGTATCGTCGTTCATGACCATCTTGACCAGAACGTAGCCGGGGAACAGCTTGTGCTCCACCATACGCTCCTTGCCGTCCTTGATCTCGGGGACCATCTCGGTCGGGACCTTGATGTCGCAGATCAGATCCTGCAGGCGGCGGTTCTCCACCATGGTCTGTAAGTCCGTTGCTACCTTTTATTCTCGTAGCCGGAATAGGTATGCACGACATACCAAAGCGCCTCATTGGACTGTTCTTCCATTTTGGTTGACCCTCCGTTTCAAGATGATTCAAGCGCCGATGATAAGGCCCAGGATGCCACCGAAGACAGCATCCAGTGCGATCATCACAACGGCTGCGATCGCCACGGTCACGAGCACCACGACGGTGTTGGTCTTGATGTCCGCCTTAGACGGCCACACGACCTTTTTCAGCTCGCTCTTCGTGTCGCGGAAGAATTTCACAACACCGTTGCAGAAATTCTTCACGGCGGCCTTCATTCTGGCCACAAAGCCCGGCTTTTTCTCGGTTTTGTCTGCCATGATGTTGTCCGCCTTTCTTACTTGGTTTCGCGATGAACGGTGTGCTTCTTGCAGAAGCGGCAGTACTTCTTCATCTCGAGACGATCGGGGTTGTTCTTCTTGTTCTTCGTGGTGTTGTAGTTGCGCTGCTTGCACTCGGTGCAGGCCAGAGTGATTTTAACGGTCATTTGTTGACACCTCCATTATAACGGTTGTTCTGAACCTCCCTCGGCTTGCGGGAGCGTCTGCAAAACAGGCGCACTTAATAACCCCGCAAAAGAGGTGATATCATTGTATCACGCAATTTTCCATTCGTCAAGAAGAATTTTTGCGTTTTTTCAAGTTTTTTGGTTTTTGGCTCCGTGCTGTTTTCCGCACTGCCCGGCACGGGTCTTCCGCTTGCATCCCGCGCGTATATATTGTATAATAAACACGTCTATACCTCTAATATAGCACGAAACTGAGGCAGTGCAGCTTCTGCCTGCCTGATTTAGGAGAGAGAGATTCATTATGCAATCTGAAGATAAACTGTGCGTCGTCGTCCTGTTCGGCGGAATGTCCAGCGAGCACGAGGTCAGCCGCGTGTCCGCCGGTACCTTCGTGGATCAGCTCGACCGCCAGCGGTACGAGCTCATGACCATCGGCATCACCAAAGAGGGCCGCTGGCTCTACACCGAGGCCGACTCGGCCCAGATGGCCGACGGCAGCTGGGAAGATCTGCTCGGCCAATATGCCCTGTGTGCTCAGCCCCGACCGTGCCGACCACGGGATGATCCTGTTCACCCCCGCCGGGCAGGTGGAGAAGGTCCATGTGGACGTGGTCATCCCCGTGCTCCACGGCCTGTGGGGCGAGGACGGCACCGTGCAGGGCCTGCTGGAGCTGGCCGGCATCCCCTACGTAGGCTGCGGCGTTCTGGCCAGCGCGGTCTGCATGGACAAGGCTGTCGCCAACGCCATGTTCGACGCTTCCGGCATCCCTCACACCAAGTGGCTCTCCGCCACCCGCTGGGAGATCGAGTGTGACCCCGATGGCGTCTGCGACGGTGTCATCGCAAAGCTGGGCTGGCCCGTCTTCGTCAAGCCCGCCAACGCGGTTCCAGCGTGGGCATTACCAAAGGCACCAACCGCGATGAGCTGAAGGCCGCCATCCGGCTGGCCCTCGCCAACGACCGCAAGGTGGTGTTCGAGGCCTTCGTGGACGGCCACGAAGTGGAGTGCGCCGTCATCGGCTCCGACCCCGCCGTGGCCACCCGCCCGGGCGAAATCCTGGCAGGCGCGGAATTCTACACCTACGACGACAAGTACAAGAACGGCGTCAGTCAGGTGGTCATCCCGGCAAAGCTCCCCGAAGAGAAAGCTGGACGAGGTAAAGACCTACGCCGCCATGGCCTACACGGCGCTGGGCTGCGAGGGTCTGGCCCGCTGCGACTTCTTTGTGGAGAAGGACACCGGCCGCGTCCTCATCAACGAGATCAACACCTTCCCCGGCTTCACCCCCATCAGTATGTACCCCAAGCTGATGGAGCATGAGGGCATCCCCGTGCCCGCCCTCATCGACCGTCTCATCGCTCTGGCTCTGGAAAGGACGGAAAAGCAGCATGGATAACCGTCCCATCGGCGTGTTCGACAGCGGCCTTGGCGGCCTGACCGGCGTGCGGGAGCTGCGCAAGCGCCTCCCCAACGAGAATATCGTCTACTTCGGTGATACCGGTCGCGTCCCCTACGGCAGCCGCAGCCCGGAGATCATCCTCCAGTATACCCGGCAGGACATCGCGTTCCTGCTCTCCAAAGATGTCAAGTGCATCATGGCGGCCTGCGGCACGGTGTCCAGCACTTACCCCGCCGCCGAGGCGGCCCAGCTGCCCGTGCCTTATCTGGGCGTGGTGGATGCCGCCGCCCGGGAGGCCGCTCTTTGCCACCCGGAACCGCCGCATCGGCGTCATCGGCACGGCAGCCACCATCCGCTCCCGCAGCTATGAGACTGTCCTGCGCCAACTCGTTCCCGGCGTGGAGATCACAGCCCGGCCCTGCCCCCTCTTCGTGCCTCTCGTGGAGGCCGGCTATGTGGACCACAGCGCCCCGGACAAACAGCAGATCACCAAACTGGTCATTGCCCAGTACCTGACCGAGATCCGGGATGCCGGCGTGGACACCCTGATCCTGGGCTGCACCCACTACCCCCTGCTCAAGACCATGATCGGTGAGTTCATGGGCAGGAACGTCACCCTCGTCGACCCGGCCAAAACCGCTGCCCACCGTCTGGAGCAGATGCTGGCCGAGCGGGGCCTGCTGAGGGGCGACCACCCCACCGGGCAGGCGCATTTCTTCGTCAGCGACGTGCCGGACAGCTTCGCCCAGACCGCCGACCTCTTCCTCGGGGAGTACAAGGGCGGGCTCATCGACCAGATCGCCATTGATAAGTACTGATAAAGGACAGCAAAAACTGAGCAAAGCGACAAACGAAAACTATATCATCCGCATCAAGAGCTCCATCGACCAGTTCGACAATGAGGGCAACATCCGCGAGGAGGACCGCGACCACATCGAGCTGATGACCCGGGGCAGCTTACCAAAAAGAACGGCAGCTACTACATCTCTTATAAGGAGACGCAGACCATCGGCTTCGAGGGCTGCACCACCACCATCAAGATCGCCGAGGACGGCAGCCGAGTGGCCCTTCTCCGCTTCGGGCGGGCCAACAGCCAGCTCCTCATCGAGCGCGACCGCCGCAATCTCTGCCACTATGAGACGGAGGTGGGCTCCCTCACTCTGGGCGTCACCGGGGACGGCATCGACTGCAATCTCACCGAGAAAGGCGGCAGCGCGGCGTTCAGCTACCTGCTGGACGCCGACGACGCCCGCATTGTCAGCCGAAACACGCTGGAAATGACGGTACAGCACGTCACCAACTCCTGTCAGGAGACTTCTCATTGTTTTATTTTTCGCCTGCGGCTCCCAAACCATGTGGGCCCTGCGTTCAAACGGAAAGGACATCTGACAAATGACCGACTTTGAAAAGACCTACCAGAACTACAACCCCCGGCAGACCGCGCTGGACGAGGCTCGCGCCCTGCTGACGGCCGCCGCCAGGGCTGCGATGGCCGATGGCACCCTGCCCGAGGCAGAACTGCCCGCCTTCATCGTAGAGATCCCCGCTGATGTCAAGAACGGTGATATCGCTTCCAACCTCGCCATGGCCGGCGCCCGCACCTGGCGCAAGGCACCGAAGATGATCGCGGACGCCCTCTGGCCCACCTGCCCGCACTGGACGGGGCGGCGTCTTCGCCAAGGTGGAAGTGGCCGGCCCCGGCTTCATCAACCTGTTCCTCGCTCCCTCCTTCTGGGCCGGCGTCGTGCGGGTGCCTGCTCCAACAAGGAGTATGGCCGCACCGACCACGGCAAGGGTGCCAAGTACAACGTGGAGTTCGTCTCCGCCAATCCCACCGGCCCCATGCACATGGGCAATGCCCGCGGCGGCGCTCTGGGCGACTGTCTGGCCGCCGTGCTGGACTGGTCGGGCTACGATGTGACCCGTGAGTTCTATATCAACGACGCAGGCAACCAGATCCAGAAGTTCGGCAAGAGCCTCGCTGTCCGCTACCTGCAGAAGTACTGCGGCGAGGAGGCTTATCCCCTGCCCGCTGAGTGCTATCAGGGCGGCGACATCAAGGTGCTGGCCGGTGAGTTCGCTGAGCTCAACGGCGACAAATACGTTGCCTCCTGCCAGGCATGGACGAGGAGCTCTCTTCGAGAGCGAGGCTTTCGCAGCTCTGAAGGACGCTCTCGTTGCCTACGCCCTGCCTAAGAACATTGCCGCCCTCAAGCGCGACCTGGGCAAGTACCGCATTGACTACGATGTCTGGTTCCACGAGAGCACCCTGCACGAGTCCGGCGCGGTCATGGCCGTGGTAGACAAGCTGCTGGAGCTGGGTGCCTGCTACAAGGCGGAAGATGGTGCCATCATGTACCGCAGCGCCCAGTACGCCGCCAAGTACGGCACCGTCAACAAGAAGAAGACCGACGACGGCACCGAAGAGGAGGCCAAGGACGAGGTTCTCGTCCGCGCCAATGGCATCCCCACCTACTTTGCCGCCGATATCGCCTACCACTACAACAAGCTGGCCACCCGTGGCTTTGCCAAGGCCATCGACGTCTGGGGCGCTGACCACCACGGCCATGTGGCCCGCATGAAAGGGCGCTATGGACGCCATCGGCCTGAACGGCAATGATCTGGACGTGGTCCTGATGCAGATGGTCAACCTGATGCGGGACGGCCAGCCGGTCCGTATGTCCAAGCGCACGGGCAACGCCATCACCCTGACCGACCTGCTGGAGGAAGTGCCCATCGACAGCGCGCGCTTCCTGTTCAATATGCACGACGCCGGCAGCGGCATCGACTTCGACCTCGATCAGGCCGTCAAGACCGACAACGACAACCCGGTCTACTACGTCCAGTACGCTCACGCCCGCATCTGCTCCATCCTCAAGAAGATGGAGAGCGAGGGCGTGGCCTTCGCCGGTGCCGAGAACATCGACGCCACCCTGCTGACCGAGCCTTCCGAGATGGATCTGATCCGGATGCTGGCCGCCTTCCCTCAAGAGATCGTCATGGCTGCCGAGAAGTACGATCCCAGCCGCATCAACCGCTTCGTCATCGACCTGGCCAGCGCCTTCCACCGCTTCTACGGCACTGCCGCATCCAGGGCGCAGACCCCGCTGTCCAGCAGGCCCGCTTGGCCCTCTGCATCGGCGTCAAGAACGTCATCTTCAACGTGCTCACCATGTTCAAGATCAACGTCCCTGAGAAGATGTAAGCCCCTCCGCGCTGCGTTCCCATATAAAAACCAGAAAAGCCCCCGGCACTCTCCCAATACGGGATGCAGTGGGGGGCTTTCCGTGTGTTTTTTGATTTTTCAGCGGGGCGTTTACTCCTCGGTGACCTCAAAGTCCAGCGGCTTGCCGCAGTTGGGGCAGACAGGCTCGCCGTCCAGCAGGGCTTCCTCGTCCACCACGGAGGTGGCGCCGCAGGCGGGCAGGTCACTTCGTACTGCACGGGGCCGTCGTCGGCTCCTCGGGGGCTTCATCATCGTCCTCATCGGCCAGCGCCACCTCAAAGGCCACCTTGCAGCTGGGGCAGATGGCCTCACCGGCGTCCAGGTCGTCCTCGCTCACGTAGACCGTCTTGCCGCAGGCAGGACAGGCCACCTCATAATAAGGCTCCCCGGCCACATCGGCGTTGTCGTCATCGTCGCCGCTGTCCTCAGCATCCTCGGCGTCTCTTCGGGCTCCTCGTCCGCGTCGTCGGTGTCATCGTCCTCGTACAGGTCTGCTTCAAGGTCTTCCAGCTCCTCGCTCAGGTCGTTGATCTGGTCGTAGGCGTGGGTGACATCCTCATCAATGGCATCCACATCCTCTGCCAGCTCGCCCAGCAGCTCGCTCATGGCCTTGATGACCTTGCCTTCTTTGGTGGTCTCGTCGATGCCGAGACCGTCGATCAGGCCTTTCAGATATGCAGCTTTTTTTTCTTTCATCAGAATGCCCTCCCTATTGCTAAAAGAAACCTTCTTTCTAAACAAAAAACCGGGCACACGGTTGCCCGCTGCCCGGTCTTATCGGTCAAAAAATCAGACGCGCTCCATATACTCGCCGGTGCGGGTATCGATGCGGATGTGGTCGCCCTCGTTGATGAACAGGGGGACGCGGATCTCAGCACCGGTCTCGACGGTAGCGGGCTTCGGGGTGTTGGTAGCCGTGTTGCCCTTGACGCCCGGCTCGGTCTTTGTGACCTCGAGCACGATGAAGTTGGGGATCTCAACGCTGAAGACCTTGCCCTTGTAGCTCAGCAGCTTGCACAGCTCGTTCTCTTTGCAGAACTTGAAGTTCTCGGGGACGTCGCTTGCGTTGACGGGGATGTCATCGTAAGTCTCGTTGCCATGAAGTGGTACAGATCGCCGTCCTCATAGCTGTAGGTCACGTCCTTGCGCTCGATGAACGCCTGAGGGAACTTAGCGGTCGGGTTATAGCTGGTCTCAACCACAGAACCGGTAATCACGTTTTTGGTCTTGGTGCGAACAAAGGCTGCGCCCTTGCCGGGTTTCACGTGCTGGAACTCAACGACCTGAAGAACCTGGCCGTCCTGCTCAAAGGTCACGCCATTGCGAAACTCGCCTGCAGAAATCATAGGAATTCCTCCATTAGTTTAATGTCTCAGATGCATTACGCATATCTCTATTTATTTTACCCAATCCCGCGCCATTTGGCAAGGGGTTTCGGTAAAAAAGACGATAAAAACACAAAAAGTTTAAGTTTTGCACGCTGTGCGGTACATTGCCTGCATCGCCCGCGCGTCCTCTGCCTGGGTGCCCGCGCTCTCGCAAATGACCACCGGGGCCAGCCCGCGCTCTGCCAGCAGCTCCATCAGCGGCTGCGGCTCGGGGCCGAACTGGGTCTCGGCAAAGGTCCAGTGCCGCTTTTCGCCCCCGCCCTTGGAGAACTCAATGCGGGAGAAGTGGACATGGAACCGCCGTGCCCGCTCATCCCCCAGCTCGGTTTCCATCCGGTCGAGGATGGCGGCATAATCGGCCTTGGACTGGATGCCGCCCAGCGTGCGGGCGTTCAGGTGGCCAAAATCAATGCAGGGGGTAACGCGCTTGTCCACGCTGCACAGGGCCAGCACTTCTTCCAGCGTGCCCAGCTGGCCGATCTTCCCCATGGTCTCGGGGCAGAGGGTCATATCGCTGTAACCTGCTTCATCCAGCGCGGCCTGCGCCCGGCGCATGGTGTCCAGCGCCTTTTCCAGCGCGGCCTCCCGGCTCTGTTTGCCGCAGCTGCCCGGGTGGAAGACGATCCGCCTGCCGCCCAGCGCTTTGCAGACCGCCGCGCTTTGCAGCAGGTAGTTGACACTGTTCAGCCGCTTGTCCTCTTCCAGGCTGGACATGCTGATATAATAGGGCGCGTGCACACTGAACAGGATGCCCCGCTCTGCGGCGTCCGCGGCCATCCTGGCCGCCTTTTCCAGCCCCAGGCGGACGCCGTGCCCGCACTGATACTCAAAGGCGTCCAGCCCCATCTCCGCCGTGTAAGCGGGGATGTCCAGGCTGTTTTTATAGCCCTTTGCGGCAAAGCTGTCGCTGGTGCCTGCCGTGCCAAACCGGATTTTCCAATCGCTCACAGGGTCTTCCCTCCCCGGTCATAGTAGGCCTGCCAGTGCTTTTTTTTCTCCCACTTGCGCTTGAGGACGACCTGTGCGCCCAGGTCGGGGCCCCCGGGGAATGACCATCAGGCCGGGGATTCCGTAGAGGGCCGCCGCCATCCGGTCCGCATAGAGCTGGTCGCCCACCATGGCCATCTCCCGGCGCTTGACGCCCATCCGGCGGCGGGCCACCATCAGGGCAAAAGGCAGGGGCTTGGCCGAGCGGTAGAGGTAGGCCAGCCCCAGCTTCTGGGCGAAGGGGCGGACCCGCTTCTCTGCGCCGTTGGAGACGATGGTAAGCCCCACACCGGCTGCTTTCATCTGAGCCAGCCACCCGGCCACTTCGTCGGGCAGGTCCTGGCTGCGGTCGGCCGTGAGCGTGTTATCAATATCCAGCACCAGCGCCCGGATGCCTTTGGCGGCCAGCCATTCCGGGGTGATGTGGGTGACATCCTTGAAGACATATTCGGGGGTAACAAACATCCGTAAACCTCCTGAAATGAAAATAGGAGAGCCTGAAAACTCAGGCTCTCCTACATCGGCGTTAGCAACGCAAATGAATCTAAAGCAACTAGCGGCTCAAGAATAATTACTTGAACTTACGCTTGCGGGCTGCTTCGGACTTCTTCTTGCGCTTGACAGACGGCTTCTCGTAAGCCTCGCGCTTACGGACCTCTGCGAGCACACCGCTGCGAGCAGTGCTCCGCTTGAAGCGACGCAGTGCGCTTTCCAGCGACTCGCCCTCTTTAACACGAATTTCCGACATCTTATTCCCTCCCTTGGACCGTGAGGCAGGAATTTCGTTGTTACATGGTAACTAACAGTAGACAGTATAGCGCATTTTCTCTTGTTCGTCAACCTTTTTTGAAAAGTTTTTTTTTTTTGCAAAAATTAGCCTTTCACAGCCAGGTTGACCAGTTTGCCCTTAACGTAGATCTCCTTCACCACGGTCTTGCCGGCCAGTGCATCGGCCACGGCGGGGTCTGCCTTGGCGGTGGCAATGGCATCCTCAGCGGTGATGTCCGCGGCCACTTTCAGGCGGGCCTTGACCTTGCCGTTCACCTGCACGGCGATCTCCACAGCAGCTTCCACGCACTTGGCTTCCTCGTAGGCAGGCCACGGATAGTAGGCCAGCTGCTCGTCGTGGCTGTGCCCCAGCTTCTCCCACAGCTCCTCGGTCATGTGGGGAGCAAACGGGTTCAGCAGCTGCACCACCGTCTCAAACTCAGCCTTGGTGGCGCCGCCGTTATCGTACAGGGCGTTGACCAGCGTCATCAGCTGGGCAATGGCGGTGTTCATCTTCAGACCCTCGATATCTGCGCTGACCTTCTTGATGGTCTGGTGCATCAGGGTCTCCATGGCGGGGCGGTAGCCCTCGCCCTCCACCAGCTTGTCGCTCAGGCCCCAGACACGGTCCAGGAAGCGGTTGCAGCCGGCGATGGCAGAGGTCTGCCAGGGAGCAGCCTGCTCAAAGTCGCCCATGAACATCTCATACAGACGCATGGTGTCGGCACCGTACTGGTCCACCACCTCGTCCGGGTTGATGACGTTGCCCAGGCTCTTGGACATTTTGACGATGGGGTGGCGGGACATCTCACCGTACTTCTCTTCCAGAGCTTTCTCTGCGGCTTTCTGGCTGCCATACTCCTCCAGCAGCTTCTCCTGCTCTTCTGCAGGCAGGTTGGTGAAGTTGTGGGGATTCAGGCCCAGAATCATGCCGTGGCTGGTGCGCTTTTGGTAGGGTTCGGGCTTGGGCACCACACCGATGTCGTACAGGAACTTATGCCAGAACCGGCTGTACAGCAGGTGCAGGGTGGTGTGCTCCATACCGCCGTTGTACCAGTCCACCGGGCACCAGTACTCCAGCGCCTCCTTGGAGGCAATGGCATCCTTGCAGTGAGGATCCATATAGCGCAGGAAGTACCAGGAAGAACCGGCCCACTGGGGCATGGTATCGGTCTCACGGGTCGCGGGGCCGCCGCAGCAGGGGCAGGTGGTCTTGACCCAGTCGGTGTGGCGGGCCAGCGGGGACTCGCCATCCGGGCCCGGCTCAAAGTCGGTGATGTCCGGCAGAGTCAGAGGCAGGCTGCTCTCGGGCAGGGGCTGCCAGCCGCACTTCTCGCACTTGACCATGGGGATGGGCTCGCCCCAGTAGCGCTGACGGCTGAACACCCAGTCGCGCAGCTTGTAGTTGACCTTGGCGTGGCCCTTGCCGTTCTCTTCCAGCCACTCGATCATCTTTTTCTTGGCGTCGGTGACAGACAGACCATCCAGGAAGCCGGAGTTGACCAGCGTGCCGGTGGCCACATCGGTAAAGGCGGCCTCGTCCAGGTTGGACGGGGTGTTGCCCTTGACCACCTCGATGATGGGCAGGCCGAATTTCTTGGCGAACTCCCAGTCACGGGTATCGTGGGCAGGCACGGCCATGATGGCACCGGTGCCGTAGGTAGCCAGAACGTAATCGGAGATAAAGATGGGGATCTCCTTGTCGTTGACCGGGTTGATGCCCATGACACCCTCGAGCTGGACGACGGTCTTCTCCTTGTTGAGCTCGCTGCGCTCAAAGTCGCTCTTGCGGGCAGCCTCTGCCTGATAAGCCTTGACGGCGTCGGCATTCTTGATGAGGCCTTTCTCCAGCCACTCCTTGACGATGGCGTGCTCCGGGGGAGACGACCATGTAGGTAGCGCCGAACAGGGTATCGCAGCGGGTGGTGTAAACGGTCAGGGTATCGCCCGCGGTGGTGCCGAAATTGACTTCCGCGCCGTGGCTGCGGCCGATCCAGTTCTTCTGCTGGGTGGAGACGCGCTCGATGTAATCCAGGCCGTCCAGACCGTCGATGAGCTTGTCGGCATAAGCAGTGATCTTCAGCATCCACTGGCTCTTGACCTTGTGGACGACCTCGCTGCCGCAGCGCTCGCACACGCCGTTGACCACTTCCTCGTTGGCCAGCACGCACTTGCAGCCGGTGCACCAGTTGACGCTCATCTCTTTCTTGTAAGCCAGACCGTGCTTGTACAGCTGCAGGAAGATCCACTGGGTCCACTTGTAGTATTCAGGGTCGGTGGTGTTGATCTCACGATCCCAGTCAAAGGAGAAGCCCAGGCTCTTGAGCTGCTGGCGGAAGCGGTCCACATTCTTCTTGGTCACGATGGCCGGATGGATGTGGTTCTTCATAGCGAAGTTTTTTCGGTCGGCAGTCCGAAAGCATCCCAGCCCATGGGGTACAGCACGTTATAGCCGTTCTTGCGGCGCTTGCGGCTGACGACATCCAGCGCGGTGTAGCTGCGCGGGTGGCCGACGTGCAGACCGGCACCCGACGGGTACGGGAACTCTACCAGGGCATAGAACTTGGGCTTAGAGTGGTCGATCTCAACATGGAACGTCTTCTCGTCTTCCCATGTCTTCTGCCACTTGGCCTCAACGGCCTTGTAATCATACTTCATGTTTGTAATCAGCTCCAGACTTTATCCAAAATAGCAATTTATTTCAGGCGGCCCCACCCTCTCAGGCGCTTCGTGCCAAAAAGGGACAAGGTGGCATCGCACAGCAGACGGAGAGGGCAAGCCCGTTTGCCTTTACAGAGAGTGATCCGGGGTCAGGTACTCCGAGATATCAATGGGCTCGCCGTCGGCCCACAGGTGCTCCAGGTCATAGTAGGTGCGGGTGTTGGGCACAAAGACGTGCACGATGACGTTGGAGTAATCCAGCAGCACCCAGTTCTTGGAGTCAAAGCCCTCGGTGTTGTAGGGCTTGATGCCTTTCTGGGAGAGCTCAAAATCCACTTCGTCGGCCAGTGCCGCCACCTGGGTGGTGGAGGTGCCGGACGCAATGACAAAGTAATCGGTCAGCACGGTCAGGCTCTCCACCTTGAGCACCCGCACGTCCTGGGCCTTTTTTCTTATCAAGGATCTTCGCAATTTCAATGGCGAGGGTCTTGCTGTCCATCTTGTTATCCATAGTTTTCTCCTATCTGTAAGATCAGCTGTTTGCAGGCTGACCGTCGGTGGTGGTAGCGCCCGCCACATCGGTGTCGCCGCTGAGGATGGCGTCGTCGGACTCCTTATCCAGCTGGCCGACGAACTGTACGTTGGCGCTGGTGGAAGCCGTGCCGTGGGGCCAGCTGTCGGTGACGAGGTTCAGCTCGCTGGCGTCCACCGGGCCGGTGTAGTTGCGGAAATAGGTGTTGAGCAGCTCTGCAATGGAGCCCTTGTCCGGCGCCACGCAGGAGTAGCCGTCAACTGTCGGTCTTGCCCACGTTGGGCACGCCCATAAACACGGGCGTCTGGGCCAGCATGATATTGCCGCTGTCAATGCGGGTAAAGGACACCAGCATCTTGGCAATGGTGGTCAGGTCCATATCGGTGTGGATATAGTTGTTGAACACCAGCGGCAGCTGGTTGAGCACATCGGTGATGCCCATGTTCCGCACCCGCTTGAACAGGCCGGCATAGAAATAGCGCTGCATGTTCAGGCGGTCGATGTCGGAGTTGGAGTAGCCCTCGCCGTGGCGGCAGCGGACAAAGAACTCCGCCGAAGCGCCGTCCAGGTTGCGGTAGCCCCCTGCTTGAGGGCGCTGCCTGCAAAGGACATATCGTGGGGGATATACACCTCGATGCCGCCAAAGTTATCCACCATTTCCACCAGCGCCTGCATGTCAATAGTGACATAGTAGTCGATGGGGAGCTTGTACTGGTCATAGATGACCTCTGCCAGCGCCGCGATGCTGCCGTTGTTCGACAGAGCCACCGAGTTGATCTGGTAGTTGGAGGCGGCGTAGGTCTTGCCGTTGGAAAGGGTCACTTTCCGGCTCGTGGTGGCCACCAGACTGTTGCGGGGATCTGCAGCATCCGCAGGGCACCGCCCTTGATATCAAACTGGCAGTAGAGGATCATGTCCGTCATACCGTCGTTGGAAGACGAATCGCTGTAGTTGCGGCCCTCTTCGTAGTCGATGCCGCAGACCAGAATGTTGACCACATCGCCCTTGTACTCTTCCAGCGTCTGGATCTCCTGGGTGATGGAGGGGCATCCTCTTCCGGCTTCAGGTTATCTTCCACCTTGGTCACCATGCTGGCCGCGTAGACCACCACGCCGGACAGCAGTGCCACCACCGCCAGCGTGACCGCCAGCGGCAGCCAGAGCGGCGTCTCTCTTTTTCTTTTTGCGGCGGCGTCCGCCGCTGCCCTGCGGGGCAGCGTGTTTGGGCGGCAGATTCCCGCCGCCGTTTCCGCCCGTGCCGCCGCTGCTGGCAGCAGGCATTTTCAGGCCCAGCTCCTGCCGGGTATCCGGCTCCGGGCGGGCCTTGGCTTTGGGCAGCTCCTGCGGGGCGGCCGGTTCTTCCGGCTGGAAGAAATCCGGCTGGCCGTTCAGGGATGTCTTGGAGGCCGGAGCCTCCGCGGGGCGCTTCTCCGTCGGGCGGTTCAGCGAGCGTTCTGTATTGATACGACGCGGAGCTTCACTCATTCGTTTTATTCCTTCCGGTTGTTGTGCGGGCCCGTGGGACACTTCCCTCAAAAAGCTCGCCATATCTTTTAGTATAACATCGTTCCCCGTAATCTGCAATCCGTTTTCTGTGCAGAGGGGCGCGTTTGCTCAGCCGCGGGCGTTCACCCGGGCCTTGATGTCATCGTAAGCGGCCTTGGACACGGGATCCAGCGGCTTGCCCTGGGAGAGAACAAAATCATTCGTCTGCTTGAGGGCAGCCAGCATGGCGGCGTCCAGATCTTTCAGTTCCAGCTTCCGCAGCTTGTTCACGCCCGGCCAGTCCCGCTCGGCACTGGTCATATCGGCCAGGTAAACGATCTTGTCCAGCTTGCTCATGCCCGGCTTGCCTGCCGTGTGGCAGGCGATGGCCGAGAGGATGGCCTCGTCCTCCACGCCCCACTGGGTGCGGGCCAGGATGGAAGCACAGATGCCGTGCCACACCGGGGTGGGGCGGCTCTCGCCGCCCTCGGCGTACTGGGGATACTGGCGCATCAGCGCGCGCATCTCGTCCTTGCTGATCTCCTTGGCGGAGTCGTGCAGGATGGCGGCCAGCGCTGCTTTTTCCTCGTCCGCCCCATACCGCTTTGCCAGCTTGACAGCCATTTTTTTCACGTTGATGGTGTGCTCATACCGCTTATCGCTCAGGCGGCCGCGCACAAGCTCCTTTGCCTGTTTCAAGTTCATGGTATTGGTTCAATCTCCCTTTGCCCGGTAGAGGCCCTCCCGCGCGATGACGCGCTGGACCAGAGCCGGGAGTTCGTTTTCACAGCTTTCGCCCCCTGCAAGGCGGGCACGGATGTCACTGCTGGCCATGGGCAGCGCCGTGACCGGCGCAAACAGCACCCGGCTCCCGCCGGGGTCCAGCTGCTCCGCCTTGGCCTGAAGCGCGGGGATGCCCCCGGTGTTCCGGCTCGTGACCACCAGATGGGCCAGCCGCAGGATCTCCTGCCAGCGGTGCCACCCGTCAAACGAGAGGAGCATATCACTGCCAATGGCAAGATACAGCTCTGCCCCGGGTACTGCCGCGCCAGCATTTCCAGCGTGAGCACCGTGTAATTCCGGCGGCCTGCCGCAGCCTGCTCAATTTCCCAGGTGCTGACATGCAGTGCCCGGGCTGCCGCCCGCGGCCCCTGCACGGCTTCCGCAAAGCAGCCGCACATCTCGGCCCGCAGAGCGCCGGGTGTCGCCGACATCTGTTTGAACGGCGAGACCCCCGCCGGCATGACCACGATCTCATCCGGCTGCACGCGGGACGCCGCCGCCCGGAGGTTGTTCAGGTGGCCGTAGTGGGGCGGGTCGAACGTGCCGCCGTAAAGCAGAATTTTCATTATTTCAGCAGGTCCGCGTAAGCGCTGTCCTTTTTCTTCTGCAGGTAGAGCACGAATTTGGAGCCGATGACCTGCACGCAGTCGGCGCCGGTGGCCTCTGCCAGCTTGATGGAAGCCTCGCGGGCATTGTACATGCTGTTCTCCAGCACCTTGAGCTTGATGAGCTCCCGGGCTTCCAGGCAGTCCTTGACGCCCTGGATCATGGTCTCGTCGATCTCGCCCTTTCCCACGATGAAAACGGGGTCCATGGTGTTTGCTTTGCCGCGCAGGATGGCGCGCTGTTTGCTCGTCAACATAATTGTTTCTCCTTTGTATGCGTATGTTTTCATTGGACAGCGGGAAGTTTCTCCGAGGAAGCTCCCCGCTGTCCAGCTCATTTTGCTAAAAACTTCGGTAATTCTTCCTCGAGTTTTGCCAGCGCGTTGCCGCGGTGGCTGATGGCGTCTTTTTCATCCGGGGTCAGCTGGGCGTAGCTGCGGCCCTCTGTGTTGGGGCGCTTGCCTGTTTTGCCCACGCCGCACTCGTCCGGGATGAACAGCGGGTCGTAGCCAAAACCGTAATCCCCGGCCAGCCGCTCAAAAGCCACGTTTCCCGGGCACTCGCCCATGCAGGTGAGGTGCCTGCCGTCCGGCAGGATGAAGCAGACCGCCGAGACGAACTTCGCGCCCCGCTTGCCCGCCGGGACATCTTTCATGTTTTCCAGCAGTTGATCGTTGTTGGCTTCATCGTCGCCGTGGCGGCCGCAGTAGCGGGCGCTGTAAACCCGGGGCCCCCTCCAGAGCCTCCACGCAGAGGCCGGAGTCATCGGCGATGGTGGCCATGCCGCTGGCTTTGCAGATGGTCTCGGCCTTGATGAGGGCATTGGCCGCAAAGGTGGTGCCCGTTTCCTCGGGCTCAAGGGTGATGCCCAGCTCTTTCTGGCTCACCACCTCGTGGCCCTGCGCTTCCAGAATGCGGCGCAGCTCCCGGAGCTTGCCCGCATTGCCTGTTGCTGCACAAATTTTCATATTGCTTCTTCCTCCCGTTTGTTCCAACGTTCGCGTCTTCTCAAAACTCGCCCTCTTTGCCAAGGGCTCCCCTGCTCGAAAAAGACTCCCCCGGCCGGGGGAGGTGGCACGAAAGTGCCGAAAGGGGAGCGGCTGGCATCGCGCAAGCGATGACTGAGAGGTTTTTAGTGCTTCCATCCCGTGCGGGGGATCAACTCTTCCACAAAGCCCTCCGGGGTGAACGGGAGCAAGTCGTCGATGCCCTCGCCCACGCCGATGAACCGGACGGGCAGGCCCAGCCGCTGCTTGACCGCCACCACGCAGCCGCCCTTGGCGGTGCCGTCCAGCTTGGTCAGGACAATGCCGGTGGCGCTGGCCGCCTTGCAGAATTCCTTGGCCTGGCTGATGGCGTTCTGGCCCGTGATGGCGTCCAGCACCAGCAGCGTTTCCAGGCTGGACTCCGGAGAAGCCTTTTTGACACTGCGGCTGATCTTGGACAGCTCTGCCATCAGGTTTGCCTTGTTGTGCAGGCGTCCGGCCGTGTCGGCAATGACCATGTCATAGCCCTTGGCCGTGGCCGATTTAACGGTGTCAAAGATGACTGCCGCCGGGTCCGCGCCCTCGCCTGCCTTGACGAGGGGCACGCCGGCCCGGTCCGCCCAGATCTCCAGCTGCTCGCTGGCGGCGGCACGGAATGTATCACCGGCCGCCAGCATCACCTTGCGGCCCTGACGGGTGTAGTAATCGGCCAGCTTGGCAATGCTGGTGGTCTTGCCCACGCCATTGACGCCGATGACCAGGATCACCGCCGGGTGCCCGTCCAGCGCCATCTCGGCCTCCGGCTGCATCTCCTCGGCAATGAGGTCCCGCAGCTCGTCGGCGGCCTGCTCACCGGTCTTCAGGCCTTTCTCGTTCACCCGGTCGCGCAGCTTGTCCACCAGTTTGATGGCCACTTCGCCGCCCACGTCGGCCAGGATCAGCTGCTCTTCGAGGCTGTCGTAGAGGTCATCGTCGATCTTGCTGCCGGTCAGTGTATTGAGGATGTTGCCCCAGAAGCCCGTGCGGGTCTTCTCCAGGCCATCTTTCATTTTATCTTTTTCTTTTTTGCCAAATCCAAAGAGTCCCATGGTCGGCCTCCCTTATCGTATGCGTTTTATTTTTAGCTTCCTTGCCCTCTCCGTCATCGCTCACTCGATGCCACCTGTTCCCCACTTTGTGTCACCGTAGGTGACAAAGAATCTTTCCCAAAGTGGGAGGCCTTGGCAGTCCACGCAAAGTGTATCTCTTTGCCAAGGGCTCTCCCTTTGGGAGAGCTGGACGCCGATAGGCGGCCTGAGAGGGCTAGCCCGTTGCAGAAGAGGTTTTTCCTATTATAACTAAGAAACGAGTGTCGCGTCAACATGCTCCAGGTCCAGTTTCAGCAGTTTGGAGACACCGTCCTCCTGCATGGTGACACCATACAGCACGTTGGCGGCCTCCATGGTGCCCCGGCGGTGAGTGATGACAATGAACTGTGTCTTATCGCTCACCCGGCGCAGGTACTGGGCAAACCGGCCCACATTGGCGTCATCCAGCGCGGCCTCGATCTCGTCCAGAATGCAGAACGGAGCCGGGTTGACGGCCAGAATCGCAAAGTAGATGCTGATGGCCACCAGCGCCTGCTCGCCGCCCGAGAGAGCTTCCAGGTTCTTGATGACCTTGCCCGGCGGTGCCACCCGGATGCCAATGCCGCTGGCGAGCACATCGCTCTCGTCCTCGAGGACGAGGCTGGCCTCGCCGCCGCCGAACAGCTCCGTAAAGACCCGCCCGAAGTTCTCGTTGATGGCACGGAAGCTGTCAGTGAAGATTTCCCGCATCTGCCCGCAGAGGTTCGATATCATCCGGGTCAGCTCGTTTTTGCTGCCCTCCACATCGGCCACCTGGGCGCTCAGGGCGTCGTACCGGGTCTTCACTTCCTGATACTCTTCAATGGCGCTGACGTTGACATTGCCCAGCGCGCGTATTTTGCCGCGCAGGTCGGATACCTGGGCCCGCAGCGCCGTGACGCTTTCAAACTCCACACAGAGCTCTTCGGCCTGGCTCACGGTCAGCTGGTATTCATCCCAGAGCTTGGCGGCGGTCTGGTCGTATTCTGCCTCAGCGGCAGCTTTCCGCTCGGCCAGGCGGGCCATCTCCCGGCTCATCTCTTCGCGGCTGTCGGCCGCGGCGCGGCCCCTTGCCAGTGCCTCGGTCTCGGCCTGCTGGCGGCCTAGCCGCTGCTCGGTCGCCTGGCGGATGGCCGCCTCTTTCTCCGCGATCTTTCCCGTGCTGTCGGTCTTGGCTTTGCGGATGGCCTCGATCTCGGCCCGGCAGGCATCGCTGCGCCGGGCCAGCGCGTTTCGGTTTTCTTCCAGCAGGGCACGGCGGCTGGCGGTATCCGCCGCCCGCTGTTCCAGCGCGGCGATCTGCGCCTGCGCCAGCTCGGCATCTTTCTGGCGGCTGACCTGTTCCAGCCGCTTGGCACTCCGCTGCTCGGCCAGCACCCGCTGCCGGGTCAGGAAAGCGTCGTCCCCCTCGGCCAGCCGGTTCAGCTCCTCGGAACGTGCTTCGATTCTTTCCGTCAGCGCTTCCTCGTCCGCCTGGGCCTGGGCGGCTTTTTTCCCCGCTGGCATCCAGCCGGGCATTCAGTTGGTCGATCTCTGCCTGCCGGGCCGTCCGGGCCGTTTCGGCCTGCTCCACGGCTGCTTCCAGCCGTTTGCGTTCCGCTTCGGCCCGGACCCGGTCGTTGGCGGCGGTGATCTGCTCACTGGCCGTAGCGGTCAGCTCTGCGGAAATCGCGTCCGTCTGGCTTTTGAGCTGGTCCGTCTTCTCCTGCGCGGCCAGACAGTCTTTCTGGAGCTTTGCAGCCTTGAGCCGCAGCTCCTCCATCTCCTGCTTGCGGGTGAACAGCCCCGCTGACCGCTGGACGCTGCCGCCTGTAAAACTGCCGCCCGCGTTGATGACCTGCCCGTCCAGCGTGACCACTTTGTTGTGGTAGCCGTTGTCCCGGGCCACCCGGGAGGCTTCGTTGATGTCGTCCACCACCACGATGCGTCCCAGCAGGTTCGACACGATGTTGGCGTATCGTTTCTCTGCTTTGACAAGAGCCGACGCCAGCTTTGCCGAGCCGGACAGCCGCCCCCGGAACACGCCGGGCTGGACGGTATCCAGCGGCAGGAACGTGGCGCGGCCCGCGTTCTCGCTCCGCAGCAGGGCGATGCCAGCCTTGGCGGCGGCTTCGTTCTCCACCACGATGTTCTGCAGCGCCCCGCCGAGGGCCGTCTCAATGGCCACCTCCCGCCCGGGCTCCACTTCCAGAATGGCGGACACCGGCCCGATGACGCCCCGCAGCCGGCGTGCAGAGGCGGCCCGCATCACAGTCTTGACGGAGTTCTGGTAGCCGTCCATGTTCTTTTCCAGCTCCCGCAGCACGGAGAGCCGCTGGCGGGCCGCGTCCAGCTCCCGGCCCAGCCGCTGTTCGGCGGTGTCAGCCTCGTCCAGAGCGGCCCGGCGGTTCTTGAGCTTGAGCTCCAGCCCCGCCCGGATGTTTGCCAGCTGCTTTTCGTTCTGTTCCAGCATGGTCTGGTACTGGATGGTATCGGCCAGATCCTGCTTTGCGTCGTCCCGCTGGACCGCCAGCGTCTCCGCTGCCTGTTCCAGGTCGGGCAGGCGCTGCCGGGCCGTCTCGGAGGCGGCTTCAGCGGCGGCCTTTGCCACCTGCGCCTCGGTGCGCTTGGCGGTCAGCTCCGCCACCTCGGCGCGCAGCGTGTCCCGCCGGGCCCCGCTGGCGTTGTTTTCGCTGGTCAGGCTGGCCAGCTCCTCGTTCAGGGCGGCCAGCTCCGCGGCCAGCTTCTGCCCGGCTGCCTCCATGGATTTTGCCACGGCGCGGTGCCGTTCCAGCGCCGCGGCGGCTTCGGAGCGGTCCCTGCTCCCCTGCCGCGATCTCCCGCTGCAGGTCGGCGGCGCTCTCCTCGTTGCGGGCAATGTCGTTTTCCAGCACGGCGATCCGGCTCTCGCTGCCGCTGATCTGCTCCGTGATGCTGCGGATATCCCCATTCAGGCGCTCGACCGTGATGGTCAGTTGCTGTGCCTGCATCCGGATCTCCTCAGCCTCGGCTTCCGCAGCCTTGGTCTCCCGGTCAAACCGCTCATACTCGGCCTGAGCGGTCTCATAGTCCCGCACCTGACGGCGGACGGCCTCTCGGGCGCGGTGGACGCCGTCGGTCCAGAGGGTAACTTCCAGCGTCTTCCGCCGGGCGCTGAGCTCGAGAAAGCGCTGGGCCTTCTCGCTCTCTTTTTCCAGCGGGCCGACCCGGGCTTCCAGCTCGCCGAGGATGTCCCGCAGGCGTTCCAGATTGTCCGCTGCCGCAGTCAGACGCCGCTCCGCCTCGTTTTTGCGGTAACGGTACTTGGCGATGCCGGAGGCCTCTTCGAAAATTTCGCGGCGCTCGCTGCTTTTGGCGCCCACGATCTCGGCAATGCGGCCCTGGCCGATGATGGAGTAGCCGTCCCGGCCGATGCCGGTGTCCAGCAGCAGCTCGTAGACATCCCGCAGGCGGCAGACCTGCCCGTTGATGCTGTATTCACTTTCGCCAGAGCGATAATACTTGCGGCCGATGGTCACTTCGTCCGCATCCAGATCCAATGTGTGGGCGCTGTTGTCCAGCGTCAGGCGCACCTGGGCAAAGCCCATGGCCTCCCCGGCGGCGGGTGCCGCCGAAGATAACGTCCTCCATCTTGCCTGCCGCGCGCAGCTGGCGGGTGCTGGTCTCGCCCAGCACCCAGCGCACCGCGTCCGAAAGGTTGGATTTGCCCGAGCCATTGGGGCCTACCACGCCGGTAACGCCCTCGTCAAACCGGATCTTGACCTTATCGGGGAAGCTTTTAAAGCCCTGATCTCCAGCTCTTTGAATACCATTTACTTTTCCTTTATCACACCCAGCAGCTTGAGCGCCTCGCGGGCGGCGTGCTGCTCCGCGACTTTCTTGCTGCGGCCCTCGCCGCGGGCGACTTTGTCCGAGTTGAAGCGGACGGCCACCACAAAGTGCTTGTCGTGGTCGGGGCCGGATTCCTGCTCCACCACATAGCTCAACCGCTCCTCGGGGTTCTGCTGCACGATCTCCTGCAGGCGGGTCTTGTAGTCCGCCTCGGCGTGCTTGCCCTCGGTGATAAAGGGCAGGATGAAATTGCGGGCCACCTCCATGCCGCCATCCAGATACAAAGCGGCAATGACGGCCTCAAAGGCATCGGACACCACGCTGGGGCGGGTGCGGCCGCCGCAGCGCTCCTCGCCGCGGCCCAGGCGCAGGTACTCGCCCAGGTTGATCTCCTGCGCGAACTGGAACAGCGCCCCCTCGCTGACGAGGCTGGACCGGATGCGGGTCAGATCGCCCTCGGGGCGGTCGGCGTAGGCATGGAACAGATAATCCGCCGAGACGATCTGCAGCACGCTGTCGCCCAGAAACTCCAGCCGCTCGTTGTGCTTGACAGGCACCCGGCTCTCGTTGGCATAGCTGGTGTGGGTAAGGGCCGTTTCCAGCAGCTCCGGATTCTTGAATTGATAGCCGATGATGGTTTCCAATTGATGACTCATAGATTTTATTCCTCCCTGATGTCGTTCCGCTTTTCGGCAAACACATGGCGATCCTATCAAACAAAATCTTTTTTGCCAAGGGCTCCCCGATCCGGGGAGCTGGCCGCCGTCAGACAGACTGAGAGGGTTTCAGCTCATCGAGTGCTGCCTGCATGGTGCCGCACAGGTCGTTCTCCACACAGATCTTTGCCTGACGGATGGCGTTCTTGATGCCCTTGGCCTTGGAGGAGCCGTGGGCCTTGATGACAGGCTGCTTGGCCCCCAGGAACGGGGCACCGCCGTACTCCTCGCTGTCCATCTGGTGCTTGAGGTCGCTCACGCCGCCCTTGAGCAGCAGGTAAGCCAGCTCGCCGCCCAGGTTTGCCAGGAACATCTGCTTGAGCATCCCCAGCAGCATCTTGGCCACGCCCTCGGTCAGCTTGAGGATGACATTGCCCGTAAAGCCATCACAGACCACCACGTCCACTTCCCCGTTGGGCACGTCCCGGGGCTCGATGTTGCCCACAAAATTCACGCCCGGGGTCACTTTCAGCAGCTGATGCGCTTCTTTCAGCATCGGGGTGCCCTTGCTCTCCTCGGCACCGTTGTTGGCCAGCGCCACCGTGGGGTTCTGGCGGCCCTCCACCTTGTTGACATAGCAGCTGCCCATCACGGCAAAGGCGGCCAGCATCTCGGGGCGGCACTCCACATTGGCACCGCAGTCCAGCAGCAGATAGGCCTGCTTTTTGGCGGGCACCATGGTAGCCAGTGCCGGGCGCTTGACGCCCCGCAGGGTGCGCACGATGAGGCTGGCGCCCACGTGCAGGGCACCCGTGCTGCCGGCGGAGACGAACGCATCGCCCTCGCCGTTTTTCAGCATGTTGAGACCCACCACAATGGAGGAATCTTTCTTGGAGCGGATGGCCCTGGCAGGTTCATCACACATCTCAATGGTCTCGGTGCAGTTGTGCAGGGTGATGCCGTCCAGCGGAATGTTGTGCTCGGCAGCGGTCTTGCGGACCAGTGCCTCATCGCCCACGCCGATGACCTCCACGCCGTACTCCTTGACCGCGGCGGCCGTGCCCTCCAGCACCGCCAGCGGGGCGTTGTCGCCGCCCAGCATATCCACAATGATCTTCATAGGTACTCCTTTCTGATTGTTCGTATCCTTGCCCTCTCCGTCATTGCTTCGCAATGCCACCTTGCCCCCTTCTGGCACTTTCGTGCCACCTCCCCCGGCCGGGGAGTCTTTCAAAGTGAGAGGCCTCGGCAGTCCCCGCAATGTTTCCGGTTTTGCCAAGGGCTCCCCCCCTTTGGGAAGATTTCCCCCGGTCGGGGGAAAATGGCAAAAAGCCAAAAAGGGGAACAGCTGGACGCCAATAGGCGGCCTGAGAGGGCTAGTTCGTTTCCCTTTTTACAATGCATTCTCGTCCAGCCACTGCTGGAAGCTGGCCACAGCCCGCTGGGCGGCGGCCATGTACCGCAGGCGCTTGTCCCGCGGGCGGCTCTCCTCCGGCAGCGGGGGCAGGATGCCCATATTGGCTCCCATGGGCTGGAAGTGCTTGTTCTCGGTAGTCAGGTACTGGATCAGCGCCCCGCACATGGTATCCACCGGGGGCGGGGGCAGCACTTTGCCCTCGAGACGGGCGTAAATATTCCGCGCCGCCAGCAGGCCGCAGGCCGCGCTCTCCATATAGCCCTCGAAGCCGGTGATCTGGCCTGCAAAGAAGACGTTAGGGTGCTCTTTGAGGCAGAGACTCCCCTCCAGCACCCGGGGCGCATCCAGGAACGTGTTGCGGTGCATGACACCGTACCGCACAAATTCCGCGTGTTCCAGGCCCGGGATCATGCGGAACACCCGCTTCTGCTCCCCCCACTTGAGGTTGGTCTGGAACCCCACGATGTTGTACAAAGTGCGGTCCTTGTTCTCGGCCCGCAGCTGGACATTGGCCCAGGGGCGGTGGCCGGTGCGGGGGTCGATGAGGCCCACGGGGCGCAGGGGGGGCCGAACCGCATGGTATCGGCTCCCCGGGCGGCCATGATCTCAATGGGCATACAGCCCTCGTAGACCGTGACCGTATCGGCCTTTTTGCCGTGGGCATCCGGGTCCGGCCGGGCGGACTGCTCCGCCCCGGTATCAAAATCGTGGAGCGGTGCCCGCTCGGCCGAGGCAAGGGCTGCATGGAATGCCTCATACTCCGCCTTGTTGAACGGGCAGTTGAGGTAATCGGCCTCGCCCCGGTCATAGCGGGAAGCCGCAAACACTTTTTCGTGATCGAGACTTTCCGCCGTCACGATGGGGGCCACGGCGTCGTAAAAATGCAGCCGCTCGTCGCCCGTCAGCTTGCCGATCTCGTCCGCCAGGGCACCGTCCGTCAGGGGGCCGGTAGCCACCAGGATGGGCGCACTCTCGTCGATCCGCTCCACCCGCTCCCGGTGGACGTTGATATTGGGGCAGGCTTCCACCAGCCTCGTCACCTCGGCGCTGAACGCGTCACGGTCCACAGCCAGCGCGCCGCCGGCGGCCACACGGGCCGCCTCGGCGGCATTGAGGAGCTGGCTGCCCATCCGGCGCATCTCCTCCTTGAGCAGACCGGAAGCGGAATCCAGCCGCTCGGCCTTGAGGCTGTTGGAGCAGATGAGCTCGGCAAATCCCTCGCTCTTGTGGGCCGGGGAAAAGTGGGTGGGTTTCTGCTCATAGAGCTCCACCTGCACGCCCTTGCCCGCCAGCCAGAGCGCCGCCTCGCAGCCCGCAAGGCCGGCACCCAATACAGTAACTTGATATTTCATAGTTTTTCCTTTAGCATCCTTGCCCTCTCCGTCATTGCTCTCGCAATGCCACCTGTTCCCCACTTTGTCACCTACGGTGACATTTCTCCCCGCACCGGGGAGAATCTTTCCCAAAGTGGGAGGCCTTGGCAGTCCCTGCAAAGTTTATCTCTTTGCCAAGGGCTCTCCCTTTGAAAGACTCCCTCCGGCCGGAGGGAGATGTCGCGCAAGCGACAAAGGGAGGGCAGGCTGGCGCGTCAGCGCCTGAGAGGGCAAGCCCGTTTAATCTTTCTTCGGCACCGGCATCTCAAAGCCGCAGCCCTCTTTTGCACAGTAGAGCTTGGAGCCCTTTGCGGAAGAGGGTGGAGCCGCATTTTCGCACTTGGTGGCCACGGGCATGTCCCAGGTCATAAAATCGCAGTCGGGGTAGCGCTCACAGCCGTAGTAAATGCGGCCCTTGGCGCTCTTGCGCTCCAGCATACGGCCCTTGCCGCACTTGGGGCAGATACCGCCGGTATCCTTGACCAGCCGCTTGGTGCCCCGGCACTCCGGGAAGCCCGAGCAGGCCAGGAACTTGCCATACTTGCCCACCTTGATGACCATGGGGCGGCCGCACAGGTCGCACACCTCGCTGGAGGGCTCGTCCGGCACCTTGACCTTTTTGCCCTCCATGTTCTTCTCCGCCTGCTCCAGGCTGGCTGCAAACCCCTGATAGAAGTCGTCCACGGTCTTGTGCCAGTCGGCCTTGCCGCTTTCCACCTTATCTAGCTTCTTCTCCATCCCGGCCGAGAAGTCCACATCCACGATGTGAGGGAACTGCTCCAGCATCAGGCCGTCCACGGCCCGGCCCAGCAGGGTGGGCTTGAGCTTTTTCTGGTCCCGCTCCACATAGCCGCGGTCAATGATGGTGGTGATGATGGGCGCATAGGTGGAGGGGCGGCCGATGCCGTTCTCTTCCAGTGCCTTAATGAGGGTGGCCTCGGTGTAACGGGCAGGGGGCTGGGTGAACTTCTGCTCGCTCTTCAGCTCCTTGAGCTTGAGCACCTGGCCCTGCTCCAGCGGGGGCAGGCTGGTCTCTTTCTTTTCTTTCTCGTCGGTGGCTTCCTCGTACAGGACGGTAAAGCCATCAAACGTGACCGTGTAGCCGCTGGCCTTGAAGCGGTAGTCCCCGCATAGACGGTCACGGACACGGTATCCTGCTGGCAGTCGGCCATCTGGCTGGCCATAAAGCGGCTCCAGATCAGGCGGTAGAGCTTGGCGGTGTCGCCGCTGATGCTCTTGTCCACCTCGTCCGGCGTCAGGGACGGCACCGAGGGACGGATGGCTTCATGGGCGTCCTGCGCAGCGGTCGCACTCTTGGTTTTCCACACCCGCTTGTAGGGGCAGATATAATTTTCGCCGTAAGCCCCGGCGATATACTCCTTGGCAGCGGCAACGGCTTCGTCCGAAATGCGCAGGCTGTCGGTACGCATATAGGTGATCAGGCCCAGCGTGCCCCGACCCGCAATGTCCACACCTTCGTACAGGGTCTGGGCGGCCCGCATGGTGCGGGTGGCCGTAAAGCCCAGGCGGCGGGAGGCCTCCTGCTGCAGGGTACTGGTGATGAACGCCGGGGTGGGCTGCTTGGAGCGCTTGCCCTTTTTCAGTTCGCCCACGGTGTACTCGGCCCCCTGCAGGCCCTGCTCAATGGCGCGGGCCTCTTCCTCATTGTGGGGCAGGAGCTTTTTGCCCTTGGCGTCCGAGGAGAGGCGGGCCGTAAAGGTCTTGCGGCCCACGCCGAAGCTGGCGTCAATGTTCCAGTACTCCTCCGGCTTGAAATTCTCGATCTCTCTTTTTCCCGGTCGTCGATGATCCGGACGGCCACGCTCTGCACACGGCCTGCCGACAGGCCCCGGCGGACTTTCCGCCAGAGGAACGGGCTGAGCTTATAGCCCACCAGACGGTCCAGCACGCGGCGGGCCTGCTGGGCGTTGAAAAGGTCTTCGTCAATGGCGCGGGGTGGGCCATGCCCTCCTGCACGCCTTTCTTCGTGATCTCGTCAAAGGTCACGCGGTTGTTGCCGTGGGGGTCCAGGCCCAGGATATTGGCCAGCTGCCAGCTGATGGCTTCGCCCTCACGGTCCGGGTCGGTCGCAAGGATGACGCCGTCCGAGTGCTTGGCCTTGCTCTTGAGCTCCTTGATGAGCTTTTCCTTGCCCTTGATGCTGATGTACTGGGGCGCGTAATCGTGCTCCACATCAATGCCAAGCTGCGAGGCGGGCAGATCCCGGATATGGCCCATGCTGGCCGTTACTTCGTAATCCTTGCCCAGATATTTGCCAATGGTCTTCGCCTTTGCGGGCGACTCCACGATCACCAGTTTCGACATACGTTTTCTCCCTTTTATATAGAAATGCGCTTTTCAGCGCAGAATATACCGTTTTCCCGGCAGACAGAGCACCCGGCCGGAGAGTTCCAGCTTCATCAGGGTACCCAGCAGCAGAGCCGTGGGCAGGCCGCTCTGGCTCCCCAGTTCCTCCACGCCCCGGGCCTGCGGGCCGATGCAGGCCAGCACCCGGCGCTCATTTTCACTCAGCGGGGCGGCTGCAGTGCGCTCCTCTGCCCCCGCCGCGGCCGGGCGGAGGCCCAGCACGCCAAATAAGTCTTCCGCCTTGCAGACCGCCTTGGCGCGGCCCTCCCGCAGCAGGGCATTTGTCCCCTGCGAGTTGGGCGAGAAGATGCTGCCCGGCACCGCATACACCGGTTTTCCATACCGCTCGGCATGGTTCACCGTGGACATGGTGCCGCTTTTTTTCCTGCGCCTCCACCACCACCAGCGCGGAGGACAGCGCCGCGATGAGGCGGTTGCGCTGCAAAAAGCCGTTCCGCCCCACGGGCTCGCTCTCGGGCGGGTACTCACTGATGACACAGCCTTTCCGCTCGATCTGCCGCCGCAGCTCCCGGTTGGAGGCCGGGTAGGTGCGGTCGATGGGGACGCCCAGCACCCCGATGGTGGGGCAGTGCTCCCGGACAGCGGCGCGGTGGCCCGCGCTGTCCAGCCCGTCCGCCAGCCCGCTGACGATGACGGCCCCGGCTTTTGCCAGGGCTCCGCCCAGGTCCGCTGCCGCCTGCTGGCCGTACTCGGTGGGCTTGCGGCTCCCCACCATCCCGATGGTGGCAGGCTCGTTGAGCCAGCGCGGGACGCCAGTACAGTAGAGAACCAGCGGCATGTCCGGGATACGGGAAAACGCCAGTGGATAGTCCGGGTCATCATAGGGTAGGATGCGGATGCCCCGGGCCGCGCACCGCCGCGCAAAGGCACGGTAGTGCTCCGGGGTGTTCCCGGGCAGGCTGGCCCGCTGGGCGGCGGGGATGCCCGCCGCTGCCCGGAACGCGTCACTTTCCCGGGCTTCCCAGGCTTCCTGGGCCCCGCCAAAAGCGTCCAGCACCTGCCCCGCGTGGCCGCTGCCCGCACCCAGGGTGTGTGCCAGCCAGAGCCAGCAGAGCAGCGGCTCCGGCGCGGGCTCCGGCGGGAAGAGACTCATCTGCCCGAGGCCCGGGCCGTTCACAGGCTTTCCTCCCGGAAATGCCACAGCAGAATGCTGCCCGCAATGCCCGCGTTCAGGCTCTCCACCCGGTCGGTCATGGGGATGCGCACCGTGCCATTGCAGGCGCGGATGGTCTCCTCCGTCAGGCCCTGGCCCTCGCTGCCGATGACGACGCAGACGCCGCCCGGGTAGCGGGGCTCGGCCGCGCTCAGGGGCTGGGACTTATAAAGTGCCGCCGCCAGGCAGGTGATCCCCTTTGCCCGCAGGGCGGCAATGGCCTCCGGCATCTTCCCGGCCTCGATGACCGGGATGCGGACAGCCGCGCCCATGGAGGCCCGGAGGGTCTTGGGGGCCCAGACGCTGGCGCAGCCGTCACTCAGCAGCACGCCGTCAAAGCCAAACGCCGCCGCCGAGCGCAGCAGGGTGCCCACATTGCCGGGGTCCTGCACCCGCTCCAGCGCCAGATACCGCCCGCCCGTTCTGGCTTCTTCCAGCGTATGCTCCGGCGTGCGGAACACGCCGAACACGCCCTGATGGGTGCCCACATCGGCCAGTTTATCGGCCACATGGTCCTCCACCAGATAGTGCTCCCCAGGCAGAGTTTCCAGCTCGGGGCATTTTTCAGCCGCCGTTTCGGTGTAAAACAGGGTTTCCAGCTCCGCGCCACGGGCCAGCTCCGGGCAGAGCTTGCGGCCCTCAGCCAGAAAGCGGCCCTCGCTGCGGCGGAACGCCGCACTCTGCGCAAGGCGGCAGGCGTACTTGATCTTTGCGTTTTCCCGGCTGGTGATTTTTTCAGTCATGCTGCCCTCCAGAACATACAAAAAGGACGCCCGCGTAATAATACGCGCGGGCGTCACAAAAGGTCTTGATTAGGCGTTCTTCACGGTCTCGACCAGAGCTGCAAAGCTCTTGGGATCGTTGATGGCCATTTCGCTGAGCATCTTGCGGTTCAGCTCGATGCCTGCCTTCTTCAGGCCAGCCATAAAGGTGGAGTAGTTCATGCCCAGAGGACGGACAGCATTGTTGATGCGGCAGATCCACAGGTTGCGGAACTGACGCTTCTTCATGCGGCGGCCAGCCAGAGCGTAGTTGCCGCTCTTCATGACCTGCTGCTTGGCCATCTTAAAGTGCTTGCTCTTGCAGCCGTAGAAGCCCTTAGCCAGCTTCAGCATCTTCTTGCGACGTTTGTGGGTCATGGTTGCGCCTTTGATACGTGCCATTTTTTATATCTCCTTTAGTCTCGTAAATGTCTGTTTGCTTGCGGCTCGCTTCTTAGGCGTAGGGCAGCATGCTCTTGATGGTAGCAGCGTTGGTCTTATCAACGTAGCTGGGCTGACGGTAACCACGGGTCAGCTTGGTGGTCTTCTTGGTCAGGATGTGGCTGCGGAATGCATGGCCGCGCTTGATCTTGCCGTTCTTGGTCAGCTTAAAGCGCTTCTTAGCGCCGGAGTGCGTCTTCAGTTTCATCTTAGCCATTTTAGTATCCTCCTAAAATTAGTCCTTATTGGGTTTCGGGATCAGCAGAATGGACATCGTGCGGCCCTCAAGCACCGGTGCTTTGTCCATGCTTGCCTGGGGCAGGCCCTCGGCAAAGCGTTTCAGCACGTCGGCACCCAGTGCGCTGTGCGCCATCTCGCGGCCACGGAAGCGGATCGAAACTTTCACCTTGTGGCCAGCTGCCAAAAACTTGGCGGTCTGGTTCAGCTTGGTGTTGAAGTCGTTGGTGTCAATGTTGAGCGAGAGGCGGGTCTCTTTGACTTCGACCACCTTCTGGTTCTTCTTGGCTTCGCTTCTCCTTCTTCTGCTGTTCAAAACGGTACTTGCCGTAATCCAGCACCTTGCACACAGGCGGGACAGCCTGCGGTGCGATCTTTACCAGATCGAGCCCTGCGTCCTCGGCAGCGCGCATGGCCACCTGAATGCTGACCACACCTTTCTGCTCGCCGTCTGCTCCGATCAGGCGAACCTCACGGTCACGGATCTGACCGTTGATCTCCAGTTCCTTCGACTTTCCAGCGGTAGCGATGATGAATGCACCTCCAAACAATAATCCATAGTGTTGCAAAATTTAGCGTAGAAAACGCGGCCGCCCGTTTCCGGACAGCCGCGCACAATTCACTCAAAGCCGCACTCCTGCTCTCAGGAGATACGTTTCAGGGTATAGCCCGGGGATTTGAACCCCACAAGGCGAGCGCGGCACAGGCCGTAGCTGCTTTCTTTACCTGAGTAGTTTACCACAGCCCGTATCCCCTGTCAAGCATTTTTATGCGGATTTTTGAAAAATTATGTTTCCACTTCGAGTAGCCGGTTCAGGCTGAACGAGTAGATCCCCTGATACGTCACGGGCTTTGGCGCGAAGCGCTTTTCAATGGCCAGGGCGTACAGATTGAGCTGGGCACGGTAGGCGTCCAGAAGCTCCTGTTCCGTCTTTTTGCGGTCGGTCTTATAGTCCAGCAGCTCGATGTGGTCGTCAAACACCAGAACGATGTCCGCAATGCCCTGCACCAGCACCTGCGCCTGGGCGCTGCGGAGTCTGCCTGCGGCCGGGCACTCCCCTGCGCCGCCAGCACCGCGCTGGCAGGCAGGGCCGTGATGAAGTCCAGCTCCCGCAGCACCTGCTTTGCCGCCCGGATGCGGGCAAAAGCCTCGCCTTTCTACAAAGCGGCGGATCTTGCTCACATCCAGCTTCCCGGCAATTTCCGGCGGGGTAAGCTTTGCCTCCACCTGCCGCTGGCGCTCGGTGCGGATGGCCTCGGCCAGTGTATCCCCGCCCCCGGCAAGCCCGGCGGCAAGGGCTGCGAAATCGGCGTGCTCCAGAAAGGCGTGGAGGGCCGTTCCCATCTCGGCGGCGGTGAGGCCGTCTTTGGAAAGGAACGCGGGCCGCTCCAATGTCGTCTGCTCCTGCTTGTGGACGATGCTGGTCACGCTGACCTTGGCAGGCACCGCGGCCAGGTCCGCTGCAGGGTACCGCCAGCCAAAGCCCGCCCGCAGTGTCTCTACAAGGGCCGGGTCGGCGGAGGCCGTTTCGAGAATTTCTTCCGCCGTTTCCGGCTCCGCCGCCTCCGCCGGGGCGTCATGAACCGTCACCGCAATGGTGCTCCGGGTGTCCACAAACGGCAGCTCCAGATTCTCCGCCAGGCGGCGGAGCGGCCCGCCGCCCGGGTGGACCAGCAGCGCCGCCCGCAGCCAGTCGGCAAAGCTGGCCGCCTGTTGGTGCAGCGTATCCCCTGCCCCGGAAGCCAAAAACGCCGCCGCCTTGGCAAAGGGGTTGGTGGTCTTGGTCATCCCCAGCGGGATGGTCAAAATCAGCTCGTCCTGCGCCCGGGTCAGGGCCACATAGAGCAGGCGCATCTGCTCGTTGCGCATTTCCTGCTCGTGGACATTGGCCAGGGCGGCATAGGCGGCGGTCTTGTAGGCACCCTCCCCCGCCTCGGGCCGGAGGCGGAGTCCCGCGCCGACCTCCCGGTGGAGCAGCACCGGCTGGCGGGTGTCGGCGGCATTGAACCGCCGGGCCGTGTCCGCCAAAAACACCACCGGGAACTGCAATCCCTTGGAGCGGTGGATGGTCATGATGGTCACGCAGCCAGGGCGGGAGCCGCCGGGAACGGTATCCTGCCCGGTGGAGCCCGCCAGGGCCGCCGCGTCAATGGCGCGCACCAGCGCCGAGATGCCGCTGCCGCCCACGCTGGCGCAGAACGCCGCAAACCGCCGGGCGTCCTCCCGGCGGCGGGTGCCGTTTTCCATGACGCCCAGCGCCGCCAGATAGCCGGTGGAGGCAAAGATCTCCTCCAGCAGCTGCTCCACCGGCACGCTCCGGGCCATCCGGCGCAGCTCCGTCAGGCGGGCATAAAAAGCCCGCGCTTTCCGGGTGAACGCGTTGTCTTCCTCGCTCTGCACTGCCGCCAGCACCGCGCCATAGAGGCTGGTCTTGCGCTGCAGGGCCCGGAGACGGACCAGATCATCGTCCGTAAAGCCGAACAGCGGCCCCAGCATGGCAGCTGCCAGATAGATATCCTGCGCCGGGTTGTCGATGACCCGCAGCAGGGCGATGAGAGGCCGGATGTGGGGGGCATCCAGCAGATTTTCCCGGGCGTCGGCATAAACCGGGATGCCTCGGGCCGTCAGTGCCTCGGCATAGGCCGGGAAATCACCGCGGGCCGCCAGCAGGATGCAGCAGTCCTCATACCGGACCGGGCGGGTCGCGCTCCCCTCCCGCACCGGCTCCCCGGCCGCCACCAGCTGCTCGATTTTTTCCGCGATGAAATTCGCGTCTGTCTCCGCCGTGTCGTCGGGCAGGAAGTGCGCTTCCACACGGCCCGCGTACGTTCCCGGTGCCCCGCACACCAGCCGCTGCCCGTCGCCGTAAGCGGTATCGCCCAGCTGCGGGGTCATGAGCTGCTCAAACAAAAAGTTGATGCCCGCTACCACCTGCGGTGCGCTCCGGAAGTTGGCATCCAGCGCCAATAGAGCGTTCCGGCCCGGGGTACCCTCCTCCGGGCGGGGGCGGGCAACTCCGCCCGGCAGCAGGGGCCAGCGGTCCAGCTTTTGCCGGAAGATGCTGGGGTCGGCCTGGCGGAAGCGGTAGATGCTCTGCTTCAAATCGCCCACGAGGAACAAATCATCCCCGCTGGGGGTGGCAAGGCAGGTGTAAAGGGCGTCCTGCAAGGCGTTCGTGTCCTGATACTCGTCCACCATCACGGCGGCGTAATTCTGCCGGATGCTCTCGCACAGCGGGGTGGGCTTGCCGTCCGCGTCCCGCAGCAGGCGCAGGGCCTGATGCTCAAAATCGCTGAACTCCAGCAGCTTCCGCTCCCGCTTTTTGGCGGAGAAGCGGGCATCAAAATCCCGCACCGCCGCAAACAGGGCCCGGAGCCGGGGCAGGGCTTCTTTCCGGTCCGCTTCGGCCTCTTCCATGCTGCAGGAGACAAGGCCGCAGATGGTCTCAAACAGGTCTGCCGCCTCACTGGCGCGGGTCTTGATGGCCGTCTTGTGGTCGCCCTTCAGCCGCCTGCGGGAACCTTTCAGGCCCGGCGTCTCCTCCATGCCCAGGACAGAGGGGGTGAGCCTGTCGTAAAGGGGCGTCCACTCCCCGGCCCGGGCCAGCCGCTCCACCTCGCCCAGCCGGGCGGCGGCTTCTTCCAGCCGGCCGCAGACTTCCTCGTATTTTTCCTGCACCGCCTCTTCGGCTTTCCGGATGGCTGCAGGCGTCTTTTTCAGCTGTGCTTCCCCCAGCTCCTGCACAGAGTCCGTGTTTGCATCCGCCAGCGCCGCCTCGAACAGCTCCCGGGCCGACTGCGCATCACGGGCAGCCTCCCGCAGCAGGATGTCGTGCCAGCAGGTGGAAGCAAACCCGTTCTCCGCTTCCCACGGGGCTAAAAATTCGTCCAGCTTTTTGTCATAGTCCGGCAGGGCACGGAGGAAATCATAGACGTGTAGGATCGTCTCCCCCGCCGCCCGGTCCGTGCGGCCCTTGCCGTACAGGTCGGCAAAAGCACAGAAATCCGGGTCGGCGTAGGCGTGCTCCAGCGTCTCCGAGAGGGCCGCTGCCCGCAAGGTTTCCACACTGCCGGGGTCGGCGGGGGAAAAGTCCGGCGGGATGTCCAGCGCCTGGAAATGCTTGTGGAGCAAATCGAGGCAGAACGCATCAATGGTGCAGATGGGTGCACGCTGCAGCAGCATGCGCTGGCGGCGCAGGGCGGTGTTTCCCGGCTCCTGCTGGCAGCGGCGCAGCAGAGCCTGCCCGATGCGGGCACGCAGCTCGGCGGCAGCCGCGTTGGTAAAGGTAACGATGAGGAGGCGGTCGGCGTCCACCGGGTGATCCGGGTCCGTGATGAGCCGGACGGCGCGCTCGGTCAGGACAGCGGTTTTGCCGCTGCCCGCCGCCGCGCTCACCAGCAGCGCACCGCCCCGGTCTTCCATGGCGGCGCGCTGGGCGGGCGTCCATTTGGGTTCGCTCATGCTTTTTCCTCCTCCTCGGTTTTTTCTTCGGGTTCAAAAGGCTTTTCCGGGGCTTTCAGGGCCCGCTCCCCGATGCCCGTCTCATGGCAGCAGATAAAGCCGTAATCACACCACTGGCAGGGGCTGCGGCCCGTCACCAGCGGCTCGGCGGCGATCTGCCCGCCGTAGAGCTGCTCCCCCATCCGGGTGACCAGGTCGTCCAGATGCAGCTCGATGCGGTTCAGCTTGGCGATGTCCGCCCGCTTGTCTTTCTGGTAAGGGCTGGGCGCGCCGTTGCGGAACGAGAACGGCAGATACCGCCCCGTCTCGTCGGCATCCATGGCGTCGAACACTTTCTGCTCATCCCGCACCAGGCCGTCCAGCTTGTATTCCACGCTCTTGGCGGCGTTCTGGCGGGTGGTCGTCTCGGGGGCCGGGTCGGCCAGCAGGTACAGCACGCCCGCAGGCTCTGCCCCGGTAAAACGGCCGCTTTTGTCCCGCGTCAGGCTGAACAGGTAGAGCAGCATCTGACAGTCCAGGCCGCAGTAGACCTCTTTCAGGTCCAGCTTTTTGCTGCCGGTCTTGTAATCCACCACCCGCACCCAGCGGGTGCCGTCTTCTTCCACCCATTCGTCCGCCCGATCCACCGTGCCGATGAGCTGCACCGTCCGCCCGTCCGAGAGATGATAGGTCTGCCCGGGGACGGAATCCTCCCCCGGCCGATCTTCAATTCACAGGCCACCGGGCGGAAACTGGACTGCCGCTGCTCATCCCGCAGGTAGCACAAAAGGCTTGTCATGCTCTTTTTTCAGCCGGGAGAGCAGGTAGGCAAAGCGGGCCGTGTCCTCCGGCAGAAAGCGCTTTGCATACTCGTCCACCAGCAGCCCGGCCAGCGCGGCCATGGCTTCGTCATCCAGCTCCAAAAAAGGCGTCATGGCGTTGGCGCAGGGGTTGTCCGGGCCGGGGTTCGGGTCCAGCGCCATCTGCAGCACCCAGTGCATCAGGGTGCCGCTCTAGTCGGCGGAAAGCTCCGCCCGTTTGCGGGGGCGCAGGCCTAAAACGTATTGCAGGAAATAGCCGTAACGGCAGGTATAATATTTTTCCAGCTGGCTGGGGGAGATGCGGAGCCGCCGCCCCAGCAGCGCTTCCAGAGCCGTGAGGTCGTGCACCTGCCGGGGGCACTTTCCGCCATCCGGCGGAGCAGGGCGAGGCCTTGCGGTTCTTCGGTTTCTTCCGGTCCCGTGCCCGGTGTTTTCAGGGCCTCGGTCAGGCTGGCACGCTCCACCTCCGTGAGGGGCCAGCCTCCGCCCAGGCAGTCCAGCCCGTCCGCCGGGGTGGCGGCCAGGTCAGCCAATTCCAGCTCCGGCGGGGCAGGGTCCAGCGCGTCCACAATCGGCTCCAAGGCCGCGCACAGGGTCAGGCCCTGCCCCTTGGGCCAGCTCATCCAGAGCCCCTTGGCCGGGGCGGTCAGTGCCTTATAAAAACAGACCTGCTCGCGCACCACCCGGTTCTCAAAGCAGTCGGGCAGGTCGATCTCATTCGCCATCAGGGCATCGCGGTCCGCGTGGGTCAGCAGACCGCTTTCGCCGGGAGCCGTGGGGAACTCGCCCTCCGCCAGCCCCAGAACAAATACATAGTCCGGGTCGTCCAGCCGCATTTTGCCAGCACCAGCCAGCACCACGGCGTCCAGCGTCTGGGGGATGTGTCCCAGATCCGAAGCGCGGAGCAGCAGGCCGAACAGGTCCTCGTACTCCGCCACCGTGACGGTCTGTTCCCCCAGCAGGCGGGCCATCTCGTTGAGCAGGCCCATGACGACGTTCCACTCCCGGGCAGCTTCCTCCGCTGCCGGGATGCCCCTGCTCGGCCCGGATGGCCTCGATGAGGCTGGTTTGCTGATCTTCGGCCCCCAATTCTTTGAGGCAGAAATAGAGGGCCCGGCTCATCTGCTCGGCATTGGCGGAGCGCAGCTTGCCCCGCAGGGTGTCCACGGCCCCCACCAGCAGGGCACGGGCTTTCTCGGCCCGGGCCAGGTTGGCAGTATCCTCCTCGGTGGGTTCCATATCGCCAAAACCCCTGGGATTTTTGGTAAACTCCTCCCGCCAGGCCGCCGCATTGGGGGCCCAGGTATAGGCGTAGTTTTCCAACGCGCAGACCTCTTCCTCGGTCAGGCTGCACAGGCCGGTCTTGGCCAGGGTGGTCAGCTGCTCGGTGAGCTCCGCGCCCCGGGTCAGAGCCAGCAGGGCTCGCACGGCGGTGGCCGGGGCGCTGAACTCCGGGGTCGTGGGCTCGTCGCAGTACAGCGGGATGTCCGCCATGCGGAACTCATACCGCACGGCCGCCCGGTATTTTGCAATGTCGCGGCAGACCACGGCGATCTTGCCGCACCGCACCCCCTGCCGCATCAGGCGGCGGATGGCTCCCCGCCGCTGCCCTGGCTTCTTCCTCCCGGCTGGGGGCGGCAAACAGGTACAACCCGTCGGTCGTTTCCGGGGACAGAGGTTCACAGCGGCCTGTTTCCAGCAGGCGGGTCACAGCCGCCAGCGCCGGGGCATCCTGATGGCGGAGGTCTTTCCGCAGCAGCTCCGGCACGGCTACTTCCGCCCCGTTTTTCCGGGCCAGCTGGCGCAGCTGTGCCGCCACCTGCTTGGCCCCGGAGAACAGACTCAGATCTTCCGGCTGCAACGGGGTTCCGTCATCGCACAAGGCCACCGTTACCATGGGCAATGCCGCCAGCATGGCCCCCATCAGCCTCTTTTTGGGGGCGTTGAACGTATCAAATTCATCTACAAAGATCGCCCGGTCCCGCAAAAACTCCGGCAGCTTCCCCGCCGCCAGTGCCGCTTCCAGCCGGTCGGCAGCCAGCTCCAGCCGGTCCGCCGGGTCCATGCCGGTGTGGGCCAACAGCGTTTCATACCCCTGGAAGATGAGGGCCAGCTCGCTGAGTTTGCCGCTCTCTGTGCCGCAGTTCCGGGCCAGCGCATAGAGCTGCTGTCCGGAAAGGCCCGCGCTCTTGAGCTCGTCAATGGTTTCCGCCGCCATCTGGCAGAACGCCGCCGAGCGGCGGTGGCGGTAGTAATAGTGCACATTGTCCTGCAGCTCTTCCAGCGCGCGGCGGACCAGCACTGTCCGCCCGGCATCCGAGAGGGTCTGCACCGCCGCGCCGCCCTCCGTGGAGAGGATCTTCTCGGCCAGGCTGGTGAACGAAAAGCTCTCCACCAGCCCGGAGAGGCTGTCCCCAGTTCCCGGTAAATGCGGCCCTCTGTGGAGGAAGTAAACTGTTCCGGCACCAGCAGGATGCTGCGCTGCCCTGCCTCGGCCCGGGCCTTGACGCGCTGGTACAACAGGGTCGTCTTGCCGCTGCCGGAGCCGCCTAACACGAATTTTAACATGAAAACCTCTCAGTCTCGCTTCGCTCGCCAGCCACTCCCCTTTCGGCACTTTCGTGCCACCTCCCCCGGCCGGGGGAGTCTTTTCCTGACAGGGGAGCCCTTGGCAAATTGATTTTTGCCATACTGTGCCATACTGGACGAATGAATCACGCTCTCGCATTCAGTCGCCGGGCCCTGCGTCCTTTTTCGGTGTGTTATTATTTTACCACAAAATTGCAAGAACATCTATTCTGTGATACACTGGAGAAAACCAGCAAGCAGAAAGGACATCCTATGAAAATTTTAGCCGTGGATTACGGGGACAGCCGCACCGGCCTTGCCACCTGCGACCGCACCGAGTTTCTTACCAGCCCCATCACGCCGCAGATCACCCTCAAGGCCCGCAACAAGGTGGCCGCCCGGGTGTGCGAGGTGGCCGACGAGATCGGGGCCGAGCTCATCGTCATCGGTCTGCCGCTGAACATGGACGGCACCGAGGGCGAGCGCGCCGCCAAGAGCCGGAAGCTGGCTACCACCGTCGAGCTGTGGAGCGGCCTGCCCGTGCGGATGTGGGACGAGCGGCAGACCACCTGCGCCGCCGCCGACATGCTGGACGAGAGCGGCACCTTTGGCAGCCGCCGCAAAGAGATTTTGGATTCCGTCAGCGCCACCGTCATCCTGGACGACTACCTGGCCTGGCGGAAAGATCACCCCGGGGAAATTTAAGCAAAAAGGGACGCCGCAAAGCGTCCCTTTTTGTGTTTTTGCGTTATTGATACGTCTCAATGCTCACACGGTGGATGGTGATGGCCTCCGTCGGCTTCTGGTTCTCATCCACCGCCGCCTGCCCGATGGCATCCACCACATCCATTCCCTCGTACACCTGCCCGAGGACGGTATCGGTATAATCGAGGTAGGGTGCCCCGCCGGCGGTCTGGTAAGCGGAAACGACCTCGGCGCGGTAGCTGGCCGCGTTCATCTGGTCCACCAGCTCCTGCGTGACGGAATCGCTGCCCGGCAGGGTGTCCATGACATAGAAGACGCTGGCGCACTGGCCGGAGGTGTCCGTGGCCATGCAGAGGGCCCCGGAGTAATGGTGGAGCTTGTCGCTCACCTCAATGGGGCAGCGGCTGCCGTTCCAGATGGTGGTGCCTTTGCCGTCGGCCCCCTGCCCGGCCTCCACAAGGAAATCTTTTTCCACCCGGGAAACGGTCAGGCCGTTGTAATAACCGCTCTGCACCAGGCCTGCAAAATTATCATAGGCCTGCGGGGCTTCGCCGGGGAACAGCACGGCCTTGAACACGCCCGCTGAGGTATCGAACACGGCAATTGTGTCCCCTGCCGCCGGGGGGGTGAACTGCAGCTTCCCGGACTCTACCGCCGGGCGGCTGATGCTCTGGGGCTTGCTGTCGCCGCCAAGACCCGGCAGGGTGGGCAGCCCGCTGCACCCCGCCAGTACCAGTGCCAGACCCAGCGCCAGTGCCGCGCAATATTTTTTTGGCCTGAGATTCATACTCCACACCCCTTTTGCATATCCTGTATTATGGTTTCTTCCCAAAATTCTCTGCGTTGATACACAACGTTTAGTATAGCATATTCCTGCCCAATAGGCGAGAGGAAAATGCGTGAAAATTTGCGGCGCGTTTTCTGTGCGAAAAACATCTTGACGAGCGGGCAAAAAAACGCTACACTATAGGCGTACCCAGCAGCGGGCACTCCCCAAAGGGCAGAGCTATGACGATTTTATGCAAAATTTACGATATTACAGGAGAACGAACTTATGGCAGATGAAATCAAGACCCCGGGTGCCGAAGAGGAATATCAGCCCGACCTGATGACCCTTGAGGACGAGGACGGCAACGAGGTCACCTTTGAGGTGATCGACGCACTGGACCACAAGGGCGTGCATTATCTGGCCGTTGTGGAATACGCCGAGAACGAGGATGATGTGAACGATGATGCCCAGCTGGTGATCCTGAGCGTAGGCGAAGACAGCGAGGGCGAGTATCTGGACGTTGTGGAAGACGACGAGACCCTGCTGGAAGTCAGCAAGCTGTTTGAGAAGCGGCTGAGCGACCAGTTCGAGATCGAGTAAGCATCCAGTTCAGACAAATTACCAGGCAAGACTTCCTGCCCGGCGCGATTTGTTGCGGTTTATATGATCCTACTAATCATTCAACGGGAGCCCGGAGTTCTCCGGTGGATTGCAGCCCTCCGCCATGGGTCGACCATGGAGGCTCGATGAGGAAGCGTGAAACCGGCGACAGGGCACCCACCTGTCCGCAAGGGTAGGTTTGATTGGCCGCAGACGACCGGGCGGGATCTTTTTATCGAAATGCATCCACCGCTGGCCTTTTGCAAAAGCCAGTGTGTGGATTTTTTTATAGGCATCTGGGGTACAGCAGGGGTATTTCCGCCGCAGGCGGGAAATACCCTACGACTCTTGCTTTGTTGGTGAAGATGGAAAGGATGTGCATTGCGGTATGAAAAGTGAGCATCTGGTTGGGACCAGCATCCCCCGGTTTACCTACGACACCCCCACGGTGCCGGGCAACGATTTTTACGCCCTGTGTGAGGGCACCCGGCCGCTGTGCATGATCTTTCTGCCCGGGTTCGACCACCCGGTCACCCGGGAGTATGTCACCCGCTATCTCAAAACCCTGCCCGCCCTGAAAGGTGTGCGGCTGGCCTGCGTGGGGCGCTCCTCGGCCCAGAGCGTGGCGGCGGCCACCCGGGGCTCTGATTTCCCGTTCCCCGTCATCTGCGACGCACCGGGCGTTTTGTACGGGTATCTGGGTGTGGAGCAGACCCGCGGCCTTTTGAGCTGGAGCTTTGCGGCCCAGAAAATTTTCAAGGCCGCCAAAGACGCGGGCTACCACTACGATAAATCCGCCCCCCAGATTTTACCCCTGACACTGGTGGTGGGCCACCTGGGCAAGATTCTGTTCACCCACTCCGGCCGCAACCAGACCGACCTGCCCGAAGACTGCCGGGCCATCAACGACATCGTGCGGGAGATCGAGCGGGCGTCTCTGGCGGCCCATGGTACCACCAACCCCCACTGCCCTGACGAGACCCTTACCCTGCCCGATCTTGTCGGCTGGGAAGAAGAATAAAATGGCACAAGAAAAACGGCTCCCTTGCAAGGGGCCGTTTTTTGCAAGGAGCCGTTTTTGCGTTACTCTGCTTCGTCGGAAAACAGACCCGGGATGCGCAGAGCGCGGCCGCGCCCACCACAGTGAACACGATCCGGGACCAGATGGAGCTGCTACCGCCCAGCAGCCAGCCCACAAAATCGAACTGGAACAGCCCCACCAGCCCCCAGTTGATGCCGCCGACGATCATCAGGATCAGACAAGCTTTATAAAAGGTCTGCACAAAAAGACCCTCCCTTCTCTTGGAATAGCATTTCCGGAGAAAGGAGGGTTTATGCATTCTGAAACGCTTACAGCAGCCATTTGGGGCTGACGACCCGGGCACCGCCTTTATCGGGCTGGGCCACATACACCTGCGGCCACTGGGCCTTGAGGGCCTCGGCAGCTCCACGGGCGGCCTCTTCGGTGGGAAACACGCCGAACACCGCCGCGCCGCTGCCCGTCATCAGGGCCGTGACGGCGCCGTGCTGGCGGAGAGCCGCTTTGATGGCCTCGTTGTCCCTGGCACCGCTGCACTCTTCCAGGGCGTTGCCGGCAGCGGCGCACACCCCGTCCAGATCTTCGGCCCGGACGGCCTTTTCCTGGGCCTCACAGTCCGGGTGGGTGCTGCTGCCCACTTTGTCATAAGCCGCAAAGGCCTCCGGGGGTAGAGACGCCGTAATCCGGCATCACCACGGTGAACCAGCAGTCCGGGCAGGGCGGCAGGGCTTTTAGGATATCGCCCACACCCTGCACCCGGCAGGTGCCGCCCATGAGGGCAAAGGGCACGTCGGCACCAATTTTGGCACCCAGAGCGCAGAGCTCGCTCATGGAAAGTTTGGCCCCGTACAGGGCGTTCAGGCCCCCACCAGCACACCGGCGGCGTCGGCGCTGCCGCCTGCCATACCGGCCCGGACGGGCACGTTTTTATAAATGGTGATGTCCACACCCGCCAAAAGGCCCGTGTACCGGAAAAAGGCAATGGCCGCCTTGATGGCGGTATTGCTGTCGTTGGCGGCCACCGGACTGCCGGGCAGGCTCAGGCTCAGGGTATTGCTCCGGCGGAGCACCACCCGCTCGTACAGGGTGATGGCCTGCATGGTCATATCCAGATTATGATAGCCGTTGGGCAGCAGACCCACCACATCCAGTGCCAGGTTGAGCTTGGCAGGGGCCAGAACGGTCACGCTTTTCAAAGTTGCCATGGTTATTTCCTCCCGTTATGCTTCCCCGTGATAAATGCCGTTTTCCTGCAGGAATTCCTTGATCCGCTTCAGGGCCTCTTTCAGGTGCTCTACGGAATACGCGTAGGACACCCGGGCATATCCTCGCCGGAGGCACCAAAGGCGTCGCCGGGGATGATGGCCACATGCTTCTGTTCCAGCAGCTTTGTGCAGAATTCCTGGCTGCTCATCCCGGTGGACTTGATGCAGGGGGAACGCATAGAACGCGCCCCGGGGCTCAAAGCAGGTCAGCCCCATCTGGTTGAAGCTTTTCACCACCAGGCGGCGGCGCATGTTGTACTCGTCCCGCATCCGGTCGATCTCGCCATCGCACTCTTTCAGGGCGGTGATGGCCGCGTACTGGCTGGTGGTGGTGGGGGCGCTCATGATGGCGCTCTGGTGGATCTTGGTCATGATTTTGATGATGGGCTCCGGGCCGCAGGCATAGCCCAGCCGCCAGCCCGTCATGGCATAGCTCTTGGAGAAGCCGTTGACCACGATGGTCCGCTCCGCCATATCCGGCAGGGACGCAATGGAGACGTGGGGCCGTAGGCCATAGTTGAGCTCCGCGTAAATTTCATCGGAAAGCACCATGATGTTGGTGCCCCGCAGCACCTCCGCAACGGCCTCCAGGTCTTCCCGCTCCATCACGGCACCCGTGGGGTTGTTGGGGAACGGCATGATGACCAGCTTGGTCTTGGGGGTAATGGCCGCCTTGAGGGCGTCTGCTTTGAGGCGGAACTCATCCTCCTGTCGGCAGGCCACATGGACCGGCACACCGCCGGAAAGGGTGGTGATGGGCTCGTAGCAGACAAAGCAGGGCTCCGGGATGATGACCTCATCCCCGGGCTGGACCAGCGTGCGGATGCACATGTCAATGGCCTCGCTGCCGCCCACTGTCACCAGCACCTGGCTGGGCGCATAGTGGAGATTCATCCGGCGGGCGAGATAGCGGGTGATCTCCGCCCGCAGCTCCTTTAAGCCCGCGTTGGAGGTGTACCGGGTACGGCCGTGCTCCAGGCTCTCGATGCCTGCTTCCCGCACGGCCCAGGGGGTCTTGAAGTCCGGCTCGCCCACGCCCAGGCTGATGCACTCCGGCATCTCGGCGGCCAGATCAAAGAATTTGCGGATGCCGGAGGGCCGCATGGCCTTGGCGGCAGGCGCGATCAGTCGTTCGTAGTCCATCACAGCACCGTGCACTCTCTTTCATCGATCTCGTCGTCCTGGTACAGGCGGCCCTCTTTTTTGTAGGTGCGGAGGACAAAGTGAGTGGCCGTGGACAGCACATCGTCCAGCGGGCTCAGCCGCTTTGCCACAAACAGGGCGATCTCCTGGAACGTCTGGCCCTTGATGACGCAGCTGCAGGTCGTAACCGCCGCTCATCAGCAGCACGCTCTCCACCTCGTCAAAAGCGGCAATGGTGGCCGCGATCTCATCAAAGCCTCGGCTCTTCTTGGGGCTGACGTTCAGCTCAATGACCGCCTCCACCCGGTTCACCCCGGCCTTTTCCCAGTCCACAAGGGTCTTGTAGCCCTTGATGATGCCCTGCGCCCGGGCCAGGTCGATCATGGCCGCCACCTCGGCGGGGGATTTATTCAGCATCGTGGCAATGTCCTCAACGGAAAGCCGCGCGTTATCTTCCAGAATTTTCAAAAGCTGTTCCATGGTGTGTTCTCCTTTTCAGCTTGTTGTGCGAGATTTGTAAATAAGTATAACACAAGCGGCGGCTGTTTTCATCTGGTTTTTTGCATAGAATGTCTTTTGGGAGTGTTCTCGGTTCTTTTTTTTCTAAAAACAGTGTTCAAATTTCAGCAAATCTGCTATACTTGAGGGGAACGAAACCTCTCCGTCATCGTCGCGCGATGCCACCTTCCCTAATAGGGGGGAGGCCTTGGCAGTCGATGGAAGCTTTCTCTATTTGCCAAAGACTCCCCCGGCCCTGGGGGGAGGTGGCACGAAAGTGCCGAAAAGGAGTGGCTGGCGGGCGAAGCTCGACTGAGAGGTCAAACTTAAATTATGGGGTAGAAATTATGAAAGCATTTATCACGGTCATGGGTCATGATACCGTTGGCGTGGTCGCCAAAGTCTCGACCCTTTGCAGCGAACTGAATATCAACATTGAGGACGTGACCCAGAGCATTCTGCAGGGCATGTTCGCCATGATCATGCTGGTGGATATCTCCAAGTGCAGTGTCAGCCATGAGGAGCTGCACCAGCGCATGGACGCCCTGGCCAAGGAGATGGGGATGCAGATCAACCTCACCCGCCAGGAAGTCTTCGACGCCATGCACACGATTTAAACCTCTCCGTCACGCCTGACGGCGTGCCACCTCCCCTAACAGGGGAGGCCTTGGCAGTCGATGGAAGCTTTTCCTATTTGCCAAAGGCTCCCCCTGCTAGGAAAGACTCCCCCGGCCGGGGGAGGTGGCACGAAAGTGCCGAAAGGGGAGCGGCTGGCGAGCGAAGCTCGACTGAGAGGTTGTACGAAGAGATACATCGAGTATAGAATTGCGAGGTTCCATATCAATGAGTATGATCAACACCGGCGACATCCTCGAAACCATCGAGATGTTTACGCAGGATAATCTGGACGTGCGCACCGTTACCATGGGCATCAGCCTGCTGGACTGCATCGACCCGGACCCCAAAAAGGCCTGCGAGAAGATTTACAACAAAATCACCACCAAGGCGGCCCGTCTGGTGCCTGCGGTGGAGGACATCAGCCGGGAATACGGCATTCCCATCGTGAACAAGCGCATCAGCGTGACCCCCATTGCCATGCTGCTGGGTGCCTGCCCGGACGCGGACCCCGTGGATTTTGCCAAGGCACTGGACGCTGCCGGCAAAAAGGTGGGCGTCAACTTTGTGGGCGGCTACACGGCCCTGGTGCACAAGGGCTTTTCGGCGGGCGACAAACGCCTGATCGAGTCCATCCCCCGCGCTTTGGCCGAGACGGACATCGTCTGCAGCTCGGTCAACATCGGTGCCACCAAGGCAGGCCTGAACATGGACGCCATCAAGCTGATGGGCGAGGCCGTCAAGAAAGCCTCTGAGCTGACGGCAGACCGTCAGTGCATCGGCGCGGCAAAGCTGGTCGTCTTCTGCAACGCGCCGGAGGACAACCCCTTTATGGCCGGCGCGTTCCACGGCCCCGGCGAACCCGACTGTGAGATCCACGTTGGCGTTTCCGGCCCCGGTGCCGTCCGCGCCGCACTGGCCCGCCTGCCCAAGGACGCGCCCATCGACCAGGTGGCAGAGCTGGTCAAACGGACCGCGTTCAAGATCACCCGCGTGGGCCAGCTGGTGGCAAACCTTGCCTCCCAGGCACTGGGCGTGCCCGCAGGCATCATTGATCTTTCGCTGGCTCCTACACCGGCTGTGGGCGACAGCGTGGCCAACATTCTCGAAGAGATGGGTCTGGAGACCTGCGGCTGCTGCGGCACCACGGCCTGCCTGGCCCTGCTGAACGATGCCGTGAAAAAGGGCGGCGTCATGGCCTCCAACCACGTCGGCGGCCTGTCCGGTGCTTTCATTCCGGTCAGTGAGGACGACGGCATGATCCACGCGGCGGAGACCGGCTGCCTGACCATTGAGAAGCTGGAAGCCATGACGGCGGTCTGCTCGGTGGGCATCGACATGGTCATCATCCCGGGCGATACCACCCCGGCCGTCATCAGCGCCCTCATTGCGGACGAAGCCGCCATCGGCATGGTGAACAGCAAGACCACCGCCGTCCGCGTCATCCCGGCCATTGGCCGCAAGGCGGGCGAGATCCTGGACTTCGGCGGCCTGCTGGGTTACGGCCCCATCATGCCCGTCAACCAGCACGACCCCTCGGTCTTCATCAACCGCGGCGGCCGTCTGCCGGCTCCCATGCAGTCGCTGAAGAACTGATCGTTTTTTGTATCAACGTTGAGAAACAGGCCCATACTCTGGATAACTTTTCCAGAGAGGGGCCTGTTTTTTATGTTTGCAAAAAAATTATCCCGCCGGGAAATGGCGGTGTGGTGTGCCGCGCTGGCGCTGGGGTGCGTGCTGGCCGGTTTGAGCGGGTTTGCGCTGGACTGGGGCCGGGCCCAGCTGGACACCGGGGCCGCCCTCTGTGCCGACACCCTGCGGCTCCACATCAAAGCCGACAGTGACAGCCTGCAGGATCAGACCGCCAAGCTGGCCGTGCGGGATGCCCTGCTGGCCTATACGGATGCCCAGTGCAGGGCATCCACCCAGCCGGAAGCCCTGCACTGGGCGGCACAGAACCTGCCCGCGCTGGAGCTGACCGCCCGCCAGACGCTGGCCCGGCTTGGTCTTGCCCCGGCGGCCCGGGTGGAACTGGTGAACATGTACTTTGCCGCCACCCGGTATCAAAACGCCGCCCTTCCCGCCGGGCGGTACGACGCCCTGCGCCTCACGCTGGGGGAGAATGACCGCAGCGGCAAAAACTGGTGGTGCGTGCTCTACCCGGGCCTCTGCCGCGCGGCCTGCGGCAGCTATGCCCTCCCGCAGGAGAATGACCTCATCTGCGGGGAGTACATCGTCCGGTTCCGGCTGGTGGACTGGGTGCAGAGCGTTTGCTCCGACCGCGCCGACCGCACACTCCTCTCCCCTGCCGCATAACCTGTGGCGGAAAGGAGTGTGACCACACACATGGCAATTCCCGCTTATTATTCCCTCATCCAGCGTGGCTCTTCCGGCCCCGACGTGGCACTGGTGCAGACCTGGCTCAACGGCCTGCGCGACGCCTGCACCTGGCACGACATCCTCAAGGTGGATGGCCATTTTGGCACCGCCAGTGAGAAAGCCGTGACCGAGTTCCAGCTGCGGAACAAGCTGACTGTGGACGGCAAAGTGGGTGCCAACACCTGGAATGCCATCTACGCCAAGTACACCGCTGCCCACGGCCTGCATGTACCCTACCCCGGCATCGTGCTGCAGCAGGGCTCTGAGGGCGGAACCGTCCGACTGGTGCAGCAGAAACTGCGCGGCGAGGGTGAGACCCTGACCGCTGATGGCAAATATGGTGCCAAGACCACGGAAGCCGTCCGCCGCTACCGAAGCGGAACAGCCTGACCGCCGATGGCTCGGTGGGCAGCGCCTAAACCACCCGTAACGGGGAAAAGATGAGGGCGGTTCCATGCCGCTGGTGATGTGCTCCATCCACTCCTCGTGGTTGAGGTCAATGGTCAGGACGATGCCTTTCTCAAACGGGGTCTCGGGATACCAGCCCAGATCGTTCTTGATCTTGGTAGGATCGATGCCGTAGCGGCGGTCGTGGCCCAGACGGTCGGCCACATGCTTGATGAGGTCCTCGCTGATGCCGTCGTCTTTCAGGCGGTCATGCAGCTGGCTGATGATGGTCTTGACGATGAAGATGTTGGGGCGCTCGTTGTGGCCGCCCACGTTGTACACCTCGCCGATCTTGCCGCCGTTGGCCACCATATCAATGGCCTTGCAGTGGTCCTCAACGTACAGCCAGTCGCGGATCTGCATACCGTCGCCGTAGACGGGCAGCTGCTTGTGGTGCTTGACGTTGTTGATCATCAGGGGATCAGCTTCTCGGGGAACTGGTAGGGGGGCCGTAGTTGTTGGAGCAGCGGGTGATGTTGATGGGCATACCGTAGGTATCGTGGAACGCCTTGACGAACATATCCGCGCTGGCCTTGGAAGCGGAGTAGGGGCTGTGGGGGCACAGCGGGGTGGTCTCCATGAAGAAGCCCTCGGCACCCAGAGCGCCGTAGACCTCGTCGGTAGAGACCTGAACGTACTTCTTGCCCTCTTTCCAGGTCTTGGCGTCAGCATCGTACCATGCCTCTTTTGCACGCTGCAGCAGGTTCACGGTGCCCATGACATTGCTCTGGACAAAGATCTCGGGGTTCTTGATGGAACGGTCCACATGGCTCTCGGCCGCAAAGTTGATGACGTAATCGAAATCATACTTTGCGAACAGGCTCTCCACCAGCTCCTTATCGCAGATATCGCCCTGCACAAAGATATGGCGGGGGTCGCCTTCCACGTCTTTCAGGTTTTCGAGATTGCCGGCATAGGTCAGCTTATCCAGGTTGACCAGCAGGATCTCGGGGTATTTTTTGAGCATATAGTGGACAAAGTTGGAGCCGATAAACGGCGCAGCCGGTGATCAGATAGGTTTTCATATTGATATATCCTCGATGTTTATTCTCTCTTGTCAGCGGGCTTGCCCTCTCCGTCATTGCTTCGCAATGCCACCTTGCCCCAATGCCACCTCCCCCGGCCTCTTTCAAAGTGAGAGGCCTTGGCAGTCCACGCAAAGTTTATCTCTTTGCCAAAGGCTCCCCCTTTGGGAAAGATTTCCCCGGTCGGGGGAAAATGGCAAAGCCAAAAAGGGGAACAGCTGGACGCCGATAGGCGGCCTGAGAGGGCCAGGACGTTCATTTTACTTCATGCCATTCTCGCCATCCCAGTGCTCAAAGAAGCAGGCCAGGGCAGCTTTCCAATCGCGCACCTCGTTGCCGACGGTGCAGCGGAGCATCCGGTTTTCCAGGGCGCTCCACTTGGGGCGGTCGGCGCTTTCCGGGTGCTTTTCCTTGTACTCGGCGCTGGTGCAGGGGGCCACGGTGGCGTCCACACCGGCCAGACGGATCTCGGAAGCGAAATCATACCAGGAGCAGATGCCCTCGCCGGTGCAGTGGTACAGGCCGTACTCGTGGGTCACGCAGAGCTGCAGGATCTCGTGGGCCAGATCGACGGCGTTGGTCGGGTTGCCGCACTGGTCGTTGACGACTTCCAGCTTGCCGAACTTTTTGCCGGCGTTCACGATGGTCTTGACGAAGTTTTTGCCGTAGTAGCTGTAGAGCCATGCCGTGCGGACGATGAAGTGGCGGTGGCAGAACTGCTCCACATACTTCTCGCCCATGAGCTTGGTGGAGCCGTAGGCGCTGATGGGGCCGGGCAGGGTGGCCTCATCCTGAGCGATGCCGCCGTTCTCCCGGCCAGAGAAAACGTAGTCGGTGGAGACATGCACCAGGCGGGCACCCGTCTTGGTGGCAGCCTGTGCCAGATTGCGGGGGCCGATGGCGTTGGCCTTGTAGGCAGCATCGTGGTTCACCTCGCAGCCATCCACGTTGGTGTAGCCGGCGCAGTTGATGATGACGTCCGGGCGCTGACGGCGGATGAAATCATCCACCATCTTGTAGTTGGCAATGTCCAGCTCCGGCAGGTCCACCGGAATGACCGTTGCATTGAGCAGCTTTTTTCCGGGATGGGGCCGATCTCGCTGCGGCCCTCTCCGGAGCTGCTTGATGATCTCGGTGCCAAGCTGGCCTCTGCAGCCGGTAACAATGATTTTCATGGGATACCCCTCCCCTTAAACTCTTAATACTTCAGTTTGCCGTCGGCCACGTTCTTGAGGTGCTGGCCGTAGGGGCTCTTGCCGTAGCGGGCAGCGCTTTCCAGCAGGGTGTCGCGGTCGATCCAGCCATACTTGTAAGCGATCTCCTCCGGGCGCTGATCTTGATGCCCTGACGCTTCTCGATCATCCGCACAAAGTCAGCTGCCTCCACGAGGCTGTCCATCGTGCCGGTGTCCAGCCATGCAAAGCCGCGGCCCAGCAGCTGGACGTCCAGCTCATCCTGCTTGAGGTACATGTCGTTCAGAGTCGTGATCTCCAGCTCGCCGCGGGCGGAGGGCTTGACCTGCTTTGCCATCTTAACGACTTCCTTGTTGTAGAAGTACAGGCCGGTGACGGCGTAGTTGCTCTTGGGGTGCTGCGGCTTTTCCTCCACGCTGATGACCTTGCCGTTGTCGTCAAACTCCACAATGCCAAAGCGCTCGGGATCCTGCACATAATAGCCAAAGACGGTGCAGCGGCCCTTGTTCTCGGCGTTGGCGGCGGCGGTCTTCAGGATCTTGGAGAAGCCGTTGCCGTAGAAGATGTTGTCGCCCAGGATCATGGCGCAGCAGTCGTCGCCGATGAACTCCTCACCCAAAATGAATGCCTGTGCCAGGCCGTCCGGGGAGGGCTGAACTTTATATTGCAGATGGATGCCGTACTGGCTGCCATCGCCGCCAGCAGCGCCTCAAAGCGGGGCGTGTCGGTAGGGGTTGAAATGATGAGGATATCCTGGATGCCCGCCAGCATGAGGGTGGACAGAGGATAATAGATCATGGGCTTATCGTCATGGGCTTGCTGGTGACCATCGTCAACGGGCAGCACCGCCTGCAGAATAATGCCTTTCATATTGGTGACCATCGTCAACGGATAAAGCCGGGTGCCGGCACCGCCGGCCAGAATAATGCCTTTCATATTTGTGCACTCCTTTTATTCTTCAAAAAAGTTGTGCAGCGTTTAATTCAAAGCGGAGCTGCGTCCGCTGTCAACAAGGTTCGGTAATACCGTGCAAAACTCCGGTTTTTTCTTTCCCGGGGCGATAATATTACACCTTATTCTACTATCAAATCAGCAAAAAAGCAAGAAAAAAACGGCATGAATCAGAAAATTTCTGGCTCATGCCGTTCTTCTTTTGAAAAATTAAAATTTGAAGCCCCACTTGCTAAAATACCGCAGCAGGCTGCCGGCCTGCCAGAGGAACGGTTTCAGGCTGCGGTGGGCCGCCCGGTGCCAGGCATGGATGGCCGTGTACTGGGGCACCAGATACGCTTTGCCGGTAGTGCGCATCTTCTGGGTGAGGTCAGCGTCCTCCACATACATGAAGTAGTGCTCGTCAAAGCCGCCCACGGCCTTGAACTCCGCCGTCCGCACCGCGGAAAAGCTGCCGGTGCAGAACTCGATCTCGGTGGGCTTTGTCAGGTCTTTGTCCGCCATGAGGTACTGCTCGTTGTATTTCTCCCAGAACTTGAGAAATGACAGCTGGCGGTAGACCATGGGCCGCAGCGCGCACCGCCGCAGGGGCAGGCGCTGGGGCCGCCCGTCCGGGAAGACGAGGCCGGGCCGGGCCATCACGGCATCCGGGTGCCGGGCCATCCAGTCGGCCAAGTCACTGAGGGTATCGGCCATGAGCTGGATATCCGGGTTGAGGATGAAGTGGTAGGTGCTGGCAAGCTCCGGCAGGACGGTGTTGTGGCCGGTGCCAAAGCCGCCGTTCTCTTTGCGGCAGCGCACCTCGACCTGCTGCCCGGTCTCGGGAGCCAGCAGACCCTCCCGCACGGCCTGTTCCAGCCGGGGGCCGCTGCCGTCCGGGCTGGCGTTGTCCACCAGATAGAGGGTCAGCGGGTAGCGGCGGGTGAACTGCAGCACGGTCTGGGCCGCCTTGAGCACCTCGTCATAGCCGTTATAGACAACAATACATGCGGAAAGATTCATCGGCTTTACTCCAAAGGCAGAATTTTGAGGCTGAAGTCCTCACGCTGGATGTCAAAGTTGGGGTTGGTGCAGGGGTCGCCCTTGGCCAGCAGGTCGCCCCAGCCCCGAGCCTGGAAGCGGAGCACTTCGCCCTGGAAGCGCTTCTGCTTTTCGGGGTTGTCCTCCATGCCGCGGCTCTTGCTCTCGTAGTGGTAGAGCTGGGCAAACGGGGTGAAGACGTTGGTGTAACCGGCCTCCCGGACGCGGACACAGAAATCCACATCGTTGAACGCCACGGCGTAGCTCTCGTCCAGGCCGTGGACCTCGTCGTAAATTTCTTTCCGGATCAGCAGGCAGGCGGCGGTATCGCCGTAGACGTCCTGCACATAGTTCAGGCGGCCCATGTAGCCGTCGGACGCCGCCGGGAAATACTTGTGCAGGTGGCCTGCCACGCCGCCGATGCCGAAGCCCACACCGGCATGCTGGATGGTGTCGTCCGGGTAGAGCAGCTTGGCACCCACGCAGCCCACACGCTTCTGCTGGGCGTACATGACCATCTCTTCCAGCCAGTCCGGGGTGATGACCTCGGTGTCGTTGTTCAGCAGCAGCAGATACTCGCCCGTGGCGTACTGGGCCCCAAAGTTGTTCAGGGCGCTGTAGTTGAATCCCTTGCCCTGCCAGGTAAGGACCTTGAGGGTATCGGGGTGCTCTTTCTGCATCCGCTCATAGCTGCGGAACGTCTGCTCCTCCTTGGAGTTGTTCTCAATGAGGAGGATCTCAAAATCCGGGTAGGTGGTGCGGGCGTAGATGGACTCCACACAGGTCTCCAGATCCCGGATGTGGTCGCAGGTGGGGATGAGGATGCTCACCCGGCCCGGATGCGCCATGGTGTAATCGGTCTTGTAATAGCCCGGGGTGCCGGGGATGAGGGTGACGTCATCCACCGCCACGCCGCAGCGGGCATAGTGGGCCTTGAGGGCCGCAATGCCCGCGTCGATGCAGTAGGTCTTGGCGGAGATATCGCTGGCGGTGCTGTTGGGGCTGGAACGCCAGTAATAGAGCGCATGGGGGATGTGGGCGATCTTCCGGGCTTTCTCGGTCAGGCGGAGGAAGAGGTCGTAATCCTGGCTGCCGTTGTACTCGGCCCGCTCCCCGCCGCCAGCCTGTTCCATCAGCACCTTGCTGAACGTGGCCAGGTGGCAGATATAGTTGTTGGAGCGGAGGTTGTCCAGCATGAAGCCCGGCTTGAAGTGGTAGAGCACCACGTTCTCCACCTTGCCCTCAAAGGTCGCCTCGTCGGTATAGACGAAATCGGCTCCCTGCTCCACGATCGCCTGCGCCGTGTACCACAGGGCACAGGGGTGGAGGATATCGTCATGATCCAGCAGGGCGATGTAATCGCCTGTGGCCAGCTCAAAACCGTGGTTGGTGTTCCCGGCAATGCCCTCATTCTCGGTCAGTTTCTGGTAGCGGATGCGGGGGTCTGCCTTGGCGCGGGCCTGCACATGCTGGCCCACGGCGGTGTCCTGCCCGGCGTCCACACAGCAGAGCTCCCAGTTGCGGTAGGTCTGGTTGACGACGGAATCCAGCAGCTCCTCGAGGAAATTCAGCGGGGTGTTGTACAGGGGCACCACAATGCTGATCTTGGGGCCTGCCTCGCCGCCGGGCTGGTGGCTGGCCTGCTTTACCAGCAGCTCCACCGGGGCAAAGCGGTCTGCCCGCAGGGTCTTGCTGGGGAAGAGGACTGCATACTCACGGCGGGCACGGGCCTGCTCCCGCACGCCCTCCAAGCCCATGGCGCGCAGGTCATGCAGGAAGACGAACAGCGGGAACGTGTGCCAGATCTGGCGGCTCTTGCTGACGGCATACCGCATGGGCCAGGTCAGCTTCCAGAACGTGGAATTGGTAACGTCGCTCAGGGTCTTTTCCAGCTGCTGCTCGTGGCTGCGGCTGAGGGCGAGGTCGCTGCGGAGCCGCTCGATAAGGGCGGCCTCCTCGCTGCAGGTGCGCTCGGCCCGGACCATCCGGTCCCGCAGGGTGTCCATCTCCTGCTCGTAGCCCTGTACCATCATCAGCGGGGCGGGCACGGCGCTGCCGGTGCAGAACAGAGCGGACTGCTGGGCCCGGCCCTTGCTGCGCCAGCGGAAATCACGGTAATAGCCCCGCCGGGCCAGCTGCTCGGCCCAGGCCGCCATCATGGTGCTGTCCACACTGGCCAGCAGCACTTTCTCGGGCAGCTGCTGGGGCAGATGGCTCCACACGGGGTCTTCCACCACCAGCAGGTCCACAGGCTCTGCAGCCTGTGCAGACCACTCTTCCGCCCGGATGCCTGCCCGGCGCAGGGCCTTTTCCAGCAGGTCAGACTCGCTGTTCAGCACCTGGGCCGAGGCGGGGCGCACTTCTTCCGCGACCCGCTGCGCCAGCTGACGGCAGCGCTCTTTCTCCTGCTTCAATTTCGTTTCCTTGTCCAACTGCATTCCGATTTCTCCAACTCCCATTTGATGTTACAATTGTATAGTATACCAAATTCCGCCGCATTTGAGAAGCGATTTTCCGCAATTCCTTTTGGTTTCCAGTGCAGCGCCGTTTTGGTCAGCGGAACAGCTTCCGCAGCCAGCCAAAGAAGCCGCCGCTGCTGGAACCACTGCCCACGCTCTTCATGGAGACGCCGGTGTAGTAGTGCTGGAGGATGTCGCGGTAGCCCATCCCCTGCTCGGCGGCATAGCCCACCGCACCGCACTGGCTCATGCCCACGCCGTGTCCAAAGCCGTAGTAGGTCATCACGGGGGTGCCATTGGCGTCGGTGCCAAAATCAAAGCAGTAACGGGAGCTCACAAACTGGCTGATGTTGCGGTAGCTGCGGCCATTGGAGACGAACGTGTTGTACTGCACAAAACCGCCCAGATCCTTGTGGGTGGTGTCGGCGCTGACGTAGGGCTCGCCGGTCTTGCTGTCGTTGTACTCCTGATAGGTGTAGTCCTTGCCGATGATGCGGCGCATTTTCTCATGGTACTGGCGCTCATAGGGGCTCTCCACGCTCTGGAGGTAGGGCACATCCGTCCCCCAGGCGTCCAGACCGGAGCAGGTGCCGTAGACGCCCGTCTGAGTGTTGTAGCCCGCGCTGGCCGACCACACCGCGTCAATGACGCTGCCGTTGTAGGTCAGCACCTCGTCCTTGACGGCGCGGACGGCTTTCTCAATGGCGGACCGGGCCGAGGCCGGGATCTGGTCCACCGGGGTGTAGATCAGCGCATTGGCCGAAGAGCCGTACTTTTTGTGGTATTCCAGGTAGGAGTGAATGGCCACAGCCTGGGCTTTCCAGGCTTCCTGTGCCGCCGAGGCGCTCACAAAGCTGCCGATGGAACCCAGCTCGGTGTAAGTAATGCCCACCAGGCAGTCCACCAGGTTGAGTTTCACATTCCGGCGCAGGCCCTTGCCCTTGATATTCAGGTAAGGCATGGTGATGGTGTTCTTGGAGCCGAACAGCCAGCTCAGGCAGTTTTCCTCCTCCGCCGGGAGAAGGGTGGTATCTGCCCCGCCGATGGTGGTGGGCACCGTGTAGACGGCCTCCGTGACCGCCTCGCCCTCCGGGGTGCCCTCTTCCTCTGCAAACGCCGCGGGGATGGCCCCGACCAGCAGCACCACCGCCAGCAAAAGCGCCGCCGCCCGGCGGGCAAACATCGAAATCTGTTTCAAGATGGTATCCTCCCGTTTTCCACAATTTCTTTCAGTTTAGTTTAGCACACTCGGGAACGAACAGCAAGGACGGAAGTTTAGTATCGTCTCAAAGTTTGGCCAGTTCCTCCAGCAGCGATAAGGCAATGGGCTTGACCCGCACCGAACAGGCGTTGAACAGCTCCAGCACCCGGTCATTGGCGTAATCTTTCCGCTCCATTTCCGTGTTGGACAGCACCTCCGCCAACTCTACGTCCAGCTCCGTGCAGATATTGGAAAGAGTTTCCAGCGTCGGGTAGACCCGCCCGTTTTCAATTTTGGACAAGTAGACCACCGAGATGCCGACCTGTTCCGCCAGCTTTTCCTGCGTAATGCTGCGCTCCTGCCTCTTTTTCTGGATGCGCTTTCCAATAACTGCATAGTCGATCATGGCATTGTCCTCCCAAGAATGTTCTTGTCTTGACAATACAGATTTAAACCAAAAGATTAATAATCCAATAGATTAACTTGACACATCAATTTAACATTCTATAATAGACTTAACAGGTCCCAGACCTCTCCCGAAATGCTTTGGTAAAATAAAAAAGGAGTGATTTTATGCGTTTGCAATCCAAACCCCGGCGCATTGCCGCCCGCACTACGGCAAGCCTTATTCTTGCAGCCGCCATCCTGTTGACCGGCTGCGGAGGCGGTGGCGGCGGTGCCCCCGCCCCTCAAACTCGACCAGCCAGCCCAGCAGTTCCCCCGCCTCAAGCTCTGCAAGCTCGTCCAGCTCTTCTTCGTCGAGTTCTTCCAGCTCCTCCAGTTCCTCCGCCAGCTCGGAACCGGAGCAGGCTGACGGCATCCTGTGGACCTACAGCAAAAACAATGATGGCACCGCCACCATTACAGGCTACGACAAAAATGCCGCTAAGACTCCCACTGGTGAAGTGACTATCCCGAAAGTATATAAGGGCTATACGATTACAAAAGTCGGCTCTTCTGCTTTGAATGGTAATAAAGATATCACCCGTGTTGTCATTCCCGACACCATCATCAGCATTGGATCGCAAGCGTTTTATAACTGCACCAATCTGACCTCTGTTTCTTTCCCGAGCAGCTTAAAAAACATTGACGGCAGTGCTTTTGCTAAAACGAATTTGGATGCTCTGACTCTCCCGGCAACGATCACCAATGTCGGCGGACGTGCCTTTGCTGAAATTGCTTCGCTCGCCAGTGTCACGGTTCAAGGAAAAACAGCATTTGGTACTGACGTTTTCAGCACCTGTCCTAATCTTACAACCGTTGTCTTCCAGGATAGCATCCGCGAGTTGCCATCCGAAATGTTCCTCAACTGTTCCAAACTGCAAAGCATCAAATTCCCGGGCGATGTAAAAACTCTTGGCAGCTCCATTTTCAAAAAATGTGTATTGCTTGAGAATATCACAATCCCCGACACCGTTACTACCATCGGCAGCAGCGCATTTTCTTACTGCACCTCTCTGCGTTCCATCAAAATCCCGGATGGCGTCACCGAAATTAAAACTGGAACTTTCGAGGAATGCAGTAATCTTACCAACATCGTAATTCCTGACAGCGTTAAGATCATTGGAGAACATGCATTTCACCATTGTTCGGCTCTCACTAAACTAATTCTGCCTCGCGGCATCTCTGAAATTCAGGGAACTGCATTCTGGTATTGCAAGAGCTTAAAACAAATTGCTCTTCCTGAAAACATTTCACAAATCAACAATCAGGTCTTTCAGGGCTGCGTCTCCTTGCAGGATATCTATATTCCTAAAACTGTAAAACAAATTGGCAGCAATGCCTTTGACCGCTGTACTTCGCTGAGTAATGTGTACTTCGGCGGCAGCGAAGCCATGTGGAATGAAATTACCATCAGTACAAAGGACAACGGCAACAAATGCTTGACCAATCCCATTATGAACCGCTACTGGAACCAGAATTACACCTGCATCCGGTAAAGGCTAAAAGCACTGCTTTCCCTCCGTAACCACCAATAAACCGTAAAAGCCAGAGCACCCGTTACCGTGGTGCTCTGGCTTTTGATATTGTATTTCAGTGTTGCGTTCCGCAAAGTAGTATGTTATAATCGAATCAACAAATTATAGTTATCAATTTGAAGTACTGACACTTCTCTCCGGAAAGGTGGTTTCCCATGAAAATCGAACACATCGCCCTTTATGTAAACGATCTGGAAGAAGCCCGAAATTTCTTTCTGAAATACCTGGGCGCCGCGTCAAGCGACGGCTATCATAACCCAAAAACAAATTTCCGCTCGTATTTTCTTTCATTCGATGACGGGGCACGGCTTGAGATCATGAATAAACCAGGCATGTCTGACTTGCCGAAAGACTTCACACGCACCGGATATGCACACATTGCTTTCAGCGTGGGAAGCCGGAAGAAAGTAGACGCTTTGACGGCCAAGCTGAAAGATGCTGGCTATGAAGTCGTCAGCGGCCCCCGAACCACAGGAGACGGCTACTATGAAAGCTGCATCGTGGCGGTCGAGGGCAATCAAATTGAGATCACTGTCTGATTAGTGAATTACGGAGGAGAACCATGCCTTTTGATTTTAAGAAAGAGTACAAAGAATTTTATCTACCCAAGAACAAGCCGGAGATCGTAACCGTTCCGGCAGCAAACTACATCGCGGTACAGGGCAGCGGCGACCCCTAACGAGGAGGGCGGCGCTTATCAAAGCGCCATCCGCATTCTGTATGCAGTTGCCTACACCCTGAAAATGAGCTACAAGACCGGCCGCAAGATCGATAGATTTTTTGAATACGTCGTCCCGCCGCTGGAGGGCTTCTGGTGGCAGGATGGCGTGGCAGGTGTGGATTACGCCGATAAATCCTCTTTCCACTGGATCTCCGTGATCCGCCTGCCGGATTTTGTGACAAAAGCGGATTTTGACTGGGCCGTGGAGACCGCTTCCAAAAAAGAAGAAGCTGGACTGTTCCCCGGCAGAGTTCCGGACAATCGACGAGGGATTGTGTGTGCAGATGATGCACATCGGCTCGTATGACGCCGAACCCGCAAGCGTCGCGCAGATGGACGCCTATCTGGCACAGAACGGCTATGAAAACGACCTGACCGCCAGCCGTCTGCATCACGAGATTTATCTTTCCGACCCCAGAAAAACCGCTCCCGAAAAGCAGAAGACGGTCATCCGTCATCCCATCAAGGTGGTCTGAAGCCGAAACCAATAAAAACCTCCCGTTCAACAATTCCTGCTGAACGGGAGGTTTTGCTTTTATTTCAGGTTACAGCCTTACTGCTGGGCGTTCTTCTTGGCTTCCAGAGCCAGAATAGCGTCGCGGCGGCTGAGGTTGATGCGGCCCTGCTGGTCGATATCGGTGACCTTGACGACGATGGCGTCGCCCACGGCAACCACATCCTCCACGCGCTCGACACGCTTGGTGTCCAGCTTGGAGATGTGCACCAGGCCCTCTTTGCCCGGGGCGATCTCAACGAACGCGCCGAAGTTCATCAGGCGGGTGACTTTGCCCTTGTAGATGGCACCGATCTCGGGGTCTTCCACAATGGTCTTGATGGTGAAGATGGCGCGCTTTGCGTCCTCCTGATCGACGGCGGAGACGAAGACGTGGCCGTCCTCCTGCACGTCGATCTTGCAGTTGCAGGTCGCGCAGATGTCCTGGATGACCTTGCCGCCCTTGCCGATGACGTCCTTGATCTTATCGGTGGGGATCATCATGCTGAACATCTTGGGGGCCCAGCGGCTCAGCTCCTCACGGGGCTGCGCGATGACGGGCTTAATAATCTCGTCCAGGATGTAGAGGCGGCCCTTGCGGCACTTCTCGAATGCCTCGGCAATGATGTCATAGGTCAGGCCGTCGATCTTAATGTCCATCTGAATGGCCGTGATGCCCTTGCGGGTACCGCCCACCTTGAAGTCCATATCGCCGTGGAAGTCCTCGACGCCCTGGATGTCCAGCATGGTCATCCAGCGGTCGCCCTCAGTGATGAGGCCGCAGCTGATGCCGGCTACAGGGGCCTTAATGGGCACGCCCGCATCCATCAGGGCCAGGGTGCTGCCGCAGATGGAAGCCTGAGAGGTGGAGCCGTTGGAGCTCAGGACCTCAGACACGCAGCGGATGGTGTAGGGGAACTCCTCCAGAGAGGGCAGCACGGGCACGAGAGCACGCTCGGCCAGCGCGCCGTGGCCGATCTCGCGGCGGCCGGGGCTGCGGGGCGCGCGTGCCTCACCGACGGAGTACGGCGGGAAGTTGTAGTGGTGGATGTAGCGCTTGGTCTGCTCATCGGTCAGGTCATCCATCAGCTGGTTGTCCTTGGTGCCGCCCAGGGTGCAGGTGGTCAGCACCTGGGTCTGGCCGCGGGTGAACATACCAGAGCCATGGACACGGGGCAGGATGCCGACTTCGGCAGCCAGCGGGCGGATCTCGTTGATGCCGCGGCCATCCACGCGCTTGCCCTCGTCGAGCAGCCAGCGGCGGACGACGTACTTCTGCATCTTGTAGCTGACGAGGTCGAGGTCTGCCTCGGACAGGTCCGGATACTCCTCGGCGATCTTGTCCATGATGGGCAGCAGAGCGGCATCGCGGACGTTCTTGTCGTCGGTATCCATGGCAGCCTTGAAGTCGTCCAGATACTTGTTCTGGATGGCGTGGAAGACGTCCATGTCCAGACCCACAACCTGGAAGTCGATCTTCGGCTTGCCACGCTCGGCCACGATCTTGTTGATGAACTCGATGATCTTCTTGATCTCAACGTGTGCGGTCTTGGTGGCGGTCAGCATGGTGTCCTCGTCCACCTCGTTGGCGCCGGCCTCGATCATCACGATCTTATCCATGGTAGCGGCCACGGTCAGGGCCAGGTCGCTGTGGCGGCGCTGCTCCTGGGTGGGGTTGAGGACGATCTCGCCATCCACCAGGCCCACCTGCACGCCGCCGATGGGGCCGTTCCAGGGGATCTCGGACACTGCGGTGACCAGAGAGGCACCGATCATACCGGCGATCTCAGGGCTGCAATCGGGGTCCAGGCTCATGACGGTCATGGTGATGCAGACATCGTTCCGCATCTCCTTGGGGAACAGCGGGCGCATGGGGCGGTCCACCACGCGGCTGGTGAGGATGGCACGCTCACCGGGGCGGCCCTCACGGCGCATAAAGCTGCCGGGGATGCGGCCTGCGGCGTAGAGCTTTTCCTCATACTCCACGTTCAGGGGGAAGAAATCCACGCCCTCGCGGGGTTTGGGGCTCATGACCACATTGCACATCACGCAGGTCTCGCCGTAACGGATCAGGGCGCTTGCGTTGGACAGACCGCACATCTTGCCCATTTCCGCCTTGAACGGACGGCCCGCCAGCATGGTCTCGTAGACCTTGTAGTTTTCAAAGGTCTCTTTGCGGGAACCAAATTCAATTGCCATTTGGTTTTGCCTCCTTTGTCCTTTTCAGGATCAGTTTTATCAAAAGGCTGCCCGCCGCGCATCATAGCAATAAATCCAGCGTCTGTGCATTTTTGTACGCACGGACGCTCGATTTACTGCTGCAACACGCAACAGCAGCCTGTTGTTCCATGGAGCGGCAAACAACGGGAAGCCACAAAAAAACAGCAAAGGGCAGGCACCATTGTACGGTACCTGCCCTCTGTTTTCTATTACTTACGCAGACCCAGGGTTGCGATCAGAGCACGGTAACGCTCGATGTCCTTCTTCTGGAGGTAGGCCAGCAGATTGCGGCGGCGGCCAACCATCTTCATCAGACCACGGCGGCTGTGGTGATCGTTCGGGTTCTTCTTCAGGTGCTCGTTCAGCTCGTTGATGTGAGCGGTCAGCAGAGCGACCTGAACCTCGGGGGAGCCAGTGTCCTTCTCGGTCAGAGCGACTTTGGCCATAACTTCCTGCTTGTTCATAGTACAGTACCTCTTTATTAAAATTTTATTTGCCGTCAGCACAGAATGCGGGAAACGGTACTCCCAAACGGGCATACTCCCAGCCCCGTGCCGCGGTAACAGTGCTAGTATAACAGAAAGCCGTGCAAAAAGCAAGAAAATTTTTTACAATTTTGTCGCTGCCCGGTCATTGCATTTCAAACCCGGGCTGTTATAATTTAGGTGTATTTTACAAGAGAGGGATTTTACGATGCAAGCACCCAAGTTTTCCCGCCGCAGTTTTCTCAAATCCGGAGCCGTGGCCGCCGCAGCCGCCAGCCTGCCGGGCTTTTCGCTGCCCGCAGCCGCCGCTGCAGCCCCCATCGGCACGGTATGCCAAACTCAGCACGGCCCGGTGCAGGGCATCCGGCAGGAGGGGCATCTCGTCTGGTATGGCATCCCTTACGGCGCTTCCACCGCCGGGGACGCCCGCTGGACAGCCCCGCAGGACCCCGCCCCCTGGGCCGACGCCAAAGACTGCACCGTCCCCGGCGCGGCGGCGTACCAGTACAGCACCTGCGCCCTGGGCACCGAAGACTGCCTCAAATTAGACGTTTACACCACGGAAAAGGCCAGCAAACGGCCCGTCATCGTCTACCTGCACAGCGGCGGCAATCAGATCGGCTCCGCGCGGGAGCTTCCAGGCGGATTTCTGGCCGAGCAGCTGGGCTGTGTCTTCGTGGGGCTGGAATACCGGCTGGGGCTGTTCGGCTTCAACTGCCTGCCCGCGTTCTGCTCCGGCCCGGAGGAAACGGGCAATTTTGCCCTGCTGGACATGGCCAAGGCGCTGGACTGGGTGCGGGACAATATCGCATCGTTTGGCGGCGACCCGCAGAACCTCACGGTCCTCGGCTTTGCAGCCGGCGGGCGGGACGGAATGGCCCTGCTGGCCAGTCCCCTGTTTGTGGGCCGGTTCCAGAAAGCCATCTCGATTTCCGGCGGCATGACCTGCGCGGATGAGAACACGAGTGCTGAAACGCTTGCCGCTGCTCTGGCACCGCTGGCCGTGCAGGACGGCAAGGCTCTGACCGAAGCAGCCGCGCGGCGCTGGCTGCTGACGGAAGACCCTGCGGTCCGCAGCTGGCTCTGTGGCGTGGATGCCGCCCGTCTGGCTCCGCTGATGGCAAATGCCGGTTTACGGATGAGCGTCTTCCCCCATCTCTATGCGGACGGCATCACCCTGCCCGAGGGCGGATATCCAGCGGCTCAGTACAGCGAAATTCCTACCCTGCTGCTGACCGGGGCCGATGAATTCAACGCCGCCGCCCGGTGGGACAGCTGGTTTTCCAGCGAGGAGGCCAAACGCTTTTCCGCCGACGAGCTGGAAGCAGCCAAGCAGTTTGCCGCCACCTATGGTTCAGCCCTCTGCCGGGTCTTCAGCACCCGTGGCAGTGCGGAGGTGATTGCGGCCCGGAGCGACGCGCCGCTCTACCTGGGGCAGATCGAGTACGGCTCTTCCGCCAGCAAAACACAGATCCCGCTGCTGGGCTCGTTCCAGGGCATCGCCCTCCCGATGCTGTCTGGCAGCAACCCCTACTTCGGCTGGGCCGACCTCTCCGGCGCAGGCTATCAGGCCATGGCGGAACAGCTGCGCGCCTATCTGAAAAACTTCATCACCAGCGGCGACCCCAACGGCAAAAAGCTGCTTTCCGGCTCCACCAGATGGCAGCGCTGGACGCCCGACTCCCCCCCGCCCTGCTGGTGCTGGATGCCGATGCGGACCACGCCACTGCCCAATGCATCGCCCAGACGGAAACGAAAGAATCGCTGCTTGCCGCCATGGAGGCGGACAGTACCCTCTCTCCCGCCCTGAAACAGGCCGTGATCAAAAACGTGCTCAAGGGCAGATTCTTCGATTGAGTATTGCGGTATTTCCCTTTTCTGCAAACAAAAAACACCGTTCAGTCGAACGGTGTTTTTTCGTTTACTGGAAATACTCCTGGGCCCGCCGGGCTGCATGGTTGATGCAGTCCCGCAGCTCGTCCAGTGTATCAAACTTTTTGCTGGGGCTGAGGTAGGCGTAAAACTCCACCACCGGGTCGGTGCCATACAGGTCGCCCGAGAAGCCCGGGATGAACGTCTCGCAGGTCACCTTGGAAAGATCGTCGTTGACGGTGGGCCGGGTGCCCAGGCCGGTGGCCGATGGGTACCAGGTATCCCCGATCTTGGTCGGGTGATATAGATGCCGAAACGCGGCAGCTGGAACCCCTGCGGGTAGAGCTGGTTGATGGTGGGCACCCCCAGCGTCCGGCCCAGACCAGCCCCGTGGTGCACCGCAAAGCGGATCGCGTAGGCATCCCCAGCATGGCGTTTGCCGCCGGGATGTCGCCGCCCTCCAGCGCCGTGCGGATGCGGGTGGAAGAGACCGGTTTTTCCTCAAACCGGGCCATGGGCAGCACCACCACTTCCACCCCAGCGGGGCGCAGAGCTTGCGCAGCAGTTCCGGGTTTCCGGCGGCTTTGGCTCCAAAGGTAAAGTTTTCGCCGCAGAAAAGCGCTTTGGCGTTGCAGTCCCGCACGATGTCCAGCACGAACTGCTCGGGCGTCATGGCCTTGATCTCCTCAAAATCCGGGCAGAGATAATGCTCCACGCCCAGACGTTCGATGAGGGCATGTTTATCCTCGGTGGAGAGGAGGCGCTTGCCTTTCATCTTGTTTTCGGTGGGCAATTTGAACGTGAATACCGCCGGGGATGCCCCGTGGGCTCTTGCCCACTGGACCGCCCCTCGATGACGGCGCGGTGGCCAATGTGGATGCCGTCAAAAAGCCCATGGCCACGGCACTGCCGTTTGCATTGCCCAGCGCAAGCGGCACAAGCTGTGAATAGATCTGCATTGGCATCATTCCTTTCACTTCAGTTTCGCTCCACAAAGAGCTTTTTCCACCCGGAGCACGCCCCCGGTGACGTTGGCAAGGCCGAGGAACTGGCCCTGCGCGTTCCGCACCCGGTAGCGGCCATCCGCAGCGGGGTAGCGGCTGGTAGGGCAGCCATTGTACAGGTGCTGCTCCACCCGCTCGTCCGCCACCAGCAGCGGCAGAGAGGTGAACACGCTCTCCACCGGCAGCATCAGGGCCTGCAGGGCCTCGGGGCCCGCGTTTTTGGCGGCCTGGATCTCTTCCAGGCTGTGGGCGTCGGCCTCGGTGTAGACCCCGGCCGCAACGCGGCGCAGGGCGCTCATGGTGCCTTTCTGGCCCATGGCCTCCGCGATCTCCTCCAGCAGCACCCGGATATAGGTGCCCTTGGAACATTTGACCGTCAGGGTGTACTCATTCTCCGCCGGGCTGCCCTCGTACTGGATGGACAGGATCTCAATGGGGCGGGCTTTCCGCTCCACCTCCATGCCCTGCCGCGCCAGTTTGTAGAGCGGCTGGCCGTTGATCTTGACCGCCGAGTACATGGGCGGTGTCTGCATCCGGGGCCCCACAAAGCGGGGCAGCACCTCCAGCAGCTCTTTTTTCCCCGGCAGTCACCGGGGCTGTTTCCAGCACGGTACCGGTCACATCGCCGGTATCGGTGCGCGCACCCAGTTTGAGGGTGGCGCGGTAGGCCTTGGTGTGGTCCAGCTGTAAGTCCACCGCCTTGCTGGCCCCGCCGCAGAAGACCGGCAGCACGCCGGTCGCCATGGGGTCCAGCGTGCCGCTGTGGCCCAGCTTCCGGGTGCCCAGAATGCCCCGCAGCTTTGCAATCACATCAAAACTGGTCCAGTCCGTGGGCTTATCCACAATGAGGATTCCCTGCATCAGGCTTCCTCCTGTCCGTCGGGCGTCTGGGGAGCATCCAGCTCCGCCTCCACCTCGGCCAGAATGGCGCTTTTGGTGTTGTCCAGGTTGCCCAGCAGCTCACAGCCCGCCGCGCGGGTGTGGCCGCCGCCGCCCAGACGCCGGGCGATGGCGCAGGCGTCCACGCCCTTGGCGGTGCGGACGCTGATGCGGTAGCTGCCGCCGGGCTGCTGGCGGAGGGTCAGGCCGACCTTGACCCCCTCAATGCTGATGGGCAGGCTGGTGAGCTCCTCCAGATCGGCGGGGGCCACCTGGCTCTGCTCGATCTCGTCCCGGGTGAGGTAGATGAGGGCGCAGCGGCCATCCAGATGATACTCCAGATGGTTCCGCGCAATCCGCTCGGCCTCCATCCGGCGCGCGGGGCTTGGTATCAAACAGCAGGGTGTTCAGCTCTTCCACCTGGGCCCCTGCCTCGATGAGCTTTGCCGCCACCAGATGGGTCTTTGCCGTGGTGGAGGAAAAGCGGAAGCAGCCGGTATCGGTGGAGAGACCGGTGTACAGGCAGTTGGCAATGTGGGCCGTCATGGGCACTTTCATGGCCATGATGACCTCATACAGCAGCTCCGCTGCCGCCGCGGCCTGGCCGTCCAGCAGGGTAAAATCAGCGTAGCCGCTGTTGCCCGCGTGGTGGTCGATGCAAAAATCAATGTGGCGGGTATACTGGGGCACCCCGTTGTTCTCGCCAAACAGCTGGATGCCAGCTACGTCCACCGCCACCACCGTCTCGGGCTCAAACTCGCCCTTGAACAGCCGGGGGTTGGTGAAGGCGTAGCGGGTGGGGATGGCGTCGGAGCAGAGGACAGCCGCGTTTTTGTCCAGCGCCTTAAGGGCGTAGTACAGCGCGCTGCCGCAGCCAACGGTATCACCATCCGGGTTTTTGTGGCACAGAATCAAAACATTGTCCGCAGCACGGAGGCGCTCGGCCATCTGCTGCACGTTCAGTTGTTCTGTCATCCCATGATCCATCCTTTCCGCAAGGCTGAGTTAGTCCTCGGTTTCCGGCTCCCGCGTGTCGTCGGAGCCGCTGACATTCAGCTCGCGGAGCAGTTCGTTGATGTGGGCCGCATAGGCTGCACCGTCGTCTTCCACAAAGATGAATGGCGGGGGGCTTTGCGGATGTGCATTTTCTTGCTGACCTCGGTGCGCACATGGCCGGCCGCGCGGTTCAGCGCCTCAATGGCGGGCTTGGGGACGTCGGCGCGGCCCATCACGCTCACATAGACCTTGGCAACATCCAGATCGGGCGTCACGTCCAGGCGGGTCACGGTCAGCAGACCACCCTCCAGGCGGGGGTCTTTCAGGCGGCCAATGATGGCGATGACCTCACGCTTCATATCCTGCGCAAGACGGCCCATATTTTTTTGAGACATTTGGTTTCTCCTATCACAAAATAACCTCTCCGTCATCGCTGCGCGATGCCACCTCCCCTGTCAGGGGAGGCTTTGGCAGTTCGTACCGTTTTCCAGCAAACACAAAGCAGTTTCATCGAAAACGAAACCTCTTTGTCAAGGGCTCCCTGCTAGGAAAGACTCCCCCGGGGGGGAGGTGGCACGCAAGTGCCGAAAGGGGAACGGCTGTCGAGCGAATGCGAGACTGAGCGGTTTTGCAAATCTTAGTCGCGGTACTCTTCCATCTTGAAAGCTTCGTACACGTCGCCCTCTTTGACGTCCGCAAACTTTGCCAGCGTCACGCCGCACTCGTAGCCCTCGGCCACTTCCTTGGCGTCGTCCTTGAAGCGCTTCAGGGACGCGATCTCGTCCTCGGTGATGACGATGCCGTCACGGACCACGCGCACCTTGCTGTCGCGGGTGATCTTGCCGTTGGTCACGCGGCAGCCGGCAACGGTGCCGACGTTGGAGATCTTGTACACCTGACGGACCTGCAGCTCGCCCAGAGAGACCTCGCGGAACTTGGGAGCCAGCATACCCCTTCATAGCGTCGGTGACATCGTTGATGGCATCGTAAATGACACGGTACATCCGCATCTCGACCTTGGTAGCGGCGGCCTCTTCCTTGGCCACGTTGTCCGGGCGGACATTGAAGCCAATGATGATGGCGTTGGAGGCATCGGCCAGATCCACATCGGACTTGCTGATGGCACCGACACCGGCGTGGATGACGCGGACGCGGACCTCATCGTTGGAGATCTTTTCGAGGCTCTGCTTGACAGCCTCGGCAGAGCCCCTGCACGTCGGCCTTGACGACGATGGCCAGCTCTTTCATATCGTTCTGAGCCATCTGGCTGAACAGGTTATCCAGGGTGACTTTCTGGAACGAGGAGAACTGCTTCTCCTTGGCGTCAGCAATGCGCTGCTCGGCCAGCTCACGGGCCAGGCGCTCGTCTTCAACGGCCTCAAACAGGTCGCCTGCCTCGGGCACAGCAGTCAGGCCGGTGATCTCCACGGGGGTGGAGGGGCCGGCATCGCTCAGCAGCTTGCCTTTATCGCTGCGCATGGTACGCACACGGCCTACAGCAGTACCGGCAATGATGACATCGCCGGAGTGCAGGGTGCCGTTCTGCACCAGGATGGTGGCAATGGGGCCCTGGCCCTTGTCCAGACGAGCCTCGACCACAGCACCCTTGGCGCGGCGGTTGGGGTTGGCCTTGAGCTCCATGACCTCAGCTTCCAGCGCAATGCGCTCCAGCAGGTCGTTGATGCCCATGCCGGTCATGGCAGAAACAGGGATGCAGGCCACGTCGCCGCCCCAGTCCTCGGGGATCAGGCCGTACTTGGTCAGACCCTCCATGACACGCTCGGGGTTGGCAGTGGGCTTATCCATCTTGTTGATGGCCACGATGACCTTGACGTTGGCAGCCTTGGCGTGGTTGATGGACTCCACGGTCTGGGGCATGATGCCGTCATCGGCAGCGACCACCAGAACTGCGATATCGGTCATGTTGGCACCACGGGCACGCATGGAGGTAAATGCCTCATGGCCCGGCGTATCCAGAAACGTGATCAGGCTGTCGTTGATCTTGACCTGATAAGCACCGATGGCCTGGGTGATGCCGCCGGCCTCGCCCGCGGTGACGTTGGTCTTGCGGATGGCATCCAGGATACTGGTCTTGCCGTGGTCAACGTGGCCCATGACGCAGACGACCGGGGGACGCTCGACGAGGTCTTCCTGTGCATCCTCTTCCTGGGTGAACAGGCGCTCCTCGATGGTCACATGCACCTCGTGCTCGACCTTTGCGTGGAACTCCTCGGCCAGCAGGGAAGCGGTATCAAAATCGATGATGTCGTTGATGGCGTGCATCTCACCCATCTGCATGAACTTGGCAATGACCTTACCAGCCTGCTGCTTCAGGCGGGCAGCCAGCTCACCGACGGTGATCTCATCCGGGATGGAGACTTTCAGCTGTGCGTTGCGGGCCTTTTCCAGCTGGATGCGCTGCAGGCGCTCGAACTCGGTCTCGCGCTTGCCTTTCTGGAACTGCTGGCGCTGACGCTGGCCGCGCTGGGTGAACTTCTGCTTGTTGCCCTGCGGGGTAGGCTTGCGGCGGTTCTCCGTGTTCTTGGTGGAAGCCAGATCGTCGTAACGGGCATCAAAGCGGTCCACGTTCATATCCACGGTACGGGTATCCACGGTGACCTGATTGTCCTCGCGGCGGACGGAGACGGACTGGGCCGGGGCAGTGCTTGCCTTGGCACCGGTCTCACGGGCCAGCTCGCTCAGGGAGACGGTCTTCTCCTCACGCTTCTTATGCTGCTCGTTCTTCTTCTCGTTATGCTTGCTGTTATTGTTTTTCTGCTGGGGCTGCTGGGCAGCTTTTGCAGGCTCGGGCTTCTTCTCAGCCGGCTTCTGGGCGGCCTTGGGCTCTGCCTTTTTCTCAGCGGGCTTCTCGGCTTTCTTCTGCTCGGGCTTCTTCTCCGTGTTCTTGGGGGCAGCGGGCTGCTTGGCGCTGTTCAGATAAGCGCTCAGGTCCGTCTCGCTATGATCCTTGCTGAATTTCTCCAGCAGGTAGTTCAGCTCGTTCTCCTCCAGAGTGGAGCTGTTCTTCTTGCCGGTGCTGCCCATGGCGTACAGCTCATCCAGCACTTTCTTGGCGGAAATATTCAGGTCTTTTGCAAAATCGCTTACTTTATATTTTACGGTCATTCGCTCATATCCTCCTCATTTTTGATTGCTCCACAGTCCGTCAGGCGGTCAAAGCAGAGCTTTGCGAGGTTGCGGTCGGTCACGGCATACACCGCCACCGGTTTATGGCTGATATCAGCCAGTCTATCCTGTGTCAGCGGCATGGGGATCACATCCACCAGGTCGCCTACGGCATAGTTCAAACGCTGCACGGTCTTGGCGCTGGCGTCGCTGGCCACCATGACCAGCCACGCCTTGCCCTTGACGCAGGCATCTTCCACGGCGTCAAAGCCCATGGTCAGGGCGCCTGCCTTGCGGCAGAGGCTCACGGCCTGGTACAGGGCATCTGCCGGGGCCAGCGCAGGCTTTGCGGGAGCGTTGTTCTTATTCTTTGCCATCCTGTGCGGCCTCCTGTTCTACCGCGGCCAGCTGCCGGGCCAGCGCGTCGTAAACTTCGGCGGGAACCGGCTGCTCAAAGCAGCGCTCCAGCGCCTTTTTCTTTTTTGCCTTTGCAAGGCAGGCGGCGTCCGGGCAGAGGTACGCGCCGCGGCCGGGCTTTTTGCCCACCGGGTCAATGCTGATCTCTCCGCTCGGGGCGCGCACCACCCGCACCAGCTCCTTTTTGGGGCGGCTGGTCATGCAGCCAATGCACTGGCGGGCAGGGATCTTTTTTTGTGCCATCCGATTTCCCTCCTTTGGCAGTGGGTGCGCTGGAATCACTCAGCGGTCTCTTCGGTCTTGGGCTGCTCGGCTTTGGGCTCCTCGTCCTCGCCATAGTAGCCGCTCTCGGGACGGATGTCGATGTTGTAGCCGGTCAGGCGCGCGCAGAGACGGGCGTTCTGGCCCTTGTTGCCAATGGCCAGGCTCAGCTGCTGGTCCGGCACGGTCACACGGCAGGAGCGGGTCTCGCCGGGCAGCAGCTCCACCTTGAGCACCTTGGCCGGGCTGAGGGCCGCGGAGATGAACTCGGAGACATCCTCGCTCCACTTAACGATGTCGATCTTCTCACCGCCCCTTCTCGACCACAGCAGCCACACGGTCACCGTGGGGACCGATGCAGGCGGAAACGGGGTTGACGTTGGCGTCCTTGGACCAGACTGCCATCTTGGTGCGGGCACCGGCCTCACGGCTGATGGCCTTGACTTCCACAGTGCCGTCGTAAATTTCCGGCACTTCCATCTCAAACAGGCGCTTGACCAGGCCCGGGTGGGTACGGCTGATCATAACGCGCGCGCCGCGGTCGCCGCTGACGACGTCCACAACGCAGACCTGCAGCACCTGGCCCTCGGTGTAAGTCTCACCGGGCACCTGCTCGTTGCGGGGCAGGATGGCCGTCGCCGCCCTTGCCCAGATCCACGGCCACGATGCCCTTTTCGGGGTCCACGCGGGTGACGGTGGCCTGCACGATGTCATGGGCGCGGGACTGGATCTCGCTCAGCTGCTGGCTGCGCTCGGCCTCGCGGATGCCCTGACGGATGACGTGCTTTGCGGTCTGTGCGGCGATGCGGCCAAAGTCCTTGGTCTTGAGGGGAGTGACCACGCGGTCGCCCACCTTGTAATCCTTGCGGATGTTCTGGGCCTCGGTAATGCCGATCTCGCTGTGCTCGTCGTACCAGTCCTCATCGGCCACAACATCCTGAATGAGAGCAACGTTGAATTTGCCCTTGGCGGGGTCGATCTCCACCATGACGTTGTTGTCTTCCACTTCGTAGTTCTTCTTGACAGCGATCACGATCGCTGCCTTGATCTTATCGATCAGATACTCAGCGGTGATGCCGCGCTCGTGCTCCAGCATGGAGAGAGCTTCAAAAAATTCATTGTTAGCTGCTGCCATTTTTCGGGTTCCTCCTATGATTTACTCTCTATGTGATAAAGGGTTTTACTTTTCAATGAAACAGGTCTTCGTCGTCGCACAGGCGCACCGTGCTGGCGGCGGAGGCTTCAAAGCGGACGGGGCCCGCCGGGGTCTCCACCGTGATGGTATTCCCCTCGCGGGAGGTCAGGATGCCGGAAAACTCCTTGGCACCGTTCTCGTTGGCCTTGTACAGTTTGACGCTGATCTTCTGGCCCTGTACAGCGGTGTAGTGTTCCGGGCGGGTGAGCTTGCGGCCAAGGCCGGGGCTGCCCACCTCCAGATAATAGCTCTGCTCAATGGGGTCTGCCTCGTCCAGGATGGGGTCCAGCGCATGGGACACATCGGCGCAGGTGTCGGTGTCCATGGTGGAGCCGTCCGCCTTGTCGATCAGCACACGGAGATACCAGTCCGGCCCCTCTTTTTCAAAGACAACATCCCACAGGCGCAGGCCCATGCCCTCCACGGTGGGGCGGACAAGCGCTTCGACTCTCTGGGCGGTATTGCCGCCAGACTGTTTCGCCATAAAAACCTCCAAACAAACAAGAAACGCGGACCTTGCGGCCCACGTTCCATAAAACTATATCGTACTACTAGAATATAGCATACATTTGCGAAATATGCAAGCTTTTTCGTGAAAAACCTCTCAGGCGCTTCGCGCCAGCCCCCTAACAAGGGAGCCCTTGGCAGCCCGGGCAGGTTTTATGCTTTACCGAAAGCAGCCGGGCCCTGCGGCCAAGGGCAGGCCTTACAAAACCCAGACACCGTTCTCAAACAGGGTCACGGTGCGGCCATCGCGGCACTTGCCGGTGATCTTGCTGTCCTCCGCACCGATCATGACGTCCTCGTGGATGGAAGACTGGTTCATGCCGCGGGCCAGCAGCTCTTCCTTGGAAAGAGTCGTGCCGTTCCGGGTGGTGCCGGGATAGCTGGCGCCGAATGCAATGTGGCAGGCGGCGTTCTCATCGAACAGAGTATTGTAGAAGAGCGCGCCGCTCCGGTTGATGGGGCTGGAAGCAGGCACCAGCGCCACCTCGCCAATGTGGCAGGCTCCCTCATCGGTGCTCAGGAGCTGGCCCAGCAGCTCCGCGCCCTCCTCGGCCCCGTGCTCCACCACCTTGCCGTCTTTGAACGTCACATGGAAGCCCTTGATGAGCTGGCCGTTAAAGACGTAGGGCTTGGTGCCGTAGACGATGCCGTTGACCTTCTCCTTGTGGGGTGCCGTGAAGACCTCCTCGGTGGGGATGTTGGGCAGGAAGAACACGCCTTTTTTCGTTCTTGCTGCCGGCACTCTCCCAGAGGGCCTTGTCGGCAATGCCCACGGTCAGGTCCGTGCCGTTGCTGCTCTGGAAGTGGACGCTTTCGAGGTCGAACGCGTTCATTTTCTCGCCCAGAGTGGTCAGGCGGTCCAGATGTGCTTTCCACTCGTTGAGGGGGTCGCCGTTCGTCACGCGGCAGACATCAAAGATGAGCTGCCACAGCTTCTCGATGGCAGCTGCCTCGTCCAGCTCCGGGAACATCTTTTTGGCCCAGGGAGCACTGGGCATGGCGGCAATGGACCACTGCACCCGGTCGTTCATGGTGTACTCACGCCACGGAGCCATATATTTGCGATTGGCCGCATTCACCCGGCTGATCTTGGCCCCGTCCAGCCCGGCAAACACCTCCGGGTCGTCGGCGATGAGGTGCAGCACGCACACGCCGCCCTCGGTCTCGGCGTAGTCCAGATAGCGGCGCAGCTGGTAAGGTTTGAAGTCGCTCAGGGCTTCCTCGCTGCCCAGCTCCATCCGGGTGCGGGAAACAGCGTTGTCGCTCCAATCCACCTGCACGTCCCGGGCACCGGCCTCATAGGCACTGCGCACGCACAGGCGGGCCAACGGGGCGGCCTCCAGCGGGCAGCGGATGATGAGGGTCTGGCCCGGCTGGGGGTTGACCCCCACCCGGACGATGAAATCGGCATATTTCTTGAGAAGTTCGTTAAAGTTTTCCACGAAAGGTTCCTCCTGCGGTGTAAACCGTGTTTATTTTGTTTCAGTATACCCGTTTGGGGCGGAAATGTCCACCATCCAGAAACAAAAAGGCGCCCCGCCCGGTTGAAAAAGGGCGAAGCGTCTGTTATACTGATTTCGAGAATGCTGTCTACATACGGCATGCGGTCGCGCCTCTCCGGCCTTGCGTCGGGGATTGACGCATTTTTGTTGCCCACCCCTGACGCAAATGCGAAAGGGGGGATGCTCCATGACGCTTTTAGAAACTTTGGCTCTGCTCACACTGCTTGCAACTGTGGGTTTTGGCATGTTCGACATCGCATGGAAGATCTTCAACAACAAAAAATGACCGCCAGCGTCCGAAACCTGCGGTCATTTTTTATTGAATGACATGCTGGAGAGGTGCTGACCGTTTGCTTGGCAGCATTCTCTTCTGTTTGTATTATAACACAGCCCCGCCGAAATTTCAACGGCAGGGCTGTGTTTTTTATCATTCTAAAATCTAAAACGATTAGAACTCGATCTTGCTCTCGATGTAGCTCTTCAGCTCGGAGATGGGCATACGCACCTGCTCCATGGTATCACGGTCACGGACGGTGACGCAGTTGTCCGCAGTGATGCCCCTTGGCCTCGTCGCCCACGGTGTCAAAGTCCACGGTGATGCAGTACGGGGTGCCGATCTCATCCTCACGGCGGTAACGCTTGCCGATGGAACCGGTATCGTCGTAGTCCACCATGAAGTACTTGCTCAGCTCGTTGCGGATCTCCATGGCCTTGTCGCCCAGCTTCTTGCTCAGAGGCAGCACAGCACACTTGTAGGGAGCCAGAGCCGGATGCAGATGCAGCACGGTGCGGATATCCTCCTTGCCCTTGCTGTCGGTCAGGTGCTCCTCATCGTAGGCCTCGCACAGGAATGCCAGCGCCACACGGTCACAGCCCAGAGAAGGCTCGATGACGTAGGGGATGTAGTGCTCGTTGGTCTCGGTGTCGAAGTACTCCAGGCTCTTGCCGGAAGCCTCCTGATGGCGGGTCAGGTCGTAGTTGGTACGGTCTGCAATGCCCCACAGCTCGCCCCAGTCGGTGAACGGGAACGCATACTCGATATCGGTGGTAGCGCGGCTGTAGAATGCCAGCTCCGCGGGCTCGTGGTCACGCAGGCGCAGGTGCTCTTTCTGGATGCCCAGGATCAGCAGCCAGTTCTCGCAGTAGTCTTTCCAGTAAGCAAACCAGTCCAGATCGGTGCCGGGCTTGCAGAAGAACTCGCACTCCATCTGCTCAAACTCGCGGGTGCGGAATGTAAAGTTGCCCGGGGTGATCTCGTTGCGGAATGCCTTGCCCACCTGGCAGACACCAAACGGCAGCTTGCGGCGGGTGGTGCGCTGGATGTTGGCAAAGTTGACAAAGATGCCCTGTGCGGTCTCGGGGCGGAGGTAGCAGGTGGAAGAGCTGTCCTCGGTGACGCCGATGGCCGTCTTGAACATCAGGTTGAACTTGCGGATGGGGGTAAAATCGTGCTTGCCGCAGACGGGGCAGACGATGTCCTCGTGCTCGGCGATGAACCGGTCCATCTCATCGAAGCTCATGGCATCGACATTGACCTCCGGGTGCTCCTCGCCAATGAGCTTATCGGCGCGGTGGCGTGCCTTGCAGGCGCGGCAGTCCAGCAGGGGGTCCGAGAAGCTGGAAACGTGGCCGGTGGTCACCCAGGTCTGGGGGTTCATGATAATGGCAGCGTCCAGGCCGACATTGTAGGGGCTCTCCTGCACAAACTTCTTCAGCCATGCTTTCTTGACGTTGTTCTTGAACTCAACGCCCAGGGGGCCGTAATCCCAGCTGTTGGCCAGACCGCCGTAGATCTCAGAACCGGGGAAAACATAACCACGGTTCTTGCAGAGATTGACGATCATATCAAGGGTCTTTTCGCTCTGTTCCATTGTAATAACATCCTTTCCGTCCGCGGCTGGCTTGCCGTGTCGTGTGTGTTGTTTCGGGCAGCTTTCCCCACTGCCGCGTATTCTTACTGTACCATGTTTTTTCCTTCTTGTAAAGTGGAAGAGGACCGCGGATGCGGCCCTCTTCCACTTTATTCTTATGATATTTCATGCCGGCATTGATGGTGCAGGCGCGGTAGATCTGTTCCGTCAGCACAAGGCGGGCCAGCTGGTGGGGCATGGTGATCCGCCCCATGCTGAACTTGAGAGCGGCCGCCCGCTTGACCTCGTCCGCCAGGCCGTGGGAGGAACCGATCACGAACGCCACGTCCCCCGCCCCGCTGCCCGCGCGGTCCGCCAGGAACTGTGCCAGTTCCTCGGAGGAGATCTGTTTTCCCTCAATGCACATGGCCACGATGGCGGCACCCTTGCGGACATTGCCGAGGATGGCTTTGCCCTCTTTTTCCAGCGCCTTTTTCACGACGGCATCGGAGGCGTTTCTTCTCCTCGATCTTTTTCTTCCGGCAGCTCAATGATCCGGAAATTTGCAAAGGCCGCCAGCCGCTTCTGATACTCGGCCACACCCTCCGCAAAATATTTCGCGTTCAGCTTGCCCACACAAATCAGGTCGATATTTTGCATGATTGCTTCCTCTTTCAGGATAAACGATTTAAACTTGTCTCCGCTAGTGCTTGAACTCCCTCAGTCACGGCTTACGCCGTGCCAGCTCCCTCGTAGAGGGAGCCTCTGGCGAAACCGGACACTTTGCAATTCAACCAGAAGCTTTGCCACCATGCCAAAGGCCCCATCCCAGAGGCCGACTTCCCCCCGCGCCGGGGAAGATGTCACCGCAGGTGACAAAGGGGAATCTGGCGCCACAGGCGACTGGGGGAGTTCTTTACAGCAGGCTCATCTGCTCTCCCTCGTCTTCGGCGCGGATCAGAGCACCCGTGGCGGGCAGGCTGCGGACGCGGTAGCGGTGAGGGTTGGCCAGCTCCCGCGTGTCCGCCGGGACGACGGAGACAACGCGCTGGTTCTTTTTCAGAGTGACGACGGCCACGCCCTGGCTGTCGCGGGTGGTCTTGGCCGGGATCTGCGCCGTGCCCACCAGCAGCATCCGGCTGGCGCTGGTGCGGATGGCCAGCTCCGTCTCCTCGGGCAGGTAGAGCATCAGCGAGAGCTCTTCCTTATCGCTGTATGCCTTGAGCAGCTTGCGGCGGTTCTGCTTGGTGGCGTAAGAGCTGAGGGGAATTTTCGCGCACTTGCCGTTGGCAAAAAGAAGAAGTACAGATAGCCCGCGTAATCGCCGGTAATGACCATGGCGAGGATGTTTTCCCCCTCGTCCATGCCCAGACGCCCGGGCAGGTAAATGCCCATCTGGGCCACCTTGCCATCCTCCAGCTCAGCCAGACGCACTTTGTACACCTGCTGCTTGTCCGTGAAAAAGAGCGTTTCCATGTTGTTGCGGGTCTCCACCTGCTGGATGATCTCATCGCCCTCTTTCAGCTTGTGGGCACCGGCGGTGCGCAGGCTCTGGGGCGGTATCTTCTTGAGATAGCCCTCGCGGGTAAAGAAGACGGTGACGGGGTAATCCGGCACGGTCTCTTCCTCGGCACCGTTCTCCTCCTCGGGCAGGTCGTAGAGAATTTCGCTGCGGCGGGGCTGGCCGTACTTCTTGGCCACCTCGTTCAGCTCGTTGATGATGATGCGGCGGATGCGGGCGGGCTTTGCCAGCACGTCGTTCAGGTCCGCGATGTCCTTTTCCAGCTGCTCGATCTCGCTGGTCCGCTTGAGGATATACTCACGATTCAGGTGGCGGAGCTTGATCTCGGCCACATAGTCCGCCTGCACCTCGTCGATGCCAAAGCCGATCATCAGGTTGGGGACCACTTCAGTCTCTTCTTCCGTGGTGCGGATGATGTGGATGGCCTTGTCGATGTCCAGCAGGATGGCGGCAAGGCCCTGCAGCAGGTGGAGCCGCTTTTTCCTTGCCGTGGAGGTCGTAGTAGGTGCGGCGGCGGACGCACTCCATCCGGAACGCCGTCCACTCCTGCAAAATTTCCCGCACGCCCATGACTCTGGGCTGGCCAGAGACCAGAATGTTGAAGTTGGCGCTGAAGCTGTCTTCCAGCGGGGTGGCCTTGAACAGCTTTGCCATCATCAGCTTGTCCGCGTCCACGCCCCGCTTGAGGTCCAGCGTCAGCTTCAGGCCGTTCAGGTCGGTCTCGTCGCGCATGTCGCTGATCTCTTTCAGCTTGCCCGCCTTGACCAGCTCCGAGATTTTATCCATGATGGCTTCCACCGTGGTGGTGGGCGGGATCTGGGTGATCTCCAGCATGTTCTCGCCGGGCACTCCGTTGTACTTGGCCCGGACCCGGACACTGCCGCGGCCTTTCTCGTAAATTTCCCGCATCTGGGCTTCATCATAGATAATCTGGCCGCCGCCTACAAAATCCGGGGCGGGCATCGTGGTGGCGATGTCATGCTTGGCGTCTTTCATCAGGGCGATGGTCGTGGCACACAGCTCCGCCAGATTGAACGAGCAGATGTTGCAGGCCATGCCGACGGCGATGCCCAGCGTGTTGTTGGCCAGAATGGTCGGGAACGTGACCGGCAGCAGCGTAGGCTCCGTGGTGGAGCCATCGTAGTTGGGAACGAAATCAACGGTTTCTTTGTCGATGTCCCGGAACAGCTCTTCACAGACATTTTCGAGCTTGGCCTCGGTGTAACGAGCCGCCGCGCAGGACATATCCCGGCTGTAGGCCTTGCCGAAGTTGCCCTTGCTGTCCACAAAGGGCACCAGCAGGCTCTCGTTGCCCCGGCCCATGCGGACCATCGTGTCATAGATGGCGGCGTCACCGTGGGGGTTCAGGTGCATGGTGCTGCCCACGATGTTGGCGGACTTGGTGCGGGCCCCCTTGAGCAGCCCCATGCCGTACATGGTATACAGCAGCTTCCGGTGGCCGGGCTTGAAGCCGTCGATCTCAGGCAGGGCGCGGGAGACGATGACGCTCATGGCGTAGGGCATATAGTTGGTCTCCAGCGTGCGGGTGATGGGGTCTTCCAGCACGCTGCCCGCGTTTAAAATTTCAACGCCCTCGCCCAGCTGCGGGCGGACGGGCTTTAATGTTTTCTTGGTTGATTTTCTTGGCATTGTAAATCCTCTTTATCCGATTCGCTGGGCATTCCGGGCAGACGGATATTCCCAAAGCAAGTGTCCGCTGGGGTGGGACCCTGTTGCCGCAGGCAATAGGGCGGGCGATGGAATGGCCTGCAACAGCAACGACCGCCGCCAGTGGCGGATACAGGGAGTTGCTGTTGGGGCCGCGGCCAGCAGAATGCAAGGCCTATTTAAGGGCCGCCGCAGTTGCTGGGTGCCGCAACCCGTCTTCACTTGCGTGGGGATGTCCGTCTGCCATCAGGATACGTCCAGATCGTCCAGATACTCCGCGCCGTGGGCCGCGATATGCTCCTTGCGGCCGGCCAGGTTGTCCCCCAGCAGCAGGTCGAAGACCCGGGCGGTCTCCTCTACGTCGGTGGGCAGCACCTTGATCAGGCGGCGGCTTTCCGGGTTCATGGTGGTCAGCCACATCATCTCGGGGTCGTTTTCGCCCAGACCTTTGGAGCGCTGGATGGTGTACTTTTTGTCGCCGATTTCCTCCAGGAATGTCGCCTTTTCCGGCTCGGTGTAGGCAAAGTAGGTGTGATCCTTGGTGGTGATCTCATACAGCGGCGACTCCGCGATATAGACGTATCCCTCGTTGATGAGGGTAGGCGTCAGCCGGTAGAGCATGGTGAGCACCAGCGTGCGGATCTGGTAGCCGTCCACATCGGCATCGGTACAGATGACGATTTTGTTGAAGCGGAGGTTGTCCAGATTGAATGTCGCCAGCTCCTTGTTGTGCTTGCCGCCCAGCTCCACGCCGCAGCCCATGACCTTGATGAGGTCCACAATGACGTCCGATTTGAAGATGCGGGCATAATCAGCCTTGAGGCAGTTCAGAATTTTACCGCGGATGGGCATAATGGCCTGATACTCACTGTCGCGGCTCTGCTTGACCGCGCCCATAGCGGAATCGCCCTCGACGATTTAGAGCTCCCGGCGGGAGGCGTCCTTGGTGCGGCAGTCCACAAATTTCTGCACCCGGTTGGCCAGGTCGATCTGGGTGGTCAGCGTCTTTTTGATGCTCTGGCGGGTCTTCTCGGCGTGCTCGCGGCTCTGCTTGTTCACCAGCACCTGCTGGCAGATCTTCTGAGCTTCCTCCGGTTTTTCGAGGAAGTAGACTTCCAGATAGTGCTTGAGGAAGTCCGTCATGGCCTGAGAGACGAATTTGTTGGTGATGGCCTTTTTGGTCTGGTTCTCGTAGCTGGTGCGGGTGGAGAAGCTGGACGAGACGTAGACCAGGCAGTCCTGCACGTCCTGAAAGCTGATGGCGCTCTCGCCTTTTTTGTAGAGGTTCTTCTCTTTCAGATACTTGTTGATCTGGTAGACGAACGCGGTGCGGACCGCGTGTTCCGGGCTGCCGCCGTGCTCCAGCCATGAGGAGTTGTGGTAGTATTCCAGCATCTGCACCTTATTAGAGAAGCAGAATGCCGCGCTCATCTTGACTTTGTAATCCGGCTGGTCCTCACGATCCCGGCCGGAGGCCTCGCTCTCGCAGCTGTACACGGGGGTCAGGCTGTCCTCCCCGGCTACTTCGGCCACATAATCCGCGATGCCGTGGGCGTAGCACCAGCTCTCTTTCCAGGCCTTGCCCGTGGCGGGGTCTTTCTCTTTTTCATCGGTAAAGTTGAGGGTAAGCCCCGCGTTGACCACCGCCTGCCGCCGCAGCACATCCTTATAGTAGCTGCCGGGCACGTCGATGTCGGTAAAGACCTCGTCGTCCGGCTTCCAGTGGATGATGCTGCCGGTGCGGCGGCCCTTGTAGGGTTCTTTCTGCAGGCCGCCCACATTCTCGCCCTTTTTAAAATCAAGGTGATAGTGACAGCCGTCGCGGTAGATGTCCGCCGTCATCCAGGCGGAAGCATACTGGGTGGCACACAGGCCCAGACCATTCAGGCCCAGGCTGAACTCGTAGTTGTCCTCGCCCTCGCCGTACTTGCCGCCCGCGTACATCTCGCAGAACAGCAGCTCCCAGTTGTAGCGGCCCTCGCCGTTGTTCCAGTCCACGGGCATACCGCGGCCAAAATCCTCCACTATGACACTGCCATCCTTGCAGCGGGTGACATTGATGGTATCGCCGTGGCCGTCGCGGGCTTCGTCGATGGAGTTGGAGACGATCTCAAAAATGGAGTGGGCGCAGCCCTCCACGCCGTCCGAGCCAAAAATAACAGCCGGCCGCTTGCGGACACGGTCGGCGCCTTTTAAGGAAGTAATGCTTTCATTGCCGTATTCTTGTTTTTTCGCCATATTACCCTCCCGGCCCGCGGCAAAGCCTGCCGGGGCCGAATTGTCTTTCGATTCTTATTAAACCATAGGTTGTAAAGAAAGTCAATTTTGGCTTTTGTCGCATTTTGCTCCCTGCACCGGCGGCCCAAAGCGCAAATTTCCTCTCTTATTATTCATCGTCTTCACGCATTTTTCAAGAAAAGTCTGATTTTTTTCAAAAAAATTTGGAATTTCCTCTTTACAAATCCGGAATTTCGGGTATAATAATCATCGTCCGGTGCGCCTCTGTAGCTCAGTCGGTAGAGCAGGGGACTGAAAATCCCCGTGTCATTGGTTCGATTCCGATCGGAGGCACCACCTTTAAGATGAAATGAATTATTTCCTTTCATCTTATATATGCGGCCGTAGCTCATCTGGTAGAGCGCCACCTTGCCAAGGTGGAGGTAGCGAGTTCGAGCCTCGTCGGCCGCTCCATAACGGAGCAGCAATAGCTGCTCCAATATGGCCCGGTAGCTCAGTTGGTTAGAGCACCAGCCTGTCACGCTGGGGGTCGTCGGTTCGAGCCCGATCCGGGTCGCCACATTTGAGGCGAAAGCTTCTACCTACTTTGAACTTGTTTCAGGGCGTCAGAAATGACGGGTGCAAGGGTAAATGCACCGAATATGCGGCCGTAGCTCATCTGGTAGAGCGCCACCTTGCCAAGGTGGAGGTAGCGAGTTCGAGCCTCGTCGGCCGCTCCAAATGGAGTGGTAATCATCACTCCAAATAGGGTGACGTGGCCAAGTGGTAAGGCAAGGGTCTGCAAAACCCTCATCCACCAGTTCAAATCTGGTCGTCACCTCCAAAAGATTCCCGGAAGCCGTGGCTTCCGGGATTTTTTGTTTTGCGGCATTCTTTGTGCTATAATAAATGCAAACGAAAGGAGGTGGCCCCGTGGCTGCCGAGACTCACACCACCCTTACCCCGGATACCCCGGTGCGCTACCTCAAGGGCGTCGGGCCCAAAACGGCCGAGCGGTTTGAAAAACTGGGCATCGTGACCCTGGCCGATCTGCTCTGCCACTACCCGCGCCGGTATTTGGATTTTTCCAAGCCTTACACCATTGCCACCGCCCCGCTGGACACCGAGTGTGTCGTCAAGGCGGAGGTATTCGCCAAGCCCGGCGGGCGCGTCCTGCCAGGTGGGCGGCGGATGGAGCGGATCACCGCCGGGGACGATGTTTCCAGTCTGGAGATCACCTGGTTCAACAACCCCTACGCCGCCCAGAAGCTGGAACTCGGGCGGGAGTATTATTTTCAGGGCATCGTCACGGGCGGGATGCTCCGCCGCCAGATGGTCAACCCGCAGGTGCGCACCGATGCACAGGTGGAGAGCATCCCCTTTGAGGCCGTTTACCCCCAGACGGAGGGGCTTTCCAGCGGGGTCATTGCCAAATGCGTCCGCCAGCTCCTCCCCCACGCGGAGCTCCTGCCCGACCCTCTCCCGCCGGAAATGCTGCAAAAGTACCGCCTGCTCTCCAAGGCGGAGGCCGTCCGGGCCATCCACTGCCCCGCCAGCGAGGAAGAGGCCTTTGCGGCCCGGCGGCGGCTCATTTACGAAGAGCTGTTGATTTTGCAGCTTGGCATTGGCCGGATGAAGAACCGGGGTGCCGCCCGCACCGGTGCCCCCATGCAAAAGATGGACCCGGAACCGTTCTGGGCCTTGCTGCCATTCTCCCTCACCGGTGCCCAGCGCCGGGCCGTGGAGGAAATTTTAACCGACATGGCGGGCGAGACTTCCATGAACCGCCTGCTGCAGGGAGACGTGGGCAGCGGTAAAACACTGGTGGCCGCCGCCGCCATCTGGGCCTGTATCCGCAGCGGGTATCAGGCCGCTCTGCTGGCTCCGACGGAAATTCTGGCCTCCCAGCACGCGGAGAACCTCAACCGCCTGCTCTCCCCCTTTGGGATGCGGGTGGCCCTGCTGACCGGCGGGATGAAAGCCGCCGCCCGCCGCGCCACGCTGGCCGCCATCCGGGACGACGAGGCCGATTTAATCGTCGGCACCCACGCCATCCTCAGCGAGGGCGTGGAATTTGCCCGGCTGGGCCTGGCCGTGGTGGACGAGCAGCACCGCTTTGGCGTCCGCCAACGCGGGATGCTGGCCGAAAAGGCCGAGAACCCCCACCTGCTGGTCATGAGCGCTACCCCCATCCCCCGCACGCTGGGCCTGCTGATCTACGGCGACCTGGACATCTCCATTCTGGATGAGCTTCCGCCGGGCCGCAAGCCGGTCAAGACCCGGTGCATCACCGGCAAAAAGCGGGGAGCGCTGTACGGCTTTTTGGACCGGGAGATCGACGCCGGGCGGCAGGTGTATCTCGTCTGCCCCGCCATCGAGGAAACACCGGACGGCGGGTTGAATGCCGTCAAAAGCTATTATGAGGACATTGCCAAGGCCCTGCTGCCCGAGCGGCGGGTGGGCCTGATGCACGGCAAGCTCAAGCCCAAGGAGAAAGCCGCCGTCATGGAGGATTTCAAGGCCGGGCGGCTGGACGCCCTCGTCTCCACCACGGTCATCGAGGTGGGCGTGGATGTGCCCAACGCCACGGTCATGGTCATTGAAAACGCCGAGCGGTATGGCCTGAGCGCCCTGCACCAGCTGCGGGGCCGGGGGTGGGCCGCGGTGCCGCAGAGAGCTGGTGCTTCCTTGTCAGCGACAACACCAGCGAGAATGTCCAGAAGCGGCTCAAGTTCCTCTGCTCCACAGCCGATGGTTTCGCGGTGGCCCAGTACGATCTGGAGACCCGCGGCCCCGGCGATTTCTTCGGCAGCCGCCAGCACGGCCTGCCCACCCTGCAGATCGCCGACCTGATGAACGACACCCGCACCCTCCACGCTGCCCAGAGCGAAGCGGTGGCCCTGCTGGCCGAAGATCCGCTGCTGGAACACCCGGACCACGCCCTGCTGGCCGCTCAGGTGCAGCAGATGTTTGAGAAAGCCGGGGCAATGAATTGAACCGGTATAAAAAGCAACGGACGAGCCGCCGGGCCCGTCCGTTTTGTTTTCTTTATGGATGCCTTGAAAATTTCGCGTGCCGCTCCCCCATGCAGACCACGTCGCAGAAGACGCAGCGGCTCTTGGTAGAGAGCTGCACGTCCTTGTGGTAGCACCCGAAGAACCACTTGGTATAGCTCAGTTTGAGGAGAATCTTATCAAGGAAGAGATGCAGGCGGTTGCTCTCGCCGGAGGCCAGAGCGGAAAAATCCAGGAACCTGCTTGGGGCGTCGTGGGTCAGCACATAATCTACCTGCCAGCTGTAGTCTTCCAGGTTCTGTTCGCAGGCAGCGTATTCCTCGTCCGAGGGCATCTCCTGAGGCCACCAGTTCACACCGGCCTCCCGGTCCTCTTTGTCCGGACTTTCCGCCCCGCCAAAGCAGAGGTATTTTTTGCCCTCCAGCTCCAGCACGCTGCCCCGGCAGACGTGATACAGATTGCCGCCCAGCGCCTGCACTCTGCCGCCAAAAAGCTCCGCGGTGGGGTACTGGGCCAGCAGGTCGTAGTTCTCGTGGGCCCCGTCCAGAAACAGCAGTGTGTAGGGCCGCTTGCGCAGCCAGTCCAGCTTTTTCTGTTCTGCCTTGCTGCCGTCCCACACAAACCCGAAATCGCCCAGCACCAGCACCACGTCCCGCTTGCCCAGCCAGCGGAGCTTGCCGTGCTTGAAGCGGTCCAGCTCGCCATGCGTATCACCTGTGAGATATACCATCCATTTCCTCCCTGCCGTTTTGTGAAACAACTGCAAAAGCCTTGTCACACCCCGGCAAACCTGTTATTATAAAGTATGAAGCCGTTCGGCTTTGTTTTTTGCTCATTTCTCCGGGCGCAGCACCGCCGCCCCGGCTTTTTATATGATATCGCTTTTTAAAGGAATTGTCCACATGAAACGTATTTTTGCACTCTTTCTGTCGTTTGCCGTCCTGTTCAGCTGCCTGAGCGTGACAGCCGGCGCCATGTTCGACCCCAGCCCTGTCTATGACGTCAAGGCCCAGAGCGCCTATGTCGTCAACACGGACACCAACATCATCGTCTACGAAAAAGACAGCCAGAAACAGGTGTCCGCCGGGGGCCTGACCAAATATATGACCATTGCCCTGCTGCTGACCAACTACGCTGACCAGCTGGACAACACGTTCCAGATGCCGTTTGCCATCTCGGATTACGTCCACAGCACCGACAACGCTGATATGCGCTCCAACGAGACCTTTACCTACCGGGAGGCCATCTATGCCATGGTCACCCGCAACGCCAACGAGGCCGCCATGGGCCTCGCCTACAGCCTTTCGGGCGGGGACCTCTCCGGCTGGGTGAGCCAGATGAATACCCTCTCCCAGCGCATTGGCACCACCAACAGCACCTGGACGGACGCCTGCGGCCTGGACAGCGGCAACGTGACCACCGCCGTGGATATGTACCTCATCCTGCGGTATCTCATGAGCTTTGATGCCTTTGTGGAAATTTCCTCGGCTCCCACCTTCACGATGCCCGCCAAGGAAAAAACACGCCAAATCCTTTGTTCTGCTGAGCCAGAACGTGGCCCTGAACAAGACCAGCGGCGGCAAATTCTACCGCAGCGCCATGCAGGGCGGCATGTGCGACGTAATGGCCTACAAGAACGACAACGGCAACCAGAGCTACGTCTCCTGGGCCAACAAAAATGGCTCCACCTATCTTTTCTGCATCATGCAGAGCCCGGACACTTGCGACGATTACGGCTATGCCAACCGCCGCCCGGCCCTGTATGAGACCGTTCACCTCATCGACTGGGTGTTTGACAGCTTTTCCATCCAGGCCGCGCTGGACACCGATTTGGCCTTGGCCGAAATTCCGGTCAAGTATTCCTCGGACACCGACACCCTGCAGCTTTACCCCGATGACAACATGATGACCCTGCTGCCCTCCTCCGGCGACGGCTCCGTCACCCAGAAATATTTCCACCTGCCGGACTACGTCTGTGCTCCCATCCAGCAGGGCGACGTAGTAGGCACCGTGGAGCTCAAGCTGGCCGGTGAGACCATCGGCGTGGTCAATCTTGTGGCCGGGCAGGATGTGAACCGGAACGCCGTCCTCTTCACCGTGGACAAATTCCAGGAGTTCCTGCACAGCCTCTACCTGAAAGTGGTCATCGCCCTCAGCATCCTCTCCGCCGCCATTTACGGCCTCTGGCTGCTGCTCAACGCGTGGCACGGGAGAAATGCGCCAAAGAAGATCCGGCGGCACTGAAAATCGAAAAAAGACGCAAAAAGCCGCCCGGTGCGTAACAGCACACAGGCGGCTTTTCAGTTGCGCCAGCAGGAGTCGAACCTACGATGGGGGAGTCAAAGTCCCCTGCCTTACCGCTTGGCGATGGCGCATCAGTAGAAAATAGTATATCATATTTTTTCAAAATCCACAAGAGCCGTTACACGCATTGCGTGTATTTTTTGCTCCTCTCTTTCGGATGAAATTTCGTTCTTGTGTGCGCGCAGCGGCTATGGTATGATGGGGCTGTAAAATCCCGGATTTTTCAAGACGGAAAGGAGCGCTGTGTATGTATTACCCTATCTTCAGCATTGCACTGGGAGCCCTGCTGCTTGTCCTGGGCGTCTGTGATGTCTGCAAACGCAAAATCACCTGGGGATACTCGTCTCGCATGAAGCCCAAAGAGCGGGAGATCTGGCAGCGCTGGGTCGGCGTGCTGGAGCTCATCCTCGCGGTGTGTGAGTTTTCTTACGTCTTTTTAACAAAGATGCAGCGCGCCACTTCGTTCCTCTTCGCCGTTCTGGTGCTTTCTGCGGTCTGTATCCTTGGGCCTTACTACCACTGGAAGCATGAACACAAGGATGACCCGGATAATCAATGAAACCTCTCACCGCTCCATCCCGCAGATGCGGGCGTGTCGCGGAGCTCCCCTGTCAGGGGAGCTGAATTGCAGGATCAGAAAGGAGTTTTTACGATGGGTCCCTGGTATTATGAAGTCGTCAGCTTTGACGGCGATTACGTCAACCTCCGCCGCACCGACATTGAAAGCGACGAACTGAACCCCGTGGCGCTGGCCCTGCTGCCGCCGGAAATCGAGGTAGGCAGCAAGATCAAATGCGAATACTTCCAGTACGAGATCATTGGCTGATCAAGGAGGCAATTTTCCATGTATCCGGCATCTCCGGAACGCGATCGAACCATCCCCTACCGCCGAAGAGCTGGCCGCCATTGACAGCATCCGCCTTTCAATTTTAAGATCCTCAACAAAAAATCTCCCTCGACGTTTCATCGCCGGGGGAGATTTTGCATTTGCTCTGTTATTTCAGGTCAAACCGGACGATGACCAGCCGGTACCACAGGTAGGGCACCATGTTCCAGATCATCCAGAGCTCCATCAGGATATAATGGGGCAGGTCGCGCCAACGGAACGGGCGCTTGCCCAGCTTCCCGGTCTTGAGCAGGTCAAATGCCTCCTGCATCCCCTTGTCCCAGGCCTCGCCAAAACCCCTGCTTGTGGAACTTGTAGCACTTGAGCAGGTAGCCCAGTGCCAGCGGCAGGAAGTTTAAAATCAGCATGAGGAGCGGCTCGTTCTTGAGCGGGAGCAGGATGCTGTTCCGGCCGCTCTGCTGGCTCTTGAACGCGTTGTACTTCACCGCGCCGGTGCTGGCGCCGCAGATGTGGTAGCACTTGGCCGTGGGGCAGAGCACGTTTTTGTAGCCTGCATTGTTGGCCCGCCAGCTCAGGTCCACATCCTCAAAGTAGGCAAAGAAGTTCTCGTCAAAGCCGCCGATCTCGTCCAGAATGCTCTTGCGGTAGAGCGCCGCGCCGCCGCAGGCCGAAAAGATGCGCTTCTGTCTGGTGTAGCGGCTGGCTCTGCGGCCATCGCCCGTCTTGCAGGCAAAACCCATCCAGGTGACGTAATCGCCTGCGTCGTCGGCCAGTTCCCGGTCAAAGTGGCGGATCATCAGGCTCTGCACCGCGAAGATCTTCGGGTCCTGCTCCGCCGTGCGGATCAGTTCTGCCAGCCACTGGGGCTCGGCAAAGGCATCATTGTTGAAGAGCACCACAAACTCGCTCCGGGCCCGGGCAATGCCCTGATTGACGGCATGGGAAAAGCCCGTGTTATACCCGTTTTCAATCAGGGTGAAGTTGAGCCGGGTGCAGTAGCCGCGGGCCTGCTCCAGGCTTTCGTCCGTGGAGCCGTTGTCCACCACGATGAGCTCAAAATCCTGCTCGGTCTGGGCGTAGACCGACTCAATGGAATCTTTCAGCCAGCCTTTGCCGTTGATGTTGGGGATGACGATGGTTGCTTTCATACGTTTGCTGCTCCTACCTTGCTCGATTACCCTGACAGTATACCATACTCCCAGCCAAAAGAAAACCGGCCCACGCAAAAACTGCCGCACAGCACAGGGCCGTACGGCAGGAAATGCTTTTGGGAAAAACGCTTACTTGCGGCTTGCCAGCAGGGCCTCGATCTTCTTGATGGGGTCGATGATGCTGGAAACGGACATATCGTGGTTCAGAGCCACAATGAAGTATGCCGCGTACTTGGAAACATCGACATCGACGTACCAGTCACGGTTCAGCAGCTCCGGCTTGCGGTAGGTCAGGTTGGTACCGACGACATAGTCCAGGGTGCCCTCTTCCACAGCCTTGTCGAACTTATCCAGGCCGCTGGTGAAGAGCGGGAACGTTGCATCCGCGATGATCCGCTTTGCGCCGCGGGCCTTCAGGTTGCTGGCAACCTCCAGCATGCTCTCGCCGGAAGCAATGATATCATCGGCGATGAAGACGGTCTTGCCCTCCACGGAATCGCCCAGATACTCATGGGCCACGATGGGGTTGCGGCCGTTGACGACGCGGGTATAATCGCGGCGCTTATAGAACATGCCCAGGTTGCAGCCCAGCACGCTGGAGAAGTACATATTGCGGTTCATAGCGCCCTCGTCCGGACTGACCACGATGAACTTTTCCTTATCAAAGGAGATATCGGGGTTCTTCTTGAGCAGGTTCTTCAGTACCTGATAGGTGGGCATGGCGTTGTCGAAGCTCATCAGAGGCACGGCGTTCATCAGGCGGGGGTCGTGTGCATCAAAGGTGATGATGTTCTTCACGCCCATGGCCTGCAGCTCCTGCAGGGCCACGGCGCAGTCCAGGCTCTCGCGGACCACACGGCGGTGCTGACGGCCGCCGTACAGGCTGGGCATGATGACGGACACGCGGTGTGCCTTGCCTGCCACAGCCTGGATGAGACGCTTGAGGTTTGCAAAATGGTCATCCGGGGAGAGATGGTTCTCATAGCCGAACAGATTATAGGTGACGCTGTAGTTGCCCGGGTCCACGACAATGTAGATATCATCGCCGCGCACAGACTCCTTGACGAGGCCCTTTGCGTCGCCGCTCTGGAAACGGGGGCACTCGGCGGGGATGATGAACGTCTCCTTATCAATGCCAGCTTCGTTGGCCCAGCGCACCAGATGGTTGTCGATGAGGTTGGTGAGTTCCTCGGCACCGGGGCAGCAGATCAGGCGCAGGTCAGCGACCTTCGTCTGCAGAAAACAGTCCTTAGGGTTGATGGCAGACATAGTTACACTCCTTAATATTCCTTTGTCAAAAATCAGTGTTCAGGTGTTAAAGTGCACATCCAGCTTTATTTTATCACAAATTCCCTCTTTCGACACCAGAAACTTGCATCCAACCTACATTTTCTGCGCCTTGCACAGCTGTTTTTCCTTTTTGAGACGTACTCTGTGAGTTTTTTACAAAAAGCATACTTTTATGCAAAAAGCGATGCACAAATGTGCATCGCTTTTTGCAACAAACTTACAGGGCAGCCACGGCAGCCTTGAGTTCTTCCACGCGGTCGGTGTTCTCCCACTTCACGCCCAGGTCCTCGCGGCCCATGTGGCCGTAGGCGGCCAGCTTGCGGTAGATGGGCTTGCGCAGGTCGAGATCCCGGATGATGGCGGCGGGGGTCAGGTCAAACACCTTTTCCACAGCCTGCTCGATCTTCTCGTCCTCCACAGCGCCGGTGCCAAAGGTATCCACCATGATGGAGACGGGCTTTGCCACGCCGATGGCGTAAGCCACCTGCACCTCGCACTGCTTGGCCAGGCCGGCAGCCACGATGTTCTTGGCCACCCAGCGGGTCGCATAAGCGGCGCTGCGGTCCACCTTGCTGGGGTCCTTGCCGGAGAACGCGCCGCCGCCGTGGCGTGCATAGCCGCCGTAGGTATCCACGATGATCTTACGGCCGGTCAGGCCGGTATCGCCCTGGGGACCGCCCACAACAAAGCGGCCGGTGGGGTTGATATAATACTTGGTGTTCTCATCCAGCAGCTCGGCCGGGATGGTAGCCTTGATGACCTTTTCCATGATATCTGCGCGCAACTGCTCCATGGGCACGGCCTCGCTGTGCTGGCTGGAGATGACCACGGCGTCCACACGGGCGGGCTTGCCGTCGATATACTCCACGGTGACCTGGCTCTTGCCGTCCGGGCGGAGGTAATCCAGCTCGCCGCTCTTGCGCACCTCGGTCAGCTTCTTGGCCAGCTTGTGGGCCAGGCTGATGGGCATGGGCATCAGCTCCGGGGTCTCATCGCAGGCATAGCCAAACATCATACCTTGGTCGCCTGCACCACCGACCTCATCGTTGGTGCCAAGGGCGATATCGGGGCTCTGGCCGTCCACATTGGAGATGACGGCACAGGTGTCGGCGTCAAAGCCGAACTTGGCGCGGGTGTAGCCGATATCGGCCACGACCTCGCGGACGATCTTCTGGAAATCGACATAGCAGTTGGTGGTGATCTCGCCCATGATGTGGACCATGCCGGTAGAGGCACAGGTCTCGCAGGCCACGCGGGCCTCGGGGTCGTGGGTCAGGATCTCGTCGAGGATGGCATCGGAGATCTGATCGCAGATCTTGTCGGGATGTCCCTCGGTAACGGACTCGGAAGTAAACAGACGATGCTTTGCCATAAAATTTTCCTCCATAGCGTAGCGTTGTGGATATTCTTCTACAGCTTCCTACACAGACTTCAAGGTTTGCGCAAATAAAAACGCTCAGAACCGAAGTTCTGAGCGTTTGCACTCTTATCTTTCGGTTTCCCGCAGGATTTGGCACCTTATGTGTGATCCACACAGGTTGTCGGGCTTCACAGGGCCTGTCCCCTCAGCCGCTCTTGATAAGTCGGTATTCAGTTGTTTCGTGTGGTATTCTATCATCCCTGCGTCAGATTGTCAAGAGAAAGTCGCACTTATTTCAGCATTTTTCTGGAATTGATGCAAAATCCCCTCCCGTACAGGGAAAAACGCAGAAAAGGGTACAGCCGAAGCTGTGCCCTTTGCCGGTTCCATTGCAAATAGATCCTTAGTAGCCCTTGGCCTGCTCGCCGTTCAGGATCTTCACGGCGCGGGAAGTGCCCAGACGGTCCGCGCCCAGAGCCAGGAATTTCTCCATGTCGTCCACGGTGGAGATGCCGCCGGCAGCCTTGACCTTGCAGCGGCCACGCACGCCCTTGACCATCAGCTCCACATCATGGAAGTTGGCACCCGCGGTGGAGAAACCGGTGCTGGTCTTGATGTAGTCCGCACCGGCCTCGCAGACGATGTCGCACATCTTTTCTTTCTCTTCGTCGGTCAGCAGGCAGGTCTCAATGATGACCTTGAGGATCTTATCGCCCACAGCCTCTTTCACCGCGCGGATATCCTCACGGACAGCATCGTATTCTTTGTTCTTCAGGCGGCCGATGTTGATGACCATGTCCACCTCGGCGGCACCGTTCTCAATGGCGGTCTTCGCCTCAAATGCCTTGGACTTGGGATCCATGGCGCCCAGAGGGAAGCCGACGACGCAGCACACGGGGATGCGGCCTGCCATGTACTCCACCGCCTGCTTGACGTAGCAGGTGTTGATGCAGACAGAAGCCGTGTGGTTGGCAATGGCCTCATCACAGAGGGTCTGGATCTGGGGCCAGGTAGCCTCGGGTTTCAGCAGGGTATGGTCCACATGGGACAAAATCTCTTCACGGGTCATGCTCTTTCCTCCTAAACTCAATTTTTGTTGGCACGGCGTACTTTTGCCATGCCCACCGCGCTGAGTGCAATGGCCGTTACCGACGCCGTAGCACCGATGATGCCCAGCACCAGGCCGGAAACCAGGAATGCAAAGCCTTTCAAACCACGTTTCATAATTACCGTACCTCCAATAGTTTTATCAAGGGGCGTACCCCTTATTTCTTTTTGAAAACGATCCGCTTACTGAACACATAGTTCAGTATCACCACAATGACATTGGAAAATACCTTGACGCACAGCCCCCACAGCTCCTGCGCCTCGATGCGGCTGGTGACAAAAATGGCCGTGGGCCCATCAGCCCCGCCGATGACGGCAATGGCCGCGGAACCATCCGAGATGCCCGGAGGCGTGCCCAGATAGCTCGAAGCCATCTGCACCGTCGTGTCCGGGCCAAACCAGTGGAACGCATGGGTCAGCAGGCCGCTCATGAGGCTGTCCATCAGCGCCGCGCCCTGGGCCGCCAGCAGGTTGCCCAAAACCAGCATGATGGCGGCGTCCAGCAGCAGCGTGCCCAGACGGCAGGAGACAAAGGCTGTAAACTCTTTTTGCCTGCTCCCTGCCCCGCGTTTTGCTGCGGAACACGAACGCCCGGTTGGTGGCGTAGGCAAACAGGATGCAGAGGATGTTATCCAGCACATTGCCCCAGCTGTTGGCGGCGGTATAGCCGAACAGCCGGTTGAACAGCGCGTACAGCAGGATATTGAGCAGGGTGGTCAGCACCCCAAAGATCAGGTAGCTGAGCACTTCCCAATGTTTCTTGAGCCATTGTATCATAAGGTTTTCTCTTTCTTGTCAATTGGCTTGCCCTCTCCGTCATCGCTAACGCGATGCCACCTCTCCCAAAGTGAGAGGCTTTGGCAGTCCGTAAAGTCTATAGAAAACGCCATGCGTCTATGAGAAACAAAACCTCTTTGCCAAGGGCTCGCCCCTTTGGGAAAGACTCCCTCCGGCCGGAGGGAGATGTCGCGTAAGCGACAAAAGGAGGATGCCTGTCGAGCGAATGCGAGACTGAGAGGGCATACCAATAAAAACAGCCCCGCCGCCGTTACCCGGCAACGGGGCTGTCAGTCGCATTGTGTCAGAGACCGCGCATTCCAAAGAGCTGATTACTCAGCGTCGTTGTTCAGCAGAGCCTTCATGGACAGGCTGATGCGCTTCTTGTCGAAGTCAACATCCAGCAGCTTCACATCGACCATATCGCCGACTTTCAGTGCGTCAGAGACGCTTCTCAACGCGATCATTGCTGATCTCGCTGATGTGGACCAGACCGTCAACACCCGGCAGGATGCGGACGAAAGCACCAAACTTGGTCAGAGAAACGACCGGAGCGTGGAAAGTGCTGCCGATGGGATAGTTGTTCTTCAGCTGCTCCCAGGGGTTGTCCTCAGCCTTCTTGTAGCCCAGAGAGACCTTGTGGTTCTCGGTGTCGATATCTTTCACATACACCTCGATGGTGTCGCCAACGGAGACGACCTCAGAGGGATGCTTGATGCGGTTCCAGCTCAGCTCGCTGATGTGGCACAGGCCATCCACACCGCCGATATCGACGAACGCACCGTAAGAGGTCAGGCTCTTGACAACGCCAGTGTAGGTCTTGCCGACCTCGACGTTTGCCCAGAACTCTTCCCGCTTCGCCTTGTTCTGCTCAGCGGTGACCTTGTTGATGCTGCCGACGATCTTACGGCCGGAGCACTCGGTGACGACCAGCTGGACATGCTGGCCGACCAGAGCAGTGTAGTCCTCGTCGCGGCGCATAGTGGCCTGAGAACGGGGGACGAACACCTTGACGCCCTTGACGTTGACGACAACGCCGCCCTTGTTGAACTCGGTAACGTCGCCCTCGACGACCTCACCGGACTCAGCTGCCTTAGCGATCTCTTCCATGCCCTTGCGAGATGCGAGCTTCTTGCGGGAGAGCTGGATGACGCCGTCCTGATCCATAACTTCTCGACGATGAGGTCCAGCTCATCGCCAACCTTCACCAGGTCTTCGACCTTGGCGGAGGAATCATCGGTCAGCTCGCTCAGCTTGACAAAGCCGGTCTGCTTCGCTCCGATATCCACCTGGATCTCGTTGGCAGAGATGCTGGTCACGATTCCTTTCACAATACTGCCTGCATGAACCCGCTTTTCCTCGGATGCGTTCAGCATCTCCTCGAAGCTCATGCTGTCATTGATTTCTGCGCTCATACTGAGTACCTCCTCAATAATAGACGATGGCGTTGAAGCCCCGGCTGTGACGCCCGCCGTTTTTACATCCACAAACCATTCAGGCCGAAGTTCGCTCGCTGTCTCGACCGTTACGGCTCGCGTGTGTTTTGCGGCGACCTGTACCAGCTTTTGGGTATTGGAAGAATGATGACCGCCAATGACAACAATGATGTCGCATTGCTGGCTGAGGTCTTCCGCTTCCTGTTGCCTCGCCCACGTCGCATTACATATTGTATCAAAAATTCGGGCGTTTGTATAGGCTTTTTTGAGAAACTCTGAACATTCCAGCCATTTTGTTACCTGAAATGTGGTCTGTGCAACCGCAAAAATGGGCTTTTGGGGGTCCGAGGGGCCTTTCCAGGCCTTTAATTCCTCCAGATCGCTGAAGACGAATACCTCCCCCGGGTATGTCCCACAATGCCCTGCACCTCCGGGTGGGCGGCGTCGCCAGCCACCAGGAGCACCGCGCCCTCGGCTTCAGCCCTGGCGGCAATGTTCTGGATCTTCTTCACAAAGGGGCAGGTGGCGTCGTGGTACACGATGCCGCGCTGCTCCAGCGTATCGTAAATGGTGCGGGGCACACCGTGGCTCCGGATGATGACCTCGTACCCGGTGGGGATGTCCTCCACGGTGTCGGCCACCAGCGCGCCCCGGCGCTTCATGTCGTCCACCGCCTGGGGGTTGTGGATGAGCGGGCCCAGGGTGGCCACCTTGTGGCCCTCGTTCAGCAGGCCGTAGGTCAGCTCCACGGCGCGGTTGACGCCGAAGCAGAAGCCCGCTGTTTTGGCTAAACGAATCTCCATGTTCTCTCCTTTACAGTTTCTCCCATGCGTCCAGAAGCGCCTGCTTGTTGGCGCGGGCTTCTTCATATCGCGGCGGCTCTCCATGGCAAACTGGGCGGCGGGCATCGGCTCGCCGTACACCACCCGCACCTTGCAGAACAGCTTCATTTTTCCGTCCGGCGTCTCGTAGTGGATGCGCACCGGCACCACGTCCACAGCAGCCGCTGCCGCAATGACGAACAGGCCGCTCTTTGGCTGCAGGAACGTTCCGTCTTTCTCACGGGTTCCCTCCGGGAAGATGAGCAGGCTCTCACCGTTCTGGCAGCGGGCCACCGTCTCGTCAATGACGGCCGCCTCTTCCTTGGTGCCGCGCACACATGGCACCGGCACAGCGGAAGAACCAGCTCAGGAACGCGTTGATCTCAAACAGCTCTTTTTTGGCAAAAACGATCATCCGCCTGCCCCAGAACCGGGTGATGATGACAAAGACCGGGTCAATGGCGGAGATGTGGTTGGGGGCCAGAATATACCCCCTGGTCCGAATTTTTTCAGGTTGTCCCGGCCCTCCGCGCGGACACGGAACCCGACGTGGAACACGATCCATGCCAGCGGGAGCAAGATATAATATAGTACCATCCTGTCTCCTTAACCGGCTTTCTGCGCAATGATCTGCTTCATGGCGTCCAGGCTCTGCTCAAAGTTGAGCTCGGAGGTATCCAACAGCACAGCGTCTTCCGCCTGCTTGAGGGGAGCCGCCGCGCGGTGGGTATCCTGATAATCCCGCTGCTTCACGTCGGCCAGCACTTCTTCGTAGGTGTTGGGCATCCCCTTGGCCTGATACTCTTTCCAGCGGCGGGTGGCACGGGCCTCCGGACTGGCGGTGAGGAAAATTTTCACGGTCGCGTCCGGCAGCACCACGGTGCCGATGTCACGGCCGTCCATCAGGACATCCTGCTTCCGGGCCATATCCCGCTGCATGTCCAGCAGGAACGCGCGCACCGCCGGGTTGGCACCCACCGCAGAAGCCGCCATGCCCACCTCCTCGGTGCGGATGAGCGAGCTCACGTCCTCGCCGCCCAGATAGATGTGCTGCTCGCCGTCAATGAACGCGAAGTGCAGCTCGATCTCCGGCAGCAGAGTATTGATCGCCTGGTTGTCCTTGGGGTCCTTGCCTGCCCGCAGGGCGTACAGGCCGATGGTGCGGAACATGGCACCGGTGTCCACATAAATATAGCCCAGCTCGGCCGCCAGACGGCGTGCCAGCGTGGATTTGCCTGCCCCCGCAGGCCCGTCGATTGCAACAGATATCATTTTAGGTTCTCCTTTTTATAGTATTATAGCAAGTTGGCCTGCGGGCCGGGAGTTTTTTGAGGACCGTCCGCTTGGGACCCTGTTGCCGCAGGCAAAGCAGGCGATGGAATGGCCTGCAACAACAATGACCGCCGCCAGTGGCGGAATCAGGGAATTGTTGTTGGGGCCGCGGCCAGCAAAACGCAAGCGCAAGCGAAGCGGATGCTGGGAGCCGCAACTCGTCCTCGTGTCCGAAGAAAAAGCTCCCGGTTCGCATTGCCCTCACAAATTATTTGCAAAACTCTGTGCCGTGCAGAACGCGATCTGCAGGTTGTAGCCGCCCGTGTAGGCGTCCACATCCAGCACCTCGCCTGCAAAGTAAAGGCCCTGCGCCTTTTTGCTCTGCATGGTCTTGGGGTCTACCTCCCGTACCGAAACTCCGCCCGCCGTGATGACGGCATGGGCTAAATCGCCCCGGGCGTCGATGGGCACTCCCCAGTGCTTGCACAACTGCACCAGCTCCCGCTTCTGCTCCCGGGTGATCTGGTTTGCCTTGGTAGCCGGGTCGATGCCCCAGCGGGCCACCATGACCGGCTGCATACTGGACGGCAGCAGCTTGACCAGCGCCCCCTGCGCCGCATGGTTTGCCAGCAGTGCAAAATCTCGGGTGATGCGGTCATAGAGCTGCTCCTCGCTCAGGGCAGGTTTCAGGTCGATCTCCGCCTTGTAAGTATGCTTTTTCATGTCCCCCAGATGGCTGGAAGCACTGAGGGTCAGCGGCCCGCTGATGCCAAAGTGGGTGAACAGCATCTCGCCCTGCTCGGTAAAAATGGCCTTGTTGTCTTCCAACAGGGTCAGGTTGACGTTTTTCAGGGCCAGGCCCATCATCTTTTTGCAGTCCGGGTCGTGGCTGACCAGGCTCACCAGACTGGGCACCGGGTCCACGATGGTGTGGCCCGCCTGCCGGGCCAGTTTGTAGCCGTCGCCTGTGGAGCCCGTGGTGGGGTAGCTCAGGCCGCCGGTGGCCACCAGCACGGCATCCGCCTTGTACTCCCTGCCCGAGGTGCCCCGCACGCCTACACAGCGGTACGCCGGGCCGGGCTTTTTCTTTTTGGGGTGGCGCGGGTTCTCCGGGGCAGCCGGGGCAGCCTCCTCCGCCGGGGCCAGCGGCTCCAGCAGCAGCTTTTGGGCCCCGTCCTCGATGAGAACGGCTCCCTCCGCGTACCGGAGCAATGCCTGCCGGATCTCTTCCGCCTTGTCGGATACCGGGAACACCCGGCGGCCGCGCTCCACTTTCAGCTCCACACCCAGCTCCTCAAACAGCTCCATCGTCTTTGCCGGCGGGAACGCCCCTAAAGACGAGTACAGAAAACGGGGGTTGGTGCGCACATGGTGCAGGAACTCCTCAGCGGTGCAGTCGTTGGTCACGTTGCAGCGACCCTTTCCCGTGACCAGGATCTTCTGAGCGGGCTTTTCCTTATGTTCCAGCACCGTAACGGTGTGGCCCTGCCGCACGGCCGCACCGGCCGCCATCAGGCCCGCCGCGCCTGCTCCGATCACCAACACATTTGCCATCCAGCAATTCCTCCCACAAAACCTGATATTTCTATTGTATCATACCAGAATCGTCCTCCAAAAGCAATGTGCCCGGCGGCTGAAATTGCAGGAAAAACGGGCGGCATTTCCTCCGCTCCACGCAAAAAAGCACCCCGGCGGGCGTTTTCCCGCCGGAGTGCCGTGTTCTGTTTTACTGCATCACCTTGGCCGGGTCGAGGTATTTTTCACCCTGTTTCACTTCCAGGTGGATGTGGCTGTCCTCGGCGCACTCGCAGCTCACACTGCCCACGGTGCCAAGGGCCTGCCCGGCCGTCACGGTATCCCCGGCTTTCACTTTCAGGTCGGCCACACCGCTGATCCGCCAGAGCCGCCCGGAAGCGTCCTCAATGGCCACGGTAGGGCCCCAGCTGCCGTCCGCGCCCGCCAGTGTCACCTTGCCTGCCGCCGGGGCCGAAACTTTTTCGCCCTTGGCGGCGGCATAGTCAATGCCGTTGTGGGTGCGCCAGTCGCCCAGCGTCTTGTTGTAGACCAGCTCATCCCCGCTGTACGCGTTTAAGATACGCCCCGAGACTGGCCGCGTGGAGGCAGGTGCCGCTGAGCTGCTGGCAGGTGCAGATTCGGTTTGCAGCGCGGAGGGCTCGCGCACCCCAGCAGAACCAGATGACGCCCCAGAAGAGCCACCAGCCCCACCGGAGGGCGCGGTGCTGGAAGAAGCTTTGGGTACATTGGCCACAGAGTTTGCGGCGGGGGCGGTGGGTTGCTGCCATTCGGTCGAATCCTCCTCATCCGGTGTTGTCAGGTCAAGCCCCTCGTCGATGCCGGGGGGGGCAGTGCGGGCGCTGCTGGCCGGATCACGCAGGCCGTCCAGATTTTTCTGCAGCTCCCCGCGGACGGTCTGCACGGCCCAGACGCCGGCGGCCGCTGCCGCCAGCAGGCAGGCGGCCAGCACCAGCGCAAAGCCCTTGCCCTGCAAGAATTTTCGGATCTGTTCCATCGTTTGTTACTCCCATCCATGTTTGTGTACGGTTTGTTCTGGTGGTAGTGTGCGATGGTTGGCGGACGTTTATACATAAAAATATCCGCCATCGCGGCGCGATGACGGATATTTTTGTTTGCGTTTGAATCAGTTGCGGCGGCGGTTGTTGCCCAGCAGGCGGACGACATACAGGAAGATGTTGATGAAGTCCAAGTACAGGGTCAGAGCGCCGTAGATGGAAGCTTTCTCCGCCAGCTCCGGGTCGCCTGCATAGTAGGCATACATCTGCTGGAGCTTCTGGGTGTCATAGGCGGTCAGGAGCATGAACAGCACCAGACCAATGCCGCAGTAGAGCACCGAGCTGCCAAAGCCGAAGCCGAACAGCATCCCGATCAGGCTGGTAACGATCAGGGCTACCAGACCCATCATCAGGCGGGGGCCCCAGCCGGTGAGGTCTTTATGGGTGGTGGTACCGTAGACGGCCATCAGACCAAAGTAAACGGCGGTAGCCAGGAACGCCATGACCAGCGTGCCCACCGAGAAGACGATAAAATAATAGCTCAGCACCATGCCGTTGAGCAGTGCATACCCGAAGAACGTGGCCCGGGCCGCGTCCACTGACATGTTCTGTACCCGAGAGCTCAGCACAAATACCAATGCCAGCTCCGCAATGGTGAGGACAAAATACAGCGAATCCACCAGATAGATCAGCGGGGTGGTGGCCGTGATATACGCCATGGCGAACGTGATGAGCAGTCCGCTGGCCATCCAGCGGTAGGTGCGGGTCATATAGTCCGATGCATTCATCGAGGGCTCCGCATAGCCGCGGTCATAGTTGTTATAATCCATTGTGGAATCCTCCAGTCTTTGCCGGGGCGGGCACTGCCGCCTTGCTCCGGTTTCTGTTTTATAGTATACTGCATAGAAATGAACGTTTCATGAAAAAGGCTGTGATATTTGATGTCTCTTGGGCTTTACCTGCATATCCCCTACTGTTTTTCCAAATGCCGCTACTGTGATTTCTATTCCGCCCCCGGCCAGCGGGGTGTCCCGCCAGAGTATCCCGACGCGCTGCTGCGGGAGCTGCACCGGTTTGCGCCGGATGCTCCCCTCCGGCCCGATACCATTTATTTTGGCGGCGGAACCCCAGTTTACTCACACCGGACGATGTTGCCCGCCTTATGGAAGCGGCCCAGCCCCGGCCCGGGGCGGAGATCACACTGGAAGCCAACCCGGAGACGGTCACCGAAGAAACACTGCGCGGCTTCCGGGCCGCGGGCGTCAACCGCATCTCGTTCGGGGTGCAGTCGGCCCGGGACAGCCAGCTCAAAACGCTGGGCCGCCCCCACACCGCCAAACAGGCCCGGGCGGCGTTCGCGGCGGCCCAGCGGGCAGGCTTTACCAACATCAGTGGGGACATCATGCTGGCACTGCCCCACTATACGCAGGCCGAGTTTGATGAGACACTGGAACTGATCGAGAACGGCGGGGCCACCCACGTCTCCGCTTACCTGTTAAAGATCGAGCCGGACTCCGCCTTTGGCCGCAAGCCGCCGGAGGGCCTGCCCACTTCCGACGAGGCCGCTGATTTTTACCTCTACGCCGTGGAGCAGCTGGAACACCACGGCTACCAGCAATACGAAATTTCCAACTTTGCCCGCCCGGGCTATGAGGGGAAGCACAACCTCATCTACTGGGACTGCGGGGATTACCTTGGCCTCGGCCCAGCGGCCCCTCCTGCATGGGCGGCAAGCGTTTCTACTACCCGCCTGATACGGATGCCTTTTTACACGATACCGCTGCCCCGGTGCTGGACGGCAGCTGCGGCGCGGAGGATTATCTCATTTTGCAGCTCCGCCTCCGCAAGGGGTTGAATCTGGAAGCTTACAAAAACCTCTACGGCAAGGAGTTCTCCACAGCACAACTTGCCTTTGTGCAAAACTGCGTCAAGGCTGGATACGCCAATTTTGATGGCAAGACCCTGGCCCTGACCCCCGCCGGGCTCATCGTGCAGAACACCATTCTGGCGGGCGGAGCTTATTCTTATAATCTTATCCAAAACAGCCCCCGCAGGCTTGCCGTAGGTCCGCGGGGGTCTTTCATTCCGCCAATTGGATCACCGGCCAGCCCAACGCCGCGATGGCGTCCCGGTCATGGGTGGCGAGGAGGACATTTTGCCGCCGCCTCGCTCCCGGATAAGCGCGGCGGCTTTTTGCAGGGTCTCCGGATCCATCCCTGTGAACGGCTCGTCCAGCAGCAGGGTGTCGCTGGGGGCCAGCAGCGCCCGCAGGAGAGCCACCCGGCGCTTCTGGCCGCCCGAGAGCTTTCGGGCAGGCAGGACAAGGGCCGTCGAGTCCAATCCAAATTGTTGAAAACAAGTTTCAATTTGCTCTTTGTATTGTATTTCCAGTCCCGGAAGCACCAGTGCCACGTTCTGGACGGCATTCAGCTGAGGGCAGAGGCGGTCTTCCTGAAAGACGGCGCTCACCCGCCCCACCCCCCTGCACACTGCCGGAGGTAGGCGTTTCCAGCCCCATGAGGACGCGCAGGAGGGTGGTCTTGCCCCAGCCGCTGGGGGCCCAGAGGACGGCAGGCTCCTCCACTGTAAGATTCAGGTCTTCAAAGAGCGTTTTCTCTCCAAAGCGTTTTGTCAGGTGCAAAATTTCCAGTTTGTTATGCTGCATCATACCGCCTCCTCGCCCAGTACCCGGGCCACCGCCTTGTCCAGCAGGGCCAGAAACAGTTTTTCAAAGGCCGCGCTCAGGACGATGATGACGAATGTCCAGGCAAACAGCTCCCCGGTGGAAAGGGTGATTTTGGCCCGGTAGAGGCGTCACCGATGCTGCCGTCCGGCAGGCCGATGACTTCCGCCGCCACGCCGCTCTTCCAGCAGATGCCCAGCGCCACGCTGCACCCCTGCCGGAACGCGGGCAGCACCGCCGGGAGCCAGATGGCTTTCACCCGCCGCCCCAGCGGCAGGCGGAACACCCGGGCCATTTCCAGCAGCTGCGGGTCGGCACTTTCCAGCCCGGTGCGCACCGCGCCGTACAGCACGGGCAGCACCATTAAAAAGCTGATGAGGATGGAGAGGCTTTTGCCGCTGACCCACACCAGCGCCAGAATGATAAAGCTTGCCACCGGCGTGGCCTTGACCAGCTGCATCACCGGGGCCAGCATGGCGTCCACCCAGAGCCAGCGCTCCGCCGCCACAGCCAACAGCACACTGCACACCCCGCCCAGCACAAAGCCCAGCAGAATGTGCCCGGCGCTGAACGCTACCCGCTGCCAGAACTCTGCCTGGGGCAGCAGCTGCACCAGCGTGCCAAAGGCCTGCAGCGGCGACACCAGAAACACCTCCTGCCCGATGGCCATGGCAGCCCCCTGCCACACCACCAGCCAGAACACCACCGCCGCCAGCCAGAGGCGGCCTTTTTTTTGTCTGCTTCATATCGTTTCCTTTCCTTGTTCTTTTTTTCCCATATTTTACAGGCTTTGTGTCCTCTTTTTCAAGAGATTCCATCACGCAATAAAATACAATGTTTCACTTTTTCTTTTTTCTTGACATGAGTGCTGTTATACACTAAACTGGAAACCAGAAACCCACATCAGGGCACTTTTCCCCGATAGAAAGGACGATGCTTCATGCAAACCAACACCCTCCGCGGCAAAAAACAGCTGCTGATCGGGTTCACCCTCTTTTCCATGTTTTTCGGGGCGGGCAACCTCATCTTCCCGCCCTACCTCGGGGCTCAGGCGGGCACCCACCTCTGGCGGGCCTTTCTGGGCTTTGCCGTCAGCGCCATCGGCCTGCCCATTGCGGGCGTGGTGGCCGTAGCCCGGGCCGGGGGCTGCCCCAGCTGGCCGAGCGGGTGCACCCCCGGTTTGCGCAGGTCTTCTCCATTCTGGTATATCTCTCCATTGGGCCATGCCTCGCCATCCCCCGCACGGCCAGCACCTCGTTTGCGATGCTGGAGCCGCTGGCAGGGGAAAGCACCGCGCTGCAGTGGGGCTACTCCCTCCTGTTTTTTGCAGTGGCCTTTCTGGTGGCCCAGCACCCGGAGCAGCTGGCCCAGCGGCTGGGCAAGATACTCTGCCCCGCCTTGCTGGCCCTGATCCTGCTGCTGTTTGCGGGCTGTCTGCTCCACCCGGCAGCAGCAGGCTACGGCACCCCGACCGCCGCCTACACCGCCCTGCCCGCCGTGCAGGGCATCCTGGACGGCTACCAGACCATGGACACTCTGGCCGGGCTGAATTTCGGGGCGGTCATTGCGCTGAACATCCAGGCCCTTGGTGTAACCGAACCCCGGGAGGTGGAGCGGGGCACCATCCGGGCCGGGTTCCTCGCCGCCGGGCTGTTTGCGGTGGTCTACGCCATGCTCACCCACATCGGCGGCATTGCGGGGGCCGCGTTCCCCGGCTGTGAGACAGGTGCCGAGACCCTCACCCTGCTGGCCAACGCCCTGTTTGGCCGGGTGGGACAGGTGCTGCTGGCGGCCATCTTTATCATCGCCTGCTTTAACACCTGCGTGGGCCTCATCTCGGGCGTGAGCGAGTATTTCCACCAGCTCTGGCCGAAAGTTCCCTACACCGGGTGGGCCGCTTTCTTTGCCCTGACCAGTATGCTGCTGTCCAACATCGGGCTGGCAAGCATCCTCGAGCTCTCGGTCCCCCTCCTCAACGCCATCTACCCGGCTGCCATCGTCCTCATCTTTCTGTCGTTCCTGCCCGGGCGGTTCCAGCGCTGCAGTGTTTACAGCTGGGCCATTGGGCTGGCGGCCTTGCAGAGCATCCCCGCCGCCCTGCCGCTGGGCCCGGTGGCTGCACTGGCCAACAACCTGCCGCTGGGTGCCCTCGGTTTCGGCTGGCTGCTTCCGGCTGCGGTTGGTATGGGAATCGGCTTCCTGAAAAAGTCCTGAAAAAAGCTGCCGCACGGCACTGTGCGGCAGCTTTTTTCAGGAAACCAACTCCTTACTGGAACAGCTTCTTGACCCGATGCTGCACCTGCTGCGAGGTGGTGGGCTTGACCCAGTAGAAGTTGTCGTCCGGCAGCTTGCCGCCCACGGCTGCGGGGGAGGCATCGTAGAGCACCTGCAGGTAAGCGGAAATGTCTTTCTTCATCTCCTCGCCGCGGCGGTAGACGATGTTGCACTTGGGCAGAGCCTTTTTGGCGATGGCAGCCTTGGCCACCACACCGATCTCTTCACAGAGGGCGGCGGTGCCGTCGATGTCGGTGTTGGCGGCGTTGACGCTCTTCTCATAGTCCTTCAGGAACGCCTGCACCACGTCGGGGTGATCCTCGGCGTAAGCGGTGCGGACCACCGTGACGCCGGTGATGAGCTGGGTATCGCAGACCTTGTTCCACTCCTTGGTCAGGTCGAGGACCACACGGAGCTCGCTGTCCTTCATCTGGGCAGCGGTGACATAGGGCTGGGGCAGCACGGCGATGGCGTCTTTCTTGGTGGCGGCCATCTGAGCGGTGACCTCAGAGGCCTCGCTGTAGTATTCGATCTTCACGTCCTTATCGGGGGTCCAGGCCGTTCTTGGTAAGCAGGTAACGCAGGACGTACTCCGGCGTGGTGCCCTTGCCCGTGGAGAGGATGGTGCGGCCTTTCAGGTCTGCAAAGCTGTGGACGGTGTCCCCTTTTCCACCACATACAGCACGCCCAGCGTGTTGACGGCCAGCACCTGGATGCCGCCGTTGGTCTTCTGGTAGAGGGTTGCCGCCAGGTTGGCCGGGATGGCCGCCATGTCCAGATTCCCCTTGATGAGCTTTGGCACGATCTCATCGGCCGCGCCATAGAGCTGCAGGTCGTAATCCATGGCGGCGGTGCCGGTCTTCTCCATCGAGAGCAGCTGGACAAGGCCCATGGTGGTGGGGCCTTTCAGGCCCGCGATGCGGAGGGTCTTGGCCGACAGCGTTTTTGCCGAGGCCCCGCAGGCCAGCAGGCTGACCAGCATGACCACCGACAGCAGCAGAGATGTCAGTTTTTTCATCATCAGAAACTTCCTCACTTTCTATTTTTGCCCTTGCGAGAAATAAAATTTGCAAAAACATTTGCTTTACGGGCTCAAGTTTACTATAATGAAAGAAAAAATACCGTTGCGCACGCAACGGAACTGCAGATGGGCGGTGAGGGCCCGGGTCAAACCTCACGGAATGGATATGGAAAATTACCTGCCGCTGTTACAAACCACTTCACTCTTTGCCGGGCTGGAACAGCCTGCCCTGCGGATGCTCCTGCGGGATCTGTGCGCCGTGGTGCGCAGTTATGGCCGGGGCGAAACGCTGGTGCAGGCCGGGCACTCCAACCGCCGGGTGGGGGTGGTGCTCTCGGGCACCATTCAGGCCTATCGTCCCGCGCCGGGGCACCCACCTGCCCATCACCCACATGGAGGCAGGGGGGGTGTCTTTGGCGATGTGCTGGGCGGCTCCAGCCTGGCCAGCCCGATAACGGTGGTGGCCGAGTGCCCCTGCGAGGTACTGCTGCTCCCCTATGACCGGCTGCTCCAGCCCGGCAGCGACCCCGCCCGCCAGCAGGTGCTGCAAAATCTGGTACGGACCATCAGCGATAAATATTTCCTGCTCTCCCGCCGGGTGGACCTGCTCATTTTAAAGAGCCTGCGGGCCAGGGTGTGCGCCTACCTCCTCAGTGAGGCCGAGTATCACCACAGCATGACCTTTACCATCCCCTACTCCCGCATCCAGCTGGCGGATTACCTCAACTGTGACCGCAGCGCCCTCTCCCGGGAGCTGAGCCTCATGCAGCGGGACGGCTTGTTGGAGACCTACCGCAGTAGCTTTAAAATTATGGATGCGGAAGCATTGAGAGGGATGGTGTTGTAACAATGTCCAAGCCGATACTCTGATCGTGATCCCCTGCTACAACGAGGAGCAGGTGCTGCCCATCACGGCCCCGATGTTTTTACAGAAGATTCACGACCTGACCGCCGCAGGGCTGGTCAGCGACCAAAGCCGGGTGCTGTTTGTCAACGACGGCTCCCGGGATAAGACATGGGAGCTCATCACCGGGTTTGCAAAAGAGGATGAGCATTTCATCGGGATCTCTCAGAGCCGGAACCGCGGCCACCAGAACGCCGTGCTGGCCGGTTTGATGGAAGCCCTGCACAGCGGCAGCTGCGATATCACCATCTCCATCGACTGCGACGGCCAGGACGACATCAACGCCATGGATGAAATGGTGCGCAAGTATCTGGAGGGTGCCGAGGTGGTATACGGCGTGCGGAGCCGCCGGGGCACCGACACATTTTTCAAGCGCTTTACTGCCGAGGGCTTCTATCACCTGATGAACGCCCTGGGGGCCGACATCGTCTTCAACCACGCCGACTACCGGCTCATCAGCACCGGGTTCTGGAAAGCTTTGCCGACTACCGGGAAGTCAACATCTTCCTGCGGGGCATGGTGCCGCTGGTGGGTTTTCCCAGCGAGGTAGTCACCTACGAGCGGCATAAGCGGCTGGCCGGTGACAGCCACTATCCCCTGAGCAAGATGCTGGCCCTTGCGTTCGACGGCATCACCAGCCTGAGCAACAAACCCATCCGGCTCATCACCGGAGCCGGTATCGTGGTCAGCCTGATCAGCTTTATCGGGGTGATCTGGGCCATCGTGCAGGCCGTCCGGGGCAGCGTGGTGGCCGGCTGGGCCTCCACCGTTTGCATCGTCTGCTTCATGGGCGGTGTCCAGCTCATCTGCCTGGGCGTCATCGGCGAATATATCGGCAAAATTTATATGGAAACCAAGGCCCGGCCCCGCTATATCATCAGCGAGCGCACCTGGGCCCCCTACGAAAGGAAGTACCACGGATGAGCAAACAGAGCTGGAAAGGCAGCACCCTTTTAAACCCGGAACCGCCCGTTCTGGTATCCTGCGGCGGGCTGGAAACACCCAACCTCATCACCATCGGCTGGACAGGCACCATCTGCACCCAGCCCAGCATGGTGTCCATCAGCGTCCGCCCCGAGCGGTTCAGCCACCATCTGATCAAAGAGAGCGGGCAGTTTGCCATCAACCTGCCCACCGAGAGCCTTGTCCGCGCCGTGGACTGGTGCGGCGTCAAGAGCGGCCGGGAGATCGACAAGTTTGCTGCCTGCGGCCTCCACGCCGCGCCGGGCTCTGTGCTGACGGACTGCCCCATTTTAGAGGAAAGCCCGCTGAATCTTGAGTGCAAGGTGACGCAGGTCATCCCGCTGGGCAGCCATGATCTGTTTTTGGCGCAGGTCGTCGCCTGTGATGTGGACGAGAGCCTGCTGGACGAGAGCGGAAAACTCTGCCTCGACAAAGCCAAACTGATCGTCTACAGCCACGGCGAGTATCTGGCCCTGGGCAAAAAGCTGGGAACATTCGGCTACAGTGTCCGGAAGAAAAAGCCCCGGCGAAAATAAAGTGCATCCAATAACAGCCCCCGGACAGTTCCTCTTCCAAAGAGGAGCATCCGGGGGCTGATTTGTTTTCTGATACAAAGAGCTTTTTTTACGCATCCAGCTGCACCACGCTCTGCTGACTTTGTTCCGGCAGGTACCGCTGTCACGGTAGACGTTCCTAAACTCCAGACCCGGTTCGGATGCTGGAGTTCTTGGTGGGCGCGGGTGGATTGCGCGAGCCGCGCATCGACGGGGCTTTTTTTTGCCGCCGGGACGGATAGCGGCGGCCGATGCTGTTCGAATCCACCCGCTGCGGTCCCCTTGATATGTTTCTACAAAACAGAAACTCCAGCATCCGGTTCGGATACTGGAGTTCTTGGTGGGCGCGGGTGGATTGCGCGAGCCGCGCATCTAAAAAAGCCCCGCAGGGGCTTTTTTGCCGCCGGGACGGATGGCGGCGGCCGATGCTGTTCGAATCCACCCGCTACGATCCCCTTGATCTGTTTCTACAAAACAAGAAACTCCAGCACCCGGTTCGGATACTGGAGTTCTTGGTGGAGCGAAGCAACCCAAATCCGAACCATTGCCCTCTGGGGCATCTTTGGCGGCGATTTCATCGAAAGTGATGGTTTTTGTGCCGTCTTTGTAGTTAAATGCAATCAAAACTTTTTCATCATAGAGATAAACAGCGTTCACGAATGTATTGATAAGCGTTTCCCGGTGGCTTTTCACGTTCGGGTCGAGCTTGCGGAACCGGGTCAGCCAGAACCGAACCTGATTTTCGCTCAACCGTGGCCGAGCGATTTTTTCTTCGGCAATCCGAATCTCAAGTTCTTTCTGCTGGGCTTCCAGCTTTTCCAGCCGCGATTTGGTGGAGTTGGTCAGCACACCTGCTTGAATGGCGTTCAGCATATTTTCAATGCCATTCTCTACCTCACGCATCTGCTTTTCCAGGAATGGAAGGTGGTGTTTTCCTGATCCTGCAACTCCATCACTTCCGCAACGATGGCATCAATCACGGCATCGTCCTGAATCAGCTTCATGGTTTCAGCTATGACCAAATCTTCCAGCCACTCTTTACGGACGGTCTTTTTTTCTTGCAGGTCTTGAAACGCTTCGCGGTGGCGCATTTATAATAATGATGAACGACCT
>VOFC01000035.1_pt1 | contig 114001 bp, 147 predicted proteins | sample 5384161 | NCBI WGS metagenome assembly VOFC01 (sample SAMN12384722, study PRJNA508395) | human gut metagenome | isolation source: healthy gut B | host: Homo sapiens
CTTAAATCTCACTAATTCAATACTCCTTTTTTGAGCACCTATCACGATGCTCTTTTTGTCATGCAGTTTTCAATATTCCGCAAAAAAACCGTCTCCCCACGTTCCCATTTCAATCTGGTATAATATTCCTGATTTTCCAGTTTTTCCTGTCAATATTAGTATTTTCCATGACGGAAAATATTCAGACAATCTGTTCCCAAAAACACGTTTTCTAAACTGTTCATCAGAATTCTTCTGCAACGCTTCCCAGATCACTTTCACTCGTTCATGTCTGTCAATAAATTCTTTTATTTTCATAGTTTTATTATTCCTCATTTCGCTCAAAAAAGTAAAAACACATACTCGAAAATATCATTCTATATATCCAACATTTCAGCTTTATTATTAAGTACATAAAATTCTCCGTTCTGCAAATCTTCCGTTCCTTCAATAGGTTAGCAGGGTAATCTCATACTCTAATAAATCAGTACAAACTCTTTTTCTCAACTGGGGAATTCAGCACCGACTCTATCCTTTTGCTACTTTATTTTTTATGTTCTACTTTAAATTTTCACCCTACCATCCCTACACCAGATGCCTGGGCACACCGCCGGCATATTTTTCGATTTTATTTTTTTCCCGTTCCCGGATTTTGTCAGCAAGCTCCTGAATGCGGTTTGTGATCCACATGTTTGCGGTTGTATTTTCGGAATAATCCGCCTCGGCATACATGTCAACTCTTCCGTCTGCACGCATCTGTTCTACCTGCTTCATGGCAGCGACGTCGCCCTTTGGATAAATGGCAAAGGTGGAACCGCCGTTTTGATGTACAAGGGAAAATGCCGGGATATCGCTTGGTCCGTCTGCTATGTAGATCATATTTTCAAATTTCACACGCCGCAGCTCCTGGGGAATCTTGGAATTGACATCGATGCCGTCAATCTTTCCGATTCCTTTATTGATTTCAAAAATCGCACGCGTTTTCGTCGTATTATCGATCGTATAAACGATTTCGTTGATGAGCGGCTGATTCTCTGCATCCGGCGCTTCCATCAGTTCGCAGCCCCAGACATCATCCACATAATTCATCAGCTCCATTCCCCGGATTACCTCTGCAAACCCGGTGCTGACAATATAATGCTCTACCTGAATATCATATTCCGAATAACTCGCATCATTTCGGAACATGTTTTTTGTTTTCCGGAAAAATTCCAGCGTCCCCGGATAAAGCTTCTGCAGCTTTCCAAAAGAGCGAAGCTTTGCATTATTTAAGCCCGGGAAAATCCCTCATGGGCACATTTGATAAAATAATTCAGATAATAGGTGTCGCGATTGACCCGCACGCCGGTTTTCTGGTATTCATCCAGGATTTTATTTTCATCCGCCCAGAACTGTTTCGTCTCAACGCCATATTCTGCAAACATCGGATCCTGCATATATCCGTCGATCAGCGTCTTATCGCAGTCCCAGATCACTGCAATCACATTCTTCATAGGCATAATTCCTCTTGCTTGGCAATATTTACTTCCAACCATTTACTTTCAACAATAGAATACATGCTCTGCGAGCATTCTATTGTCATGAATAAATCTCTTTTACCAGCCCTGTTTCGAACGGAATCTTTACCGCAGTCGGACCAAAGGCATACCCTGCGATATCATAACGGTTAAAGATCACCACCAGCTCATTGTCGGTCAGATACCACTGAATATTGTCGATATCGGACGCTGTCCCTGCAGTATCCGAAATTTCCTCCCTGTCTGCATCTGTCATGCCGCTGTCTTCCAAATCCTCTTCGGCTGAAAATCCGTAAAACATTCCCCTGACAGTATCCTCGTAGTCTTCAAAGAACATAAAATCCTCCTGTTCTTCCTGAAAAGCCCTCAGAGTGTCCAGAACCTGTGCGTACAGGCTGTCGTAATCCTCTGTCACATCCCGCAGCGTCAGCCTTTTGCCAGTCTTTGTGTCATAATTGTAACCATTATAAACGAAGTTCGGATGTGCACCTCCGAGATAGGAATAATCCGTGGTTACGTAGCTGAAGATTCTGTCATCCCCACGCTTCATGGAAATGGTGTCCTCGATGCCATATAAAGAGCCAGTTGTTTCCCAATCGCTGTCTTCCAGGAAGGCCTGCATATCTCCCCATGCTTCCTGCGCCAGCTCATAGGTATCTGCGCTCTGCTGATCCAGCACCTTCTGCAGTGCATCATAGCCGCTGTCTTCGATGGTGGCTTTCTGAACGCTAATTGTGACCAGGACCTCTCCTGCATCGTTTTTCTTTTCTTCCTTCTGATCCTCTACCGTTACCTTGATGTCGGTATTCTCATTTGACGCTGTAATTTCTGTATCCGGGTCTTCTGCAACCAAAATCTCTGCGTCTGTCGCTGCATTCTCCGTGCTTTCCGTTGTATTTCCGGCAATCTCTGATACAGTTTCTACCGCACTTGTTTCTCTATCCGCTGCTGTTTCTACCGTACTTGTTTCTTCATCCGCTGCTGTTTCTGCTGCTCCCTGCATATCTTTTGCAGGGCTGCCGCATGCTGTCATGCTAATGGCCATCGCTGCTGCAAGCATAACCGCTGTCACTTTTTCAGATATAACTATTTTCTTTTTCATTATAATTTCTCCTCAATCTACAAAACAACGCAAACGCGCCCAATTACCAGTTTGTACCGTCTTGTTCGCTGCTGCACATTTTACCTCAAAAAATATGTGCAATTGCCTGTGTCAGTATTATTATACCGTATTCGAGGAACCGCTTTTCTTAACTTTTCTTAAATAATTCTTCCCTTTCCATCTATCAACACCCAGCCGTCCCAGAGCTTTTTCATCTCCTCCGGCACAATATTCTGGCTGTTTTTATGCTTTGACGGACGGATCATCACCTTATCCGGCCTCGGATTGAGCCGCGCTCCCCAGAAGCTGAAGGTGGAGTTTGCACAGATATTATGGCCGCAGCAGCTCATCAGCTGCATGTCAAACAGGCTGTTTTTCCCGGTATTCCAATCCACGACAGTAAACTCTTTTCCGGGGTAGGCATTTTTTCGCATATACAGAGTCATCCGAAAAACATAGAAATGTGCGTCCGGTGTCTGCTCCTTTATATACGAAATTGCTGCTTCATAATAAGCATCCGTGCAGATCCCGCCGAACATCTCTGCATTCTGTGCATCCAGATAATCCCCGCGGCGGATATGGATGCTCACAGAGGCTTCCTGCTTCATGCGCTCCATCGTTTCTTTATTTTTCGCGGCAGCCTCTAAATCCCAGCCTTCACCCTTTTCCGGATCCGGAAAATGAATCTGGCTGCGCAGCATCGGCAAAATATCCGCATAATAAGCCTCGCACGCCCAGAAACCGCTTAAATAGGCGTCCTCCAGATCAAAGATTTCCGGATGATACATGTCGCTTTCCGTAAAATGCCGGTTGCTGCCCCCAAGCAGCTTCTTTTTCAGTTTTCCGACCAAAGTATTTTTTCCAAGAATAGCCTGCTTTTCTTCCTGTGTGCAATATTTTGCAGGAAGATTTTCAAACCAGGACAACTCCAGCTTCCGGCTTGCAAGCACTTTTGTCTGCCGCTCTTGGTCGAGAAACCAGGAAACATCCAGTCTGGCATCTTTCCAAAGACTCCAGCTTCCGGTACAATGCGTACTGCTGCATCTGGTTTCCCAGTCCGCCCATCACCTCTACGATAATCATGACCGTTTCCACCTCCCTTTTACCATTCCGTACAAATACTTAAATTCCTCCGTCCTGCCGAACACCACTAGGAAAATCCCATTAAAGACAACCGTAATGATCACGATCATCAACGCAAATTTTGCAATCGTCACCTGCGGCATCAGCAGCTTCTGCAGCGGAATGAGCACTGCCAGCGCAGCTCCGATGACGAGCAGATATTTGATGGACTCCTGAAAATAGGAAACCGCACTTTTTTCAAAGCAAACCCGATAAATAATGATGGGTTTTGTGATATTTGCAATCAGTCCGGATACGACGGTTCCGATAAACACGCCCGCCAGACCGATTTTAAACACCAGAGCAATCGACAGCACCAGATTGACGATACCCTGAAGGATGGACAGATATTTGTCCTGTTCAAAAACACCAGCCGCCGTCTTGAAATTTGAAAGCACGACGCGCTCCCCCTTGAAGAAATAGTCCGTCAGATACCAGGCGATAATCGAAGTTGCCAACACCCGATCCGCTCCGACATACAGCTCCACGAGAGGAGACAGGAGCAGGAAAAATCCGACAGCCGAAAATCCGTATATCCAGATTGCGAAAAAGCGATACACCAGAAACAGCTGAAACTGCTTTTCCCTGCTCTCCGTCGCGATCAGATTTCCAAAGCTGGAAATGACGGAGTTGAAAATCAGGTTTACATAACCCGAAACGGAATTGACGATCATCTTGTAGGTTCCGATCAGACCGACCCAGACGACACCCAGACAGGACGAAATAATGATCGCATCCGTCTGCAGACGCGCCATATCCCCGATCCGGTGCAGCATCAGCGCCTTTGTCTTATCCACCACCGCTCCGGTTTCTTCTTTTGTCAACGGTTCCACATTTTTTTCCAGCAAAAGCGGATATTTGCGGTTCAGATAGCAGCTGATAAAAATCTTCTGTCCGAGAGATACGCCGACCTGAATCAGCAGGTATAACAGGTAGTTTGGCAGTACCAGCAGTCCCAGAAGCTGCAGCACCACGGAAACCGCTTTGCTGATGGCATCCGCGTTTGTCTGGATATAGTTTTTCTGCTCCGCATTGGCAAGACTGTATTTGTATGCAACAAAATACGTTGTCACCGTGTTGAACAGAAACAGCAGATAGTAAACCCGCAGCTGCCTTAGGGTCAGATAATCTGCATTTTTTGACGATCCAGGGTAAAAACGGTACCAGTGCAAGTCCGATGACAGCAATCACCATGGCAATGGTGCGGTACGCTTTTATACAGCTGCATGTAGGATTTGATTTTTTCCCGCTCGCCCCGCGCTACCGGACCGTACAGGCTGTAGTTTAAAGCAGTTCCGACGCCAAGCTCCGCAAGGGAAAGCATCGTCAGAATTTCGCTGTAGAGATCCTGCACACCCAGAAGCGTATCGCCCAGATGGGTGATAAACACCTGCCGCAGGATAAAATTGAGCAGCGTCGTTGCCCCGCTCCCTAAAAAGCCGAATATTATATTTCTGGTCGCATATCTGACTCTTCCCATGTTTTTTCGTCCTGTTCTCCTGATATTCCTGCCAAACTGTTTGATCGAAATTGTCCTGTGACAGGGCATAAGGATCATTCTGCCCTATCGTTATTCTCTTCCCTGAAAAGCTGCACTGCCAGAAAGGCCAGTGCGCTGCCGCTGCCCCAGGGATAGGTTCCGTATACCTGCGGATATTCCGCAAAGCCCCTGCATTCCCCGGAGCAGTCTGCGACATATCCTTTTTGGATACTTGTCTGCAGGGTGGCTGCCAGACGGCTCAGTGCAGGGCTCCACTGCTCTGAACGCTGCACAGCTGCAGTCTCTGCTGCCAGCCAGGCCCCATATCCGATCACCCCTCTGCTGAGGTATCCCGGTGTCCCTCCGTGCCTGCAACTGCCAGGAAAATCCACCGTCTGCGCGCTGCCATACAAAAATGCTGTCAGGAGCTGTTGCTGCAGTAAAAGCAGACGATTGCAGCCCTCCCGGGCAACAGACTGGGAGGACGGCTGCGCTGCTGGCTGCTCTGCCTGCAGCTTGTCCGCCTGTTCTGCTCCTGCAGGCTGCTCTGAAATCCACAAAAGGCTCTGCGACAATCCAAGCAGCATCCAGCCGCAGGCTCTTCCCCAGCCGATTATTCCGTATTTCATGCCGGTCTTTTCATCATAGCCATGATAGGGCAGACCGGTTTTTTCATCCATCCCCTTTTGGAAAAAGAGCTCCAGCTGACGGATTCCGAGGTTTAACAGCTCTTTATCCTGTTTCTGAACACCGTAACGACAGGCAAAGGGACAAAGCATCCCAAGGGTATCTGCAAACAGCCAGTCCGGATGCTGGCTCCGGTACGCAAGGATGCCGTCCGCAGTTTTTTTCGCTGCTTTGATCCAGCCTGCGCAAATGTCCGCCCTTCCCGGCAGATCCAGAGCGCTTCCAGAGATTCTGCATCTTCTCCTTTTTTCCCTCGTCAAAATCTCTTCTGTCCACAGGGCAACGCTTCCATTCATCACATGATCCACATGAGAGATGGGATATCCGCTGTTTTTCCACCGTCTGAGATAGGAAAACACACTGCTTAACGCAGTCTTGTCCTTTGTCTGCTCATATGCCTGCAACAGCCCCATCGCAAGAAGCGCCTGAGGCCAGGAATAACGCTCTGCCTTTTCCGGCGTCATGCCCGGGACGCAGGTCTTGATCCACTGTTTGATTTTCTGTTTGGTGGTCACCACCGGATAAGTATCCAGCATCGCTGCTGCCGGTTTTATCATTTCCTGTATCTGGCTCACAATTTTCCCTCCCTCTGCTTTTTATGAACTGCCTGCACGGCTGTATTGTATTTCACGCAACTGCTTTTGATTTTTTACGCTTTCACAGCTCTCTCAATAGATTTTCTGCTTCTTTTGCCTTTTTGCAATAGTCCGGCATAATCTGCTGCAGGTGTGCTTTCTGTGCCTGCGCATTTTGATACAGCCAGTCAAATGCGTTGACGAGGTCTTCTTTTTTGGCGAGTGCCTGCACCGGCAGGACATAGCCCTCGTCCGTTCCAAATAAATCCTTTGCGATTCCACGGGCCTTGATCGAATAGCCAACTACCAGCGTCGGCACGCAGGAGGAATATGCCGCGATTGTCGCATGGGTCCGGGCTCCGATAAACATCTCGCAGCGGCTGATATAGCCCTTTAATTCCGGAGCGGACCCATCCGGCAGCTCGATCACACGTCCGGTCGATGCAAAGGCTTCATAGAGCTCCCGGATCGGTTTTCTGTCATCATTGCTTTCCCACACCACATGGGGGAATCAGCGCAACATGCAGATCGGTCGTTTCTAAAATATGAGAAATCAGCGCTTTATAGTTCTGCATCGTAATGCCCGGAGTCTTTTCATTGTCCACAATCATCGGACTGATGTTCAGGCCCAGCATCTTTCCGGGAACCCAGCCCTCCGGCAGAGGAGCCAGCTTTGTTTCCAGTAAAAAAGCCGAGTCCGGATATAAATGGATATTTTTGTCAATTCCGGCTTCCTGCAGCGCTGCAAAGGTCAGGCTTTCCCGCGCGACGATCGCGTCATAGCGCTTCATATCCTCCATGATTTCCGGACGTTTTAACAACTCCGGCTCGATAGAGCAGCCATATAAAAACCGTTTTAGCGCCCTGCTTGTGGAACATGCGGTTTGCGGAAATCAGCCGGTCGAGCATGTTGTCATAGCAATAATTATCCCCGCCGATGGAAATATTCAGACGGTGCAGATTTTTCCCGCAAATGTCCTGATACCGGTATTCCATGAAGCAGTCCGGGTCATGAAAAGCTTTCGCTTCAAATAGTACCAGGTATGCACGAATACATTCTTTTCGATGCTTTTTTCCTGTACAAAGCTGCTGCAAAGCTCCTTCAGGGAATAGGTTTCATCCTCCTTCGGGCGGTTCGTCATCAGAATCGCCGGTTTGGGAAGCATCCGGCAAAGACTGTTGACAATCGCCTCGCAGCCGTGGTTGCCGCTTCCCGCATGCATATATAAAACAATTTTATCGTCTTTCATGATTCCTCATTCTGCTTTTGCATCGTCCAAAAGCAATTCGATCCCTCGGCATCCGGTTCTTATTTCAACCTTTTCCAATGATGATACAACGCAAGATACAACGGCGGACAGGTGGTCAGCGCAGTGAACAGCATCGTTTTCAACCTTTTTATCCGATAGCCCTTCGGCGATGAGCTCCTCTTTTTGCGCTCCGGAAGCAGCAAGTCCTTTCTGGACAGCACTGTGGCACTGTACGACTTCCGTCTGGTATTTTTTCCGTTCAGCACCGGGCAGGCGCGCAATTTTTCCGGCAGCCAGCATCGCAGAAACCGCCAGAATACTGTATACCCGCCCTTTCTGGGACGGGAACTCTTTTTCCACAAGCCTGCAGGCAAGCTCCCAGCTTTTGATTTCGTCCATGTAGCTTGGTTTAAAGGGCTTGAGCATCGCGCCCTGCTCGTTAATCCGGTAAAAATAGCCGCGATACTCTGTGATGCTCACGCTGGAAATCTGCATCAGCAAATCCATCAGAAACATCATATCCTCGCCGATGCTCAAGTCTTCCCGGAAACGGATTTGCCCAATCGCACTGCGGCGGTACAGCACGCTCCAGCAGCGGGTATTTCCGCGCAGGAGATAGTCCGAAACATATTCTGAGCGATTGTATACACGGACACTCTCCACACAAACTGCGCATTGTTGAGAAACGGCTTCTGCCCCGGCTTTTTCTGTGCCGTCTGCACGCAGCACTTTTTTTGCCCGAGCAGCATTTTCCTCCCGCTCTACATCCGTTTTTAACAGCTCCTCTGACCGGTTATAAATTCCGTCCGGTTTACCATTCCATCTATAGTAATCACAGACCGCAAGGTCGCTTTCTGTCTGCTCCAGCATCGCTCGAAGCACAGAGAGCATCTGCGGATCCAGCTTATCGTCCGCATCCACAAACGTGACAAATTCCCCCTGTGCTTTTCCAGTCCCTCGTTGCGCGCTGCGGATACGCCGTTTTTCTGACGCAAAATCGGTAAAATTCTGGAATCCTCTTCCGCCAGTTTAAGCACCAGCTCTGTGGTCCCGTCCGTCGAATGATCATCCAGCACCAGAAGCTCCCAGTTGGTATCTGTCTGCTGCCGGATGCTTTCGATACATTCCCCGATCCAGGAAACGCCGTTGTAAACCGGCATAATAATACTGATCCGTCCCTGCTTTTTTGATTCCATACAACTCTCCATTCAGCGCTGCCGCTTGCTGTTTGCCCACAAAAGAAAATGTACAAGCTGCATCATTGCCGTATTTTCCGGATGCGCCAGCACCTGATACATCAGCTTATTTTCAGTAACAGTCGGAGTAAGCGGCATTCTTTTGACCGCTTCCTGCAGCTCTGTTTCCCTGCATTCCTTCTGCAGCCGCTCTTTCCAGCCTTCCCGTCCGTTTCTCGCCTCGTTCTTGATTTCCAGAAACATCAGAAGCTGCAGCTCCCGATCCGCCTGTTTTTGGGCGTTCGGCGCATGCTTGTCTGCAAGGATTTGGCGAACAATTTTATCCAGACTGCGGATATTTTCATACATTCCGGCATCATAACTGTGCACCATCGACTCCCGCAAAAACAGGTAGTGATACCACGCTGCGCCCTCCATGACCACAATCCGCTGCGCATCCAGAAGCGCCGGAAGGGTAATGACCATATCCTCGCCCATTCGAATGGACGGGTCACAGTATTTCATATTTTCAACAATTAAGGTACGGGAAAAAAGCTTCATGCAGCGAGACAACGTGATCGGACGTTTTTCCTGACCCAGAAGTTTTCCGTGAATCCGATCCTGCAGGCTGCGCCCCGTATAAATGCCCGGCTCCATCGCCTGATAAATTTCGATGCTGCGGTTTCTTTCCTCCTGTACATAATTGCCGCAGATGATCTCTTTTCCACAGTCGGACGAAAAATCCAACATTTTTTCCACCATGCAGGCGTCAATCCAGTCGTCACTGTCCACAAAACACAGATAATCGCCGGTGCTCATCGATACGCCAGCCATCCACGCGGACACCAGACCGCCGTTTTCCTTATGCAAAACGCGAATTCGGTCGTCCCTCTGCGCCCAGTCGTCACATAATGCCGGGCAGTCGTCCGGCGAACCGTCGTCCACCAGAATAATTTCCAGATTTTTATAGGTCTGACCCGTGATGCTCTGCACACAGCGCGCCAGCCACTCCAACGTCCGGTAAACCGGAACGATCACACTCACCTTTTTTTCCATGCAACATTAGCCCTCTTTTCTCAATTTCTCGTAATAGCTGACCAGTTGGTTTACATAATTATCTATCGCATAATACTCCTGCACCCGCATCCGCGCTTTTGTACCAATTTCGCGGCGCAGATTTTCATCCAAAAGCAGCTCTTCCAGCGCCTCTGTCAGCATCCGGCTGTTTTTTTGCCTCTACCATCACGCCGCAGCCGTCTTTTTCCGGTCGGCAGACTGTTCCATTCCGGCTCCCCGAGGGTCTGCGGAATCCCGCCAACTGCAGTCGTCAGGCTGCACATTCCCGCCGCCATCGCCTCTAACAGAGAAACCGGCTGTCCTTCAAACCACGTCGGCAGGACAAAAAAATACTGCTCTGCTCAAACAGCTCTGTGCGCTGTTTTGCAGATACCCAGCCGGGGCATTCGACAATTCCCTGCACTTCCAGCTCTTTTGCTTTCTTTTGCAGCTCCTCCGTCCCCTTTTCCCAGAAGCCGCCCAACACCAGATGAAAATCCGGGTGCTTCTTCTGAACCGCCTCTACACAATCCAACAGCTCGTCCACTCCCTTTTCCGGACAAAGCCGTCCCAAAAAGACCGCCGTATGGCTGCTATAATCTGTTTTCGGCATTTTCGGAACCGGAACCGCATTCTGCAGGACATGGATTTTGTCCCGATCCACCATGTCTGCGAAAAAATCTTTCCAGACATCCGTCAGCACCAAAAAACAAATCCGCACGGTTTAACATTTTTTTGATATACGCCTGTCGTTTCGCGCTGCATCGTTTATAATAAAAGCCCTGAAAATCTCCGCCATGCTCGTGAATCACAACCTTTTTGTGGAACCAGAGGGCGATCTGCAAAAAATCAGCTTCCGGTAGCAGCTCGCATCCGCCGCCATATTCAGATGAACGATGTCCGCTTTCGGCAATACGGCGACAAATTTCAACAGCGCCTGAACACCTTTTAACAGCTTCGCAGCCGTGCTTCCGTCCACCATTGTCCCGATATAGGTCAGGTCAATACGCTGATCGAGTCCCGCCTCGTACAGGTTATTGACCACCGCAGATACGCCGCCCTTTACGCTGCGGTCGCACCAAGCATTACAACTTTCATACGTTTTTCTCCCATTGCGCCAGTGATTTTATGCGCAGTCTGCTGTACCCTATTTTAGGATGTTATGCTGCTTCCACTGCATAAGTTTCAGCGTTTTCGTTTCAACACATGGCGTTCCAGTAAAAACCACGATGCACGCCAACGCAAGAAATCCTGCCACATACAAAGAAACAGCGGAATGTGATGCATCTTTTTCGGCAGATTCCAGTAAAATACCAGATTGATCAACGGCCAGTGGTACAAAAAATATTCCATAGGACAAATCATTTTTCAGACGATGCTTTTTCCAGCCATAGGCGCAGGCAAGCACAACCGCCGGGGAGCAAAAGGCTCGTCACAAGGTCCGCATAATATCCCGGAAGCTTCCAGCCAAAGGTCTGCCAGCACACTTTATAGCAGATAAATACAATCAGCAGAATAAACCATTTTCCTGTCAGTTTTTGTAAAATTGTCTCTTTAAAATGCCACAGATATAGCCCTGCAAAAACCAGACCAGATACGGCAGGAAGCTTCGATCCAGCAGGGAAACAGCTGCGCCCGGAAGCGCTCCCGAATCCTTTAAAAAGCCGCAGGCGAAATTTAACAGCGCAGTCAGCACCAGGAGGACATGCCAGGTACGGTCTTTCCAGGCAAGACACCGTTTCCAGACCACCGCAACCAGAACGTACAGCTGAATTTCCACCATCAGCGCCCAAAGCGTCCCGTTGATGCTTTCTATCGCAAACGCCTGCAAAAAAGGACGGCGTATAGGCCAGACCGACGCCTTGTACAACTGCCCAGGTCAGCAGATCTTTCCCATGCCCCGAAACGACGCCGGGAAGCAAAGAGAGCATCCCCATCGTCAGCACAATGTTGACCCATAGCGCCGGATACAACCGCAGGATCCGTTTTTGGGCAAATATTTTTCGGTTTTGTGTCCGCACCAGTGTCTCTCCCATCAGAAATCCGCTGATGCTAAAGAGAATAATCAAGCCGGGGAACAGTGTCAGCGCTCTTTTAAAGCCAAGCAGCAGTCCATCCCCGGTCCGTCTTTTCCATATGTGAGCATTGTCAGATTCAGATAATGCGTGATCGCAATCTGCAGCGCCGCAAACAGGCGGAGAATATCCAGACTGTTCTCTGCAAAAACAAACTGCGTTGTATTTTTTCGTCCGGCTGCTCTTTCTGTCATCTCGCAGCCTCCTTTATGGTTGCAGCCTTCTCCTGTACTTCGGAGCAATTGCCAACCGTCGCTTTCCTCCCCAAAGCTGCCATCCGCTGCTTTGGAACCGTGCTTCCAAAAAGCCACCGGCAGCTGCCACCACCAGATTGCTTCCCCACCCAGCGGAAGCATTGCCGTCCAGTACGCTCCCAACAAAAACAGGACATAATTGCGCGCCAGATAGACCGATACCGCATGTGCCTCGACTACCGTAAACAGCGCAAAGGACAGCACAAGGACAAAGCCCTGGGTATCCTTTAATGTTCTGCAGACACGCATCAGGAGAAACAGCAGCACCATACAGCATGCACCCGGAATGATTCCATACCAGAAAAACAGGCGCACATAACCCATATCGAAATATTCCACATAGTTCGGATCGCCGAACACCTTCCAGTTCCTGAGCACACCGCCGCCGTTTTCAAAAGCATAAATGCTGGAAATTCGCCCGGTCAGGATCCTGTCAATCCTGACCACCCAGGCCGGCATTAGTTCATACCAGTTGGAAATATGCGCTGCGTACAAGGAAAAAACAAAGCCTACCGCAACCGCTGCCATTCCGCCGATATAGACAACGCTGCCTTCGCGGATTTTTGAGGACTTGTCCATCACAAACGCCAGCACCAGCGTTGCCGCCATGATAAGAAGCGTCGTCCGCGTCATCGTCGCAGCGTAAACGCCAACCGTCAGTACGCCGAGAAGCATCCAGTGCACCGGCTTCATTTTTTCATGGAACAGATAAACGCCAAGCGTCATCAGCGCCCAGATCATAATCGCAAGCGCATTGCTGTTGCCGACGCCAAGACAAAGCCGCCTGCTGCCTTCTTTGATCCCATAACCGGCACCGGCGTCCCAGACCTCACCCAAAACGCCCGCCAGCGAAAGCGCCGCCAGCACTGCCATTCCGGTAAGCGTCACATAAAAAACAACCCGCAGTGCCTTTTTGTGGTCAATCCCTTTCATCGATGCGACAAACACAACCACTCGAACCGCCTCATCCCGATCCGAGCCGAGATAACACAGCCCCGCAATGACTCCTGCCGCCAGCACAGCAAGCCATTCTTTTTTGGAATACTTCGTCACACAGAGCTTGCAGGCAAACAGCAGAAAGCTGACCCGGAACATTTGTCCTTCCAGCGGATTGATCCACGAACTCTTGTCCAGGATGACAATCAGAAGCTCCAAAAGAAGCCCTGCATAAAAGCAGATCCTGCCGAACTGTTCTATTTTTTTCATTTTTCGTATGTGCAATCTGCTCTGCCATGCTGTTCCTTTCCTGTGGACAACCCTCTCTGACCGCTCCTTCTGGATACCGGCCCTATCAGACCGCCAAACGGCTGTCCGCTCTAAAACCTCGGATACTGCGCGTTCGTCCCCGCCCATTTGTGGAACGCAAAGGGTGTGATCCCCTCAATCTCCGGAATCATCGTCTCATGCGCAAAATATTTTGCAACCTCCAACGGTGCAATCTTCATCCCCGCTGCCTCGATCAAATGATGATTCTTTACGCACAAAAACCATCCTCATTCAGGGAACCGTGATCCGGCTCAAAGGGCAGATTTGCCTCCTTCGGAAAATTCACAAGCCTCCGGCTGCGGATTCCCACGCTGTTGCCGACCCGACACAGATTCCCGTTAATATCCCGGTATGTGATATCATCCTTCGGAATCGGCCACGGAGAACCGATATAATCATAATCCAGGAATTCATCCCGCCACATCTCCGGATGCACGATAAACCCATCCGCATGCACCACCATAACAAAATCCGTATGGATATAATCTCCCAGCTCATAAACCATCTTATAATTAAAACAGTCAATATCCGTCAGCTTAGAGGTATGTGCATACCGAATACCCTTCGGCAAAAAGAAAAGGCTTCCGATGCGTGATCAACACACAATCCCCAAAATCAATCTGACGCATGCTGTACTGCATCGCCTTGATCGTCTGCCGCACATTGACACTCGTCATCGCCATCAGCGTCACATTCGGAAGCTGCAGCCTGCCGTCTTTCCACTCCATAATAAATCCTCATTTCATCTTAAACCGCTGCCTGCGCTCCAACTCCGCACAGACCGCTCATTTTCTACTATCATACTGCATCCGCCATACCAATGCAAGCAGGTCACAGTTTCCTTCGGAAACTGTGACTGCCCAGCCCCATTTTAAATTTTGCTGCGCAAAAGGGGCTGCGCACTCCTGCTTCACTTTCTCACGCCCCCGAACAGCAAGTGTTCGGGGGCTACCTCTACAGTTTCCTTCGAAACTGCGACTGCGCAGCTCCATTTTAATTTTGCTTCGCAAAAGGGGGCTGCGCACTCCTGATTCACTTTCTCACGCCCCTGAACAGCAAGTGTTCAGGGGCTGCTTGCACACAGGCAACAGCTCCAAAGCGAGCGCCTTGCCGTCCTCCTGCCAGCTATGTTTCAGCAGCAAACTCAGCCCTTGACCTTGACCTTTTCCCCTTCCGCCTTACACAGCCAGGTCAGCCGCCGCGCCTTTTTGCGCCGGCGCTGCCGTTCCCGATCCGCCGTATGCAGACCATAGAAAAGCGCCGGTACTTAGGAAGCGTCTTTTGCTTCCTTATGTACCCGCTGCGCTTTTCTTCTGAGCGAAAGCGCGTCTGCATGGCGGACGGGAACGACAGCGCCCGGTGCAAAACAGCACAGCGGCTGACCGTCCGGACCGTCACTTTGGCATAAACCCGTCCCGGATATCGCTTCCCCGTAACTTCGTCCTCTCAGCCATCATCCGATATGCCGTCGCCGGAAAAGCGTCATAACTGATATTCTCCTGCCCGCCTGCCGGATAATAAACTATCAGACCGCCTTCCATTTCAAACGACTCCACCTCTACGCTGTCATAATCCTGCTGTACAACCCAAGCCGGGTCTGTCAGATGCTGCTTTCCCCAAACCAGATCAAACAACACATAATAATCCCAGTACATACTCAAACTGAAAAAGAGCGCTGCGCAAAGAAAACCTGACGCAATCCGCACCGGCCCCATCTGCATCGGACGCAGCCATTCGCCAAATGCCATTAACGGAAAAAATCAACAGAAACGCAAGCCCGTACCGGATAAACGGAGCGAGGAAAAACCAGCCTGCAATGCCGCCTAAAACCGCTGCATACACAACGACACGATCCCAGCATAACTTTTCTTTCCGGATTCGTTTCCACACAACCGACAACACTGCTGAAATCCCGGCAACCATATTGGCAATCAAAAGCATCATCTCATAACGATCCTTTTCTCCCCACCAGACGGGAAACCATGCGCTCACAGGATCATTGATTTTCGTCACATCATACAGACAACGTCCCCAAACTTTGATCTGATCCGAATCATTCTGAAGATAAGAAGCAGGAATTTTCCAGTCTACGGAAAACAGATCAATTGCTGCAAACGGATAAATCAGCCATCCGGAAATCAGCACATTCCGCACCAGCCACGGCGCAAGCACAACACAGCCACAAAGCAGATAGATTCCGATCTTTTTCCATTCTTTTGACCGAATCAGACAAAACCGCCGGATACAGTGCAAGAATGACGAGCATTCCAGCTGAGAGCTTAAAAGTTGTCACACAGACAACCGCAACACAAAGCAGTGCATACAGATCTGTTTTTTCCCCGACTTTACCCCTCTTTTTCACAGGCAATCGACGTCCACAGCGTTACAATAAAAAATACCAGATACATCGTCCCTGAAATCCGTTGCCGGAGACATAATCCGCTCTGACACAACAATTGCATACAATAAAATTCCAACTCTGCATCCATCCGCCAGATGACTTTTATGCCGGGCAAAATTCTTCAGACCGTACAGCGCCCAGATACACAGAAATGCCTGCAAAAAGCCATTGGTTCCATGCAACGACTGCCCTACCAGCCATTTCATAGAAAAGGCAGCCGCATACGCAAGATATGCACTGTTATAAGCAAAATGCTGCTGCAGATTGCCAAGCCCTTTTACAAGCCCATACTCCTCATACCACCGAATCGCCTGAGCATGATAAATTCCGGTATCCGTATGCTGCAGCCCTCTGGATGCAAAATAAGCTGTCATCACTGCAAAAATCAGATAAAGAACACCTTCCCAGGAAAGACATATCTTCTTCACCCGGCTCCAAATCACCAGAAGCTCTTTCCTGCACCAGTATGCACATGCTGCTGCCGCCGCCAGCAAAATCAAATGAGCAGCCATAAAAACCTTACCGAAAATGCTGACCGTCTGGGCATAAACAGTGATCGCCACGATCCCGGCAAGCTCAGTACCTGCCAGACCATAGACAATCTTCTTCCTGCCTGTCAACAAACCAATGCCTTTTAAAACACCAGCTCCGATGCAACTATTCACTATCCCAATATATCCCCATAAGATTAAGAGTTCTGCCACACCGCACCTCCATAATCAAATCTCAACCGCCAGACAGCGCACTCCTGAATCACTTTCTCACGTCCATGAACAGCCCGTGTTCATGGCTGCTTGCACACAGTGCACACAGGCAACAGCTCCAAAGGAGCGCTTTGCCGTCCGCAGAACGCCACCAGCAAACTCAGCCCTTGACCTTGACCTTTTTCCTTCCGCCTTACACAGCCAGGTCAGCCGCCGCGCGCTTTTTGCGCCGGCGCTGCCGTTCCCGATCCGCCGTATGCAGACCATAGAAAAGCGCCGGTGCTTAGGATGCGTCTTTTGCATCCTTATGCATCCGCTGCGCTTTTCTCCTGAGCGAAAGCGAGTCTGCATGGCGGACGGGAACGACAGCGACCGGTGCAAAACAGCACGGCGGCTGACCGTCCGGTCTAGTGCTCCTCTGCCGCCAGCGTCGTCTCCACGATCTTTCCGTTATCCACCTTGTAAATAATATCGCACCCCGCGATCGTCCGCAGCCTGTGCGCAATGATCACCAGCGTCTTCTTTCCATGAAAGCTCTCAATTGCCTCCATAATCGCCGTTTCCGTATCGGTATCCAGCGCACTCGTCGCCTCATCAAATACCAGAATCTCCGGATTATGATACAGCGCCCTCGCAATACCAAGACGCTGTCTCTGACCGCCGGAGAGACGCACACCCCGCTCCCCGATCTCCATATCCAGCATGCCCGGCAGCTCCTTTACAAAATCCTTCAACTGAGCTTCTTCCAGTACATGCCATACGCGCTCATCATCGATATCCTCTTTTGCCACGCCGAACGCTATATTTTCGCGGATCGAATCATCCGTCAGATAAATGGTCTGCGGAATGTAACCGATATGAGACAGCCAGGACGGATAATTTTCAAAAATATTTCTTCCATCGCATAAAATCTCGCCGCCCTGTACCTGCAAAAGTCCCATTAAAATATCGATTGCGGTACTCTTTCCCGCACCGGAGGGTCCCATCACGCCCACCGATTTTCCAACGGGTACAAGCATCTGAGCATGATCCAGAATCACCTTGTCACTTTCGGGATAAGTATAGCTGACGTCCTCCATGCGAATCTCTTTTTTCAGCTCCATCGGAGGCGTATGGGGATCATAGTCTTTTTCATATTTTCCATGCAGACGATAGGATGTGAAGTCTACATTTTCATAAACATAATTCACGCTTGGCTCATAGAACGCAATATTGCTCATATGCGTGTTGATCCGGTTTACCGACGGCATCAAGCGCATCGCCGCTACTGCAAACGCGGAAATCTGCGGCACAAGCTCCGTCATGTCCGCGCTGTTTAAAATACAGATTGCAAGATATCCCAAAATACCGCAGATGCTCAGCGTCTCCAACAGCAGACGCGGCATGTTGTTAAGCACTGCATATTCTGTCGTCAGCTTCGCGTTCTCCTGTGAATATTTTCCGAAGCTGGATGCAAAATAATGCTCTTTATTTAAAATCTTTACATCCTTGATTCCGTAAATAGACTGCAGACGCCATTTTCCCATCTGACTCTGCAGCCGCTGGGAGGTCCGCCCCAGCCGGTTTAAGGTAGGCTTTAAAATTTTCAGAATTACAACCGTCGTTCCCCCCATGACTACAACAATAAAAATTGTCATCGTCGGGTTTGTTACAAGCAGCGTCACACACAGAACCGCCGAAACCATCAGCTCCGTCGCAAGCTGGATATACTCCATCAGAGTCGTAAACACCTTCGGCACATCACCGTCAATTGTACGGAAAATCGTAGGAATATCCGCGTTTAAATAAAATTCATAGGGACGGTTCAGATATTCCTCCAGCATGTAGCTGATCGTATTGGACTGATTCGTGTTGACAAAACGAGACTGCACATATGTCTGCAAAAGCAGATAACCGTTTTTGATAAAATAAACCGCAATGATCACACCGATCAAAAACAGCAGCCACTGATTCGGCGTATCAAAATGAATACATCGTTCCAAAATCTGAATATACCACTTATTCAGCAGCTGATCCGGCGCCATTACGCCCTCGACCACCGGCATGATCAGACCGACGCCGATCATTTCCATCAGCGCACCGATAAAAATCATCACGCCGAGTCCCGCAACCTTCCGCTTCTGATCTTTATTCAAAATATGAAGCAGCTTTTTGTAAAATCTGAACCATCCTGACCTCCAATTTTCATGTGAACTGCTTTTTCCAAACGCTTTCCGAACCTTGCGCTTTGCAACACCGACATAAAAGACAAAATCTTCCCGCCGCTTCTTCGCAACCGCCTTCTCATACTCCTTCTTCGGAATCCCGTAAGGCGCAAGCGATGCAAACGGCATCTTATATTTCAACGCGATCTGAATAAACTTCTGCCGATATTTTTTCTTCTGAAAGCAGGGAAAACTCCTGCATCACAAATCCATACTCGAAAATATTTAACTTTCCGTCCGTCCGACAGCTCTCCGTCAGCTGGTTCTCGCTGACCCCGATACTGACAAGCGGCTCCTTACTCACCACAAACCTCGGATTCCTCTGAAGCAGACGCATATAAAATTCCACATCCACAATCCACGTCAGCTTCTCCTCATACTCCGGCGCGCCCTTCCGGTAAATCGTCGCACTCGGCGCCCCAATATAATCCCCGATATAAAGATCCCGCCAATCCTCCGAGATCATCTTCAAATGCTCATCGCTGATCGCCCGGTCAAACTCCTCTCCCGTCCGGTTTCCGACACCATCCAACATCACCTGCCGACTCCCGCAAAACGCAAGATCCGCCTCCGGATGCTCCTCCAGCATCTCTACAAACCGCGCCAGACAATCCCGATCCGTGAACCAGTCATCGTGGTGCATGATCTTGATATACTCACCCGAAGCATGCCGCACTGCCTCGTTCCAGTTCCCTGTTGCACCTTTGCGAACTGCATTCCGAACATAAACTATCCCCGGAACCTCTGCCCTACGTACAACCTCCTCCACAGACCCGTCCGGAGAATCATCCGTCACAACCACCTCGTAATCCGTAAAAGACTGCACCTTTATCGACTCCAAAAGCCGCTCTACACCAACCGGATTCTTATACGCCGGCACACAAATCGAAACCTTCACCATCCAAAACTCCTAACTGCTCTATCCAAACGCCCCAATCGCCCTACACTACACAGCCTACAGCTCCACAGAAGCGCCTTGCCGTCCTCCACACACAGGCAACAGCTCCGCAGGAGCGCTTTGCCGTCCTCCACGCACAGACAACTGCTCCACAGAAGCGCCTTGCCCTCCTCCACGCACAGACAACTGCTCCACAGAAGCGCCTCGCCGTCCTCCCACGCACAGGCAACAGCTCCACAGAAGCGCCTCGCCCTCCCTACACACACAGGCAACAGCTCCGCAGGAGCGCTTTGCCGTCCTCCACACAGCCAACAGCTCCGCAGGAGCGCTTTGCCGTCCTCTACACAACCCCACAAATTCAGCCCTTGACCTTGATCTTGACCTTCACGCCCTTGATCTTGACCTTCCATCCGCCCGACACAGCGCCTCTTGTCCGCCCATGCAGCAGTTTTGCGGACGTTCCCGGAGACTGCGTGCTGCGACCGGCACTTGGTCTGGATGCAGACAAGCGGACCGTCTCAAAACGCCGGTGCTTGGGCTGCGTACTTTGCAGCCCTACGCACCCGCTGCGTTTTGAACCGAGCGAAAGCGAGTCCGCTGCTGCACCAGACCAAATGCCGGACACAGCACGCAGACCAGGGAACCGCCCGCAAAACTGCATGCGGGCGGACAAGAGCCCTCCCTCAACGACCCAGGATGCGATCAAAAAAGGACTTCTTCTCCGGATACATCAAATACTGGTACTCCTCCAGATGCTCTCTCAAATACACCGGATAACTCTCATCCACCGGCACAATCTGAAAATCCGTACTCCGCCCCAAAATATCCTCATGATTCCGGATCTTCTTCTTCACCTTCGACAACGTTGCCCGATTATTATACTCCTGATGTGCCGCGCTCTTGATCTTGTATTTTACACGATCCTCCACAGACTCGTCCTTACCGCCGCCCATATAGGAAAAATGCCAGCCGCCGTCCGCAACGCGCACCATCAGCTCCTTTTGCTTGCTGTCCCGCAGCTGCTCCGTCGTGAACCGTTTTAACATTCCATAATTACAGATCTTTGTTCCAAGCCACCTTCTGTCTTTTCCGGTAAAGCCCTCAAACTCACCCGTAATGGACAGCAGGCTTCCGGAGGTTTCTTCCATATTCAGATAACAGTAAAAATTCCTCTGCGCCAACGCATAAATTTTGCTGCCGTCAAAATCTGCCAGAACCTTTTTTACTGCTTCCGGATTCGGGATTTCATCGACGTCAGAGAAAATGACGATATCATCGTCCTTTGCACCCTCCAAACCGCGCGCTACTGCACACTTCTGGTGGCTGTCACGCATAAAAGCACTCGTATCCATCGGCGTATCATCCACAACCTTGTGAATGATTTTGTCTTCAAACTCCTGAAACATTTCCCGGTTTTCCTGGAAATATAACGGCTTTTTCTCGCCGGAAAAGGTTACCGTCGCCTCGCTGATGACAAATTTGTCCACAACATCGTTTAAAACATGCATACGCAGCTTTAAAATATCGAGCTCGTTGAAAAACTGAAAACAATCATATACCATAACTCTCTCTCCTTTATTCTTCCGGTCCGGACACGGTAATTTGTCTTTTCCGTAATAATCCATCAGCGCCAGATTCAGCCAGTAGCCCCGGTCGCCCTCATTGGTCACATCGTCGATATACAATAAATACGGTTCCACGGAAAGTGGTGTGATCGTGATTTCCGGTTCCCCATTTGTATACAATTCCAGGCGCGCATTGTTTTCCGCCGCATACTCCGCCGCCTCACCATTTAAAATAGAACGCACGGCAGAAACGGACGTATACGTATTTTTATCCGCCGCAAAGAGGAAAATCACACCCATCGCAATCAACGTCACGGCATAAAACGCGCTCTTTGTTTCTTCCAGAAGCTCCAGCAGCCTGTAAAAAAATCCCGGCCGGGACTGCGGAAGCTGCTCGGACTGCTTTCGCTGTCCTGGCTGCTTTAGCTGCCATGCCCAACCACATCCATTGAGCAAATTAAAGAACACCAGCAAATACAGCACCACGCGCATCACATTTTTGCAGCGATCGGGTCCCTCGCTGGACGTCGCATACAACGTCGGCGTGAACATCGCGCAGAAAACGCAAAAGCTTAAAAAGACTGCATACAAGGGTTTAAAAAACTTTCCTTCTGCCTGCTTTGCCAGCCGGTAAATCGCAGGAATCAGCATTGCAAAGCCAACCAGCACCATCGGTGTCAGCCATTCCGTCACATACACAATCCCCCAGTAAAACGACATGACAATCGCTTTTACCGCTCCCATACTCTCCGCCGTATCTTCCCGAATCAAATTTCCTGGTGCCAGCACGTTAAACGCAAAACCGACCAGGCTGCAGACAAGCGGAAACAAAAACCAGAAACGGTTTTTCTTTTTCCGGAAAAACTCCCATGCCGTCAGCAGTACGATCAGGATCACCGACTGTAAGCCGGTCAACAGGTTTGCCCCGCCTAACAGTGCGCACAGAACGGCAGAAAGGATCATCCAGAGGATTTTCTTTGATTTCTGTTCCGATGTTTCCAGGCAAAGCAGCGCAGACACTGCAAAGAACAGAACAGCCTCCATGAATACATAATGCAGCGAGCCGTTATACCAATACAGCGCAAGCACCGGCGAAACGAAGGTCTGAAAGGTCAGGAATAAAAAAGTCAGCGTACAGATTCCACGCAGATAACAGTTTTCTTTTGCCCGGCTAATGTACCGGCAAAGCACCGTATGCATCAGCACACAGATACTTCCGCCGAGCATTCCTGCCATAAGAAGAGTCGTCAGGAAATACCATTTTTCCCCGAAAACTCCGGGCGTCAGGGTCATGAGGAAAATGGAGAACCAGGTTCCCTGCCACAGCTGCCAGGTTTCCTTTGTCACGGCAAGCGCTGTTTTAAGCACTTCCCCAAAGGAATGGGTCGCATTCCATACCCTATGCGTCTCAAGGCCATAAGTGAAGTCATCGCAGTTCGGGAACCCATAGCGGGACAGGTATAAAACCGGCACCATGCTTGCGATAAAAACGACCAGTAGTATTCGAAAAAGCCATTTCTCAGGCTCTGTTTTCCATTGCTTCAAAATCTGCACGCCAAGCTCTCCTTTTCTCACTTCTGCTGACCGGTCAGCCGTCTTTTCAGGCTTCTGACCGCGCGCCCGCCAAAATATGCCGTATAGGCTGCTTTTGCCTGGATTTCTCCCAGACGATACGCCATGCCGTCCGGCTTTTCATGATGTTTTGCAAAAAATTCGCTCTGCCTGCGGTAGGTTTCCAGCTCCTCCCGGCACGCCTGCGCATCATAGAGCTTTCCGTCCCTGCCAAGATACTCAAATCCTGTATAAATATTCTGCTCCGAAGCCCAGTAGCCATTCGAAACATTGTGGCGCGCCCAGTATTTCGGTGCAATCACCTTCTGTACCGTCTCCGACGTAAACGCCGGGAAGCAGGCAAAGGAAGAGTTGGAAATAATCAGGTAACGTGCGTTTTTGACTGTCACATAATCCCCGTGCACCGGAAAATGATATGCCGGAATACCCGGTAAAAGCTTATGTGCCATCGTCACATCGTCCGTCACGATCATAAATTCCATGTCACTGCGGATTTTTTTCATCTGTGCCATCCCATCCGTCCAGTATTTTTTCCGTAAAAACAATGCCGGCTCGGACGCATATTCCCCGCCGCGCAGGTTCAGCACGCACAGGTTGTCCCTCGTATATTCGTAGGAATCAAACTCCGGTTCTTTACCTTCAGCCATTCCTTTAACTGCTCCTCGGTTCGATGCAAAATAGCTCTCCGCCTGCAGATTTCCCATCAGGAGCGTGCCGTCTTCTACATCGAAAACGCCCCGGTCTTCTCCCGCCACATAGCAGCCGTGCTCCAGATCATGCCGGCAGGCGCCCGTGTAGATCCGTTCTTCTTTTTTCCTCATAAACGCGTGTAAAAATCTTCCGGTTTTGCTTCTTCTCCCATCCAGAGATCCAGAAATGGCTCGGAATTGTTTCCGGTCAGACCGTTTAACAGGATTTCCTTTCCGGGTACGCCGAATGAAGTTTTTTTTCTGTTCCGCAATACTGCGGGCTGTCACATAACAAAACAGCCGGTTGCCAAGCCCCCTGCCCCTGCAGGATCTGCGTTCCTATCATAACATTCCTCTCTATTTCCCAAACGATGCCATCAGACAACCTATCGCCCCAAATCATCGCTGATTTACTGCAAAAATCCCGGATATTACACCCGAATCATTTCATCCGTATAAATATCGCAGCAGTCGCGCCCGTTCATCCATTTTTCCGGTGCAATCACGAGCTTGTCCTTGCCATTATCCAGCCACGCGCCCCACCAGGAAAAGGAGCTGTTCGCCAGAATGTGGTTTTTACAGCAGCTCATCAGGTACAAATCCTGCTCTCCCGCCTGCTCGCTGTTTCCTCCACCGGGACAAATTCCGAACCGCAAAAATGCTCCTTCGTCCACTCCATATCATTGGAAAACAGGAAAAATTTCACATCCGGCTTTCTTTTTCGGATCTCTGCGACCGCGCGATGGTAGTAATCCAGATCGCAGATTCCGCCAAACAGCGCCTGATTGGCGGGTGTGAGGTAATCGCCCCGTCGGATGTGGACACTCACTGACTCACAGTCCTTCATCTGCTGCTCCATCGCTGCCGATTCTTTTGTCAGAGTAAGATTTCGGAATGTGAATGCTTCCCGCACCTGCTCTTTGATATCGGCAAAATACCGTTCCGTCTGAAAATATCCCAACAGCAGGGCTGGCTCGCGCCGCAGTATCTCCGGATCGTAATTGCACGACGCTTCCCGGTAGGACAAATCCTTCCTGCCGCACAGCAGCCGCCTGGCACGATGGAGGGGACTCATACTGGAATCGGTGATCTGCTCATACTCCTGTTTCGTCATGCGCTCATAGGAAACACCGAATACAGAAAGCTGGTTGACCCGCTGCTTTTCCTGTGCGCCATAACAGGTTACGTCGTCGATTCTGACGTCTTTTTCCCATTGATTTCAATTTCAAATACAGGGCATACTCAAACATCTGATTGCCCAGGCCACCCGAAAGCTGCACTCCTACCATAGTTTCTGTTCCTTTGAATAAAATTTTCTACCTCTGTCTCCGATTCGCCATCGCAACCTTGATCGGAATCAGGAAAGAATCATTCAGTCTCATCGCTGCCCGGTACAATATCGGTGACTTCAAAAACAGCTTCATTTTCCGGTATTCCTGACTGCTCGCCTGGGGAATCCCATAGACTGCTGCATAGCAGTCTTTTCCTGCTTCTATTTTCTGCTGCAAAAATGCCTTATGTTCTTTTTTCTTTGGATCCTGGCTTCTGCAGACCGCCGTATAGAATAACAGCAGTCTTTTATATAAAAAATAATCCTGCAAAAGTGCCAGATCCTCCCTACCGATCTCCCGTAAAAACGCACTGCGCCCATAAAAATTCGGAATCAGATCATTGAAGGTCTTCTCGTTCAGGCCGATATTCGTGGTGCTCGTCGTCCGACTGCACACATAATTGTACATCGCCCAGTCCAGATACACGCTGCGCTTCGATTTTGCCAACAGTCGGATGGTAAAATACATATCCTCATACAGGCTTTTGGGGAATCTCAGTCCATCGCTCAACGAACGTTTCCAAAGCTTGTTCCAGACCGCCGTCTGAATCAGCCACGCTTCGTCCTCTTCCAGATATTTTGCCAAAAGCTCCTGCCCTTCAAACACCGCTGCCATCGGCGTAGACAAATCCACCCTTCGGTTTTCGTAAATTTTCCGATACCGGCAGACCGCAAGATCGGCGCCCTGCTCCATCATCGCCGCCAGCAGTGTCTCATACATCTGCGGCTCAATCCAGTCGTCGCCGTCCACAAAGGTCAGGTAATCGCCTTTTGCCTCCAAAAGTCCGGTGTTGCGCGCGCTGTAGGCTCCGCCGTTTCTTTGATGGACAACCTGCACCCGCCCATCCTTTTTTGCATATTCATCGCAGATGCGTTCACTTCCATCCGTTGAACCGTCATCTATCAAAAGGACTTCGAGATTTTGATAGGTCGAAGAAAGAATCGAATCCACCGCTTTGGGCAGATATTCCCGGATATTGTAAACCGTCACAATGACCGAAATCAGCCCGGTCTGCTCGCCTTTCTTTTGCTTTTCCGGCTGATACTGTTCCAATTTGCGCATGGGTTCTTGTTCCTCCTTCCTTCTCCTTGCTCCAAAAATGTCTCTGCTCCGACGGTTGCTGTCCCTTTTGATCGCAGCAGCGCTGTTTCTCAGTTCCCTGCCTTACGGTTTCCTATATTCCTGCTCAGCCAGTCCTCAAACCGCAGAATGTGCCAGATCTGCTTACGCCAGATTCCACGCTGTGTAAAATCCTTCCACAGCCGCGTCACCATTTCCGGGTCAAAATAACCTTCCTGACGGATTTTATCCTCCTTTAACAGACTCTCTGCCCAGGCGTAGAGCTCCGGCTCCTTTAACCATTTCTGGATCGGGATCGAAAACCCCTTTTTCGGACGTTCCATCAGCTCCCTGGGCACATGGCGGTACAAAACGTCCCGCAATACAAGCTTGCCTCTGCCGTTTTCCCATTTCATCCACACCGGCAGACTCCATGCAAACTCCACAACGTCCTTGTCCAGCATCGGCACACGGCTTTCCAGTGAGACTGCCATTGCCGTCCGATCCACCTTTACCAGAATATCATCCGGATGGTACATCAGCAGATCCATCAGCATCAGATTATGCTGCACATCCGCCAGGTATCCGCTTTCGTAGGTTTCAAAAATGCTCCTCGCGCTTCCTCTTTCTTTTGCAATCTTTCCAAGAAACGGCTCGGAAAGATCAGAGCGCGCATACAGCTCTTCTGCATTATGCGCCGATAATAACATGCCCCGGATCTGGTTCGTTTCCTTTTTGGAAAATGGTCCGTCCGTCAAAAAATATCCTGCCGCACTGCGCACAGGCTGCGGGATTTTCCGGATTTTATTCCACGCGTTCGTGATCGACTGATAGGTTCCATATCCACAAAACAGCTCGTCCCCGCCATCGCCGCTCAAGGAAACCGTCACATGCTCCCGCGTCAGCTTGCTGACCAGATAGGTCGGGATCTGGGAGGAATCCGCAAAGGGTTCCCCAAACATGTGGCTCAATTTGGGCAAAACTGCTTTTGCATCCTGCTCCGTAATAGTCAGCTGCGTATGCTCTGTCCCCAGATGCGCAGCGATGGCAGCAGCAGCCTCCGCTTCATTGTAGGCGGCATCCTCCATCCCAATTGTGAAGGTTTTAACCTTCCGGTCAGAAATCAACTGCATCAGGGAAACGACAGTAGAGCTGTCGATTCCTGCTGACAAAAATGCTCCCAGCGGCACGTCTGCCATCATCTGACCGCGGATGCTCTCCGTCAAAAGCCGTTCCAGCTCTTCCGATGCTTCCTGCCTGCTTCCGGTAAAAGGGCTGCTCCTGTCCTTTTTTTGCAGTTTCTGCCATTGACCAGTAGGTTTCGATCCTCCAGTCCCGATAGGGCTTTTCCAGACGCAGGATTTTTCCCGGCTCTAACTTATAAATACCCTCATAAATCGAATACGGTGCCGGAATATATCCGTGGATCAGATACAAATCCAGCACGTCTTTATTTATTTTCCCGCAGAAATCAGGCAGCGCTGCGATGGCCGTCAGCTCAGAGGCAAACACAAAGCTCCCGTTCACCAGCCCATAATACAGGCGGTTTTTCCCCAACTCTGTCCCGCAAAAGCCAGAGCTGTTCTTCTTTCCTGTCATAAAGTGCGATGGCAAACATACCCTTGCACAGACAGATCCCCTCTTTTACGCCATAGGCTTCCAGAGCTTCGAGTAAAATCTCCGTATCCGAGCTTCCATGCAGCGCTCCCAAAAGTCCTTCCCTGCGCAGCTTTTTTTCTACCTCCCGGCAGTTATAGATTTCGCCATTGTAGGAAATCACAAACCGTCCGCTATGGAAACCATGGGCTGTGCACCGCCCGGCGACAGATCCAGAATTGAAAGTCTCCGATGTCCCAACGTCACGTCCTGACTGTCGTTACACCAGCTGCCCTCTGCATCAGGTCCGCGGCTTATCAGCTGCTCTTTCATCCGTTCCATATCCTCCCGCCAGGTTTTCTGACGGTTGCAAAATCCTGCAATTCCGCACATCGGGACAGCCTCCTTTCTTTCAGTCTGCGACCTCCGGTACCCAGTTTTCTTCTTCGATATCCTTTCGGCAGCTTGCCTCTGCCTCGCTCTGCTTCTGCTGATACAGCTCCCAGGCGCTGTCCCAGCTTTCGTAGCCCTGCACGCTGCGTCTGTCCGGCAGCTCGTAATGACTGTCCAGATACTGTCGCAAAAACTCCGTGCACTTTCCTTCGCCGAGGGCGTTTACATGTCCGCCGTAATCATAAAAATCCGTCGAAAAATCCAGCCCAATCTCATCAATATGCTGATTGAAATCCAGTACCGGATAGCCGGCGGCTTCAATCCGTTCTGTCAGGTCGTTGAACTTCATCCGCGCCTCTTTTTCCATCCCATACGGCGACAGGATAAACAGCGCGTCCTTGCCGGTCGAATCGATATAGGAAAGCAGATCATCCAAAACCGCTAACTGCTCTTTGGCAGGCTCCATTTTTTCTGTCACATCAGAATAATCCGTCCAGTCCACCGGGCCCACTCCCGTTTTGATTTCCAGACCCTTTAACAGATTTTTCTTTTCATAGCGCCAGCACGCCAGCTGATCCGGCAAAAAAACGTTTTCCAGTTGGAATGATATTTGAAAATATCAAAATAGTAGGTGTAGCGTTCGCTCCTGTCGCTAACGAGCGCATTGATTGCATCCACACGGTTTTTCGAATATTTCAGGTTATCCGTCACCCCGCGCGTGAATATCATCGTATCCTCCCATTCCTCGTCCGGCATGGAAAACATCCGCATCTCAATGATAAACAGCGACGGATCCTGGGTTTTTTGCGCCTCTTTGAGCAAATATTTGATCGCTTTGGGGCGCTGGTTATTTGTCGAGAGCGGATACGCTGCAATGCCGCTTTTCCCGTAGAGCGCAGGCGCGCTGTAATAAGGATACACCGGGCTCGAACCCACCAGGATCGCATCAATCGTATTTTCTTTTTCCGCATAAAATCCGGTAAAACGGTCCTTTACATCCCCGTTTGTCCGGATGATGTAAGTCACCGTCACCAGAAGCCAAAGGAAAACGGTCAGAAAAACAACCGCTTTCAGTGCCTGTTTTTTTGTCATTGTAATCTCCACTTTGCATACGAGCCTGCGCTGCGTATGCAGTCCCGCCGGACACGTCTGACGGTCCGGTCAGTCGTATCACACCTTGAAATTCTGATAAATAAATTCGGACGCGCTGTAACCCGGTCCGTATTTTCCCAGCAAAATCACATAAAACAGCAGCGCATACAGTGCGATCCAGCGCAGCCAGATCGGCTTTTTCTCCAGGGTAACGCGCATATCCTCTTTCTGGTTATGGATCGTAACCCATGCAGAGAACAGAATCGAAACCGCCAGAATCATCAGCTCTGTCCAATCCAGTCCCAGACCCGACAACACGCCGTTTCTAAACAGCTGCAGTCCCAGGCCCGATACGCCCCGTCCGAGCACCCGAAGGGCATCCGGAACCGTCGCGCTTCTGAAAAAGACAAGTCCGATCATGACAAGGAAAAAGGTGCGCACGCGCTGAAACAGGATAAATCCTTTCTTTTCCTTTTCGATATGAAAAAAGGCTCTCCACTTTACAAACAGCGGCTCCATCAGCTTGCCGGAAACGATATAAAACCAGTGTAGCAGACCGCAGCCGATGATAAACGTCCACGCGCCGCCGTGCCAGTATCCGATGGTAAACCACAAAATCAGCATGGCGAGAAACGTCGTCGCCTGCTTCGCGCCTTTTTTGCCGAGTTTTCCTTTCAGCTTCTTGGGAAGATTCATGAAGAACTTCGTCCGAAGCAGCGGATAAAACAGATAGTTTTTCAGCCAGTCGCCCAGGCTGATATGCCATCTTCTCCAGTATTCCTCGATGCTTCTCGATAAAAACGGCGCAGAAAAGTTTTCCGGCAGCCGGATACCGAAGCACTCGGAGATACCCAGCACAATATCCATACAACCATCGAAATCGGTGTAAAGCTGCATCGTAAAGGCTGCCGCACCCACCCAGATCGAAACGCCGCTGTACTTTTCATAGTTGTTAAAAATTTCATTTGCCAGGATCGCCGTCCGCTCGGAAATGACCAGTTTTTTGAAAAATCCCAGGATCATCCGCTGCATGCCGAACGTCACATTCCGGTAATCCAGCTTGTGTCCGGTATACATCTGTTTTTCCATGTCGCTGTATTTCATGATCGGGCCGGAAATCATCGTCGGGAAGTAGCAGCAAAACAGCAGCAGCTTTCCATAGTTGCGCTGTACCGGTCCGATTTCATAATAGACATCGAACAGATATCCCAGAAGGGTCAGCGTGTAGAACGAAATTCCCATGGGCGCCAGCAGCCCCAGATGGAAGAATTTCAGCGTGCACAACAGACCGACACAAAAAAGGACAGCACAAATAAGAGCAGCCAGTTTTTTCTTCTGCTCTTTTGTCCTGTCTATCAAAATAGCTGCGCCCCAGACAGCTCCTACAGCTGCCATCGGGTACAGAATCAAATACCACGCATGGCTGTCACGCACCTCTGCCGATGTCAAAAAGTATCCGATGCTCAGAAGCAATAAAAGCGGCCACTGCACTTTTTTCGGAATCAGATAATACAACAGCAGTGCAAGTGCAAACAGACACAGGAAGTAAAAGGAAGTAATACTCATCCTTCACCAGCTCCCGGTTTCAGACCTTCTGCAGAATGATATCTGCCATTTCGCCTACATTTTTCATCGTTACGATCTGTCCCATGGAAAACTTGATGCCAAACTCGCTCTCTACAGCCGCCATCAGGTTGATATGCTCCGAGGGAGTCCCAGCCGTCGATATCCTCTGCAGTCGTGCCTTCGTCAACCGTAATGTCTTCCTCGTCAAATACATCCCGGAATACTTCGTTTAAACGTTCAAAAACTTCTTCTCTGCTCATTTATAAACCCTATCTGTCTGATCAGATTCCTTTCTGCGTCGCTTGTTTTTCTTTCGTGCTCTCGTCCGCTCTCGAGCCCGCGCTTGCGCGCTTTCCCGCCTGCTTCGCAGGCTGCTCGTTCGCTAATGGCACGAGAAAAACAAATGCCGCCTTCGGCGTCGCTTGTTTTTCTTTCGTGCTCTCGTTCGCTCTCGTGCCCGCGCTGGCGCGCTTTCCCGCCTGCTTCGCAGGCTGCTCGTTCGCTAATGGCACGTGAAAAACAAATGCCGCCTTCGGCGTCGCTTGTTTTTCTTTCGTGCTCATTACATTATAGCATGTCCCCATGTATTATACCAGTTTCTTTTTTCCGGCGACTTTCCGGAAGTAGTCTGCCCACTCCTGGTTGACCTTTTCCGGAAGGTATTCTGCCTGAAGCTTCGCTGCATTTTTTCCCATTTGCTGCATCAGATCAGGATTTTCTAAAAGTCTTGTCAGTCTGTCAGCCAGCGCATCCGAATCGTCCACGGGCACTAAAAATCCGTTTTCTCCATCACGGATCAGATCCTTTGGACCGCCGCAGGGGCAGTCCGTCGAAATACAGGCTGTGCCCAGCGACATCGCTTCGATCAGGGTGTTGGGCATTCCCTCCGTGAAGGAGGTCAGCACAAACGCATAAGCCTTTTCCAGTTTTTCCGGGACGTCCGTGATTCTGCCCGGCAGCAAAATCCGCCCTGACATGTCAAGGCTTCTGACTTCTTCTGTCAGCTCTCTGCGCAGCGGTCCGTCTCCGTACAGAATCAGGCGCGCGTCCGGGAATCGCTCTGCAATTTTACAAAATGCCCGGATTGCCATTCTCTGGTTTTTATTTTCGTCCATCCGTCCGACTGCAACAATATCCTGCGGGCGGTCGTCCTCATACCGTGGCCGCACAAATGCCGGATTCAGGGGAATTTTTCAGAATTACGCATTTTTTCTGCAGCGACGGTTGAAAAAAACGCACTGCATCCGCCGTCTGCATCACGATTCCGTCTGCCGCGTAAAACAGTGTTTTTGCAAGCAGGCGCATCCCCTTCGTCGGATACTCCTCCGTAGGCTCCGCCACGACGGAAACCACAACCTTCGTCGGCAAAAAGCATTCGCCAAAAGTGCCATGAAATTATTTTTGCCAATCGTAGACAGCACGACATCCGCATGGATTTCTCTGAAGATCCTTGTGACCCTCTGATTACATAGAAACCTGAAAGGGAATCCACTGGAAAGGAGGGCTAAGCCAATGAGTATTGTCGATTTTATAGCAGTAGTAAGCTTCGGCTTAACCTGCTTTAGTGTTGGGTACACATTAGGTAAAGATAATCATAAATCACAATTTATTTTGTCAATTATTTAGTCAGGCTAACCGTCTATCGGCAGCACTCTTTTCTATAATCATAGTATCATGCATCTATAAAAATGTCAAAAAATTTATTGTCTGACTAATCAATAACCATTTAAAAGCGAAGCCGAGCATAATGCTGCGTCTTTTGCAGCATTATGCACCGCTTCGTTTTTACTGAGCGAGAGCGCGTCCTGCAGGCATTGGCTTCGCATGACGTCCTGCGGACGGCGCTGTTGCTGCCGGGCGGGCTGGGGCGGCGCTGTTGCTGCCGGGCGGCAGACTCACGCCTGCAAATAGCGTTCTGCCCATTGCTGGAAGATGAAGAACGCCCAGATGATCCGGGAATAGTTGCTTCCGGTGTAGGCTCCGCCATCCCCGGCACCGAGCCAGTCTGTAATTAGCTTCGCGGTTGCATCTGCGTTAAACAGCCCCTGTTGTTTCAGGAAAGCCGGTGACGCGTAGTCGGTCAGCTTATTCTTGAGGGGTCCTCTCAGCCATTTGTCCAGCGGGACAGAAAACCCTGTCTTTTTACGATCCAGTAATTCCCGCGGAATATAGTCGTAAGCAATCTCTTTTAAAATATATTTCTGGCAGCCGTTGTGATCCTTAAAGGAATGGGGCAGCCGGAAGGAGTATTCCATCACCCTCTGATCCAGGATCGGGCATCTGGCTTCCAGCGAATATTTCATGGAAGCGCGATCCACCTTGCAGAGAATGTCCCCCGGCAGGTAGGTGTCCATGTCCAGGAGCATCCGGCGGATCTGCCAGTTTTTCACATTATAATCCAGCTCACGGTCAAAGCGCACCTGATCCGTTCCAGTCAGGTTTTTCATACAAGCTAAATATTTATCCGAACACAACTGCGTTTTTATAACGTTTATCCCGGTTTTGTGCAATTGTCCTTACGGAAAATGGTAAACGTCCCAGCAGGTTTGCCTGTTTGAGTCCGGGCAGCTGGGAAATACCGTAAACCAAAGCGCCCGCTGCGTCGAGCTTCTGCGCCTGTCCGAGTTTCTGGTACATCTGGTAGCCGCAGAAAAATTCATCGCCGCCATCGCCGGAGAGCGCGACCGTCACCTGTTTTCTGGCGAGCGCCGATACGAGCATCGTCGGGATTTCCGAAGAATCTGCCATGGGTTCATCAAAATACTGCGGAATGCTCTCCACCAGCTCCAGCATCTGTTTTTCACTGATGATTTCTTCTGTATGCTGCGTGCCAAGATGCTTTGCCACCGCCGATGCATAACCGGATTCGTCGTACTGCTTTTCTTCAAAGCCAATGGAAAAGGTTTTGACCGGAGCCTCGCTTGCCTCCTGTGCCATGGCTGTCATCAGGGAGGAATCGTAGCCGCCGCTTAAAAAAGTACCCAGCGGGACGTCCGCCTCCATCCGGCTCTTCACGGATTTCTGTAAAATTGCCTTTAGCTCTGCCTTTGCCTGAGAAAAATCCGTGACCGGATCCGCGATTCCTTTTTTTGGTAGCTTTCTTTGATACTCCAATAGGAAAAGCACTCTCTTTTCTTCTGCCCATTGTCAGGCTGCAGGCGAAAACGGAGAATGGTTCCCGGGCACAGCTTTTTTACCTGTTCAAATATCGTATCCGGCTCCGGGATATACTGCTGGTACAAAAAGACCGGTAAAATATCCGGATTCAGCTTCCGATCAAAGCCCGGGCACGCCAGGATCGGCTTTAACTCTGAGGCAAAGACCAGATTTCCCCCGTCCTCCCAGTAATAGAGAGGCTTCTTGCCGATGCGGTCCCCACAAGATATACCTCCTGCGCATCCCGGTCATACAGGGCGATCGCAAACATTCCGTTAAAGCGGGAAACGCAGTCGATGCCCCATTTTTCATAGGCAGCCAGAATGACCTCCGTATCACACTGGGAGCGGAACGGATACTCGGAAAACTCTTTTTTCAGCTCCTGGAAGTTGTAGATTTCTCCGTTAAAAACGACGCTGACCCGTTTATCCGCCGCGTGCATCGGCTGATGTCCCAGTGGGGAAAGATCCATGATGGAAAGCCGACGCTGTGCAAAGCCAACCGCATATCCGCCTGCCGCATCATAAATTTCCGCTCCGGAGTCGTTTGGCCCGCGGTGGTACATCGTATCGTTCATCGCGGTCAGATCCTCCAGCGTAATCCGCCTTTTGCTGATAAATCCGCTGATTCCGCACATAATGCTTTACCTGTTCCTTTCGGGAATCAGAGATGCCTCCAGAAATTCATCCTTAAATTCGCAGAAATCCTTGCACTCGTTGTTGATGCTGTCGATCATTTCGTTATATTTTTCCTGGATCAGCACCGCATAGTTGTCCCGGTTGTCATAGCCCTTCTTGCTCCATGCAAAGGGATGCGTCAGAATCTGCACCTTGTCATAGCCGGTGATATTTGCTTCATCAGGATAGCCGTAGCGCCAGATATGGTTGGCGTCGGACATATATTTTACCTTCAGGGGCGTCTGGTCGGTCACTTTTTCTGCAAAGGTGAAAAACTCGTCCTGATATGCATTCAGGATTCCCGGCAGCTTGATGTTTTCGCGCAGCACATCCGGAGACGGACGGTGTACAGAAAACTGTGTAATCGGAAAACCGAACATTTCAGAAAGGATATCCATTTCCTTTTTGATCTGATGGCGAACCTCCTGCATGTCGGTCAGACCGTTTAACGCATAGTGCAGTCCGATCACATGGCCGCGTTCATGCATGTCCTTGATCAGATCCTGATTACGTCTGGATAAAATATTATAGGAATTGTTCGTCCACTGGAAAAAGAAGGTCGACGTAAAATCCATGCTGCTCTCCACCTTTGCCAGTGCATAGGCACGATCCACGCTGTACTCCACATCATGGCGCATGATGACAAATTTATCTGCCGTAAGTGCCTCTTCGTACCCTGCCTGATTACCGGTAGACTGAATGATTCTGATAATTTCTTTATAATCTTCGTAGGAAAACATTGTCCTTACCTCCATTGTCTGCAGTCTTATCTGTTCTTTTTGCAGCATTCCTGCAGATACGTCTGCCACTGCTCAAATACCGCATCCTCGTTGGCTCTTTCACTGATCTTGCGCGCCTCTCTGCCGAGCCGCTCTGCAAGCTCTCTGTCCTCAATGAGGCGCAGGATGCCGTCTGTCATCGCCTTTTCATCCATGATCGGTACAAGCAGACCATTTACCCCATCTTCGATCAGGGTTTTGACCGCCGCAGGGACAGTCTGTAGAAACCACCGGAAGTCCCAGTGCCATCGCTTCCATCAGCGCATTGGGCAGTCCTTCCCAGTCAGAGGAAAAAGCGTACAGCGCAGCGTCTGCCAGATCCTTTTCCAGCGTATTGCTGCCGCCCATCAGCTTTACAAAATCCTCCGCATGATTTTCATGAATAATGGATTCCAGAATCTCCTTTGTACCGTCCTTGGAATCCGGTCCGTAAATTTTGAGTGCATAATCCGGATGCTTTTCATGAACCTTCAAAAAGCCCGGATCAGCATCGGCTGATTCTTAAAGTCTACCAGACGGCCAGACTGAACAACATCCTTTGTCCGTACAGCCGGCTCCGGAACACCAACGTATTTCGGATTCAGCGGATTTAAAATAATTCTGGAATTTTCCTGTAAATACGGTGCAAAAAAGGCTTTTGCGCCCTCTGTCTGGAACACGCAGCCCGCCGCATGAGGAAACAGAAGCGGGATCCGAAGCTTGTCCGCTTTTTTATCATAGTGTCCCACCGGATCGGTACGCACGGAAATCACGACCGGGATACCCGTCCCGATTCCTGCCGCCAGCGCACGGTACAATACGCCCCGGGTAAAGGCAACGACGACGTCCGGCTTTTCTTTTTTCATAAAACGGCGCAGATACCAGATACGGCGCAGCATCTTGCTGATCCTGCTGCGGTTTTCGTCTTCTTTCGTCAGTCCGACATGAACTCTGCGGACTTTCTGATCCAGTGCAAATTCGTCCGTTCCGTACCATTCTGTCGCAATGACAACCTCATAGCCCTCCTTTGCAAAACGGTTCGCCAGATTACTCACCACGCGCTCCGCCCCGCCCTGCTGCAGGCTGTTTAAATGAAATGCAATTTTCTGCATCGGAATGTTTCTCCTGTTTTCTCATGAAACAGAATCCTGCTCTGCAGGATTCTCATTTTGTCAGTGCCCCCGTAGTGTATCACATTTTGGAAAGCCCTGCAATCTGCAGGATTTTGTCCCGGTATGCCCTGTCGTCAAACTGATCTGCGCGCTCCTTTGCACATCTGGAAAGCTCCTGCAGCTTCGCTTCCTCTGTCAGCAGCTCTTCCAGAAGAGCCGCCAGTTGTTTTTCTTCCTCTGTAATTTCGTTTGGATCCAGATTTTTCTGATCGTCCATCACCGGAATCAGAATCCCGTAACGTTCCCGAAGCACTTCCTGTTTTCCAACGACGTCCTCAAACCGGTCGGACAGAATCTCTGCGGGACCGCTCATACAGTTGGAAAAAACAGCAGGGAGCCTGCAGCTCATCGCCTCAACCAACGCGTTTGGAAAGCCCTCCATGCTGGAGGTTCCAACATAAAGACTGCCCGCTGACAGCCATGGAAATGGATTCTTCTGAAGTCCCGCAAAGCAGACCCGGTCAGCAATTCCCAGCTTTTCTGCCAGTTCTTTATATTCTGAAAAAGAACCGTCCCCGATGATACACAGCATCGCCTCCGGCACTTTTTCCCGGATCAAATACAGGCATTTGATCAGATGCCAGAATTCCTTGCAGTCATCCTCACGCCCCATGCTGACGATCACCTTTTTCCCGGTAAAATCGGGCATGTCCACAGGTTTTTTTTCTGCATTTTCTGCGATCTGACTGCCATCGTAAGGATTTGTACAACACCTCTGTATTTTCGATTCCCAGTTTTTCCTTTAACTCATGAGCAATCACCTCCGAACAGCAGATCACCTGATCGAAGCGCTTTGCAAACAGCTTTAACTTCGATGGGTTGTCCATATCCATATAGCTGCGGATTCCCGTCCAGATCTGCCCCCGCACCGGTGTCAGGACGTTAATCAGGTTCGCTGTCGGGCCAAAGCTGTAGGTCAGATCAGGACGCAGCTTTTTCTTTAGCTTCCGAAGCCTTACCGTTCTTTTTACGACATTGACCATTTTTTTCAGCTTCCCGTCCTGTGCCGGGACATCAGGTTTACAACGGAAAGTCCGTTTATATCATATGCAATATCCGCATCCGAAAACATGGCGATCGTCACTTCAAAATCATTCCTCAGAATCCGCGCTGTCCGCACACAGACCCGCTCGAAGCCACCCCCTGATGCAGCATGGGTACAACCAGAAGGAGCCTTGGTTTTACCTGTTCCATAAGCCGTCTCCTTTCCCGGTACGATAAAAAGCTTCCAGCTCTTTTGCCTGTTCCTTTGCGTCAAATCCGGCTTTGCGGATTTCCGGCATGCGGTCAAACCGCTCTTTCTGCCGTTCCAAAAGCGCAAGGGCTGCCTGTGCCCAGCTCTCTGCAGAATCCTTTAGGCTTTTGGACTCCACCAGCTCTGTCAGGGCAACCTCCTGTGTAATCGTATCCGACATCAGACACGGGAGCCCTGCAGCCTGCGCTTCCAGCACCGTTCCGGGCAGTCCCTCATACAGAGACGGGAAAATAAACAGATCCATCGCCTGATAATAATCCTGCGGATTCCCCTGATTTCCGAGGAACTGAACGCTTTCTGCAATTCCAAGCTCTGCCGCCTTCTGCTTTGCAGGCTCCATGCATCCGCCCTCGCCGAGCAAAATCAGCTGCGCATCCGGACAGCTCTTTTTTGATCTGTGCAAAAACCTCCAGCAAAAACAGGTGGTTTTTCATCTCATTAAAACGCCCCCATGCCCGACTGTCAGACAATTGCCCCAACTCCAGTTTTGCCGCATCTGTACGCATCTGGTCGTTATAGGAAAACTTATCCACTTCGATCGCATTCGGCACCACATGGACAGCTCCCTGCGCCCACGCCTTTTCCCCGAAAACTGCTTTTCCGGCAAGCTTGGAGCACGCCAGGCAGACGTCCGTTTTTTTCCAGAGATTTTTACGCATCCACTTCGTCATCATCCCTTTGACACCGCCTTCTGTACCCGCGCTTCTGGCATGGGCTGCCGTCAGGGCGATTTTCGCACGCTTCGCTTCCGGCAGATAAATCGACGCAGTACTCGTCATATGCCCGTGCACACAGGCATACCCGGGATGTTCTTTAAAAAAACTGCGCCATGCCGTCCGATACGGGATCCAGTTATAGACCCGAAACCGCGGCAACCGGTAAATATGTCCGCCAAGCGCTTCAATCTCTTCGTCAAAATATCCTTTTTTTGAGGTGTGCACTGCAAAATCAAACTGCACCCTCTCACGGTCGATATTTCGGTATAAATCCATAACCCGGCTTTCTGCCCCGCCGAGTCCCGTTGTTCCCAGCACCTGTAATACCCGAATCGGTTCTTTCATACGCTTCTGGTTCCTTTTTCTTTTTCTAATTTGCACGCCGATGCCTTTCCATCCGCTTATGCGTGCTGGTTCTTTAATCGGCCAAGCCGCGCGGCAAGCCCTTTTCCGAACGCCAGCACATATTCCCGGATACGTGCTGTCATGCACTGTGGCTTTGCTTCCAGCTTAAAAAAATCGGAATACGGCACAATGTTTTCCCTGTTTGCGTCAATCATCTCTTCGTAGGCTTTCAGCTCCGCTACCGTGGAATGGTTGGCATGAATGACGATCGTCGTCATTCCCTCCCGATCAGAAAATGCGTATTTCCGCAAAAAGGCAATCGGTAAAAAAGTCATCCCACTGCGCACATACGGCAAATCTCCAAACCCGTCCGTCACATAGGTAAACCCGAGCGCTTTGAGCGCACGCAGTGTCGTTTTGTCAAAGGTATGGCCCGGCGCCATGAACAGCTTCGTCTCGATGCCGCGATCCAAGAGCTTTTTCTGTCCGCTTTCCAGAAGCTGGTACTGCTCCTCATAGCTCTTCCCCGCAAACTCCGACTGGGCATTCAACGGAAAACTCCCGCCTCTTTTTGTTGTATACACATGATGGCAGCCGTGCATGGAAAGGGTCCAGCCTTTTTCCTGCAGCTCCTGCATTTTTTTCCAGAACGCTTCCCGTGCCGGATCCACCGACAGCTTCGGATCAAGATTGTCCGGTACAATGCCCAACAGCGGATAGCAGCCATAGCGTTCAAACAGCTGTTCAAAGGCTTCAAAGCTTTTCCAGTCCATATCCGGTGTAATATCATCCATTCGAAATGCGATTTTCATACTCTTTTCCTTTTCGCTGCTGCCAGCTTTATTCCAGGAGCATTCCCGGCTCCAGCTCTATTTCCGACTCATAGTCTTCGACTAAAAGAGAGCCGTCCACTGTCCGTACGATCAGCTTTTTTGTCAAAAATGTCGATGATCTCCCCTGGTGCATACATCGAGAAGTCCAACATCTCATCAAAGGGATGTGCGCTCCATACCGTGATCTTTTCACCGTTGCAGAAGCAAAATGCTCCCGGGAACGGTCTTGTCACGCCCCGGATCAGGTTATACAGATTCCGGGTACGATCATGGAAATCCAGCTTTCCGTCCGCCGCCGTCCGCTTATTGTACCAGCTGTCGAAATCTCTGGACTCCCGGTGTACGCTGACGGTTCCCGCCTGATGTGCCGCGATCAGCTTAGCGATCAGGCGTTTGCTGACCAGCATGTTTTTATACTGCATCGTACGCACGGTATCATGAGGAGTGATGGCGCACATCTCGCTTGCAAAAACATTCGGGCTGTCCGCTTTTTCATCGTACTGGAACAGGTTCAGATTAAAACGCGTATCTCCGAGAATGATCGACCAGTTAAGCGGCGAGCGTCCCCGCCCAAAGGGCAGATATGCACAGTTCCCGTGGAATCCGAATACACCCTCCGAAAATCTGGAAAGCACAAAGCCGGGAAGCAATCTCTGCCAGCCCATGGAAATCCCCAGCTCGAAGGTATTTTCCGCAAAAAATTTCGTCGTCTCCTCATCCTTTAAACCGTAAGAATGTGTTTCGTAAACCGGAATCCCGTACTTGTCCTCCAACCAGGAAAGTCCCTCATAGCCGGACACCTGATTGCCCGAAAGCACATCGGGATGAATCGTCACAACCAGATCCACCGGACAAAGCTTCTCCTGAACAAAGCGGACGATCTCCGCAGTTGTGTCTTTTACACCGAATATAACAACTCGATAATGCATATACCTCCTGTTTTGCGCAATCCTTGCCTGCAGCGCGCGTATGGTGGCTTTTTAACGAATAGGCTTGCTGATTCGTTTTTTATGGGAGGGAGCCCTGCGCCTGGCGGAACGCGTCAGCGGCATTTTCCGCTCCGACGCAGTGCGCATGTGGTAGCTTTTTAACGAATCAGCACATGCTGATTCGTTAAAAAGCCGTCCAAACCAATTGACGGCTTTTTCGTTCTTTTTATTTTACAGATTTTTCTTTATACCAGTCAATGGCAAGGCGGATTCCCTTTTCAAAATCATAATCCGGATCGTAGTCAAGCAGCTCTCTTGCTTTGCTGATATCCGCGTTGGAGTCCCGGATATCTCCCTTTCTGGCAGGACCAAAGACCGGCTCAATCTTTTTTGCCCAGGGCTTCGCAGAGTTCATAATATAAATCGATCAGATATACTCTGCCGCCGGAACCGATGTTGAACGCTTCTCCTGCTGCTTCGCTCGGAGCCAGGCAGGCTTTTAAGTTCGCTTCGATGACGTTGTCGATATAAGTAAAGTCTCTGGACTGACGGCCGTCTCCGTTGATGGTCGGCGCTTCATCCTTTAACAGCAGCTTTAAAAACTTCCGGAATAACAGCGGCATACATGCCTTCCGGGTCCTGACGGCGTCCAAATACGTTGAAATAGCGCATGCCGTAAGTATCCAGACCGTACAGCGTCTTATAAAGACGACCGAATTCCTCGTCTGTCTTCTTGGTCAGCGCGTAAGGGGAAAGAACATGGCCTTCAATGCCCTCTTTTTTGGGAAGTCCGGGATGATCGCCGTATACGGAAGAGCTGGACGCATAGACGAACTTCTTTACTCCATTCTGTCTGGCTGCTTCCATCATGTTCAGCGTGCCGACAATGTTATTCTGCGCATAGAAAATCGGCATTTCGATGCTTCTGGGAACGCTGCCCCATGCCGCCTGATTCAGCACATAATCCACACCCTCGCAGGCTTTCATACAGGTATCCAGATCTTTGATGTCGCCTTTGATAAAGGTATAGTTCGGATTACCTTCAAACATCTCCACATGCTTCGGATTGCCTGTGGAAAGGTCGTCCAGACATCTTACCTTATAACCGAGGTTCAAGATCGCCTCGCACAGGTTGGAACCGATAAAACCGGCGCCGCCTGTTACCAGAAATACACTGTCCTTGTCAAATTTCAAATCCTTATATCCCATGGATTTCCTCTCATTTCTGCCGCAGCCGCGGCACTGTATTTTATTCATGACAATAGAATGCTCGCAGAGCGTGCATTCTATTATTTCGGATAAACGATCCGCGGATTGCGCCATGATCCGGAAGTATTTTTGCCCTTCTGCCCCTGATATCCGATCCAATCAGTTGAAGGAAGCGATATTGTTTCCCGAAATCTGACCCGCTGTTCCGTAGAGCAGGCAGGATGCAATGGTTTTCGCATACAGGCTTCTTCCTTTTTCATTTAAATGAATGCCGTCTTCCAGATATTCATCTGCATTATAGGCATCCTCCGAGATTGTCGTAAGTATCCACGCACAGCGTTCCCTGACCGACTGCAACGTCACAGGCAATGCTCGCATAATTGTAGAGTGCCTTTTCTCCCATATTTTTAACCGGGATCGGAAAATAGGACGCATAGTTGGGAGATGTAATCAAAATCTGTGCCTGGGGGAAAACAGAACGAACTCCCTTTACGCCCTCGCTTAACGCCGTCCCAAAGCCCGTCCAGGGTCTGTCCGAGTTGTTGATCGGAGCCTGTGCCAAGAAGTCATTCATACCATAGGACAAAATTACCACATCGATCTGATCCTTGACATTCATCACAGCTTTGATGTCGTCATAGGCAGCCTTGCCCTGCAGCATCTCTACATCCGTATTTCCACGGAGAATAGAGATCATCTTTCCCAGGGAGCAGTCACTGGCAGGACCAAACTGGTATTCATTATCGTCCGGGCTGATGGTTGCGCGGGTGCCGCCGATGGCACCGTTATAGACCGTCACATTTTTTCCTTTTTGAGCAAGACATGCTGCAAGGCGTGCGGACACACCAGTATCATCCCGATAATTGCCCCAAATGCTGTCTCCAAGCACCAGGATCTTCATTTCGTCCCCGGAGTTATCCGTATTCTCCTGCCTGCTGGACGTCGGTTTCCGTCGTCTGGTTTTCAGACACCATCTCCTGGGACTGTTTTTCTGTCTCTGCAGCAGTCTGGTTCTCTTCTGTGCTCTGGGTCTCGGTAATGCCCAGCTGCGCCTTTAATTCTTCATTCTCCGCCGCAAGGGATTCCAGCTTGTTCTGATATTCCCTGATCTCTGCTGTATAATCTGTCGTCTGCCCGCATCCTGAAAGCATTGCTCCAATCAGCAGGGATGCTGTCAGAAGCAGACCGCATGATACTTTTGATAACCGTTTCATACATTTATTCCTCCTCATGCCTGTTTCCATTAAGACAGCTTCAGTATATCCCCTTTGCAGCCAATCTGCAACGGACTTCATAGAATCTTAATCAATGTTTAAGTTCACCTGCGTTTTTTCCGCCCGCCAGTTCGTACAAAAGCATCAGTCCGCTGACATAAAACAGCGGCAATCCATAGATCACATAGCGGGAAAGGCACATGATGATCATGGAGGTAGCAAATACGTTTGCTAACACAGCCAGCAGGGAAAATGCCGCCAGCCAGACCGCGTTGGAATTGTGATTTTTTCCTCCATGCAAGGGCAGCCAACACAATATAGGCGAGGTACGCCGTCAGCGCATACCAGTTTAGCAGCGGGTGTACGACTGCGATGGACCGGATCAGTCCGTAGCAGGCGAGCGCCAGATAGTCATACAGCCATCTGCCCAGAACTGCAGGAAGTAAGGATTTCCCGATGGTTGCCGCAATCCGGTCGGATTCCACATTCTCAGGAATGTAGTCTATAAAGCCCTCTCTGTCATGCAGCTGTCTCCAGGGCTCTTTCGATCATTTCAAACTTGATCGCGTCATGCCATTTTTCCAAATGCGCTGCCCGGTTGAAAAAGCCCTCCGGCGCATCCTGATACGTCGCACCCTGTTCTTTTGCAAGGCGATAGGAAAGCTCAAACATAACTCTTGCGTCCTGATCGGCAATCCTTTTTCGGCATCCTCTTCGTCCGCCGCATACAGAATGTTTGCGAGCAGTCCGACGCTTCCAAACGTATTATTGATAAAATATCCGTTAAAAACAAGGTTGTAGCTTTTTACGAGAAGCGTCCTTGTGCCAAACGCCAGCGCAGTGCACACGACACAAATCAACAGGCGTTTCGCCAGTTTCTTTTTTTCTACGATCACGACGGCCCCTGCAAACACCAGCCAGAGCAGGATCGTGAACATCATCTGTCCGCGTACCAGAGACAAAAATAAGGATAACAGCAGGGAGGATAAAGCTGCTCCCCGCTGTCTTGTATACACCATCTTCATGCACTGCGCCGTAAACAGATAAAACAGCGGCAGTCCCAGCGCTTCGCTGATGACGCCGTTCGACAAAACCAATCCGCTCGCAGAAAACACCGGTGTGATAATGTGGGGCGCCAGTAAGATCAGGCACACCAGCGCTTCCATCCACTGTCCGAAGTCAAATCGTTTTTTCAGGCTCTCCGCCAGCCAGATCACGGAAAACGCCGCCAGTCCGTTCTGCAGAAATCTCACAATATCAAGATACTTTGTCTCCCCAAACAGGCTGCGGAAAATCCACAAAAAGAAAGAGTACAGCGGCTCCCGGTGAATGTGCATCGCAATATACTGGTTGCTGTCATTATAGATCCCCGTTGTTCCAAGCAGCCACAGTGCTGCAAAAAACAGCACCGGAAGCAGCCAGGAAAACGGGAATTTTTTCCATTTTCGGATCATTTACACCTCTGATTATAATCTCCAGTACAGGCAGTCATCACGTGTCCATTCCTTGCGATTTAAGATGCCCTTAACATCTACAAGTACTTTTTTGCCGTTTGTCGGATTAAAGAAGCTTTCAATCGCTGCCTGATCCAATCCTTCAAATTCCTTATGGCATACGGCAATAACCAGCGCGTCCACATCTTTTACAGCACTCATATCCTGCAGCTCTACTCCATAGAGACGCTTCGCCTCTGCGCGGTCTGCGGTCTGATCCACCAGCACCGGCTCGATGCCGTACTCGCGCAGCTCTTTTACAATATCGATAACCTTTGTATTTCTGGTATCCGGGCAGTTCTCCTTGAAGGTAAAGCCAAGGATCGCAACCTTCGCATGCTTTACCGCGATATCTGCGCGAATCAGGTTTTTCACAATGTTTTCTGCGACATATTTGCCCATGTCGTCGTTGATGCGGCGGCCGGACAGAATGATCTGGGAATGATAGCCCATCTGCTCTGCGCGGTAGGTCAGATAATACGGATCAACACCGATGCAGTGTCCGCCCACCAGACCGGGATAAAATTTCAGGAAATTCCATTTGGTTCCTGCTGCCTTTAATACGCTCTGCGTGTCGATGCCCATCTTGTTAAAGATAATAGAAAGTTCATTCATAAATGCAATGTTAATATCTCTCTGGCTGTTCTCGATTACCTTTGCAGCCTCTGCGACCTGAATGGATTCTGCACGGTATACACCGGCTTCTACAACCAGCTCATAAACCTTTGCAACAGTATCCAGCGTTTCCTCATCCATACCGGAAACGATCTTTGTGATGGTTTCCAGACGGTGTACCTTGTCGCCGGGGTTGATACGCTCGGGAGAATAACCGATCTTGAAATCCTTACCGCATACCAGTCCGGATTCCTTTTCCAGAATCGGCACGCATACCTCTTCGGTTACGCCCGGATATACGGTAGACTCGAATACGACAACACTGCCCTTTGTCAGGTTCCGTCCCAGAATCCTGCTTGCGCCCTCTACCGGGGTCAGATCCGGCGTATGGTCATCGTTTACAGGAGTAGGAACTGCTACGATATGGAATTTTGCTTCCCGCAGCTTTGTCTCATCTGCAGTGAACTCCACTTCCGTCTGGCGGATCACATCATCTCCAACCTCGTTGGTCGGATCAATGCCGGACTGATAGAGTTTGATCTTTTTCTGCGTTTAAGTCGTAGCCGATTACCTTGATCTTTTCTGGCAAATGCGACTGCGATCGGCATGCCCACATAACCAAGACCTACCAGCGACAGTTTTTCCTCGCCTGCCAAAATCTTTTCATATAAATCCATTTTCATATCCTCGCTTTCCTGCGCTTTTCTATATGGTTTTTCTTTTTTAACATCTGGTTGCCTCAATCAGGCTCCCCAGCGTTTCGAGATACGCTGTTACGACCTGTCTGCGGTCAAAATGCGCCTCCACATAGGCTCTCGCCTGACGTCCCATTTCGGCCCGTTCCTCCGGAGCCAGCAAAAGGAATCTCTCGATGGTCTCTGTCAGGCTGTCTGCATTCTGGGGTAAAATGCAAGCCCCGAAACACCGTTTTCAAAAATCTCCCGGCAACCGTTTATATCGCTGGCAATCACTGGTCTTGCGGTCGCTGCCGCCTCCTGCAGGACATTCGACATGCCCTCGTGATAGGACGGATGGATTACCGCCTGACAATGCCGGTAAAACTCCGGCATATCGTCCCGGTAACCATAATAACGCACAATCCCTTTGGATTGCAAGTCCTCAATCATCGGCTCATAGCGTGCCCGCGTTTCTTCCTCGTAGGCGCCCAGCAGCTCGAATACCGTTTCCGGATGCTTTTCATGGATCCGTCTTGCCGCTTCCAGCAGCTCCTCGATTCCCTTATCCTTCATGATCCGCATAACCGATACAAAACGGACGGTATCTTCCTTCGGATAGGGCATCGGCGGATGCTCCTCCAGGTTGACACCGGAGCCGGAGATCACCGGGTTTTCGTCCTTTTTTTTTCAGACAGCCCTTCTGCCGCATGAACGCCAGATTCTGCTCATTCTGGAAAAAGACGCAGCCCGCGCCGGACATTCCTGTCCGATACAGTAAAACGATCAGCTTTTGTAACGGTCCATCATGCTCCAGTGTCGTTCCAAGGCCTGTAATGTTGACCAGATAAGGTACCTTTGCAAGCCGACACGCCACACCGCCATAAATATTCGGTTTAATCGTATAGGTCAGCACCGCCGCCGGATGGATGGTCTTTAACAGCTTTCTGTAAAACAAAAGCAGCTTTCCGTCCTTCAACGGATTCATACCGCGGCGCTCCATCACCGTCTCATGACAAATACAGCCCAGTTTTTTGATTTTTTCCAAATACCCGGTATCCGGCACCGACACATGGACCTCATAGCCCTCCTGCATCAGCGCCATCAGCACTTCTTTTCGGAAATCATACAGCCCGGAATCGCTGTTCCCAAGCACCAGTACGCTTTGTTTCATCCTTCCTCGTTTCTGCTGCAGCTTTTTGTCAGCGAACCATAATCTCATTGTATTTCATCATGATCTTCCCAACCGGATAATTTCCGATTTCCGGAACATTTGTCTGTCCTTCCAGATTTCTGACAATCATTTCCGGTACGCGCACGCCGCAGGCCCATGCATGGGGATAACCACCGCCAAATCTCGGATTAACCTCGGAAATATACCAGTTTCCGTCGATTTCAAACAGATCGATATCGATAATACCGCGAAAGCCCATTTTCTTTACAAAATCTGTAATCAGGGCGAACAGCTTTTCCTCCCGGAAGGATTCCGCCTTATCGGTTTCTCCTGCACGCATTTTCAACTTTTTCTTAACGAAAATAGAAACAACTTCGCCGCTGAGCATGTCGATGTAGACGTCTGCACCGTATTCCTGTCCGTTCATGAACTCCTGAATCATCAGTCCGTCCTCACGGCCGCAGAGAAATTCCACTGTCTCCTGATCCTGAGCCATATGAATGTCCAGACTCGCGCTTCCGCTTTCCGGCTTGACAAAACCGGATAGGTCAGCTCGCCGTTTTCCACCGCATGATAGAATTCGTTCCGATCCAGAAAGCAGCGTCCCGTCGCAAAGCCGAGTGCTTTGCAGGCTTCATACATCGCATATTTATGGAAGCAGATATCCACCTGCTTTGCGTCCGGCACGATGGGCACGGTTCCGACCTCCAGAAAACGCTCCTTATTGTCTGCAAGAAGAGACAGCTCCGGGTCGATCAGGGAAAGTACGCCCGTGATCTGTTTTTCCCGGCAGATCTCAAGAATTTTGTCCAGATAACCGGGCTCTGTGATCCTGGGCACCAGCACATATTCGTCCGCTTCATAAATGGCGGGTGCGTAGGGGCTGCAGTCCGTTGCGATTACCTTTCCTTTTCCGGCAAGGGCTTCTTTAAAATACTGCACGACCTTGTCTCTCGTGCCGGCGCTTAAAATCAGGATATTGATCATACGAATCCTCTTTCCGAGCAGATTATGCTCTGTCTTCTTCAGGCCTCCAGCCTTCCGGTTCTGTCAAGCCGCTCCTGCCTGATCCTGGCAAAATTGCCCTCCGCCTGGCTGGTATCCTCTGCGACGTCCGAGCGGTCGAAGACTACCTTGACGGTCAAAAATAAAACCTTCAAATCCATTTGGAAGGAAAGTCCCTTTACATACTCCACATCCTTCGCAAGCCGTCTGTCCCAGTCCAGAAAATTTCGTCCCGACACCTGTGCAAGACCTGTCAGACCGGGACGCACTGTATGGCGCAGAGCCTCTGTTTCCGTATAATACGGCAGATACGAAACCAGGAGCGGACGTGGACCGATAAAGCTCATGTCCCCTTTTAAAATGTTGAAAAACTCCGGCAGCTCGTCCAGACTCGTTGCCCGCAGAAGCTTTCCGAATTTGGTAAGCCTGTCCTTATCCGGCAGAAGATTTCCCTCGGCGTCGCGTTTGTCCGTCATCGTGCGGAATTTATACATTGTAAAAATTTTTCTCATGCAGTCCCGGGCGCTCCTGCTTAAAGAAAATCGGACTGCTCCAGCTTGCTGCGCACCAGAATACACAGCACCAGAAGAAGTGGGCTCAGCACTATGAGGATCGTCAGCGACAGCAGGATATCCAGCAGCCGTTTCATATACTTTGCATACATATTCTTTTCCCTATTTTTCAAATACCTTACGGATAAGGGAGATAATCAGCTCCATATCCTCCGGTGTATTTTTGATATCGCTGGGCAGGCAGACACCGCGATTGAAAATATCCTCCGAAACGCTCCTGCCTTCCTTAACCTGAATGAAATCGCAGTCTGCAAAAACAGGCTGTAAATGCATTGGCTTCCAGATGGGGCGCGTCTCGATATTGTACTCTGCCAGGACATCCATCACCTGATCGGGCGTCACGCTGCAGTCCGGTGCGATCGTCATGCAGGACAACCAGTTGTTTGCGTCTCCGTCTGGATTCATCGGATTCATCGTGATCGCTTCGATATCCGCAAATGCCTCTTTATACTGTCTGTAAATCTCATTTTTCCTTGCTTTATGCTCTTCCAGGTGTAACAGCTGTCCTCTTCCGATTCCGGCTACCACGTTAGACATCCGGTAGTTATAGCCGATGGTGGAATGCTGATAATAGCGGGCGGGATCCCTTGCCTGGGTTGCCAGAAAACGGGCGCGCTTAATCTTTGCTTCATCGCTGCACAGCAGCATACCGCCGCCGGAGGAGGTGATGATTTTGTTGCCGTTAAAAGAAAGAATGCCATAATCCCCAAAGGTACCAAGCTTGACCCTGGAAGGAGCTCCCCAGCGCTTCCGCAGCATCCTCGATCAGCGGAACCTGATGCTTTTTGCAGATGTCGCGGATGCGGTCGATTTTGGAAGGTGTTCCGTACAGATGCACAGCGATGACAGCTGCCGGATGCGGATATTTTTCAAAGGCTTTTTCCAAAGCGACAGGATCCATATTCCAGGTGTCGGGTTCTGAATCGATAAAGACAGGCTTTGCCTTTTCATAGCAGGCAGGATTTACGCTTGCAGCAAACGTCAGGGACTGTGCAAACACAACATCCCCTTCTTTACGCCCGCCAGGATCACTGCCAGATGGATCGCTGCGGTTCCTGCAGACAGAGCCGCCGCATAACCGCCGCCAATATAGTCTGCCATCTCCTTTTCAAAGGCATCCACGTTGGGACCAAGGGGCGCTACCCAGTTCGTATCAAATGCACTCTGTACAAAGGCCTGCTCTTCTCCGTGCATTGTGGGGGAGGACAGATAAATCCGTTTTCTTTCCATCTCGTTACCTCTTTCTTATTTCAAGCTTACTTTTCTTCCAAAAGCTCCAGCATACCTGCCGCCGGGTGCATGAGAAATACTACTCTGCGTCCGCCGATGGCCGGAGCAGGCGTCGGCTCGTCGATTCGGATGTAGCCGTTTCCTTCCAGCTCTGCCAGCTCTTTTTCAAAATTCTCTGCTTCGTAGCAAAGATGATAGGGGGCATTTTTGTAGGTCCTGATCAGCCCGGAAACCACGGAATCCGGCGCATACGGGCTCACCAGTTCGATCCGGTAGCCGTCCTTTTGCAAAAACAGGATGTCCACCTTGCGGATTTCGTCATGCGTCCATTCGCCCTCTGCAATATATCCAAGCGCTTCAAATGCCGCCTGTGCTTTCGGACCTTTTTTGACCAGATACCCAATATGATGTATGTTCATCGCTTCTCCTGATAATGATACGTCGGCACGACCTCATGAATCAGCGGCCGGATATCTTTATTTTCTTCTTTAGATGCCTCTTCCAGCTGCTTTAACTGCTGAAAGAACAGCCGCTCGTCCAGCTCGATCGGTCTGCCGATATGAATCAGCTTATTGTCCGTATCCTGCAGTCCTTCTTCCTTCATCAGAAGCTCTTCATAAAGCTTCTCTCCCGGGCGCAGACCGGTAAAGACGATTTTGATATCTTCACCGACACGATAACCGGACAGACGGATCAGGTTCTTTGCAAGATCCAGGATTTTGACCGGCTCGCCCATATCCAGAACGAAAATTTCTCCGCCCTTTGCATAGGCGCCCGCCTGCAGCACCAGAGACACTGCCTCCGGAATGGTCATGAAATACCGGATGATGTCGGGATGCGTAACTGTTACCGGACCTCCTGCCGCAATCTGTTTTTTAAACAGCGGAATAACGCTTCCGTTAGAGCCGAGCACATTGCCGAAACGAACTGCTACAAACTCCGTCTCATAATGGCGGTTGAACGTCTGCACGATCATCTCACAGATTCGCTTGCTCGCACCCATGATATTCGTCGGGTTCACCGCCTTGTCTGTCGAAATCATGACGAATTTTTTCGTGTGGTTCTGTGCCGCCGCCATAGCGGTTTTCCAGGTGCCGAATACATTGTTTTTGACCGCCTCGTTGGGGCTGTCCTCCATCAGCGGCACATGCTTATGCGCTGCTGCATGGTACACAATATCGGGATGATACGTTTCAAACACATAGTTGATCCGGCTCGTGTTGCGCACGCTGCCGATCAGAACCACCAGATTCAGCTCCGGATACTTTTCCTTCAATTCCTGCTGCAGGTCGTAGGCATTGTTTTCATAAATATCAAACACGATCAGCTGCGCAGGCTTGTGACCGGCAATCTGACGGCACAGCTCGCTTCCGATGGAACCGCCGCCGCCTGTAACGAGCACAACCTTATTCTGCACATATCCCAGAATGGAATCGATATCCACGCGGATCGGTTCCCTGCCCAGCAGGTCTTCGACCTCGACGTCCCGCAGCTTGCTGACGTTGACTTCGCCGTTTACGAGCTGATACAGTCCGGGAAGGCTGCGCAGCTTGCAGTTTGTCTCTTTACAGATTTCAGGATATCCTTAATCTGTGCCGGAGACGCAGAGGGGATCGCCAGGAAAATTTCATCAATATCGTATAAATCTGCGGACTCTATGATCTTGTCGCGGCCTCCGACCACTTGATGCCCTGAATGAAGCGTCCCCATTTATTTTTATCGTCATCGATAATACAACGGATCACCATTGTAGAGAAGTTGCTGGAAACGATTTCTTTGATGATCGTATTGCCCGCCTCGCCGGCACCGATGATCATGACAGAAATGCTGTTTTTGCGGTTCTGCAGCTTGTGCTTGCGGCTGCGGAAAAAACGGTAGGAAAAACGGCTGGCAAACAAAAAGGTCAGCAGGAAGAAGAAATACAGAAAATAATAGCTGTCTGGAACTGCTTTTCCCTCCATTCGGAACAGGTTGATCCCTGCGCCGTTGACCGCACTCGTCACAAGACATGCCATCACAAGGTTTTGAAGCTCTGTCTCGCCTGCAAATGCCCACAGGCTGTGATAGAGACGGAACAGATAAAATACGAACAGTGCGATAACAATCCCAATGGGCAAAAAGTGGCGGATCGGCAGCAAAAACGCTGCCGGTACTGTACTCACGTCAAAATCATACCGGATCAGGATCGCCAGATAGCTGGCGGCGATTACACTGATAATATCGTATACAATTAACGCTGTCCTGCGATAAAACAGCTGATAATTAAAGGGTTTTTTCTTTTTGCCTTGCATTTCTTTCTTCCTCATTTATCGTGGTATCCCGTCAGGCGGCATGTCTGCGGGGGGAAAAGCTCATCAGGGGCGCAAGCAGCGCCATCGCGGAAAATCCGAGCGGATTGCAGGGATGGAACAGCCATTCCACCAGCCCCGCGACGCAAAAGCCGAGCATGACAGCCAGCGGCAGTACAGCATATGCGTCCTCCCGAATCTTTTTAATCGCATATGCAAACATCAGGCAGATGCTTCCGGCTCCGAAGCACAGGAAGTAAATGCCGACAATAAGTCCGTGATCATGGATGACCTGCAGATAGGTGTTATGGGCATGGACGCTAATGGAGCCGTCCGGCAGCAAAACGCCCATTTCCGTATGTCCCGTCGCATTCCAGTTGTCCATATACGACCGGAAAATTTCCAGACGTCCGTTGGAGAAATCCTCTGCGTCCGACATGCCTGCCTCATCCTGCGCAGACGCTACCAGCACGTCATTTTTTACAGAAGGCTTACCGGTCACTACATTGCAGAAAAGCTCTGTCTGTTCCGTCAGCTCGGAAGCATCCGAAAGGAGCTTATTTTCTATGACATATTTGAAATAGGAGACCGACATATAGGCGTCAGAATCCTTCGGATCGTCCTTGTGAATCGCGGATGCGGAATCCTCGATCTCATACAGATACGGATCGTTATAGAGTGCCGGAAGCAGCCGGATGCCGGAATAGGTCATCGGCAGACAGATCACAAACGCTACAATCATATAGACAAGCGCCCGGAAAATTTCCCGGATTTTCTGTCTGTATACAAACACCGGCACAAAAATCAGCAGCACTGCGGTCATTACCAGCACCGCCAGATAGCCGGTTCTCGACAGCGTTAAAAACAGCAGCGAAACTGCGATTCCGTACAGCAAAAACGTTCCCCACAAATCCGCGGGGCAGCTGTTTTTCGCATCCTTTTTGCGGAGTGGCTTATGCTTCATCCCTTTGGCATTTTTTCGTGCTGTTTTGGGGCATGCCCTCCGACAGTTTGACGAACAGCCGCACCGTCAGCACGCAGAGCACCAACGTCAGATAAGTTGCTGTAATCGTTACAGTGTGAAAAACAAAATTATATCTCGAATACACCCACGCACGGAACGGTCTTCTCGCAAATGCGAACACGACTGCCAGTGCAAAGTTTAACATCACGCCATTGCAGAAGTTATTCAACAGGTGTTTCTTTTTGTTCCAGCCCAGATAAAAAATATAGTAAAGTGCAAATACGACCGCCAGATAAATCGGCCAGAGGCGCGTATTTCTGAAAATCACCAAAAGCGCCATAAATCCAAACAGCACTGCCGTATAAATGCGGTTGACACTGCCCTCGACCAGCTTTTTGGCGCGGATTCGTGCTGCCAGCTCTGCCAGAATCAGAACGAAGAAAAAGACGATCAGCGCTTCCAGAAAATCTGTTTGCCAAGCAGCGCGTTGGTCTGCAGGGGCTTCCTTCTGCGTCAGCGACTGCACTACATACCAGATTCCACCGGCGATCAGGCCGATCAGTGCCCGCCGTCCGCCCTTTTTGGAAAACAGAACTGCAGGAGATACCATCGTCAGAATCAGAAACGCCGCCCACGAAAGCACTTCCCCGATACGCGAGGTTCTGTTGAGTTTTGGTACAGCGCGTTCATATAATGAATGCCGCCCAGCAAAACACCGGCAAACGCCGCCGCCTGCAGCCAATCCATCCCCTGCTCTGTCAGCATTTCTTCAAACGGTGGATGGTATTTGCTGCCACGCCGCGAAAAAAGCACCCAGGCAGAAAATGCAAAAAACAGAGCGATTCCAAGTCCGTACACGATCAGGTCGTCCGGTTTGCCTCCAAATGCCCTGCGCCCATAGACCTCCTAGAGCAAAACTGCCGTGCCCACAGTAATCAAATGGTCCTGCTGTCACCCAGTGGACAAAGCGCCATGTGATTTTATTGTTGAGTTTTGGCTGTTTCGGACTCAGATATACCGCAGCAAGGATAAAAGCTGCCGCTACAACGCACAGTATTGTCTTTAAAATCATCATCACTGCCGCGGACGGCTTGTCGGTGTAGACCAGACGCATGACAATATTCTGTGTCTCCATCTGAGTCGAAGTGCTGTCTGCGAGGACATAATAGCTGCCAAAGCAGGTCAGCCCCGTTTCCCCTGTATTTTCATAAGAAAGCTCCAGCGGCTCCGACTTACCCTGCAGCTGCCAGACATAAGCCGTCCCCTCGTCGTATCGATTCCCAGCGGAATCCGCACAAAGCCGGGCACTTCGTCCGCTTTGAGTTCAAAATCCCGGTTAATCAGCATTTCGTTATTTTCATCGTAAACGAGCAGATGATAATACTCCCCGGGAGATTTTGGAGATGTCACATACAGCTCCAGATACCGTAAATAATCGCCCTCTGCAATCAGCACCTGCTGAACCTGCTGATCCTCCCGCACCTCCACGGTTCCGACCGGATTTTCTGCACCCGCCAGAAGCCTGTCTTTTTCCAGCAGTTTTCCCGGTCCCAGCAAAAAAAGAACCGCTGCCAGATAAAACAGAACGATATAAATAATTGCCTGATATGCTTTAATCTTTCGATTCATGAAAAGCCTTTCCGAAAAGGGAACCATCCGGCAGATTTCTGGCAGCCTGTTTATCTGCTTTTACGCAGGATTTCCCACTTTTCCCATTATCTTTAGAAGTATAACACACTCCGACACAGATTGACAAGTAAAGGGGCAGGGCGAACCAGAAAATCAGGACGTAACGTACCAGATAGGTCGGTCCTAACAACACCGTCAGAAGATTCAGGCAGACCGGTGAAAATACCGCCGCCTTCCTCCAGTTTCCGGACGCGATCAAAAACAGTGTGCCGAGCACGTAACACCAGCACAGCGCTCCCGGCGAAAAGGGAAGGGAAACGACCGGTATTTTGTGCACTGTATCCGTCCAGGAAAGGTTTTCATACCAATGCTCCAGCCACGGCAGTTTGGAATCCCGCCGTCCGGGTCCTTCCGTTTCACAGGAAAAATAAGAGCTGCTTTCGTAGCATCTTGTGCCATTGTATACATCAATATCCGCGCCCGGATACCAGAAGCCATAGGAGGTCAAAAGCCAGGCGTTTAAGTACGTTGCCGGTGCTTTTATCCCGATCCTTGTCCACAGCTTTGCATATTTTGCAGGATCCTTTTTAAAATTTTCCGTCACAAATCCCGCCTTTACCAGATCGGAAAGCTTCGGCTGATACAATGCCAGGGATTCCTCCGGTAAAATTTCAAACAGCGTTTCCTGATCTTCCTCCAAAAACAGCTCCGGGCTGTAGTTCCACGTCCGCGCAAGCTGCTGAATCGGCACGGTCAGGCTTTCCATCGCATTCGTGCTCTCCGGCTTCAGGACAATGTTTAAGCCACTCTGTAAAAGAACATACGCCCCCAAAACAACGCCTGCCAAAAGCACTGCCTTTTTCCGGCTGCTTTTCTGTACCAGAAAAAACAGGATCGGTAGAAACAATACAAGGACGATCACTCCATTGCTGCGGAAAACTGCCATGACCAGCAGGGCGAATGCGAGTGCCGGAAGGGACGCGGTGCTTAAGGGAAAATGACCGGCTTTGGGCATTTCGGCGTCTGCTACAGCTTTTGACCGAGCGGCGCTGGCTGTCGATGATACCACGTCCGCGTGCGCAACAGCAACTTCAGCTTCTCCCCTCCTGCTGCATCCGCCACGCTGCATCCTGCACAGCAGTACCAGCACTGCCAGCATTCCTGCCGTATATGGCGTGTCCTTGCTCGTGCACAGCACATACATCGGGACGACCGGGAACAGTCCGTAGAACAACAGCCCGCAGACTCGTCCTGCCCTGGTTCGAAGCTGCTGTATGGTCCAGCCAAGCAGCATCGCCATTATCGCCATTTGTGCAAGCACATAAACGCCGATCCCGCTATTATAGCTGCCAGTCAGCTTCTGAATGCCGCTTACCGTTTTTCCAAGCATCAGTACATGTAAAAGGGGATGTCTTGTCACATACTGTCCGGTCAGCACCTCCTGCAGCTCGTCCGTCGCATCATAGGCAAAAAAGCCTGGATAGACCGCAAGGAATACCGGCAGCCAGCACAGGAACAGGATGATGGCATAGCGGAGGATCGGACTTTGGAACAGCTTCTTCCAGCCCCGCTGCAGTTGCTGCCCGGCATCCGGCGCTTTTTGCTGCTGTGCGATACCCAACCTATCGCCTGACGCCTCTATGCCGGTCAGCTTTTCTACCACCAGATAAAACACCGGTGTCAGCACACAGGCCGTCAGAAATGGGATCAGCCAGCTGTACAAATCCGTTACTGCTACGTTTCCGTTTCGATCCAGCTGACTGCCCCAGTTTGCGCCAAATCCGCAAAAGAAAGCCCCTGCTGCGCTGCAAATAAGCGTGCGATATTTAATTTCCCGCTTCCTCTTCTTCTCCACCAACGATCTCCCTTACCACAAACTGCGGCGCATGATTGAGACAGATGTACATTCTTCCGACATATTCCCCCGATCAGCCCCAGCATCAGCATCAGCATTCCGCCGATAAACATGATCGACGCCATCAGCGCTGAAAATCCAACCGGAACACCCGGAAGCACCAGCTTTTTAATAATCGTATAAATTCCGTACAAAATCCCAGTCCGGCACAGCCCACACCCGCCATCGTTGCGATCCGGAGGGCTTTTCTGAAAACGCTGTAAATCCGTTAAACCACAGCGCCAACAGCTTTCCAAAGGTGTAGCCGGATTCGCCGACCATTCGATCCCGATGTTCTACCGTCACGTTGACAATATTTCTGGTTGCACGAAGCACCAGTCCAATGACATAAGGGAACGCATTTTCATATTTCAGCATCTCTTCCAGTACAAAGCGTCTTGCGGCAAAATAGCTGGAAATAAACAGATCCTTTGGTTTACTCAGCATAAAGCAGAGCATCCAGTCGTTGACCCTGCTTCCGAAATTCCGAAATGCGCTGTGATGCTTGTGCTCATATTTTGCATATGCAACGTCTGCGCCGTTTTCCAGCGCAGCCAGAAGCTTGCCGACTTCGTTTGCAGGCGTCTGACCGTCATCATCCAGACAAACCAGGATGTCGCCCTTTACCTGATGAAATCCCGCCATCAGTGCCGCATGCTGTCCAAAATTTCGCGCCAGATTTATCCCCTTGATCCGTTTATCCTTGCCGCACAGCTCGCGGATTTTTCCAAAGGTATCGTCCGGCGAGCAATCGTTGACCAGAATGATCTCATACTCATACCGCTCCAGCTCCCCCATCGCTGCTTCGATTTCGTCCACCACACTGCCGATCGTTTCCGCTGACCGGTAGCACGGGATTACAAAGCTGACTAACTGTTTCTTCATACTTTCCTCTCATTTCTGCGCACGCTTTTTGCGCATACCGAGTTTGTGTCAAGTGCATGCAGGCACAAATCTCGTGATTGAAAAATTTTATTTTTCAATCTTGCTCCTGTATTGCCGCAGATGCGGCTGTTATTGTAAGCAATACCATTCTATCGTAACGTTTTCCTGATAATCCTCCAACCCTTTCCCATCCAACTGAATCTGCATAATTGAAGTTGACACGTTATCATTTATAACCTGTTTCAATTCCTCCAGTGTCTCCGGTACTTTCTCCAAATAAAATCCTGATTCCAGATTTGGAACTACGCTACGTCCTTCTATCCGGCTTCCATCCTCACAATCCAACATCATATTTACTGTTCCTACATGATATAACCATTTTTTAATAAAACCCTTTAAATTCAGTTTTAAATGTATTTTAACATAATCTGCATTTTCAGGGCACACAATAGTTTCATTAGAAGAACTAATTTGTTCCCCTACCTTTTCCAATTGTTCTATTTCAATCTTCTGTTTTCTTTGTGTTAAAACGCAAACATCATCAGAAATAATTTCCACCTCATAGTTATTTCGAATTGCTTCCCAAGTAAGCGGATTTTCCAAATATGGAATATGATGATCAATTGTCTCATTCGTCAACAATATCTTTTCTGATGCTTTTTCCGAACAAAACCAATCAGCAACTATTCCATCCAGCCACGGAATATATTCATTTCCATTCTGTACGGACGGATACCAAACCATATTCCATTCCGGATATACCGCTCCATAACCATTTCGCCAGGGATATACAGTTACTGTATGCTCTCCAATTGCCTCTAAAATTTCATCTGGAAGTTGATTTCCCTTTACCAATTCTTCTGGTATACTGTTCTCTCCCAAATGCGTATAATGATACATCTTCGCAGCCAAAGTTTCTTTCACATATCCCATTGAACTGCGCAAACTGTGTGCTTCTAAAATTCCTGTACATCCCACTGCCATAATCATAGCTGTTCCGCATACGTAATATATAATTTGATTCTTTCTTACAGCTTTCGCCCTCTGTCCGATTTTCTGAAAAAGGACATTCCAGTCGATCGACAAAATAGTCGCAGAAAATAACATTGCAAACAGCCAGATCCCAACTTTTAATCCGTGTCTTGTTGTTGCATATTTATAAAGGAAGAACATCGAAGCACAGCTTGCAATAATTGCTGCAGAGCTTTTATAATTACTCCACAGATTCTCCTATTATCAATAATACATAACACGCAATTAAAATAATTAACCATCTGACTTCGCTTGGCTGCAGTACGCTGTCAAACTGCATAGTCAACATCCAACCAGAAGAAATCTTCAAAATTCCCGCCACATACTCAAATAAGTTTTTTATCGACGGACAATAGACCAAATAGCATACCGGCATAAATATAATTCCCGGTAAAAACAGCCAAATACTTTTCCAGTTTTTTCTAAACAATACATCGAAAATACAGAATAAAATACAAAAAGCGAACCCACTCGTAAAGGTTGAAAACTTTCCAAAAAACATCAACAGCAAAAGCAGATTTGGAATCAATACAATATTTTTTGCACCTTTTGCCCACAATACCACCGCTAAAATCATTAAGTACAACAAATAGTTATCTCTGGTCGGTGCGTAATATCCCGCCAAATAGCAACACACGGACGCCGTAATTGCCCAAAAATGAATCTTACCCTTTTGATACAATCTATACAGCTGTAACAGCATCCACAAATGAAATAGAAAAATAATCCCCCAAATAACAATACCAGACCAATATTCTATCGTATTTCCAGGTAATTTCATTAAATAAAACAAATATCCCAATGGACCATAGGTAAAATAAATATCTCTTCCGAATTTTAAATCTGTTCCGTTTACAACATTTAAGAAATACCTCCAGGATGGATCAAATCCAGTATTCTCCAATACATAAATGATATCCGGAATCATAAAAACAAATTGTACAACCAGCAAAACTGCTGCGATCCCATCCTTTATCTGTTTTACCCATGCATTTTGCTTACATATTGCAGTCCATTTTTCATTATTCCAGAATATCCATAATCCAAACAGACAAACCGCCAGCATAACAGTAATTAAAAGCCTTTCCAATCTTGAAGCTGACACTGCAAATCCATATGCGTTCAACAATTCCAACGAAGTTTCCGCACCAGAAGCTGTCAAAACAGTATTTTCTCCTACAGTTCCCTTTTCCCTTGCTAATACATATGGTGGAATAGAGCAATCCTTCGCACTGATTTCAAGAATATAACTTTCACCGGCTTTTAATCTTACCCTTAGTGGAATAAATTCCCACTCACCCGCTGTAACAGAAGAAATGGCAATTTCACTATTTGCTTTTATTCTTCCGTCAGAATCTAATACTCGAAAATCAAGTTCTCCGTTTCCGTCTTCTGCAAGGTTAATAAAAACAAACTCTATCCCCTTTAAATAATATTCTCTGGCAATAAATTCCTGAGTAATCGTTTCTTCAGTTGATACCGTCTCAAAAGTTTCTGTAGAAGGTCTTTTCTGCTTCATAACCATAACGTAGACCATGATAAATCCACAAATAAAATATTCCGCTAATAAAAATACCACACACAAGAATGGATGTGAAAAGCACCTTATTAAATCTTATATTCGAAATTTTTCTTTGTCGTGTATCAACTTTCTGTTCTTTCATCTTTCCCCCCGCTGTTTATCTGTTCTCCTCAAACAAAATCGCCATCAGCAGCATATCCCGATAAACGCCGTTCTGCAAAAATTCATCCTTCAGGAATGCCTCCTGCACAAATCCGGCATTTTGGTAGCTTTTTGACTGCCCCGACATTATCCGCGAACACGCGCAGCATCAGCTTGTGGAGCTTTAGCACATCCCGCGCGTAATCTGCTGCAAGGCGGGCTGTTTCCGATCCGATTCCTCTGCCCGCAGCGTCCGCTTCTCCGATAAAAATTCCATATTCCGCTTTTTTATTGTCGTGGTCGATGTCCCGGAAATATACGCTGCCTACCGGTCGATCGTTATTTTTTTCACAGATAATAAACTGTACGACATGGCCGGTTTCCACCTGGGTGTGCATCCAATTTTCATGGCTTTCTTTTGTAAAAAGCTTCTGATAGATAAAATTATGCCGGACGCGATCCTGATTCCGCCACGAAACAATCCGGTCCGTGTCCTCCATCGTGATCGGCCGCAGATAAATCTGCTTTCCCTCAATCTTCTGCATCAATCTCTTCTCCCCGAAACATTTCGTTTATGCGCTCTTCCGAAAGGAACTGATAAACCTCAACCCCTTCTCCTGCAGAGCCGATCCGCAGCAGCATTCCGGGTTCTCCCCGTTCCTCCAGATATTCTGTCAGCCAGGACATATCCGTGCCCTCGTCCGCCAGCAGACAGACCTTCTCACTGCTTCTGGCCGCTTCTCCCATGGAAGCATATCCAAACGCTGACAGCTTCTGCTTCGTCAGCGGGCTTTTTACCAGCCAGCCGCCCAACAAATCATAGTTGAACGGTTTATCGCGGTCCAGCATAATCTTCTCCGAATACGCCACCGTCGAATACATCCTCTAAAAACAGCGTCGAAGCATGTTTTTTGCAATATGCAAACACGTCCTCGTTTGTCTGGTTTACCGTTTCCCTGCGTGTCTGCTCCTGCACCACACCCTGCCACATGCCCGGAACCCGGAGAATACAAAGCAACAGGATAACACCGCAGACTGCAGCGGTCATGACAGTGTGAATACGTCCGGTGCTGCGTGTGTTGATGCGGGGCGCGGCTGTGCTCGTTGCCGTTCCCCACAGCCCAGCCGCCAGCAAAATCTGTGCCAGATACAGCGGATGGGTCACACGATCCACCATCCGTCCCTGCATCAGCAGATAGCCCCACAGCATTCCGCCGACACAAACCACAAAAACCGGCTGCCAGAAATATCTTCGGTTTCCTTTCTGTAAACAGCAGGAACACCATGCAAAAACAACTGCCAGCCAGACAACGTTCCAGGGCAGGTCGCTTTTCGACAACCAGTTTTCATGTACCAGCCGCCAAATTGCTTTTTTTACCTGCGATAGCACCGATTCTTTTGCGTCTGTTTTCTTCGCCTGCACTGCCAGGGAAGAAAGCATCTGCGTGTCGATCTCATCCGCCGCCCCAAAGTTATAGTTTTTGAGCATCTCCTGCAGCGTCCTGGAAACACCCGTCTCTTCATAGGCTTCCCGGTTTTCATCGTATTGCTCAATGAAATCCAGATGGTAATCATATAATATCGTGCGCTCATCGAAAAACTGTCGGAAATCTTTCCAGTTCGGATCGGAATAGGCAAGCACGTCAAGCCCGTAAAAAACACCCATCCCGATTACCAGCGCTGCAAACAGTCCAAGATAATGCCGCAGGCTTTCTTTGGAAAAAATCTGTTTTTCCCTGCCCCAGATGCAAAGACCGCCAGCTCCTGCAAGCGGCAGGCACAAAAGCGCCATCTCCGGACGCAGGCAGAAAGAAAGCCAATAAAGCAAAAGCGCCCAGAAGCGTTCTTTGCCCTTCGCCGTAACAACCCAAAAAATCGCCGCGCCCGCCAGCATCCCTGCCGTGACCGTGTACTGCAGATACACGAGGTGACTGCCCATCGCTGCGAACCAGAACAGAGCCTCCGCAAAGAGAAGCACCCCTTTTACGCCCAGCCGCGCAGCGGTAGTATTCCATGCGCTACATACCGCAGGCTCTGCCAGACGCGCGGCAGACGCTGCACTGCACATCCCTGGCGCAATAGACGCGCCCTCGCGTGCTGTCCGCTCCTCGTCCACCAGCACGGTGCTCCTGTATCCGACCGCCCAGATACTTCCAAACTGGCAGAAAAGCAAAAACGCGCCGAATACCGGGATCGAAAGCCCCCGGTACAACAGCGCAAGCAATGCTCCCAGCGGATACAACAGCTGCATGGTATGTCCGTCCGGCGTACCGGAATATACGCCGGACAGAATATCTTTTATCAGCACATCGTCATTCAAATCATAATAAAAGTCAAAGCGCGCCGCCAAAATCCCCGCCAGGATCAGAGCTATCGCAAGCGACAGTATGCAGTTTTCGTGTTTTTTCAAAAACTGCTTACCTGCCATAAAACTCCTTCACCTGATCCGCCACAAATGCTGTCTCTTCCGCCGTCAGACCATAGTACATCGGCAGGCGCAGCAGGCGCTCACTTTCCTTTGTCGTGTAGACATCCTCTCCGTTGAAGCGTCCATATTTGATTCCTGCAGGCGCGGAATGCAGCGGCACATAATGATAAACCGCCAGAATATCCCGTTCCTTCAAATAATTGATCAACTCCTGGCGTTCGTGTTCGTCCGCCGTCTTGATATAGAACATGTGGGCATTATGGACGCAGCCCTCCGGAACCACCGGCAGCTCAATCTTGCCTGACTGAGCAAGTGGCGTCAGCAGCTTATAGTACTCATTCCAGCGCGCCAACCGTGCCTCATTGATCTGATCTGCCATTTCCAGCTGTGCATACAGATACGCCACATTTAACTCGCTCGGTAAATAGCTGGAGCCGAACTCCTGCCAGCGATATTTATCCACCTGACCGCGAAAATATTTGCTTCGGTCAGTACCTTTTTCCCGAATGATCTCTGCACGCTCCACATGCTCCCGATCGCGGATCAGCAGTGCACCGCCCTCCCCCATGCTGTAATTTTTTGTTTCATGGAAGCTGTAGCAGCCATAATCACCGATGCTCCCGAGGGCTTTCCCTTTATAAGAAGCCATCACGCCCTGCGCCGCATCCTCAATCACAAGAAGGTTGTGACGTCTTTGCGATATCCATGATCGTATCCATTTTCGCAGGCTACCTCCGGCGTAGTGCACCGGCACGATGGCCTTCGTCTTTTTCGGTGATCGCTGCTTCGATCTGTTTTTCGTCAATATTCATGGTATCCGGACGAATATCCACAAAAACAGGCACGCCGCCCCGCAGCACAAACGCATTTGCCGTGGAAACAAATGTGTAAGACGGCATAATAATTTCATCCCCCGGTTTGATATCCGCCAGAATCGCGGCAAGCTCCGTCGCATGGGTACAGGAAGTCGTCATCAGGCACTTCGCCGTTCCGGTTTTTTCTTCAAACCAGTGACTCGCCTTTTTGGTAAATTCCCCGTCTCCGCAGATCTTCTGATTTTCCACTGCCTGGCGCACATATTCGTATTCCCGTCCCGTAAACGGAGGTACATTGAACCGGATTTTTTCCCGTCCGGTAAAGGGAAGCTTCTTTTCTTCCATGGTTGATTCCTTCTTTCCCAAAAGCGGTTTTGCAGTCCGTTTTTTTCAACCGCACTGCGCTGCTTTCATCTTTATTCATAAATCTGATAGGTTCCATTATCCAGTTTCATTTCATAGGCATTCTGCGCCAGAAACTCCTGCAGCAGTTCCCATTTCTGCGCTTCCTGTGCATCCTCTGTGTCCACCTTTCCGGGACAGAGGATCACCAGCGGCTTTTCTCCCGCCTGAGACAACGCTTCCAAATCTGTCCGCATCGTCTCTGCCGGGTAAGTATTCATATCCGGCCAGTCGTGGGACAGCGCCGAGGGCAGATCGAACAGCCAGCAAAAGCCCGGCACATCGCCAAAGGTCAAAAGCCTGCTGTTTTCCTCCAATTCATCCGCATGCTCTGCGTAATAATCCACAACATCCTGCAGCTGCTCTGCATTTGCCCGATTCGTTTTTGCACCGGAAAGCTTTTTACAGTTTACAACCCGGGTATCCCGCTTTTGTCCCTCGATGCTGTCCCGAAAAACCGCATGCACGCCAAAGCCCGTGCTCTGTATCAGAAAAACAACCGCCACGCACACCAGCATCGCCCGGCACGCAAAGCTATACGGCAGGCGGCGCAGCTTTAACAAAAGCCGGTAGCCCATCCAGAAGGTCACCGGAGCAACCAAAAACAGGTTATTCATATTCGGATATGTTTCGTTGTTGCTTCCGATCGGTGTGATCAAAATGACCAAAAGCACCATCAACGACAACAGCTTATCCCTCCGAAATACCAGCGGATCGGCAAGGGTCCAGATACACAGCCCGATTGCCACATATAAAAGCACCATACACCACTCAAATACGCTCCAGTAAAAGGCGTACTGCAGGTTGAACATGCCGCGTCCCCATAAAAACCGCAGCAGCACCGGAAGCATGCATAGATACAGCACCATCTTGCCTTTTCGAATTTTCCGGGGAGAAGGAAAAATAAAACCGTACCTAAAAGCGCTGCGATCCCCAAAATCAGCACCCATTTAAACGCTTCTACATAAGCAGATACAACAGAAGTAATCATAGAAAGGGATGAATACGTCTCATCCGTTCCGGAATATCCGGCAAGCCCGACAAGCATCTTCGGATATGCATCAAACCTAAACTGCAGGCTGATCGCAAGAAAACCGACAAGAAATGCCGCCACAAAGCCGATCACACAAGCAGCGACATCTTTCCAGATCTCCGCCACTTTTTTCTTTTTCAAAATGCCATAATAAAATACCGCGATAATCAGCGCACATTCTACGATGTTAGGCAGGCGCGTCAGCACAGAAGCGCCCAGACACACGCCAGCAAACGCCATCCATTTGCGGTTCTGCCAGATCAGTCCGCGGTATAAAAGCACCGTTCCGCACAAAAACAGGAAAAACGTCAGGTAATTATACAGGCTCGTCGTCGGAATCCAGCACAGGCTGATTGCCGCGAATTCGCCCAGGAACACGATCCAGGACGGCATTTTGCCTTTCAGGAAAAAATACGCCAACAGCGCCATGGCACTGACGAAAAGTCCCGTATAAAAACGCATTCCCACCAGGCTGTCCCCAAAGGGCAGGCGCATCAAAAGCGCCCCGAGCACATTTGCAAGATAGGTCGCAACCGTCCACTCCTGCCCCGCATGCGGGAAAAAGCGGTAATTTACCAGACCATAGCAGGTGTCCGTCAATTCGATTCCCTGTGTAATTTTTAACAGCGGATACAAAAACAGTATCACCGGAAACAAAATTGTTCCCAATCGTTTTGCTTTTTCTTTCACGCTCTCTTTTTCCTCCAAAAACAACCTTTCCCCGATTTGCAGCAGACCTGCCGCAGCTTTTTCCAATTCTATCGAACACACACAGCCGCAGCCGCTCGATTCCGATACAGACCACAAAAACGATGACGGACTGCATCAAAAGCACAAGAAGCATCCGTCCTGCAGTTACGTCCGTCTCACCCGGAACGATGTTCCAGAAATCCCCAAGTCGTCCGGTCAGGGCATTGACCCACGCAAACCAGCGCGGTGCAATATCCGTCTGTTGATGAATCAGATAAACCCCGAATACCGCAGGGCTCCAGAACCGAATCATATCTGCAAAACGCCCTTCTTTTACCTTCAGGACAGCAAACGCGCCAAACAGCCCCACCGCCGCAAGATAGGCAAACAGTGCATTATAGTGAAATGGAACGGACGCATAATAGGTCAGTCCCGTCAGTCGTCCCGCCAAAGGAAGCAGCAAAAGCTCCAGCAAAAATGTTCCCAGCGTGCAGCCTGCATACAGCACAATATTTTGGGGGAAGCTGTTCAAACGCGGCATCCCGTATTTTTTCAAATAACCGCCGGTCAGGTACAGCACTGCAAACCATCCGAAGTCATATCCGAAACGATCCAACGCAAACTGCAGCGGACTGAAGGATTTTCCGATGCAGAAAAAGAACAAAAGCGCCGCCAGCAGCTGCTGCATCCGTTTTTGGGAAAGGGTTTCCAGCCCTGCGTTGAAAAATGGGGACAACAGGCACAGCACCACATAAGCGCTTACGAACCAGTAATGTCCGGACTGCACCGGAAAATACTGTTCCAGATGTGGTAAGGATTGAGAACCTCCGACCACGAAAGGACACCGACAAGTGCCAGAACCGGAGGAATCAGCACCGTATAAAACAACGTCTGAACCAGCACCTGCGCCACACGCCGGAAGGAAAAGGTACAGGAGGAAAGAAAATATCCGCTGATCAGCACATAAACGTTGACTGCGACAATGCAGACTGATTCTGTCAAAGGGACCAGACCCCGGCGCCCGTCACAGGGCTTCCGACATCAAAAGCAATCCGCTGTTCGTGTTCCAGTGCAGGATCACAACCATGAACATGGCGATGATCCGAAGCAGCTCAAAATTTGCCTGACGTCCGGGCTTTCCCATGTCTCCTCCTTTCCGGGCGCGCAGTGTGTTCCAAAAAGTGCGCAGCGCTGTACTCCCGCCACATAAATCGTCTCTCCGGGACTACGTTTTTCTTCCGCATCGTCCGTGTTCGTCGCGCATCAGCGTTCCCGTTCGATCTCCCCGTGCTCTACACGGTAAACAATATCGCATTTTTCGATCGTCTGCAAACGATGTGCAATAATAATCAATGTCTTATGACCATGCAGGCTGTTGATGGATTCCATGATCGCAGCCTCTGTATCGTTATCCAGTGCGCTGGTCGCTTCATCCAAAACGAGAACCTCCGGATCTTCAAACAGCGCTCTCGCAATTCCGATTCTCTGACGCTGACCGCCGGAAATCCGGATGCCGCGCTCGCCAATGCCGGTATCCAGCCCTTCGGGAAGGCTGCGGACAAACTCATCCAGACGGGCTTTTTTGAGTGCCTCCCAGACCTTTGCATCGTCGATGTCTTCATCCGCGTAACCGAACGCCACATTTTTGCGGATGGTGGAATCAATCATGAAAATCGTCTGTGGAATGTAGCCGATATTTTTCAGCCAGGATTCGTAATGATCCCGAATCTCCACACCGTCTGCGAGGATATGTCCCTCCTGAATCGACAGCAGCCCCAGCATAATATCCACAATCGTTGTCTTGCCCGCACCGGAGGTCCCCACAATGCCGACAGATTTTCCGGCAGGGATCTCCATATGCGCATGGTCGAAGATCAACATCGGAATTCGGATATTTGTATACAATATCATCCAGTACAATTTTATCCTGTAGGGGCAGCTTATCCACCGGCTTGCTTCTCCGATAGGCAGCTTCGTCGTAAACCACGTTTTTGTCGTGGATTTCCTCCTGCAGATTGTCGGACACGCCCATAAAAAAGGGCTCGAAATAGGAAATCTGTGTCAGATAGTTGTTGATCCGGTTTGCAGAAGGCAGAAGCCGCATGGCAGCCACGCCGAATGCACCCAGCTGGCTCACCATGCTGGTGACATCCTCGCCGGACAGGATCATGAAAATCAGATACAGGATCAGTCCCGCCATGCAGACCGTCTCGATCAGCAGACGAGGCGTCGCGTTAAAAATATTGTACTTCTGCACTGCACTCACATAGCCGTGACCGCATTTACCGTATTCCCGGATGAAATAATTTTCTTTATTGGCAATTTTGATTTCCTTGATGCCCATAACGGATTCTTCAATCCATTTGTACAGACCGCTGTAATAATCCTGGTTCTCGATGCCCGCCTGACGCATGATCGGCTTTAAAAACTGCTTGATCACAAGCAGCGTCACGATCAAGTGCCGCTACCGTCAGGATCATCTGCGGAGCCATCGCGGTCAGCGTAACCGCCAGCAGAACGAAAATAATCACTTCACTCATCAGCTGCAGCAGTGCGAGGAATCAGACCGTACATGTTATTGACATCAGACGTGATCATACGCTGGATGACAGAGGTATCCGCATTCAGATAATATTCATAGGGGCGCTTCATGAAATTGATCATCATGCGCTGAGAGGTCTCAAACTGGTTCGTGTATACAAAGCGCAGCTGCACCACATTCTGAAAATACAGAAAAACGTTTTTTAACACAAAGCCCAGAATAATCAGCACCAGAATCAGCGTCGTGAAATATCCCGGTTTCTGAAAGCCTGTCCATCGGTAAATCTGCGCCAGGACGCTGTCGCCCCTCCACGCAGCTCGGGTCCATAATCATCTGAATCGCCGGTACCACAAGACCGATGCTGACGGTTTCCAGAACCGCACCGATCACCATCATAAACAGAATCTGAACCATTTTCAGCTTCTGCTTCCGGTTCATCAGAACCATCATTTTACGGTAAATTTTTTTCATGAAAGCGTTCCTTTCGTTCCAGCAGCCCTATTCCAAAACTGCTTCTTAAAAATCTGCTCATTAAAGCGGTGTTTTTGAGGATCTTCGTACAGATCCATAAAGTCATCCCCCAGAAAAACCTTTTCCTTTGCAAAATGAATCGAATCCGGCACGGTATACACGGAAACTACCTGGTCGAATTCCAGTCCCTCGATGAAATTCAGGATTTCCATCGGGAACTTTCCATCCAGCACAATATCGTCCGGGAACAGCTTATGATAGTCTAAAACATCTCTGGGATGCGGTTTTAAAAAATCACCTGCGCATCCTTTTCCGTATTTTGCTACGATATCCCGGAAAATCCGCTCGCGCACCGGCAGCTCGCATGATGGCTCCGTCAGCACCAGCACCTTGTGCTCATGATGCGCGCCGGTCATAAGCTGCGTCATCAGCGTATCCAGATCCTCCATAAAAATCCGCAGAATCGTATTTTTGTCGTCCTGCGTCAGCCTGCGCACCATCGCTTCCCGCGGCTGTTCGATATATTTGAGCAGGGATATTTCAGGATTGACGTATTGTTGACCTCCATATCCACGCAATATTTACTGTATCCGTTCTGGATAAAAATCAGGTTATGCGCCGCAAAGGCTTTCAGTCCGAAATGCCCTCGGTTGTCATAGCGCGCGGTATCGTAATAGCAGATACAATCCAGGCCGTCCTCCACCGCATGATAGTGGATTTTCTTATAATTCAGATAATATCCGATCGGATTGGAATCGCAGAACACATAGATGTCCTGATACTTTTTAAAATCCACCGGCACATAGGGCTGCTGCAGCTTTCCGTATAATTTCGTAAAAATCATTCTGGAAAACAGGTTAAACACCAGATTTCCATGATCCTCATGATAGCGTGCCAGCTGCGGGAACGCATGCTCTTCCTTTTCCTCGAACATAAAAACAGCTTCAAACAGACCGCTTTTTTCTGCACGCTCCTTCAGGCTGCCAAAGTCGTTCGACATCGTGCTCAGCACCAGATCCGCCTTTCCGCGCATTGCCCTTGGAAGCGTCAGCTCCTTTAAACAGGCAACATATACATGATAATAAGTATGGCAGACATAAATCCGCTCTTTTGGCTTTCTCTTTTTCATTTTCGTTTTTTCTCCGGCAATTTCTGGTAAACCTGATGAAATCATCCCAGTTAAACCAGTTGACTCCATTGCATAGTCGCTATATTCTACCATACTTTTGTCTGCCATTGCAAGACAATGCGCTTTCGTTCACGCCGTTCAGTTTATAAACCCGCGCCATTCGGCGGAATGAATCTTCGATCTTTCTCCGCAGCTCACTTTTGCTCATAAAATGGCGTGATTCCGTGCGCGCATCTTCTCATGCAAGCATAGAATCGTGCGCACGGAAGTGAACTGTGCTTGAATAATATTCCCCGGATTGTTATACTACTTAAGATGCAGTTCATCGTCTGCGGCGATTTCATGCTCGCATTTCCCCTTTAGACACTGCAGCGTCAATCCGAATTTTTTTCCCCAGACACTGCACAATCCGATTTTTGGAAACAGGAGGTTTTGCCATGTCAGCACTTGCCATTATTACAGCGCGCGGAGGCAGCAAGCGGATTCCGCGTAAAAATATCCGTCCGTTTCTCGGAAAACCGATTCTTTTATATTCCATCGAAGCCGCTTTGCAGGCGGGCATTTTTGACGAGGTGATGGTTTCTACAGATGATCCCGAAATCGCCGAACTTGCAAAAGGTGCCGGGGCATCCGTCCCGTTTCTTCGAAGCGCCCAGACCGCAAACGATTACGCCTCTACCGACGACGTCATCCGCGAGGTGCTCGAATGCTATAGAGCTGCCGGCAGGAGTTTGACACGTTCTGCTGTATCTACCCCACCGCGCCGTTTATTACCCCCAAAAACTCACACCGCGATGGAGCTTTTAAAGGACGCCGAGTCCGTCATGCCGGTAACGACTTTTCCGTATCCGGTTCTGCGCAGCCTCGCCGTAGATAGAAAACGGTCACATCGGCTACAAATGGCCCCAGTATGCGACCGCGCGCAGCCAGGATCTCGAAAACGCTTTACCACGACTGCGGACAGTTCTATGCCTGCCGGACGGAAGCTTTTTTTCCGGGAAGGAACGACAGATACTCCCGGTATGGTCCCCCTTTTTACCCGAACTGGAGGTTCAGGATATCGATACCGAAGAGGACTGGGCGATTGCAGAAGTCAAATATCAGAAAATGATGGAGAAAGAATAACAATATGAATCAGGAAATTTATCTGGGCGGGCGCAGAATCGCCGCAGACGCCCCTGTCTTTATCGTTGCGGAAATGTCTGCGAACCATTTGCAGGACTACGACCGTGCGATTGAAATCATCCACGCCGCAAAGGAAGCCGGCGCGGACGCGATCAAGCTGCAGACCTACACTGCAGACACCATGACCGTCGACAGCGACGCGGACTGCTTTATCAATAAAGGCGGCCTCTGGGACGGCATCAAAGAATACGACCTTTACAAGCAGGCTTATACGCCGTGGGAATGGCACGCCGGTCTGATGGAGGAGGCAAAAAAATGCGGACTGCTCTGCTTTTCCTCCCCCTTTGACGCAACCGCCGTCGATTTTCTCGAAGAGCTCGACGCTCCCGCTTATAAAATTGCATCTTATGAGATAAATGATATTCCGTTAATCCGTCGGGTGGCGAAGCTCCACAAGCCCGTCATCTTTGCCACCGGCATCGCACATCTCGAGGACATCGAGCGCGCCATGAACGTCTGCCGTGAAGAGGGCAATGAGGACGTAATTTTGTTAAAATGCGTTTCCGCTTACCCGACGCCCTACGAGGACGTCAATCTGCGCATGATTCCGACGCTGTCTCAGACCTTTGGCTGCCTGACCGGCCTCTCCGACCACACGATGGGCGGGGCTGTCGCTGCAGGCGCCGTTTCCCTCGGCGCGCGGATGGTGGAAAAGCACCTGACCTTAAAACGCAGCGACGGCGGTCCGGATGGCGCATTTTCCATGGAGCCCCAGGAATTTAAGGAAATGGTTTCGCAGATCCGTATTCTGGAAAAGGCACTCGGCTCTTCCGAATACCGCCTTACCCCCAAGCAGGAAAAAGAACGGGCAGGCTCCCGTTCCATCTTCGTCGCGCAGGACATGGCAGAGGGCGAAGTTTTCACAGAGCAGAATATCCGCTGCATCCGCCCCGGCATCGGACTGCACACAATGTATTATGAGGAAATTCTCGGCAGGAAGGCTTCCTGTCCGATCGGAAAGGGGACGCCGCTGTCATGGAATCTCATCCGTTAGTCTATATCCGCACAGACGGAAATGAAACAATTGCGACCGGACATCTGATGCGCTGTCTATCCATCGCCCGTGCCCTGAAGAAACGGGGTGCAGCGGTGGCTTTTTCTCGTCTCCGATGATACCTCGGCTTCCATTTTACAAAAAATGTATTCTCCTGACGAAATCGCTGACCACAGCTTTCCGATCCTGGAGCTGCGCACCGATTACAGAAGCCTCGATCGGGAAATCCAGACCATGCAGGGAATCCTTTCTTCCCACAACGTTGCCTGCCTGCTGGTGGATTCTTATTTTGCAACACCGGAATATCTCGATATCCTGCGCCAGATCTGCAAAGTTGCCTATCTGGACGATCTGCAGGCATTCGACTGCCCGGCTTCCCTCGTGATCAACTATGATTTCTGTGTTGATGAAAGTTTTTACACCAAAGCGGACTGTGTTCTGACCGGATGCGCCTACACTCCCCTCCGGGAGCAGTTTGCAGATCAGCCCTACCATCTCTGGGAGCAGGTAAAAGACCTCTTTCTTTCCACCGGCGGCACCGATCCCTTCCATATCGCAGGCAGTATGTTAAAACGTCTCTGCGCATCGGACGACTGGAAGGATGTTTCCTTCCACGTCCTGACAGGTCCCATGCATGTCCACCGCGCAGAGCTTGCCGTCATGGCAGGAAAAGACAGCCGCATTGTCCTGCATGAACAGGTTTCCGATATGGCTGCACTCATGTCTACCTGCGATCTCGCATTTTCCGCAGGCGGCACGACGCTTTATGAACTCTGTGCCGTCGGCGTCCCGTCTGTAAGCTTCAGTATGGCGGATAATCAGCTTCCCGGTGTCAAAGCCTTTGACGACGCAGGCCTGATTCGATGGGCAGGGGAGATCCGTGACAACGAAATCTTCTACGATGATGCAGTGGAAAAGCTGACTGCACTTCTGAAAAATCCGGACGCCCGAAAGAAACAATCCGACCGAATGCGTATGGCGATCGATGGTGCCGGCGCGCGCCGCATCGCGGACGCAATTCTGGCAAAATAAAGTGTGCGACGGGCCCAGTGCTCATCTAAGCGGAGCGTTTTTATTTCATAGGACGCATTTTCCTATGAAACAAAAAAGAGAGCCGGGAGGCTCTCTTTTTTTGCGCTACTTCTGAATTTCCGAAAGGAAATTTAGAAAGTTCGTTTTTCCTATATTCCGCCACACAGCTCCATATCATTTTTTCCCGAAATGCTTTTTTCGAAAATTACGCCATGTCCAGAGTGCTTTATAGTACAATACAAACGCTGCTGTGGAGCGCTGCTGCATGGCAATCATTTTTTTCTGCTCTGCATTGACGCGTTCCTGATAATACGGATTGTCCGCAAAATCCGGGAACGCTTCTTTTAATTCGTTTCCCATCTTCCGGATAAAAGAAAGCGATTTATGACCCTTTCCGACCATATAGGAAAACAACGTATTAACATAAAACAGCATCGTGTATTCAAAGCAGATTTCCGGTCGGTAGGTTTCAAGATAACCGAATTTCTTCGCATTTTCCAGAATGCCCCGTCCAGCCGCCATCCGGTCTTCACAGCGCTCCCTGCTGATGGTATGCACCGTGGACGCTTCATGCTGGTAATAAAAATACATGACCTCCGGGATATATTCATAATGATGTGCCTGTAAAAGCACCGCGTCGCTGATCGCATTATCCTCGTAAAATATGTGCTCCGGAAAGCGGATGCCGCTGTCCATGAAAATTTCCCGGCGATAGACCTTTACAACAAGGCTTCCGCTGTCTAAAATCAATGACCGACACTGTTTATTGCCAAGTACGCCGCTCTGCTCTGCTTTGCCGTTTTCCACACGTTTGCCGATTTTCATGCTGTGTTCATCCGTCAGGCAGTAATCACAGCCCACCATATCCGCACCGGTTTCCTCTGCACGTCCGATCAGCTTTTCGTACATCGTGGGCAAAATCCAGTCGTCGCTGTCAATAAATCCGATCCATTCGCCTTTTGCAAGGGACAACCCGATATTTTTCGCGCCGCCCTGTCGCTTGTTGACTTCCGAATGCACAGCTTTGAATTTACCGGGGTACTTTTTTTCATACTCCAGCAGAATCGAAAAGGATTCGTCCGTAGAAGCATCATCCACCGTGATGACCTCGTAATCCGAAATCGTCTGCGCCGCCAGCGAATCCAGGCAGTAATTCAGTTTTCCGTCCGATGCCATGTTATAAACCGGCACGATGATACTCAGCTTCATATCGTTTTTTCTCCGTTCTGTGCGCACTCTATTATTTGGTTCCCTCTACGCAGATCCAGTCCTCGCCATCCTTTGTGTGAATCCTTGTCTCTGCAAATCCGGCTTCCCGAAACAGGTTCTTAAACTGCTCCCGGGTCGGGTTGAACAGGTGGAATTTGCGGATATTATCTTTTACCTCTCTGGGCAGTCCGGGCTTTTCATAAATGTCTGCAACCAGTAAAAAGGTTCCGCCGGTCTTTAATACTCTGCGCACCTCTTTTAGGTTTTCCTGCGGGTTCGGCCAGAAATAAAAGCTTTCCACGGTCACGATTTTGTCAAAGGTCTCTGCCTCGAAGGGAAGCTTTTCCACCGATCCTTCCAGAATTTCCATCTTGCCTGCCGCAACCGATTCTGCATTTGTTGCGCGGGACGTTTCCACCGATACCGGTGAATAGTCGATTCCCGTCAAATGTCCATCCGTCACATGCTCCGCCATCCGGGACAGCGCAGCTCCGCCGCCGCAGCCGATATCCAGAATGTTGTCATTTCCCTGAATCTCCCAAAGGGAAAGCGCCCAGCCGGTCACATTGTGATGGCTCTCATTCATGCGCTCCAGCATTTTTTTGCCATCCTCGCCCTCCGGCTTTCTCGGATTTCCGGACTCGGTAATTTCCGCCTGAACGCGCTCTGCTTCTGTGAAATGTCTTTCTTCGAAATCATTTTCTTCCATTCCGCGGCCGTCCAGACGACAGCTTGCCAACACTTCCTCTACCCACTGTTCCGGGTAACATGCCAAAAGCTCTTCATGCTGCATCGCATGGTACCGGATATCCGATCCACAAAATGTCTTCTGTAGCGGTTTTCGTATTCCTCCCCCATCTTCACGGCATAAAAACAGTGAATTTTCGTTCCGGGCACATAAATATCATCTTCCAGCGGCGTCACCATATCGGAAAAGAACTGGTTGAAAATGCTCGTATTGGACACAAATGCCATGGAAGGCAGCTCCTGCGTGGCGGCACTGCACCCGAACAGCTGCAGCATTGCCTGCGCATACTCGGCACCGGCTTTTTCTTCCATTTTCTTTTTTGCCCAGACTGGAAGCTTTCCGCTGCGAAGCATTTTCCCAAGAAGAGGCGTCATAGCTTTCGCCATCGCCCAGGTTCCAAAGCTGCTGCCCTGATCCAGATCGGAGCTTCCTGAGGATTCCGTGCCGGATATGGATTTTTTTGCGCTGCACCATAAGTCCCACAAAGGAGCCGCCCAAAGAACAGCCATATGCCGCAAAGAGCTGACCGCCGAGATTTTTCTGGATATAGTTTTCCAGCTTTGCCGTCTCGATCAACATGTTCGGAAAGGTCGAATCCTCCGTCTCGTCGAACCCGTCATAGGACGCGCAGAGCACATAAAAAGTGCTCCTGCAGCAGAGGGATCACATGTCCGAAGTTCCGTTTCCAGTGACAGCATGTCCCCGGCAGCAGTAAAATTGCCGGCTTTGTTTTCTCGCCAAAAGAATAGATTTTCATTTCTTTTCATCTCCCATAGGCCCATTGCAGCGCACAGATATCGCTGCCGTCTGCATACTTAGCCTTATCTAACTTTGATCTTCATTATATTCCCGGGACTTTTCAATTTCAACAGGTGCATGTATAATATTTTCATCACAAAACTTTGGAGATACGCCTATGCAAACAGTATACCCCGATTATTATGCGCAGTTTCGCTGTACAGCGGACAAATGCCCCATCACCTGCTGCCAGGAATGGAAAATTTCTGTCGACGACAATACGCTGAAGCGCTGGGCAGCCTTAAATCCGCCTGTGGATTCGAAATCTTTACCTACGTTCAGGACGGTCAGCGCGTGATCGCTTTTAAACAGCCGCCATGTCTGTCCGTTTCTTGAAAAAAAAAATAAACTCTGCCGTCTTGTTCTCGAACACGGAGAGAATGCGATTTCCGAGACGTGTCAGATTTTCCCCCGCGAAACCCATTCCTTTGCCGACCATGAAGAGGCTTCGCTCATGCCCTGCTGTCCCGCAGTGATCGACCTCTGGGCAGCGCAGGATGCCGCACCGCTTACTTTTCCGCGTCCGGATATTGACAGCATACCATTTTTCATCCGTTCTGCAGTCATCGACGCCATTTTGCAGCAGACCGACCGGCTGCCGGAGCAGATTCTTTCCGCCTGTTTTTATATGATACAGGAAATCCACAAAAAAAAGCCGACAAAAGACTTTGTTTCAGATTGTTTTTCTGAAAAAGCTTTTTTGTCAGCCTTTATGATGCCATGGACGACCTCTCGCCGGACTGCATCGACTCTGTTTTGGAGTGCAACGAACTTTTATTAGATCTTTCTGTCAACTATCAGAAAGAGCAGCTCTATCAGGAATGGCTTACCCCACTCACGCAGCAGGCGGAGGCGTTGTCAGAATTGCTCACGGAACCGGAAGAAGAGCTCCCGGCGCAATGGCAGGCATTCCGTACTGCCTTCGCGCAATACGAGCCTCTGATGCGCAGCTACCTTGCAAACGAGGTCTATTCCGAGTTGCTTTCCTTTGAGGACGCCATCAAAGCATATGCTCGTGCGCCTGCAGTGGCTGATGCTGCAGTATGCCGCGCTGCGCCAGAGCCTGTTCCTCATCTGGCAGGACAGCCCGGAAACATTTTCCTATGAAAAGTGCGGAAGCGCTGGTCATTATCAACCGTATGACCGGCTATGACGAAGAAGATATTTATGAATATCTGAAAACAGCTTCGAATCCCTGCTCTGGGACTGGGGCTATTTTGCGCTGCTCGCGGGGTTTTAGAAACCTGCCGGATGGCAGACGGCAGCACTTTCGCATTCGGTACAATAGAATGCTCGCAGAGCGTGCATTCTATTGTTTTTTCGCAGAACAGTTCGATTTCTTCTCCCACCGGTCCGATAATAAATGCGATCCGCGCCGGGAGAGAGGGCTTCGACATGATTTCAATATCGCCCGGCTCCATCGTCACGGCATAGCCAGCCTTGCGCACAGTCTCCACGATGCTGTCCACATCGTCTGTTGCCAGCGCGAAATGGCGGATTGCACCCTGCGGCAGATCTTCCTCCGCGTTCGGGAAAATCTCAATCAGGCTCGTTCCCGCGCCGTACATCAGCCCTTCCACCTTCGGCTCACCCCAACTTCTAACAAGCGGAAGCCCCAAAAGCTCCCCCATAGAACTTCTGAACCTTTTCCAGCTCCTCCGGTCTGCATTTCACACATACATGATGAACACCTGTAATCATTTCGTTTCCTCTCTTTCTGCCGCATATCCAGCGACTTATCCTTTGTAATTCCTGCTGCGGCATCCACCAGTCCAGCATTTTCTTCCCATGTCTGCCGCTTCGCGCAAGTGCTTTACCCCTGCTGCCCCAAAATAATCCGGATCAGCTCTTTTTCCAGCATCAACGTCCGGTTCCAGGGATTCAAAATGATCCCTTCCACGCCGTCTGCCTGCAGCGCGGTTGCAAACAGCTGTCCCATATCCGCCAAAAACGTCGATTTCACGCGGTCGCTGCCGCGCAGCTCTTCCTCAAATCCGGTAAACGCAGCCCACCACAGTTTGCCATCCGACGTTTTGACGGTCTGCAGTAAAAGCTGTCCGCCGCCAGCCGGAGGCTCCACTGCAACGATAAACTGTCCGTTTTCTTTCATTCGGCGGCGCACCACCGTCAGCGCATGTGCCAGCATTTCCTGCGTCGGCTCCTGCTGCAGCCCGGCGATGGCTTCCTCTATTTTTTCATTTCCCCGCAGCCCCTCGTCCCGCAGTTCGGTGTCTTTTTCTTCCATAACTATCCCCTCACTCTGCACGCACCGCCCAGCGCATTTTCGTCGAACGCGCGCGTCCGTTCTGTGCACATTCCTGCGCAGAAGGGCGGATGACATCTTTGGCATAATCAGAATAGATGCCCTCCCGATAGCCCTCTTTCAGTGCCTGCTTCACGAGCCTGTCCTCGCCGGAATGGAACGTCAGGATTGCAACGCGCCCGCCCGGCTTCAATGCGCCCGGCAGCTTTTCCATGAACTCATAAAGCACTTCAAACTCGTGGTTGACGTCAATGCGCAGCGCCTGAAACGTCCGCTGGCAGGTCTTTTTGACCGTCTCCTGCTTTTCCTTTTCCGGCAAAAAATCCAGCGCCTTTTCGATCACCCCGCGCAGCTTTGTCGTCGTGTCAATCCGGTTGCCGCGGCGGATTTCTTCTGTGATTGCCTTTGCAAGCTCCTCACAGTACGGCTCGTCCGAATTTTCATACAGCATACCGGCAAGCTCTTCTCGTGAAATCGTATCCAGCCGTTCTGCCGCGCTGATGCCCTTTTCCTGATTCAATCGCAGATCCAGAGGGACCATCCACTTTGAAGGAAAAGCCGCGCTTCGGATTGTCGATCTGCATCGAAGACACTCCCAGATCCGCCAGGATGAAATCAAATCCGCCGACCTCCTTCGCGATCTCGTCGATCGTGCAGAAATTCTGCAGCCGGATGGAAAGAATATCCTCCCCATAGCCCAGCTCCTCCAGACGCTTTTTCGTCTTGGCGGATTCCTCCGGGTCTACGTCCGTCGCATACATGTGCCCCTCACCATGCAAACATTCCAGCATCGCTTTTGTGTGTCCGCCGTAGCCCAGCGTCGCGTCAAAGCCGGTTTCCCCGGGCTGAATCTGCAGAAAATCCAGAATTTCCTTTACCATAATCGAAATGTGCATCCCGGCAGGCGTATTTCCCTTACGTATCACATGCTGCACTGTATCCTGATATTTTTCCGGCTGCAGCTCCTTATATTTTTCCTCGAATTTCTTCGGATATTTTCCTTTATATCGAACGCGGCGCTTATGCTGCTGCGCCTGATTTTCCTGTTCCATATCGGTTTCTCCTTATTTGTCTCCGCAGGCGGAATCTATGCTATCGCTGTGAACGTCTTTCTCTGCTTCGAAAGCACACCACTCTATCTGCAGATTTCATCGATCCATGCAAACAGCTCGTCCAGATCATAGTCGCCCGCATGCGGTACGCCCCACGGCGCATGGTAATCCACGCTACAGCCCTGTGCACGCAGCTTTGCGACCAGCATCGCTGAAATTGCAAGGGAGGTATCACGGTCACACTCTCCATGCCGGATGCGGAAATATTTCGCTTTCTGCGCATCCGCAGCATCCACATAAGACATCGGGTTTAACATGCGCACAACCTGCTCCGGTGCCATCTCTCCGCGCTTTTTACTGTGTTCCAAACTGTATTTTGTAAAATGGCGGCAGTTGACGTTTTCCGAACCAAACAGGTCGTTTTCCGCCGTTTCCAGCTCCAGCCCGTCAAACGCAGGCGCTGTTTTCATACGCGTGATCGCCCTTGCATAGGCAGGGAAATCCATTCCAACCGCGCGTCCGTCCTCCACGGTCAGCCAGGTTTCCCCGGAAAGATCGGTTTTCCTATCGAGCGCTTTCTGTGCGGATTCCAGAACGATCGCTTTCACATATTCCAAAAACGTGCCGGTTCCATCCGCCGCAAGCGTCAGGGCGCGCCCCTGTTCATCTTTTAACCCGAGACTGTTGACGTACTCCGGGAAAAGCGCCGCTTCGTCCCTTTTCGAGGTCTGCACCTGCTCCGGTGTCATATCGCCGTCTACCGCGGAAAATTCCGGTCTGCCGCCCTCCGTCAGATTCATCTGCATCCGGCGAAATTCATTCACACCGAGAAACTGCCATTCGTAAGCCGCATCCGCATGCCCAGGTTGATGATCGGGCAGTAACAGGACGCTGCAAAATCTCATCGCCCGCATCCGCTGCTCCGATCGCCTTTAAATACGGCTCATAATCCGGGTGGTTTCCTGAACTGCCGACCAACGAAGACAGTGCGCCGCCCGCACTTGTCCCGTTTGTGATAATCTTTTTCCTCATCGCCCGGCAAACTTGGCAAATGCATGCAGATAACGCACCGCCGCTTTATAATCCACAATGCAGGCAGGCGCTTTTCCGGTATAGGTTTTGTTTTCATCCTGCTGCACCCTCGGATCGCCGGCGCAGCTACGACATAGCCATGCTCCAGCGCACAGAAAACCGTATTCGGGATCCCGGAGCCTTCCTGCGTTTTCCCGGCGCGGCCGGCTCACCCGGCATATAGCCGCCGACTTGATTCGGCATAAAAACCGGAGCAGTCGCAAGCGTATATCCGTTGATGCTTTCTCCTCGTAAAAACCCTCCGGAGCATAAATGCATCCGCTGATACGCTGCATTCGCCGGTAAATCCGCATAAAGCAGATCGGCAAACTGCCGGTAGCGGATTGTATGCACTCCGACTGTCAATGACTCTACGGTATAAGCATTTTTATCAAAGTTCATCTATCGTATCTCCAATCTCAAAGAATCGTGAACGGTGCCATCACACCGTAATTATTTTATGCATTCCAAAATTTAAAGGATGCCAGTCGCGTTCCGATCGCATACATTCTATAAAAAACTTGTACAAAGCCTGTATTTTATGTCATAATGGTGCAAAAGACTTTCCCGTTTCAGTCCGGTAACGCATTCAAGTGAATCTCCCTGCCCATTCCGGATCAATGGGAAGAAATGAGGGTTTTATGTTAGAAAGTATCATCAAAATCAATCAGGCGGTCAACGGATTTATCTGGGGCGTCCCCGCAATGATCTGCATCATCGGCGTAGGACTTCTGCTTTCTGTCCGTACCCGTTTCATTCAGGTGCGCAAATTCGGCGCTGCCCTGAAAAACACGATCGGTAAAATTTTTGACAAAACACAGGCAAAGGACGGCTCCATGAGCCCGTTCCAGGCAGTCTGTACCGCGCTTGCAGGCACGGTCGGTACCGGCAACATCGCAGGCGTTGCGGGCGCGATTGCCCTCGGCGGTCCTGGCGCAATTTTCTGGATGTGGTGCTCTGCTTTTCTCGGCATGTGTACCAAATTTTCCGAGGTTACGCTCGCAATCCATTTCCGGGAAAAGAACGCAAATGGCGAATATGTTGGCGGTCCAATGTACTATATTAAAAATGGTCTGTCCAAAAAATGGCATTTTTTAGCGGTTCTTTATGCCCTGTTCGGCGTCCTGACTGTGTTCGGCACAGGAAACGCCACCCAGGTTAATACCATTGTTTCTTCTATTCATTCTGCACTGCACAACCTGCATATCATCGACGGCACTGTAGATGAACGTGCCAATCTGATCTTCGGTATTTTCATTGCCGCTTTCGTTGCCATGGTGTTGCTTGGCGGAATCCAGCGGATCGGTCAGGTTTCGGAAAAGCTCGTTCCGTTTATGGCAACTTTATATGTAATCCTTGCAATCGGCGTTGTTATTTTACATATCAGCCGCGTTCCTGCAGTGTTTGCCATGATTTTTAAAAGTGCATTTACCCCTCAGGCAGCCACCGGCGGCATCATCGGAAGCATGTTTTTAAGCATGAAAAAAGGCGTCTCCCGCGGTATTTTTTCCAATGAAGCCGGCCTTGGTACCGGTTCCATCGCCCATGCCTGCGCAGATACGAACAATGCTGTCCATCAGGGCATGTTCGGTATTTTTGAAGTATTCATGGATACGATCGTGATCTGTACACTTACCGGTCTTGTCATTCTGCTCGGTGCGCCCAACATCGTCTATGGTCAGGCTGCCGGCGCAGAGCTGACAATTTCCGGTTTTACTGCAACCTATGGGGGCTGGGTTTCTATCTTCACCGCAGTTGCCATGTGCTGCTTCGCATTCAGCACAATCATCGGCTGGGGCTTATACGGTTCCCGCTGTATCGAATTTTTAGGCGGAGAAAAGCTCGTCCGTCCCTTCCTTGTAGCCTATTCCTTTGTATCGATCATCGGTGCAACAATCAACCTTGGTCTGCTTTGGGATATTGCAGATACCTTCAACGGTCTGATGGCGATTCCCAACCTGATCGCCCTGCTTATTCTCTCCGGGCAGGTCAAGAAGCTTGCGATCGATGTCGATCAGGCAAAAGAGCGGCACGCTGTAAAACAACTGCACCGGTATACAATAGAATGTACGTCCGCGAACATTCTTTATTGTCATGAGCAACAGGGCTGACTGCCAAAGGTCAGCCCTGTTGTTATATCACCCTTCCCTGTTCTCCATCTCGCCAAGAAATTTCTTCACCGCTGCAGTCACCTGTTCAAGATGTTCATCGTAGCAGTGTGTGTCTCCGGGAATCTGTACCAGCTTTGCATTTTTATATTTTTTCGCTGCATCAATGGAATATTCTATAGGAACTGCCTCATCTGCGTCTCCATGAATCAAAAGCACCGGCTTTTCATATTTGCGGATCGCCTCGTCTACATCCAGAAGCTGTGCTGTGCGGAGATAATTGCCGCTCAGATGCCGGTCCCCCCATTCCACCATATCCGGAATATGCTCCGGATCAAAAGGTTGACCAAGCAGATTCCCTTTTCTCGCACCATCCGGGATTACAATTGCAGGAGACATCGGAATCGCCGCCTTAAAATCATCCGCCCGCATTCCTGCTGCCAGCATGGTAAGCAGTCCGCCCTGGGAATGTCCGCAGATATAAAGGTCTGTCACAAAATCCAGCGTCTTTGCATAATCCGTCACAGTCATGGCATTGTTAATCCACTTCATCAGATTATGCTGTTCAAAGGCACCACCGCTTTTTCCATGTCCGTACAGTTCTACGCGCAGTGTCGCAAACCCGATTTCATTCATTGCGCTGGAAACAGCAGTGATGTGCCGTTCCTCCATATTGCCGGTTAAACCATGAAACACGATAACCAGCGGACACTTTTCTTTTTCCTCCGGCATGTCCAGCTTTGCATGCAGCTGAATGCCGTCGTCTGCGATATAAAACTCTTTCATACTCTATTTCCCCTTTCCAGGATGACTTTTGCTGCACATTTTCTATAGTATACCACACTCTGCGGCAGTACAGGCAAAAAACGTCCTGCCGCACAAAATTCTCCGATGCGGCGAGACGCAAAAAGTCCTCTGTAGAGATTTCTCCATCCAGAGGCTTCTTGATTGTATCATATACTCTTTCTGCAGCTTCGCTACGCGGCGGCGTACCGCCGTCACGCGTCCCAAATTACCTGCTTCAACAGTTTATCGCATACCGTGGACACCTCCTGCAGCTGTGCCGGTGTGATATCGTCGATATGAATCCCGCAGCTGCAGACCGCTGTACAGACGAATTTTTCTGCTGCAGCTTCTGCGAATTTTCTCGCAACATACTCGTCTTTATGTCCGATTCCATTTAAAACGGACGAGGTTACGCCCACACCGCTTCCGGTCAGACTCGGTCGTGCCGTGGACATCACGACACTGCCGACATGCGGCGTATCCCCGCCCCAGACGCAGATCGTGCAGTCTGCAACCGTCTGCGGATGATTGTAATACGTGAGCATCGGCGGCAAAATTTCCACGCTCATCTGGCTCAGCTCATACAGGTTGCGCAGATGAATCGTATTGAACGGGCATTCCCTCGCAACTAAAATCAGCTTTCTACGCTGCGGTAATCTCTGCGCCTCTGGTGTATACAAGATGCGTTTCGATCTCTTCGATTTTTTGAAGCTGGGAAAGCAGCTCTGTCGCCAGTGGAATTCCGCTGCCGCCGCTGATTCCCACAACCAGTCTTTTTTTCATCAATGCACCATTCCTGCAAGCATGTTGACAGCCGGAGTTACACAGTCATTCCAGAAAATTGCGATCGGGAAAATCAAAACCATAGCCGGAATCATATCCGCCACCGGAAACTGCTTGATCTTGCACATTCTAAAGCCGGTCGCCAGCATGATAAAGCCGCCGCACGCCTTGAAGTCGTTGATGATGTAGGTATTGGTTCCAAGATCCAAACCGTTGTAAATCGGGGCGCCGAGCAAAAACAGGATAAAGAAAAATGATAAACTGTGGAATCGCCACTGCTGCAGTTACCATGCCAAGTGTGCAGGCAAATACAACTGCGGTGAACAGATCCAGAATCGCCTTTGCAATCAGGACACTGTGGTCTGCGGACATACCTGCGATAATGGAGCCATAAATTCCGGTTCCGCTTGCGCAGAACAACGTGATGCAGGTTACTAAAGTAGCCTCAAACTCTGCTTCCGGCACATCGGAAGAGGTTTTTACAAAACGACTAATGCCTTTCTGCAGAGCAAGTCCGCCCTTGTTGATCAGCTTGCCAAAATGAACCGCAAGTCCCAGTCCCGTACCAAGAATAATCGCAAAAACAACTGCAGGCATGTGCTGCATCAATACGATCGTGCTGACGCCCATACACATGGAGCAGCAGCCCAGAATCAGATTCATGTTGTCAATAAAGTCTTTTTTCAGTTTTTTTCCTGCAACAGCGCCTACGATACCGCCAATTACAACAGCGAGCGCGTCGACAATTACACCAACTGGCATGTCATTTCCTCCTCATTATCTTTTTAGAATGCGAGCTCTTTTGCCCATTTATCTTTGTCGATTTCCAGGAAACGGCTTCTGACAAAGTTCTCTTTCTGGTCGAACGGAACCGTGCAGTCGAAAATCGCCTTGCAGGCAATTCCGTGAACGCGGATAGAAGGATCGAGAGCATGGTCGTTGGATGGGTCAAGCACATGGCAGTGGCAGCCCGGAATCGGGATCATATCCACATCCGCCTGGAATCTTGTCGTCATTGCCCACATTACATCGCTCATATCGAAGATATCCACATCCTCGTCTACCAGAAATACATGTTTTAACTCAGAAAATGCGGAGAACGCGAGCAGCGCTGCGTTGCGCTGACGGTCTTGTCGTGGCAAAGATAGCCTTCCAGGACATACTCTGCATTTGTGATACATTTTAGGCTATCTGGTTCCATCATAGCATCTGAGGTGTCCCATAAACACACCTCGCAGCACAAATTTATGCTCGATCGTAAATTTTTAAAGCGCTGTCCCTGACCCGCGGCTGCAATTTCTCCAATAAATCAATATACCTTCCCCACATACCGGTCTATTTCCCGGCGTACATAGCATTCTTTTATCGTTTCTGACTCCATCATCTCCAGAACGTATTCCATCCCTGATGCAAGTTTTTTTGTCTTCAATTCTTCCAGCGAAATCCAGTATACCCGTCCTTCTTCGGAGCTTTCCAGTTCGCCGCAAAAAGTGTACGCCCGGTAGAGCGTTATCACATGATGTACGCCGTCTTTATGCCAGTGGTACAGCCCGCGAAATTCCGGATTTTCGATCGTAAGTCCCGTTTCTTCCCAAACCTCCCGGATCATAGACTGAAAAAATAATTCTCCTGGTTCCACATGACCGCCTGGAAAGGTCGTTCCGGTGTAGCTGTCGTTTACTTTATCCAGCGCCAGCACATTTCCTCTGCCGTCCTGAATCATGCACATGTTCATGAAACGGACTTTTTCGAGCCGTTTTTCTGATGTTTCGCTCAATGGTTGTTTCCTCTTTTCGTAAATCAGTATTCTTTGGTGATTTCTTCTGTTATCCCGTACATGGCCCTGAAAGCGTCAAGATCGGCTGCGCTGCAGATCAGCATCACTTCTTCGAATTTCCCGGTATGGAGATCCTTGAAACCGGCAACCTGTTCCCCATTGCAGATACTGGCTTTAATCACAGGTTTTGTGTGTCTTTATCATAGGATTTTGCAGATGATTTTTCTTAAATAGTGACATAGCTGTTTCCTGCCTTTCGTCATCATTGTACTATAAACTCCGCAAAAAGGTGATACAAAATCCCCTGTTTTCAGGATTCTGCATCACCTTTTTCAATTCATGACGATAGAATGCCCGCAGAGCGTGCATTCTATTGTTTGCTCCAAAAGTTTCAGAAAAACCGGCCCATTTTCTTTTAAAAAATCGCACCTGCCTGCTTATTCCAGCGTCAGAAGCAGCGCCATCTTAAACTGCTTTACCGCCTTTACGCTGTGATATTCGCCGGACTTATACGCTGAAAATCAGCAACGCTGGCCGCTCCCCGTCTGGACCTATTTGCCAAAATGCTCCTTTGCAAACTCCATATCCTGCACAAATTCCGCCGTACCGAGGTACTTTCCGTTCTTATCCCGGACAGCCATATAAGTTACCAGCATCGTGCGTCCGCCTTTCTCCATCCAGACAGGGACACGATTCCTTTTGTTATTGCGAAAATCCTCGATAATTGCGCGTACCATAGGTTCGATTTTGGGCGGATGACAGGAAAATACTTCCCGATCAATCGCCATTGCAGGGCGTTTGAACACCTTCGGACCTTCATTGAAGAAACGATTGATATTTTCCGTATCGATAAAGCTGATTTCCAGCGGAACCGTATTTAAAAGCGCGGTAAGCTGTTCCAGCGTCATGTGCCCGCCCGGCATCACAATTTCACCGGCGGCGTTTTCTGCCCTGCAGAGCCCTGCTGTTCATCTGCGCTGCGCCGCCAGCCAAACTCACTTCGTCCAACATTCTCCGCTCTGTCCCACACCTCCGGCTCTGCCCCAAAGCAAACCGCATAATCCTTCGCGTCCTGATAGATACCTTTCCACTCGTCTTCTGTAAAATTTACGGCACAGATCGGAAACAAAATATTCTGCTCTTTGTAAATCATTTCCTCCACGCGTTTTAATACGCCGTCCAAGCGCGTATTCCAGTCCGCACTTCGTGGACTTTCCTTCATCAGTATGCCCAGATCGTCCCGGATTTCATCATCCACTGTCCACATCACATCAGACGGACCGGAAATACCGTATTTTACCTTTAACTGCGGATATAACAGATCGCCCTTTTTCGCATAATGAACCGACAAGTCCCGGATTTTTAACAAAAGTTCTTCCGACCGGGATTCTTTAAACTGCTTTAAAAGCTCTGCCAGCGCTTCGTTTTCTTTCGTAAACGTGTAAAGAGGATGTCCGACAATTGCGATCAGCTCCGCCGCTTTTGTATGCTTGTCCGAATATTCCTTTTTTTCAAATTTTTCGCGTTTTGCCAGCTCTTCCTGCAGCTTTTCCCTTTTCAAAGACGCATCAGCTCCGTCTTCTGCATTTGCGATTCTCTTCCTGGATGCCTCGACCTCTTTCTCCGCATTGGCGATCCGTTCTTCTTTCGTTGCACCGTGAAACAGCGCTGAATGCACGTCACAGAGTTTCTGAACCTCTGTAAGCGGCGTTCCTTCTTTTAAAAGCTTCTGTTCCGCCTGCATGATTTCAGACGCCTCAACATCGCTGAACTGCTTTACAAAATCTGCCCGGACACTTTCCAGCGCCTCGCCTGTACCCAGACGCCTTAAATATTCTTTTTAACTGCTCCGTGCGGCCATTGAAAGTTTCCGCCCCATGGAACGTTTTCTTCTCCATCTCTGTTCTGTCTTTCTGATTCATTCAAAATACCTTCCTGTTAAGATATAGTATATCTTCAGATATAGTATATCGCATTTTTTTCTTACCTATTCCATCCACTTTATTACATTTTTCTGACCTGAAATATGTCATATTTCACATTTTTTCCGGTCGCAAAGTGCCTCAAACAATAGAATGCTCGCAGAATGTGCATTCTATTGTCATGAATTGAAAAAAGAACCAGTAAGTAATTTCCTTATCTGGTTCCATCATAGCATCTGAGGTGTCCCATAAACACACCTCGCAGCACAAATTTATGCTCGATCGCAATTTTTCAAAATTCAATTCCTGATTCGTCGCTTTTTCATGAATTTCCATGATCGCCGCCGACAGCGTGTGCTTGCTTCCTTACCGTTCCAGGCTGTTTAACCACTGACGGCCAACCTCGATCTGACGATGTACCTCAGAAGGTGCCGTTCCTCCGAAGGATACGCGGGCATTGACACAGGACTTGATGCTGATGTCCCCCAGCAGCTCTTTGGTCACGCGCTTGTCGATCGCCTGCAGCTCTTCGTCTGTCAGATCTTCAAGGTCACAGCCCTTCTTCTCACATGCCTTTACCATATGTCCTACGATAGCATGTGCTTCCCGGAACGGAATGCCCTGCTTTGCAAAATGCTCTGCAATATCTGTCGCATTTAAGAAGCCTTTTCCAAGCTGTTTTTCGATCTGATCCATCCGGAATTCGGTCTTGTCCAGCATCTTCGCAAAAATATCGATTGTCGCTTTCCCCAGGTGTCGATCGCATCGAAAAGGCTCTCCTTATCCTCCTGGAAGTCCTTGTTATAAGCAAGCGGAGTTCCTTTCATAACAGTCAGCAGCTGCATCAGATCGCCATATACACGACCAACCTTGCCGCGGATCAGCTCCGCCATATCCGGATTTTTCTTCTGGGGCATAATGCTGCTGCCGGTGCAGAAGCTGTCGTCGATTGCGATATAGGAAAACTCGGAAGAGTTCCACCATGCAAATTCCTCCGCCCAGCGGGACAAGTGCATCATGGAAATGGAAGCGTCGCACAAAAATTCCAGGCTGTAGTCCCGGTCGCTGACTGTATCCATGGCATTTTCCGTCGGTGCAGTAAAAGAAAGCAGCTCGCTCGTCAAATGACGGTCGATGGGCATCGTGGTTCCTGCCAGTGCACACGCCCCAAGGGGGTTATAATTCAGACGCTCCAGAGTATCCGTCAGACGTTCGATATCTCTTTTAAACATCTGGAAATATGCCATAAAAACAAATCCGATGGTGATGGGCTGTGCGTGCTGAAGATGGGTAAAGCCTACTGTAATCTTATCCTCATATTTTTTCTGCCTTTTCCAGAATGACGCTTTCCAGATAACACAGACTGTGCAGGATCTCATAAATTTCTTTTCGCAGATACAGGCGGATATCTACCTGGCACTGATCGTTACGACTTCTGGAAGTATGGAGCTTTTTGCCCACATCGCCGATTTTGTCGATCAGACGGCTCTCGATGCCCATATGGATATCTTCGTCTTCTACGGTAAACAGGATCTTTCCTTCTACAATCTCCTTGCGGATTTCTTCCAGACCTGCGATGATCCGATCTTTTTCCTCATTGGATACGATGCCCTGCTTACCCAGCATGGTCACATGCGCAATACTGCCGTCAATATCCTCATTGTACATTCTCTGATCAAAAAAAATAGATGCATTGTATTTTTTTACAATCTCATCCATGTCTTTTTCAAATCTTCCGCCCCATAAACTTGCCATTTTTGATTACTCCTTTATTTTGTTGAAGCGTAACTGCTCCGTACCCTCACAGTTACGCTGATAATAATCATAAATCTCTTTCTTTATGGCAGCTGCAGACCCTTTGGCATATCGCTTCCTGCCACAATGAATAATTATACATTTTTAATGTATAATAGTCAAGAAATATGCAGGCAAAAATCCTGATCCATACGGAAATACTTAAATCGCCAGCAGGTTCTTAATTGCTTCCATGTATACCAGCACTGCTTCCTCCATGCCGGATACAAGGATATACTCGTCCGCACCATGAATGCGATAATCGATTCCAAGCTTTTCAGGACCGAAGGCAATGATATTCTTCAGAGACTTCGCATAGGTTCCGCCGCCAATGACCATCGGCTCGTTTGCAGTGTCGCCGGTCACGTCCACATACGCCTTGTACAGGGCTTCTACGAGAGGGGACTCTCTCGGGAAAAATAATCCGTCGCCGATGTCCAGAATCTCGATCCGTCCGTTCTCATCCTCCAGCTTATCCTCGCACAGCTTGCGGACCTCGTCGGGCTTTAAGGTAACCGGAACACGGATATCAATCGTGCAGGAAATCACGCCGTCCTGGGTTTTTACGATACCATTGCAGAACGTCAGGTCGCCATAAGCATCGGAAACCTTTAAGCCGATACCGGAGCCGTCGCAGGCAGTTCCGAGATGAGTATTATAGAACGTGACGAAATCATCTTCAAAGCCAGCTTTTTCCAGACACTCAAAGGTTACACCTGCAGCATTGACCCCCAGCGTCGGCGTGCTGGCATGTGCAGGCACTCCTTTTGCATAAATCGTGATCTCTCCGTTTTCTTCTGTCACGCGGTACTCCTGAAGCTTCGTCTCAGCCAGCTCTTTTTCCAGCTTTTCCTTCAGACCTGCTGCCCCGGGAATCACTGTCGTGCAGGAATCGCAAACCGCATTTGTAACAAAACCGCCGTTCATGGAAAGGATCTTCGTATGTTTGGAATATGCCATCATTGACATGTGTCCCTTTTCGCCGTGGATGCAGGGGAAGTTCGCGTCCGGCGTAAAGCCGCAGGACAGCTCCTCTTCCACTTCATTATAATGCGCCATGCACTTCGAACCGGTTTCCTCATTACAGCCCATGATCAGGCGGACTCTTTTATTTAACTTCACGCCGGAATCCCGCAGCAGCTTCATCGCATAAAGTGCTTCCAGAACAGGTCCCTTGTCGTCGGTCGTTCCACGGCCGTATACATAATCGCCCTCACGGGTCAGCACGAAGGGATCGTGGGTCCAGTCGCCGCCCACCGGCACGATATCGAGATGTCCGGCGATACCGATAATCTCTTTTCCTTCTCCCATCTCTGCATAGCCACAGTAGTTGTCCAGATTGACCGTCTGAAAGCCGAGCTCGTCAGCGATTTTTAAGCCAACCTCAAGGGCTTTTGCCGGGCCTTCGCCAAAGGGCTTGCCTTCTTCGGGCGTGCCGAGCTGGGAATCCACCGCAACCAGACGTCCCAGATTCTGAATCATTTTCTCTGACAGTTCATGAATTTTTTCTTTGATATCCATAAGTTCCTCCATAAAAACTTTTTTCACAGGCGTTTTCCAGCCTGGCTTTACTCCTGCAGAATTTCCGGTCCCTTCGCGGTCAGCAGGCACAGACCGCGCGGCGTAATGCGCAGCGTCGGAATGACGGGAAGTGCCAAAAACGATAATGTGATGAACGGCTCGATATCCGCCGGAACGCCCATTTCATGCGCTTTTTTTAATCATCCGGCCTAAAGTCTCATTGACGGACTCAAACCCGGCGTCGCTCATCAGGCCCATGATCGGAAGCGGCAGCGTTTCGAATACCTTGCCGTTTTCCACAACGGTATAACCGCCCTGCGTTCGGATGATTTCGTCCACTGCCAATGCCATGTCACGGTCATTGTCCCCGATGACGATGATGTTGTGGGAATCGTGGGATACAGAAGATGCCACTGCGCCGTTTCGGATGCCGTAGCCTTTCGCCACTGCAACGCCGATTTTTCCGGTATTATGATGCCGCTCCACAGCCGCAACCTTGGAATAGCCGTCCGCCGGAACATAATTTGCCGCAGGCTGCAGGGAAACCGCCAGATCCTCTGTGGTGATCTGAGACGGATTGATGCCGATTACATGGGTTTTCTTTTTTCCAATCGGAAGCACAAACTGCTCTGCCTTCACCTTGTCGAGGTGCACCGTATGTTTCAACGCTCTGCCGCACGTTTTTACACGGATCGGCGCATTCCGGTCTACAAGCTTTCCTTTATAGAACACATCTGTCACATTCAGATCCTGCAGATTATCCAGCACAACAAAGTCCGCCTGGAAGCCCGGAGAAATCGCGCCCAGATGCTTTAAACCGTAGCATTTTGCAGTGTTGATCGTCGCCATTTTGATCGCCTGAACCGGATTCATGCCGAGGGAAACCGCAAGCTTTACGTTGTAGCTGATATGGCCGTCCCGTAAAATATCCTCGATATGCTTGTCGTCCGTACAGAAGGAAAAATATTCCGTATCGATTCCGGTGCGGACAATGCCCTCTACGATATCCTTCAGGTTGTGGGCCGCGCTGCCCTCGCGGATATGGACATGAATGCCGCGGCGCACCTCTTCCAGCGCGTATTCAAAGCTGGTCGCTTCATGGTCGGTATCCACCCCCGCCATCTTGTAAGCGCTCAGCTCCCGGTTCGGCAGATAAGGGGCATGTCCGTCAATCGTCCGGTTTTCAAACAGCAGCAGTTTGGAAAACATGCTCTCGTCGCCGTTGATAACCCCCGGATCATCCATCACTTCCCCCAGTCCCAGAACCCGCGGATTGCGGACGTACGGATACATATCGTTTGCGGAAAAAATACCGCCGTTATCGTCCACATGCGTCGCCGGTACACAGGACGGCATCATGACGTAGACGTTCGCCGGAGATTTTTCCGTCTGATCAAGAATATAGTCTATCCCGGCCGCACCGCTGACATTCGCCGCCTCATGGGGATCTACGATAAACGTCGTCGTCCCGAAACGTGCCGCCGTGCTGACAAGCTCGTTGGGCGTAACCATGGTGGATTCCAGATGCAGATGTGCGTCGATAAAGCCCGGTGCAAGATATTTTCCACCTAGGTCGATCTCCTTTTTTCCGCGGTAACGTCTCGACACCCCCGCGATCAGACCGTCCTTGACTGCAACGTTTGACTCCACGATCTCCCCTGTAAATACATCCACCAGCTTCAGATTTTTTAATACCAGGTCCGCCGGCTGCTTTCCCAGCGTGACCTTTGAAATTTTCTGATACAGTGCGTAATCCATATACCCTCCCATTCTGCCGCCCCGGCGGCTGTTTTTCTGACCGCGTCTGCCTTCCTTCTGTGAAAGTACCCGTTATGCTTTTCCGGCTTTTTCCTCCCAGACCGGCACGTCGATTCCTGCTATTTCAGACGTAAAGGGCGTGCCGTCCTGTTTTTCGAAGTGCTTCCACGCCCGGGTTACATACTTCAGACCAAGATACTGCAGCGGCAGGTTGCAGTAAACCATCAGAATATTGGCAAAATCACTTAAATCCCAGAGTGCGCCCAGATCCATTCCTGCGATATTGGTAATGACACCAAAGGAAATGACGAACAGGCACAGCAGCCGGATCAGAACAATAAAACCCTTGCGCGAAGAAATCCGCACCGCGCACATTTCCGTAAAGGACATAAAGCCGATCAGACAGGTAAACGCAAACAATCCGAAGCAAATGCTCACCAGAAACGTCACGATTCCATAAGCACCGCTCTGTCCGGTCAGCTCTCCGCAGGATGCCAGGAATTTGTCCAGCTTGCCCATAGCAAACCACTCTGCCGCACGGTCTGTGGTCCACATCCGTCCCATGATCACCACAAATCCGGTCAGCGTACAGATCACAATCGTATCCAGAAAAACGCCGATGGCCTGAACGCAGCCCTGATCGCAGGGATGATTTGCATCCGCAGCAGCCGCCGGCATCGTGATGGTACCCTGACCTGCCTCGTTGGACATCAGGCCACGTTTAATGCCCTGGCTAGCACTGTGCCGAAGGCTCCGCCAAATACAGCATCCGGCGAAAATGCCTGTCCAAATACCGCCTGAAAAAACCATGGAATCCGCGTAAAGTTGCAGACAACCAGCACAACTACGGTCAGCACATAGATCACCGCCATCACAGGAACCAGCAGATCCGTTACCTTTGTCACTTTTTTAATGCCTCCAAAGCTGATCAGTGCAGCAATCAGGATCAGTACCACGAAGGAAATCCAATACAGCGTAGAATTGGTCGCAATCGTCGTCCCGGTGATCTCATTTGCAATGGCACCGACTGCGGAGATGGTATTAAAGCCCTGCGCCGGGAAGCACAAAAAGGCATAGACAATGTAGAGCACGCTCAGCGCAACACCGGCCCACGCTGCATTGTTTAACAGTCTTCTTCCATAGAAAGGAAGTCCGCCGACATACTGCCCATCTCTTTTTTCTTTAAAAATCTGGGACAGCGTGGATTCTGCAAAGGCGGTGGACATCCCGAAAAACGCCGACAGCCACATCCAGAACAGCGCGCCCGGACCACCGATCGAAATCGCACCCGTCACACCAAGAATATTTCCCGGTCCTACCCGCATTGCCGTAGACAGCAAAAATGCCGCCAGCGCCGAAATACCGGTCTTCGTCGCTGCTTTGCTGTGAAGGAGCACCTTTAAGCCGTACTTAAATTTCCGCACCTGTACAAACCGGAACCGAAATGTCAGAAAAATTCCAGTACCGACCAGCAAAATGATCGCCAGACTGAAATTTCCAAGAATCGGGATCGCCGCATACCATCCGAAGTTGGTCGGAAACTCCCAGAACAGATCTGATACAACCTGAATTTTGCCGCAAATCGCGTTTACGGCATCAAATAATGCCTGCATAACATTTTCTCCCTCCCGATCCGTTTTTTCCATTATAGACTGCGGTGTTTTTGTTGTACAGCTTTTTTTCACTGCTGTGTTTCCTCACATCCGCAGAAATGCTACCGTTCACATTACAGTTTTCATCGCGTCATTCGCCGAAACTGCGATGGGGTAAACCCGTACATCTTCCGAAACTCCCGTGTAAAATAGCTTCCGTCCGGGTAGCCGCATTTCCAGGCCACCGTCCCCACCTCATCCTCTGATTCCTTCAAAAGCTTCTGTGCATACTCCATCCGAAGCGCACGGACATATTCCGAAAAGGTAATGCCTGTCAGCTCCCGAAAGCGCCTGCAGAAATACGCCTCATGATATCCAAACTGCGCACTCAGCGCCGCCGGGCTGAGTTTTTCCGTATAATGATGATTCACATAGGTTAAAATCTGACCAAACCGCTGTCCGGACTGACCTTTGCACTGCTTTTTGACCTGCCGTATTCTATCAGACATCCGAGAATTTCATACAGCGTTCCGATGGCTGCCAGCGAGCTTTTGCTGTCTTTCTTTCCGCTGTCCCTTCCGACCAGCAGCCCCACCAGGCGCTCCAGCAGACCGGAAACCTCTTTCCCTGCGATTTTTTCCACAAAGGTCAGTTCTCCATTTCCCAGGGAACGTAAATATTTTTCAGACGCTGCCGTTCCATTATAAAACCGCTCCACATCGAACATGACCGTATGATAGCAGACCTTTTCCGACACTGCAAAGCCGCCATGCATCTGCCCGGGTCCCGCTACGGCAAGCTCTCCTGCCGAAACCAGAAACTCTTCTCCTTCCGTCACAAACCGCAGCGTTCCCTCCGTCACATAGGTCAGCTCCATCCGGTCGTGCCAGTGCAGCAGAAAACAGATTTCCCCCTCTGCCTTTTTCTGTTCGGTATACAGATATTTTATCGCATTTTCTCCATAGATTACCGGCGTCAGCTCCTTATATCCATCGATCATACTGTCCTCCGCAAAAGGTAAAAATCATCCTAAAATGAGTCAAAAAAATAATGGGCTTCTCCTGCTTTTCATGATACTGTAAAAATAGTTCCCAGACAACCAAAAACATCATTTCAGGGCAGTGAAAATCATTTTCTTTGCCTAAAAAGGAGCACTCTATGAAAATCGGAACCTGCGTCAATTTCTCCGAGATCGACGGTATGGGAAAAAAATTCGCCCGGCTTCGGGAACATAACTTCGATTCCTGTCAGCTGGTTTCCTGGAATCCTGCCGCCTGACGGACGAAAATGCAAGCATCTATAAAAACACTTTTGGAACAATATCAGATCACCGTTTCCGCATTCTGGTGCGGCTGGAGCGGACCTGCGGCATGGAACTTTTACGACGGACAGCTCACCCTTGGACTTGTCCCTGTGGAATACCGACAGATGCGGATCGAAAACCTTTGCGACGGTGCAGATTTTGCCCACAAGCTCGGCATCACCGATGTCGTAACCCATATGGGATTTATTCCGGAAAATCCCTATGATCCCAATTTCAGCAGCTTCTGCATCGCTGTGCGCACTGTTGCAGAGCATCTGAAGAAAAACGGGCAGTGCCTGCTGTTTGAAACCGGCCAGGAAACCCCCGTTACCATGCTGCGCTGCTTTGAAGCCGTCGGCACGGATAATCTTTATGTGAATCTGGACACTGCAAATCTGATTCTTTACGGAAAAGCAAACCCGGCAGACGCACTTGACGTTTTCGGCAAATACGTCCGCAACCTGCATGCAAAGGACGGCTGCTATCCGACAAACGGACATGAGCTCGGTGCCGAAACACCCATTGGACAGGGAAAAGTAGACTTCCGTGCAGTTTTTACAAAGCTGCATAAGCTTGGCTACAACTCCTATGTCACCATCGAACGGGAAATCGACGGTCCACAGCAGCTGACCGACATTCTGGAATCCAGAACTTATCTGCAAAACATTATTGATGAAATTTACGGGGAGGAAGCATCATGTTAAAAATCGGTTTAGTCGGCGTCGGCGGCATCAGCGGCGCACACATTCCTGCATGGAATGCTATGGAGGACACCACACTCACAGCAATCTGCGATATCCGTCCGGAGCGGATGGAGCCTTATCTGGAGCCGCATCACTACACCTCCATCGATGAAATGCTTGAAAAAGAAGAGCTGGACATCCTGGACATCTGCCTGCCCACTTATCTGCACGTTCCCACTGCAGTCAAGGCAATGAAAAAGGGCATCCACGTCCTCAGTGAGAAAACCCATTTCCTTAAAAGAAGAGGATATCGAGCTGGCATATTCCACCGCAAAAGAAAATAACGTTTGCTTCATGATTGCACAGGTTCTGCGCTTCTGGCCTGAATATGAGCTGATCAAGGAGCTTTACGATTCCGGCAAATACGGCAAGCTTCTGTCCGGCTACATGGGACGCCTCGGCAGCTATCCCGCCTGGAGCTGGGACAACTGGATGATGGATGAAAAGAGAAGCGGACTTGTTCCTTACGACCTGCACATCCATGATCTTGACTTCCTCGTATACGCCTTCGGCAAACCGGAAGCTTCCTGAAGCACCGCGCAAAGCAGCCTAATCAGGACTATCTGACCGCTGTATACGAATTCCCCGGCTTCTTCGTTACCACCGAAGCTTCCTGGTACGCATCCGCTTACCCCTTCGGCGCTTCCTACCGCTTCCAGTTCGAGGATGCGCTCGTTACCTACGAAAAGGGCGAATGCAAAATCTATGAAAACAACGGCAACATCTATTCCCCGACAGAGCAGGCCACCGGCGATACCGGCTCCATCAACCTGCCAAAGAGCGACGCCTACGCAGAAGAGATCAAGTACTTCAAAAACTGCGTTCTCTCCGGCCAGTTCCCGGATAAGGTGAAGGCGGAAGAGTTAGACAGTTGTGGGGCTGTTGAATGAGTTTTGAGAAAAAAGGCAGTGATTGTTCCGCCCCGGTTTTCGCTTAAGTATTTAAATCTTATCTGAAATTGTTTGTTGAATTTTGTGTTTTATCAGTTATAACTGACAGATTTGCAATCACGGCATCCGCGATAACAAACGTCAAATCCTGCGCCTTGGCTAATTAGTTTTTTGTGCCACACTCTAAATGACACGAAAAACTATTAGTTTTTTAGAGGAGGCTAAAGCGCATGGACCAATTAACTCACAATGTCCGCAGGTCTAACTGGATAAACATCATTCGACAGTGCCAGGACAGACCGGCAGGTACTACGGCTAAGCAGTGGCTTGCTGAAAATGGCATTTCTGAAAAATCATACTATTACTGGCTCCGAAAGATCCGCCGGGAAGTCTGTGAACAGGAGGAACTCCGGAAAGCCACCAATCCGTCTGATCTCTCTTTTGTAGAAATCCCGGTAAAAACTGCTCTGGACATGGCACCAGTGCCAACTGTCCCTGCAACAATGTCTCCGGTTGCTGTAATCAGATCTGGCCGCCTGACGCTGGAATTATCAAACGATATTTCGGAGTCCCTGCTTTGCAGGCTGCTGCAGGGAGGTGCTTCATGCTTGAAGATGCTGCCGGTATCCGCAGAGCCGTGATTGCCTGCGGATATGTGGATCTGCGCAAGGGGATCGATGGGCTGTCCATGATCATCGGAGACAGATACCATCAAAATCCTTTTGAAAAGGGAACTTTATTCCTATTCTGTGGCAGACGGTCCGACCGCATCAAGGGACTTCTGTGGATGGGAGACGGTTTTCTTCAGCTCTACAAACGGCTGGAGGCAGGTTCCCTGTCCTGGCCGAGAACCAGCGAAGAAGCCGCAGACCTTACAGAGGAACAGTTCCGTTATCTTATGATTGGGCTGAATCCCCTGAACCCCAAAGTCAGGGAAGTAACACCGCAAAAGCCCACCTGATCTTTGTGCAAAACATAGATTTTTTATGTCCGATATCAGTCAGATTCTTCCCGGTGTTACAGCCTCTTCGGACGCTGTTTCATGGTCTGTGACGTATCCACAGGAGAATCCGGATAAAATTTCAGCACCTTGAAAACTTTATATTTCCCTGGCTCTATGACCATCACACCACCATACAGGCATAGGCAGAATGACGAAACCTGCGGGGTTGCCGGTTCGCAATCCTTTGTGTTTTCTGGTATAATAAAAACAGTTTAAGGAGCGGGACAATGGCAGACAGACATACACTGGAAGAACTGAATAACTGCAGCCGGGAGGAACTGATTACTATCGTTCTTATGATGCAGGGGCAGCTGGACACCCTGAATGAGAACATCGAGCGGCTGATCGAACAGGTACGCATAGCGAACAGCTACCGTTTCGGAAAACACGCAGAAACACTGGATTCCATAGATGGTCAGCTGTCCTTCTTTGATGAGGCAGAAAGCTGCTGTGATCTGTCTGTCCCGGAGCCTGCTGCGGAGGAAGTACTTCCATCCCGACGTAACCATAAGAAAAAAGGGCAACGGGAAATGAATCTGAAAGATTTTCCGGAAGAAATACTTCCTCCTTATCAGGTATCCACAGAAGAACTGGATACGTTTTATGGTGCAGGCAACTGGCGCAGGATGAAGGATGAAACCTACAAAAGGCTGCGTCATGAACCGGAATCCTGGACGGTGGAAGTCCATACCGTGGAAGTCTATGTAGGCACCGGCGGAGACCATCAGGATGAATTCTTACGGGGAAAGCGTCCCAGGGATCTTCTCCGGGGAAGCATCGTTACTCCTTCCCTGCTTGCCTCCATTCTGAATGTTAAATATGTGAATTCCTCTGCACTGCACAGAGTCGAGCAGGAGTTTCAACGCAATGGTGTAAATATCTCCAGACAGACCATGTCGAACTGGATCATCCGGTGTGCTGAGAAATATTTTGCACCGTTTGTGGAACGCATGAAGCAGGAACTGCTGTCCCTGCCGGTGACACAGTCGGACGAAACACCTACACAGGTGATCGGTGACAGTGACCGTCCGAACAGTAAATGCTACGTGTGGGTACACCGTTCCGGGGAGTTCTATAAGGAACGTCCTGTGGTGATCTACGAATACCAGAAAGGCAGGGATCACGAAAAGCCGCTGGAGTTTTACCGGAGCTACAAAGGAGTTCTGGTCACGGACAGTCTGGAGCAGTATCATCTGCTGGACAAAAAACTGCCGGGAGTGACAAACGCAAACTGCTGGGCACATGCAAGAAGAGCCTTTGCAGATGCCGTAAAGGCAGCGGATAAAAAGGATCCCGGGGCAGTAAAAAGTTCCGTGGCATACCAGGCATTACAAAAGATCGCGGAATTCTACCGGATTGATACTGAACTGAAAGAACTTCCTGCAACGGATCGCCTTACGCAGCGGCAGACAAGGATAAAACCTCTGGTTGAGGATTTCTTTGCGTGGGCAAAACAACAGGTTACAGAGTGCGCAGTACCTCCGAAATCCAGAACCGGACAGGGTCTAAATTTCGTTATCCATCAGGAAAAATATTTAAAAATATTTCTGACCGATGGGGATATCCCGATTGATAACTCCGCTTCCGAGCGGGCTATCCGGACTTTCTGTATCGGCAAGAAGAACTGGATGTTCCATAACACAGCAAAGCTGAAAAGGTGCCGGAGCCATGCGCTCTTGTTTACAGTATTTCAGAAACAGGAAAAAGCTGAACAATCTGCGCCCATACTACTACTTCAGGCATATCCTCACGGACGCTGCCATAAAAGCGGCGTTATTGTGACGAAAAAGGAAATATAGATCCGGCTGAGGAAAACTGGACCATCTGATGCCAAATGGGCAGAGGACCTTCCCAATGATTGGAATGCCAGACAAACCACGCCGCTCATAAAAGCTCTGGCTTCTTGAAATTTTTTTTTCACTTTTATTGACAATTTGATTGACACCTCGCCATTTTTAGATAGCACATTCCTACCTCTGCCATTTAGCTTCATCATTTCAAGCTCAGCGGCTTTCATGTAATACTTGAAAGCCATTTCTTTTATCTTTCTCAACACCATCCCCTGAATAATACTGCGATGCAAGTTTTAATATGGCCTCAGGGTTATTCATTTCAAGAGCCTCTCTGCGAACTTGTTCCGCTTTCTCAGGATCTGCTTCGACTCCAACGTACCTTCCCTCATAAAAATATGTAAGTTCATGAAGCGCCTGTGAACTTCCTGCCTGTGCAGCCTTTTTCATACCACGGAAGCGCATATGGTTGTTCGGCTACATCCATAAAGCATTTAGCTATCGTTAGTTGAGCGTTAACATCACCGGCTTCCGCCTTCTGAAAAAGAGAGCGAGCTTGTCCCTCCCCATATTCGTATTTAACTATGTAGAACCCTTCTGGCTGACTTCTAACCTGTTCTACTGCATTTGATTGATTTCCCCAAATAATCTACTTAAGAATCCCATGTTTTTCTCCCATAATAATAATCTTTGTTTTTCTCTTGTTAACTTTCTTTTCTTACGTTTTCATTTTTTCATTCATAGAGATATTTTCTTAGTCTATGTCATTCCCTTGGTCATAAATCATGGATATACGGATGTTTAGAGTATACAAAACAAGACGTCGTCTTATTCTGCTATGATCGGCCTTTCTTTCCCCTACTCCTTACGGTAAACCCAACCTTCCATGTCATACGAGATCTCTATACTACAGAGTCCTCCCTTTATTATTTTGAGTAAACATAGTGTATCCCTTAAAATACTATGAAAACAATTTTTTACCCATTCCCCTCTGCGATTTTGCTTATAGTACTTAGTTAAATACTCCATGGCTCCATCTTCTCCATTTTCAATAGCTGATAAAAAAGCCAAAACAGACCATCATCAAGATTCTTTCTTATCCCATCTCCCGAGGCACACATATATCCATAATTCATCATAGCCGGTGCATACCCCAAATTCGCTGATTCCAAGAAATAATGCGCTGCTTTTATTTTATCTTTTCTGTACTTCTTGTCCATTATAGTAAATATAACCCAAACTAAATAATGAATTCGGAACCTTTTCTTGTGCGGCTTCTTCAAACAATTTTAGGGCTAAAGCAATATCTTTCTTGCACTCTTCTCCTTGAAATAATGCAACAGCCAAATCATTCTTTGCCATAGGATGACCATTGTCTGCGGCTCTCTGTAGCCACTCTATCGCTTTTTCACCGTTTTGTTCAAATCCTAAAACTCCATGCAAATAATAATTTCCTACAACATATTGTGCATATTCATATCCCTTCTCAGCAGAAATAAGATAATACTCTTTTGCAAGCTTCACATTCCGCCCGCCACCGCCAATGTCGTTTTCATAATAATAAGCCAAATTAAAATAAGCCTTATAATACTCTTGTTCTATTGCTTTTAAATACCAACTTCGTGCCATTCTAAAGTTCTGTGCTGTGCCTTCTCCCATCTCATAACATAAGCCAGCATTGAACTGAGCAGGTCCTAATCCTTGATTTCCTGCTTGTTCAAACCAGTACAATGCGGTTTTTAAATCAATCTCAACTCCTGTACCGTTTTTTATAGCACATTCCTAATGCGTTCTGAGCCACGGAAATCCGCTGTTAGCTCCTTTCAGATAAATTGAAACCGCCTTACTCTCATCCTTAAGAACGCCTATTCCCATTTGATAATGTGCCGCTAAATTAACATAGGCAATTTCTACGCCAGATTCTGCGGCTTTTTCATACCACTTTATTGCCTCCCCTGTCATCCTTAGGAACTCCCTTTTCCCATCTCAAATACAATACCCAAATTATTGCAGGCCTCTCCATTGCCAGACTCTGCAGCTTCTTTAAGATATTCTATGGCTCTTTTTTATGTCATCTTCATTATTACATTTCTCCAGGTAAATAGAACTTAAACATAATTTTGCATCCTCATTCCCTAAGTCAGCCGCCCTCTCATATAAGTCTATAGCCTTATTTTCATCTCTTCCAACATTTTCTCCCTCAAAATATTCGCCTGCCAATGCGCACAGAGCCTCAGGCAAGTCCTGTTCCGCAGCCTGTTCATACCACCATATAGCCATATCTTTATCTGGCTCACACCCATATCCAACATCAAAATACGTACCTAACACAAACTGCGATAAAGCAAATCCTTTTACAGCAGAAGACTCAAAATATGTAAAAGCTTTCGCCGCATTTTCCTTACATCCAATTCCCGATTTGTATCTCCCACCAAGTTCATATTCAATATAAGCATTCTCTTGCTTATCTAGCATAGATTCCAGTTCTGATGTGGAGTACTTTTCAAATTCTGAATACTCTTCTTTTTATAATCCCATTGTAACGATTTTGATCCCTCATCTTGGATAGAAAAAGGATCTAAAAGTCGAGTCATATTCCTCCGGAATAAATATCCCCATCGCCTTGGAAAGCTTAATAATTGCATATCTAGCCCAAGCAGGCTCTGTAAATGTAAGTTCACACCTCACCCAAAGTATTTGAAATGATTTCATCAACACTGGCATTGTTATGATTAAAAATATAAATAGAAACATTTGCCTTAAGTGCATTTGAAAGAGCGTTTCTTTCCTTTTCATTCTTAGGCAATAAATCGGCAATTAGTGCATTAAACTTATTCGAATTATTATAAATATCTTTTCCAGAAATAGAAATACACTGCATAAGGGCAACATCCACATCATCCCGTACATTATATCCGCAGTTGCCACAAATACATTCTGAATCGCCAATAGAATTATTGCATTTAGGACATATCATATAAATCACCCGAAATTATCAAAATAAAATTTAAACGGTTTTTCAAAAGGAAGCCCGACAACAGCTTCTCCAACTTTTAACGAATTAAGATCCCAATCCTCGACGGTATTTCCTTCACGCTTATCCTCAATCAACGTTTTATTCATTCCCTGATATTGTCCTAAAATAATGTTACTCCCATATAAAGACCTTATATAATCTCTAGTTGACACATCATTTGCCTTAAAAAGCAAAAAAATCGAAGAAAATCCAGCAACCAGATTTCTACCCTTTATTTCCCCATAAGTTTCAAATAACTGTTCAATGCTTTGTAAACCAGCAAAACCTTCAAGCCCAAACTTCTTCCAAAAATTTACTCCATCATCTATATGTTGCAAGTTTGGCAAAAGCTTGAATTCATCACAAAACAAATAAACATTTCCTTGACTAGATGTTCTCCCTAAAGCCTCCTTTGATTGCTAAATCGAAAAAAGAGCCTGTATATTGGTGTTAACACACTTCCAATTGCCAGATCATATTCGATAAATAGAACCTTGCCTCCTTTTGCTCTAACAAAATTCCTAATAGAGAATCCTCCGCGTTCCGCAAATACCCCTATCAAAATATCTCTTATGACTGAATACATTTCTGACAACACACCTTGAGACTGTTCGCCATCTCCTCTATGTAGCTAAGAACAGATCTTAATTCGTCAAATCGCTCCAACGCAGCTATGAAATCATCAACAGATGATGAATCAAGGAACTCTTTAATGAATCATTGTAGAAATTATCATTTCGATACTTTTATCATTCTCACCAGTCTTTATTATCGAAATAATAAGGGCGGCAAGCAAATCTCGCGCAGCATTGGGAAAAAAAAAAAAAGGATTGCTACTATTACCCTTTGTACGCTCTTCAAACAATTCCTTGCATATTTCTTGCGTATTTATAGTATAATCTTTTTTCATCCCATCCATCTGCCAAAATTTCTCTAAATATATTCCAACATTTCGATTCATCTCTATATTGCTTAGAATTTCCTATAACATAATCCTCAGGTTTACGAAACCTCTTATAAAAGTCTCCCTTTGTATCGAATACAATAAGCACGTCCTCAGAGGAAAGGTTTTGTCTAATCTGCTTAAACAAATGATAAAACAACGTAGATTTACCACACCCTGTACCCCCCACTAACATCATATGCTTACTTAAGATATCCTCATCCAAAGTAAATGATGATTTTTGCCCTTTATATTTGCCCCTTCAAAACAACCTTATGGTGTCCGGTTCCAGATACGGGCTGATTCTTCTCTATACAATTCCCATACAATATGGTAGATGAAACACCCATAATAAAGTCCTCTCCATCTTATCTACTCATACCCTTGCTTTTTGTTTGGCTTTGAGATCTTGTCCTTTCTCGTTGTCCTTTTGAGGGTGAATTATTGAACGCATTTTTTCTTACCTGAAGATTTTGCTTGTCCCTGTGGAACGTTCACTTTTAGTGACTGCTTAAACGCATTACCCTGTCTTTTTTCTGAACTAGCCATTTTTTACCTCCATTTTTGTTGATATTCTTCACGGCACCTGTTGAAAACCACCTGCCGTAACCACTTGTTTCCTCCGCCTCTTCTTTCGCCATGAGCAGGATCCTGTTCCTAAAAGAAGGCTGCTGAGCTATTTTCCCGCTAATAACATTTTGATCCTTACCTAATGCAACCCTTTTTTCCTGATTTGCTTTATTTGACGGAGGCAATGCCCCCTTATATACGCTCCTGCGGACTATTTCCAAGAGATTTTTTTGATACAAATACCCGCTGGCAGATTCTCCTTTTGTTTGAGTGATTACATATTTTTCGTTTGCTTTTGCATGTCTTGCCCGTAACATTACCGCCCTTGTGATTATTCTGTCCATCCCATTTGCAAACGACTTTTTCAACTGCGTGGTATCAAACTGGCTCAATCGCGTTTTTTCATCAGCTTTTGAAGATTTTTAGAATTTATTTTCACCTGTCTCCATGTTAAGCCCTGTCCCTCATTGTTTTTATCAATAGCTCTCCTGTTATCTGCAAGAGAATCATTCCCCAACAGATTTATAGTATGCAATTTTTTGACGATTACTCACTTCTTAAACTCATTTTTCATTATTTTACCGCGTAATGCCATTTTGATTACTCTTCTCATTATTTTTAATCAGTTTTTTCTCATCAACATTATCAATATGAGTACTGATTGAGGAAGAATCAACGTGGATTTACGATTTGGGACATTATTAGTCTGGTCTTCAAGATCATCTTCCCAGTCTTCAATCCCCTTCTCCACTTCATGAGAATCATTTTCTATTTTTGACTCCGATTTATTAACTTTGATTAGTCCTTCTCAAGTACTGAAATAATTCCTTTGCTCATCTTTTGACAGATACCCAGTCGTCAAATACTTATCTATTAAAACTGATATTGCTTGATATGTATCCTCATCGTACATATCACGCACATCCTCAAATAGTACTTTTACCTGATTAACATCATGATACATTCAAATCAATGTCTCCCTTTATTTCCGAAATCCTGACTTTTATGGGATTAAACACCCCTTCATCCCATCAATATCAAGAATCAATGCAATCGACATATCATCCTTGCTTCCCTTCTCACTTAACATAGGAAGATATTCTCCTAACTGATTTGAAGCATCTACCTCATGCGTGCAATACATTTCAGTTATTTTCCTATAAAAGTTAAACAATTGCGCATTATCATCGGTATTTGAAAAACAGTCATCGATACCATCACTAGCTACAAATAATGCTCCCGGCACACTTTCGGAATATATATGACGAAAATTATCTATAGCGTTAGAATCGCTAATCGAAGTAGTCACATTCAGAAAGCATTTTTTCATCCCATGGAATAGGCTCGCAAAATTCCCGCTATAATCACACGTTATACATTTACCATCACCTATATGCCAAACCAAAACGCATCCGTACATGCAACAGCAATTAATGTTGATCCATAAGCAGCCTCTATACGTTCACCCTTTTAAGTATTTTTCTTTTGCTTTTCATCTACCTTTAATATTTCGGAATCCAGAAAAGGATTTTTACTATAATCATCTTCAACTCGCTCGTGCCATCTAGCAATGACACTTCTTTCAAGTTGAATAAGGTGTTTATCTATAGATGCGCAAAAATCATCCATGTTGCTTTTGTCAGACAAAATGGTTTCCAACAACTCTTCGATTGCTGTTATCGCGGCTTCCGTCGCAAATAATGAACCTCGACTACTCCGGAAATAACTTGCGCTTCCATGCCCATCAGCGACAACAGCTATTGCATATTTCTCTGTTTTCTTTACCAAGGTACTATCCTGGCATTCTAAATCGGATTTTTATGGGAATACCCTTGGCACTTAGATTGAAATACAATATGATTCATACACATACTCCATTGAAGGCTTAATCCCATTCATCATCATCACTGTCATTACTTACTATTGCAGGAGCCATTGCTGCCAATGCATCGTTAAAAAATCATCCTGTTTAGTCTGAATAGCATCAGTGCTAGAATTTCCGACACCCAAACCAACGCTACTACTCTTACTCCCCTATCTCAGATGCTGTCACGGTAATAAACGTAATCATCTTCGCCAAAGCTGCAGGAGTATGTACAGTAAGCACAGACTCTATGTTTCCTGTGAAAGCTTCAAAACGTTTATATCTGCATCATTTCCAATTGCAACAGCCGCCTTTATTGCTTTTTTGATACCATTTATTCTCTTTTTAACTTTGCCAATCCTCTTTCCCAATTATCGGTTGTTTCTCCATCGCTCAGCAAAAAACAGAGCCGGAGCAAACGACCCAACTGCTTCAGCCATAAACTGCTTTCGTGAAAGCTTCTCATTCAGCTTTATGCATGCATCTCCCAAAGCAGTCAATCCACCTGCCTCAAGATAATTAAATGCGTAATTGGAGGCATCAATAGGTTTAGGGGTTAACCACTTCGCATCAGTTGAAAAATCAAGCACAGCAATCTTTATCTCAGCATCAGCATTTTCATCCGAAATCTTTGCTATCTCCGGCAAAACTTCTTCTATGGCACTATTCACTGCACCAATTTTAGCTCCCTGCATACTCCCTGACGTATCCACAATGAAAAAACACAACCATTGTCCCTTCTCGGTACTTCGATCTGTTCGTCCAAAAAAATTAGCCATTTTAATATCCTCCATGTTATTTCTACTGTTATTGAACAACTGTTTTGGTTGAACCCATCATTATCTCCATACCTTTCTGAACAGTAAGCATATCCCCATTTTTAACATTGAGAATGGTTCCATCAGCATTATTTACAATCCAGTTTAATCCGGAAACATTCTTCAGACCAATAACAGAAGGATCTGTCTTCTTAGTCTTGATTTCAACCGTGATTGTCTTAAAATCTTCACTGAAGCATCTGTGTGACATTTATACAAATACTTACCTTTCAGCAACGGTACATTATAGCGTGATGTCTTTAATGAATAAGACACTTTTACAGGCTTGCCGCAGTTAATACATATCATTTCTCGATCATAATGAACAAACGTTTCGTTACCACAATGCTCACAAATTGCCAAGTCATCTCATTCTAGTAAGTTCCTGCCATTCTTTTCAATAATTCTAGGAGTAGTCCCATTCATAGAGTTTTTTGAAAATGCTTTTACGAACGCTTCCCGTATATATTCAGGATATATTGGCCACCTACGTATTGCATTTGTATGTACCCCCTTTACAGGACGATTTGAATCATCTGTAGGATCATACATAAAAACTGGCTCTGAACCATAAAACTTATGTTCCAGTTCTTCAGTCATACATGGAACCATAGTTCTTTTTTCCTTCAAGCGGTCTGTTCATAAAGAGCAAAAAGATACAACATAACAGCCAGAGAAAATTTATCAGTATTTACATCCGATTCTTTTTCTTTAAAACAATTTCTGGAGCCATAAAAACCGCTTTTACCAGCTATTCCTAAATTTTCTCCATAGGAGCAACGTTGTCATTATCACATATCAGAACATCACCGCTTTGTGGATTGATAAAAAAGTTACCATCATTAAGATCCTGGTAACTATACCCCTGTTATGAAGAGCCCTAAAGCCCTCCACCATATTAAGTCCAGCATTGATAAGACGGCAACGCTTGAAAAACGAACCCTTGCAAGCAGAAACCTTGAAAAATCCTCATATTGCTGTGGACGCAATTCCATAAGATATCCAAAAGATTCCCCTTGACTATATTCGCTCAGTTCTTGTGGCCAAAGAAAAGAATCTGTTGGAGCTCCTTGTTCAATATTTCTTTGCAAATTGCTGTAGAATTGCTTTGGATTTTTCATTTTCTCAATAAAGTACCATTTTAAAGCCATTTCCTTTCCTTCATAAGAAACCTTGTAAACTATGCCTGCCCACCTTCCCCTAACTTGGCAAGAACCTTACATTCACCTCCATTTAGTATTCTTACACGATCACCCATTTTCAATTCGCTCATTTTTGTTCTCCCTTATCTGAAAGTAACATGTGCCAGTTCATTTATATCGCCACTATAAACAAATGCCTCTCCATATCCTAAATTCATTATTTTTTTCTGGCTTTACTATATATTCCCTTTTCCAATTATAGTTAACCTGTTTATTATAGTTAGGTGAAGCCATAAACGGTATTGAGAGTTATAGGATCCTCCCTTTTGAAACCGAGTAAGATTGTTCTTGTTTGTCATGTTCACCAAATACCTGTGACCATTTCACTGCCGATGTACCAGCGTTATGCGATAAAACCACAATCTTTTTTGATCTACGGACCAGTGTTGTAAATAGCTGTTCATCACTTCCCCGAAAGAGCTACCACATCATCTCCGATAACTGTAAATCTGACCTGTCCAGATAAGCCCATAATTAGTTCTTTTAATTTATCATTTCCTACAATTGATATGGAATCCAATACCACGGCGGCACTAATTCCCATATGCTATAGCTTTTTCAATTCTTCAATTAGTACATTGACATACAATTCATTAGCAATATTTCCTATGTTTATTACCAGCAATTCTTTGTTGCTTATATTCTTTCTCACATTAACAGGCTTTTCCCTTGATTTTGTCCGATACAAGAAAGGTTGTATCTGAGTCTGTAACGTATAGAAATAACTTTCGATTTTTACACTCTCAGATTGACCGATCATTAGTTTGGATTTTATTTCTTGTCCATCTGAATCGCTTATCTGATTTTTCCCAACAAGATCATCAATCTTATCAAACAACGTTGTATGTGGACATGTTGCTAAGAGATTAAAATATGGTTTCTTTTTACTCTTCTTCAACAGTTCAACAACGCCTTCAATGTAATACTTGGCATTATGCTTAATATCAAAGCTCTTGGGTGCAGCCCCATCACCAATTCACTAATAGCGCCACCGTCAAGATCGTAAAACGGATCATAACAAGCACTGCCAATATCCACTATATTTGTCTCTACTACCCTCCAAATTCATTTCTTAGGCGACTGCCAATATATGGATTTTTGATGAAGTACAATCACCGGAAATCCATCATTTATGGCAATGGCAATATGAGCTCTTAAGACCTTAAACCGAATGTCATCCGACCCACCAGATACTATCGTATTAATCGTTCCATATTGGCTTTCAAAAAATTTTCAACAGAACACGACTTATAATTAACAACCCCATCTATACCTTGATTCATCCTGTCCAATGTAGAACCTATTGAAAAAACTTCTTTAACACCATTCAAAAATCCCATTATTTGATAGTATCCTCCAATCTTTCTAATTCAGAAAACACTATCCCACAGTAACATAATAGGTTAGTTGACTTTTTATTTGCAGAAAGATAATACTGTTTCCCATTAGTCCCATTATATTTAACTGATTCGTTAAACGTCTCTACAACAAATCTATCATCTATGTTATCTGGAGTATTTATGTCCTCTTAATTCTGAAAAGAAATCCTTTCCTAGTGCTAATCCATCCGAAAGCAATTGTATCAACTGTTTCTTTCCAGAAATAAACCGCCCCATGATAGCATGATAATTATAAAGCATACTTGTACACTCAAAACTCATATTAAAGTCAAAATGATCACGACTTATATTTGCATCATCCAGATTAAAATAATCATATGGCACTATTCTTTTATTCTGCGCATCATCTCTTCTTATGTCCCATGTTACATCAATGTGATAATAATCCTCTTCTATTTTTATAACATTCCATGCATGATCCTCTATTTTTTCATTTTCAAGAATGCATTTTCCTCCACATATGAAGCATTCAATTCCAAGCTTATTTAGTGTCAATTTTACAAATTTTGCTATCCCTTCACATACTGCTAACCGGTTATTAATAACGCCATATATGTTAAAGGAACACCTATTCATACTCTTGTTTCTGAGTGCTTCATAATCATATGATATTGAATTAACCATATAATCATGGATTGATTTCTCAATCTGGATGATCCCTTTTCCACTATTAGAACTCATCACAGAAACAATCCGTTCAATTTCTTGATTTGTTTTATTCTCTATTGTGGCAAGAATACCTCTGCTAAAAGATACTCAAAAATAAGTCTGATCCTACAACTGTCTATTTCATAGTTTACTGTTGAAAAATCTATATAATAAATCTCCGGATGATCATAGGAAATCCCAATATAAATCTTTTCAAGGTTCTCTTTTTTTTTATATGTGCAATATAAACATAAGATTCTTTATTTACAATACTGACATATATTGACTTATAAATACGTCTTTCCGTAAAATTCAATTGTTCATAATAATAATCCATCATTTTTTCTCAATATATGGCTTCACCTTGCTTATCTATCACAGAATGCATTTTTTCATCAATGGATTCGAATTCCATACTTCCATCAGCGTGTTCTATATATTTTATGTAAACATAATCATTATTATCTATCGGTACCTTTAAATAATAATTTCCGTCATACATACGCATTCCAATAATATTAAGTTTTCCCATTTCACCATCATCAAATTCTATATCAACATGCTCTTTAAAAGGAGAATTTGGATTTTTCAGAGAAATAGTACTTAACGATTCTTCATCTCCACTAGCCGCAGCACTCATATACCAAACTCTTGCTTGCTCTATGTCGATTTCAAAGTCATCGCACCCATGAAGAAACAATTCACCCAATCTTTTTTTTGATTTAACATCACCATTCTCTGCTGCTTTCTTGTATAGTCTTACTGATAAATCAATATTTCTCGGGATTGTGTAACCACCCTCGTAAATACATGCCAAATAATAAACTGCCTCTATGTTTCCGTTTGCAGCACCTTTTTTTTCCAATAAGTTTTTAAGTTCAACACCTTTGCCAAAATCTTTTTACATCCCGAAAACCTATCCAAGCATATTTTACCATAGAGTCAATATCACCCATGTTTCCAGCATCTTTAAGCAATTCTGTAGCTCGTTCAACATCTCCGTCCTTAAGATAGATATCAGCACGCCTTCTCATTGAAATAATGCTCTTCTGAGACACCCCACTATCTAATAGTGCAACGGCTTTTTCGATGTTCTGCTTATATCCATCATCACCATGATACAAAGCAATATGCTAAAGTATTTATGGCATTAACATTTCCATAATTTACAGCTTCTTCTAAATACTTCTTCGCTATGTTTTTATTATTCTCCTTAGCATAAATATGATATAGCGCTACCATTGCTTCAGTATATTTTTGGCCAGCAGATGAGGCTTAACCACTTTATGGCATCATCCAGCGAACGTTCAACCCCTTTTCCGTCTTTATAACAAATACCCACCTGGTATTGAGCTTCAGGATCGCCGTTCTCTGCCTTTCTCACTTTTGACAGAATATTGCTACTGAACTCATTCTCTGTGCTAATTCCGGTTGCAAAACAAAATAAATCTATCACATACTCAGCCCACGATGTGTTCATACCATTTTTCATACGTAGCTGGTACACAAATTGTTTCTTTGAGCGAACAATTATTTTCTCATCACTTCCACGTAAATTAAGTATTCTCTTACTCAATCCAGAATCATACAGAATCTTAAAAGCTGATATTTCCTTTTCATAATAGTCAAGACAATATTCCGTGCATATAAAGAAAAAATCTCCTTTGTTCAAATATATCATCACCGAACATATTTCTAATGTAAGCAATGCCATCTTCGAACGAGGAGAAATCTCTTGATAATTCACCTATAATATTTCCACAGTACGGACATATTACTTCGTTGATCCTGTTTGAAGGCATCCACTTGTTCTTGCATTCAGCACATATCAACTCCATAATAGTCCTCTCAATCAAAATATAATTCCATACACCGTTTTCAGCTCTATAATTCTCTCAACATTTAATTGTTTTGCCAATATTAAACCCGTAACAACACAATAAACCAACCCCATTATCAAATGACGTACTGGCGAAATAGTAAGCATATTAACTGCATGAACAAAAACCGCAATTCCCACAACCATCAATGTGATAAAATCCATTCAATAAGCAGTTCAATCATACCGCCTACTGAATCGCCAGCCCGCACTATACTCGGAATTTCAACAAGCATTTCTGTCAGTAAAATGGGTAAAAAAGAAATAGATGTAGCAACCATTCCCAGCACATTCCACAATCCCGTTTTTCCTTTTATACGAAATTGCGCCTATTCCCCAACGTCAATAAAAATATATCCAACTATTATCAAATCGGATGGGAAGATATAAAATTTGCCATACCTTGAAGTGCAAACCCCATAAAAACAACTGGAACAAGTGCTAAAATCGCCAACCCAAGCCAGCCCCAGCCATCATCACTGACTCACATATGGTGCACCCTCTTTTTTGTTTTATCTATATCTCCCCATGGATTTTCAAATGCGCTCATTGATTTTCCCATACTTAATCCGCAGATAAATGTATCTTATAGTTCCTATGAAAGCAAAAATAATGCCAAGAAAATATGCAAGCGTCAAATATACTACAAACAGCACAACTCCAATAACCACATTTCCCGAAAAAATAGCGCCTATTGCCGTTATTCCAAACAGTCCCTTTGCTACGAACAGTAATACAATAGCAACCCCCATTTCAGCTATACCAGCAATAGCATCTGCCCCACCACTCAAACCAACTGCATGGAGTATCAATGCAACAACCATCAAAGCCAGAATCACAAGCGTGGCAATCGCTCTTGGGTGTAAGAACTGAATCTGATCCTGTTCTGTCTCGCCGAAAAGTTTCCTAAACATTTTTCCTCCTGTTCTGGTACAAGTCATGTACCCTCAACATTATTGTAATAATATCATCACACACGTATCGTGTGTCATGTCCAAACTCCTATTTCCTGTAATAGTCTACATCAACAATATCCGCATTTTCCCAAAACTCTTCTACCTTTCCGTCAAATTTTGTTTACAGATTTCCTTTCGGGTGTAAACGCTCCAACTTATCTTAATTACATTTTCTTTAAATCATTTATCTTTATATTGATTTTAGTTCTCTTTTCGCGTCTTGTCAATTCATTTCGCGTCCATTTGTTTCTATTTATAGCCGTTTTGTTACAATCATTTTGAAACCAGACTATACATTAACTTTACAACACCATATCGAGGATCATGCATGACATCATTTGGAGAACGCCTGAAACAACTCATGGAAGATCAGTCTATTTCCCAGCGTGATCTGGCTGCTGCTCTGAACATTTCCAAGTCAACTGTCAGTGGATATGTCAACAGCTACAGAGAACCAGACTTCAAATCCCTTTTGGAAATTGCTTCTATCTTTCATGTAACAACAGACTATCTGCTTGGAAATTCCGATATTCCGTCTCTTCCCATCTCTGCCCATAACAATCAATCCATTCTTTTGCTTTCCTACTTTGAACAGCTCAGTCCTGAAGTACAGAATATCGTCTTAAAAGAAGTAAAAGCACTTACCAAACCATAATTTACAAAAAGGCAGCGATACCCACTTTTCATGGGATCACTGCCTCATCCAACTCTACTTCTTATTTTATTGCTTTCTTTCAGAGAAACGTAAGCTGCATCATTCTTCCGCCCGTTCTTTTTGTTACAGGTTTCCTTTTATACCTTATATTCTTACGCTTTCATCCCGTACTTTGCCGTCATTTGCTCAAATACTTCCGGCTCCAACAGTCTTGCAATATACTCTGTGTCCCCATTCTGCGACATTTTGGCAATTAACTTCAGCGTATTTTCCCGTTCCTGTTTCATTCCTTTTGAATTCCCATTTTCATTCCACGAGCTTCACCACGCTCTTCTCCCTGTTCCGTAGCATAATTCATCGCGTTGATCCAGTCCCTCTCTGCCTTCTCCTGCCTCATACACTCAATTCTGACTCTTTCGTCCTCTGTC